>Ga0070668_100001821_pt1 | contig 15511 bp, 14 predicted proteins | sample KBSS43metaG_FD_64661 | JGI IMG/M metagenome (GOLD analysis project Ga0070668, IMG submission 64661) | Switchgrass rhizosphere microbial communities from Kellogg Biological Station, Michigan, USA - KBS S4-3 metaG | ecosystem: Host-associated > Plants > Roots > Rhizosphere > Soil ... | reverse complement strand
CGGCCGCGATGGCGTGGTAGAGGAACACCGAGTGGATCGCCCGGCGCACCGGCTCGTTGCCGCGGAACGAGAACGAGACGTTGGAGACCCCGCCCGAGATCCGCGCATAGGGCAGGAGCTGCTTGATCCGCCGGGTCGCCTCGATGAAGTCGACGGCGTAGTTGTCGTGCTCCTCGATCCCCGTCGCCACCGCGAAGATGTTGGGGTCGAAGATGATGTCCTCGGGCGGGAAGCCGACCTTGGTGGTCAGCAGCTCATAGGCCCGCTGGCAGATCGCCACCTTGCGGTCGGCGGTGTCGGCCTGGCCGACCTCGTCGAAGGCCATCACCACCACGGCCGCGCCATAGCGCAGGCAGGCGCGCGCCTGCTCCAGGAATTTCTCCTCGCCCTCCTTCATGCTGATGGAGTTGACGATGCCCTTGCCCTGCACGCACTTCAGCCCGGCCTCGATAACCTCCCACTTGGAGGAGTCGATCATCACCGGCACGCGGGCGATGTCGGGCTCGGCGGCCACCAGGTTGAGGAAGGTGACCATCGCCTTCTTCGAGTCCAGCAGGCCCTCGTCCATGTTGACGTCGATGACCGAGGCGCCCGCCTCCACCTGCTGGCGGGCGACGCTGAGCGCGGCCGGATAGTCGCCCTCGACGATCAGTTTCTTGAACTTGGCCGAGCCGGTCACGTTGGTCCGCTCGCCGATGTTGATGAAGGTGGGACGTGGGGCGGTCATGGGATGGTCTTCAACTTCGTTGGACGCCCGGGATCAGGGCCCCTGCTACGCAATTTGATCCAATCCCCGCTCACCCCGGCGAAGGCCGGGGCCCAGGTGAAACCCGCCAGCCCAAGAGGCTGAATCTGGGTCCCGGCCTTCGCCGGGATGAGCGGATGTTGGAGATGTTTCAAGTCAGGTTCAGGACACGAGCTCGAAAGGCTCCAACCCCGCCAGCCGCATGGCCTTGGGCCGCTCCGGCGCCGCCCGCGGCTTCAGGTTACGAACTTCCTCCGCCACGTGGGCGATGTGGTCCGGCGTGGTGCCGCAGCAGCCGCCGACGATGTTCACCAGGCCGTGCTCGGCCCACTCATGCAGGAAGTGGCCGGTCTGCTCGGGGCTCTCGTCGTAGTCGCCCATGGCGTTGGGCAGCCCGGCGTTCGGATAGGCCGAGACCAGGGTGTCGGCGATGCGCGCCAGGTCGGCGATGTGCGGCCGCATCAGCTCGGCGCCCAGGGCGCAGTTCAGGCCCACGGCGAACGGCTTGGCGTGCTTCACCGAGTTCCAGAACGCCTCCACCGTCTGGCCCGAGAGCGTGCGGCCCGAGCGGTCGGTGATGGTGCCGGAGATCCAGATCGGCAGCGGCTCCAGCCCCTCGTCCTCGAGATCGAGGATCGCCTTGATCCCGGCCTTGACGTTCAAGGTGTCGGTGATGGTCTCCAGCAGGAACATGTCGACCCCGCCCTCGTGCAGCGCCAGCGCCTGCTCGCGGTAGGACGCATAGACCTGGTCGAAGGTGATCAGGCGCGCGCCGGGATCGTTCACGTCCGAGGACATGGAGAGCATGCGGTTCAGCGGTCCCATGGACCCGGCCACGAAGCGGGGCTTGTCCGGCTCCTTCGCCGTCCAGCGGTCCGCCGCCTCGCGGGCCAGGCGCGCCCCGGCCAGGTTGAGGTCGCGCACCGCGCTCTGCAGGCCGTAGTCGGCCTGGGCGATGGCGGTGGACGAGAAGGTGTTGGTCTCCGAGATGTCCGCGCCGGCCGCGTAGTAGGCGTCGTGCAGCTCGGTGATGATGTCCGGCCGGGTCAGACAGAGGATGTCGTTGTTGCCCTTGAGCTGGCCCGGATGGTCGGCGAAGCGCTCGCCCCGGTAGTCGGCCTCCACCAGCCCCTTGCGCTGGATCATCGCTCCCCAGGCGCCGTCGAGGATCAGGATGCGGGTCCTGGCGGCCGCCTTCAGGGCGGCGATGCGGTCTTGGCGCGTCATGCGGCGGCCTCCTTGGGCTCCGGCGGGGCCTCGCGAACGCCCAGGACGCGGCAGATGGCGTAGACGAGGTCGGCGCGGTTCAGGGTGTAGAAGTGGAAGTCGGAGAAGCCCTCCTCCGCCAGGCTGGCGCACATCTCGGTGGCCACCGAGGCGGCGATCAGGCGCCGCGTCTCCGGGTCCTGGTCCAGGCCGTCGAACAGGTTGGCGAGCCAGGCCGGCAGGGTGACGCCCATCGGTCCGGTCATCTTGCGCAGGCCCTTGTAGTTGGAGACCGGCATGATGCCGGGCGAGATCGGGATGGTCACGCCGGCCTTGCGGACCTTGTCCATGAACCGCAGGAAGGCGTCGATATCGAAGAAGAACTGGGTGATCGCCCGGGTGGCGCCGGCGTCGATCTTGGCCTTCAGCACGTCGATCTCGTGCTCCAGGCCCGGGCTTTCCGGATGGATCTGCGGATAGAGGCCGACACTCACTTCGAAGGGGGCGATGGCGCGTAGCCCCTTGGTCAGTTCGGTGGCGTTCCGATATCCGTCCGGGCGCGGGACATAGACCCCGCCGATCGCGCCCGGCGGATCGCCGCGCAGGGCCACGATGTGGCGGATGCCGGCGTCCCAGTAGGCCTGCACCACCTCGTCCACCTCGGCCCGGCTGGCCTCCACGCAGGTCAGGTGCGCGGCGGGCTTCAGGGTGGTCTCCTGCAGCATGCGCACCACGGTGCGGTGGGTGCGGTCGCGCGTGGAGCCGCCGGCGCCATAGGTCACCGAGACGAAGGCGGGATTGAGGGGTTCCAGCCGGCGGATCGCCTGCCACAGGCTTTCCTCCGCTTCCGGCGTCTTGGGCGGCGAGAACTCGAAGGAGACGTTGGGGCGCGGCGTCCCGCCCACGCCCGCCCGGGCGACGGGGCCCAACGCCGTGTCGGGATGGCTCATGCGGCGCTCCTTTGCGGCTGGCGGCCGCGCTCGGCGGTCCAGATCTTGACGGTGAGCCCGGCGTCGTCGGCTGGCGGGAGGGCGGCGGCCTTGATGCGGGACAACCCGGCGTCCCGCAGCCAACGTTCCATCTCGGCCTCCGGGAAGCCCAGGCGCCGGTGTTGGTGCTGTTCGCGCAGGAATTCCAGCTTGTGCGGGGCGAAATCGACGATCAGCAGACGCCCGCCCGGCGCCACCAGCCGCCCGGCCTCCCGCACCGCGGCAGCGGGGTCGCCCAGATAGTGCAGCACCTGGTGGACGACCACCAGGTCGGCGCTCTCGTCGGGCAGGCGGGTGCCGAAGATGTCCCCGTGGCGCAGCTCGCATCGGTCCAGGCCTTCGCCGGCCACGCGCGTGCGGGCGATGTTCAGCATCTGCTGCGACAGGTCCAGGCCGACGGACGCCTCCGCCTTGGGCGCGAGCAGAGTCAGCATCCGCCCCGCCCCCGTGCCCAGGTCCACCAGCCGCTTGAAGGGGCCCGGCCCCGCCGCATCCAGGATCGCGGCCTCCACGTCGGTCTCCGAGACGTAGAGAGATCGGATCTCGTCCCAGAGCGCGGCGTTGCGGGCGAAGTAGGCGCCGGCCTCGGAAGCCCGCTCGGCCCGCACCGCCTGCAGCCGCTCGGCGTCGCGCAGCAGGACGGGATCGTCCGAGGCCACCCGCGCCAGCACCTCGCCGGCCAGCTCCCGCGCCTCGCCGGCCGCGCCCAGGCGGTAGAACACCCAGGCCCCATCCGGGAAGCGCTCGACAAGTCCGGCCTCGGCGAGCAGCTTCAGGTGCCGGGAAACCCGCGGCTGGCTCTGTTCCAGCACGCGGCACAGCTCCAGCACCGCCAGCTCCTCGCGCCGGAGCAGCGCGAGGATGCGCAGGCGCGTGGGCTCCCCCGCCGCGCGCAGCAATTCGACCGCCTGATCCATCCGCAGCGACATGACCATATAAAGATATCCTTATATCCTTAAGTCAAGGGTCGCGACGTCCGCGGGCTCCATTCGGCGCCCGCGTCCCGGCCTGCGACGCCCGGCGTCATCAAACCCTGATGAGCAGGCTTGACCCTGCGCCCGAGCGGGATTCCAAAGGCGGGGCTGTTCAGGCGATCCATGAGCGAACTCGTCCCACATATGCCTGCGGTCTTCGTCGGCCACGGCAGCCCCGTGAACGCGCTGGGCGGCCCCTACGCCGCCGCCTGGCGGGCCCTGGGGGCGAGCCTGCCGCGGCCCAAGGCGGTGCTGTGCGTCTCCGCCCATTGGTACGTCGACGGCACGGCGGTGACCGCCGCGGCCCGGCCGCGGACGATCCACGACTTCTACGGCTTCCCAAGGGCGCTCTATGACATCGCCTACCCGGCCCGGGGCGACTCCTGGCTGGTGGAACGGGTGCGGGACCTGGCCGCACCCGTCGCGGTGCGCAGCGACCACGACTGGGGCCTGGACCACGGCGCCTGGACGGTGCTGATGCACATGTTCCCCGACGCCGCCGTCCCGGTGGTGCAGCTTTCCATCGACCGGCGCCGGCCCGGCGCCTTCCACTATGAGCTCGGCCGGGCCCTGGCGCCCCTGCGGGAGGAGGGTGTGCTGATCCTGGGGTCGGGGGACGTGGTCCACAACCTCGACGCCATGCAGCCGGGGGCGGTCCCCTTCGACTGGGCCCAGCGCTTCCACGACCAGGTCAAGGCCCGGGTCATCGCCTACGAGCACGGCCCTCTGGCGGACTGGGAGACCCTGGGCCGCGACGCGGCGCTGTCCATCCCGACGCCCGAGCACTACCTGCCGCTGCTCTATGTGCTGGCCGCCCAGACCGAGGACGATCCCGTCGTCGTCTTCAATGACGCCATCGAGCTGGGCTCGGTCAGCATGCTGGGCCTGAAGATCGGCTGAGGCGGCCTCGCTACTGCGCGGCCAGCTCCAGCTGCGGGCGCTGGCGGGCCGCGCGGACGCCGGGCAGGACGCCGCCCAGGAACCCGATCAGCAGCGCCAGCATCACGGCTGACCCGATGATCGCCGCCGACAGGTCGAACTTGAACACCAGCTGCGTGAAGCCGGACCCCAATGTCGACGTGGTCCTGCCGTTGAAGGCTGCGAAGGCCAATACGATCCCGAGCAGCCCGCCCAGCGCGGAGAGCGCCAGCGACTCCGCCATGGCGCCGAAGAAGGCCGCGTAGCCGGAGAAACCGATGATCCGCAGGGTGGCGATCTCCGTCGAGCGCGCCGCCACCGAGGCGTACATGGTGTTGAGCGCGCCGGCCAGCGCGCCGATGGCCATGGTGATCCCCAGCGCCCAGGCGATGAAGGTGAACTGTGCGGTCGATTGCGAGGCCTGGCGGGCGTAGTATTCGCGCTCGCTCAGCACCTCGAGCTGGTTGAGGCGGGGGTCGCTGCGCACCCAGGCCTTGAACGCCGGCATCCCCGCCGCGGACGTCAGTTTCACGCGCATGGTCTGATAGACGTTCGGCCGGTTGAACAGGCTCTGCGTCACGGCGATGTCGGCCCAGAGCTCGGAGTCGAAAACGGTGCCCGGCGCCTCGAACACGCCCACCACCTGCCAGGTCCCGCCGCGCAGGCGGATGGCCTTGCCGAACTCGAAGCCGGCGAATTCACGCAGCAGCCCCGCGCCGACGACGATCTCGTTGGTCCCCGGGTTGAACATCCGGCCCTGGGTGATCCTGACGCCGCGGCGCAGGCTCACGCCCTCCGCGCCGATGCCTCGGAACGGCATGTTGGCCTTGGTGCCGGTGGAGCGCTTGAGGCCATCGACGATGACCAGCAGCTCCCCGGAGACAACGGGCCGGGCGCCCTGATGGGCGACCCCCGGCCCGGTGGCCAGGATGTTCAGCTGGTCGCGCGTGACCACGCTGTTGAGCTCGGCGTTGGAGCCCTCGCGGATCACGACGGCGATATCCTCCGCCCCCGACCCCTCGACGGTCTGTCGGAGCCCGTTGGACAGCGCCAGGAAGAACAGCAGCACGGTGATCGCCAGGGCGACCGCCACCACGCTGGCGATCGACATCGCCGCGCGTTGCGGGATGGAACGCAGGTTGAGGGCGGTCACGGCGCCGATCTGGTTGAGCAAGGAGGTCATGCGGCGTCCCTGTCCGTTCAACGTCGGCCGAAGGCGTCGACGATGCGCATGCGGTAGGCCCCCAGCGCTGGCGCGAGCCCGGTGAACAGCCCGAGCCCCAGCGCCACGGCCGCGCCCCATCCGATCACCGCGGGCGCGAAGCTGATCGGGGGCGCCATCCCGCCGCTGGCCTGCGGCAGCAGCGCCAGCAGTCCCGCCCCGGCCAGCATGCCCAGCCCGGCGCCGAGGAACGCCAGAAGCAGCGACTCGCCCAGCACCATGCGTAGGATGCGCGCGGAGGAGAATCCGAGGGTCTTCATCACTCCCACCTCCTTGGTGCGCTCGCGCACGGCCAGCGCCATGGTGGTGCCGACGATCAGCAGGATGGCCGCGAACGACGAGCCGACCACCAGCGTCACGACCAGGCCGATGTCGCCGAGCTGGCCCGCGAAGGACTTGTTGAAGGTGGCTTCGTCCTGGGTCGAGGTCTCGTCCGCGGAATTGGCGAAGCGCTGGTCGATGGCGTTGGCGACGCGCTCGTTGACAGCCGCCGAGGTGGTCAGGAACGGGACCCAGCCGACGCGGTCATGCCCGAAGGTGATGGTGTCGTTGAAGTAGTCGTAGTGGATCAGGGTCGTCCCGGTCTGCGAGCTGCCGGGCGGCGTCGAGATCAGGCCCACCAGGGTGAACGACCAGGTGTGGCCGCCGTCCGCCTGGCTGAAGATGTTGCTGTTGAGCGGGATGCGCTGGCCCACGCGCCAGCCCCACCGCTTGGCGATGGATTCGGTGGTCAGCATCGCCGTCCGCTCCTTGAAGAACGCCTCGCGCGCCGCGGCCGGGATCTGCAGGTCCTCGGAATAGACCTTGAAGTAGGTCTCGGGATCCACGGCGAAGACCGCCATGAATCCCTTGGCCGGATCCTGGTAGTAGCCGCCGAACCAGTTCATGTGCGTGGCGACGGCGACGCCCTCTGTGCGCGCGATCCGGTCGTAGTGCGCAATCGGCAAGGACTCGGTGAAGTTGATCTTGCTCATGGTGACCATGCGCGTCGGGCGCGTGTTGAAGTTCGAGATCGAGTGATTGAAACTCAACATCACGCTGAAGACGAGGAACGCCACGAAGATCGAGATCAGCAGCAAGGTGGTCCGCATCGGCTTGCGGAACAGGTTCTTGCGCATCAGCGTGAGGTCGTTCACGCCGCCAGCTCCCGCTCGTCGAAGTGGCCCTTGTCGAGGTGCAGCAGGCGCTTGGCGAACTTCGCCGCCTCGGCGTCGTGGGTGACCATGACGATGGTCTTGCCCAGGTCGCGGTTCAGCACCTGCAGCATGGCGAGGATCTCGTCAGCCGTGGCGCGGTCGAGGTCGCCGGTCGGCTCGTCGCAGAGCAACAGCTTGGGGTCAGCCACGATCGCCCGCGCGATCGCCACGCGCTGCTGCTGGCCGCCGGACATCTCGCGCGGCCGATGGCGGGCGCGGTCTTCCAGGCCCACGACCTTGAGCGCCGTGGCCACGTTCTCGCGCCGTCTGGCCGGCGAAAGCCGGGTCAGCAGCAGCGGCAGCTCGACGTTCTGCGCGGCCGTCAGGATCGGCATCAGGTTGTAGAACTGGAAGATGAAGCCGACGTTGGCCGCGCGCCAGGCGGTCAGCTTGCCCTCGCTGAGCTTGTCGATGCGCTGGCCCTCGAACTCGATCGCGCCGTTGTCCGGCCGGTCCGTGCCGCCCAGCAGGTTGAGCAAGGTCGTCTTGCCCGAACCCGACGGGCCCATGACGGCGACGAAATCACCCTGTTCGAAGCGCAGGGAGAGCTTGTCGAAGATGGGGATCTTCTCCTTGCCGCGCACATAGCTCTTCTCGACGTCGGTGAGCTGGATCAGATCGGTCATGCGGGTCTCCTGCGCCGTCAGGAAGCTGGCTCGAGGAAGCGGACGCTGATCGCCATCTCGGGCAGAATGCGCGGATCGAGCTGATCGAAGCCGATGCGGACGCGCACGGTGGCGCGGCTGCGGTCGGCGGAGGGAATGGTGGCGATCACGTGCGCCTGGAACGTCTGGTCCGGATAGGCGTCGAGGACCGCGCGCACGCGCTGGCCCTCCGACACGCGGGCGATATAGGCCTCGCTGACGTCGACCTCGATCTCCAGGCTCGACATGTCGACGATCGTGCAGACGCCGGTGCGGGTGAAGCCTCCGCCGGCCGAGATCGGCGAGATGATCTCCCCCGGCTGCGCGGCCTTGTTGACGACGACGCCGGCGAACGGCGCGCGGATCTCGTAGCGCGACAGCTGCGCCGCCGCGCGCTGGGCGTCGCTGCGGCTGGCGTTGCGCTGGGCGAGCGCCAGGTCATGGCGCGACTGCGCCGCGGTCAGCGTCGCCTCGCTGGCGAACCCCTGCTTCGTGAGCGCCCGGGCGCGGCCGAGCACGCGCTGGGCCTCGGCCACGTCGGCGTCGGCCTGGGCGACGCGCGCGCGGGCGCTCTGCAGTTCGGCCTGCGCCAGGGTCGGCTCGAGCACGGCCAGCACCTCGCCGGCGCGGACCTTCTGGCCCTCCTCGACGCGCACTTCAAGCAAGCGGCCGGTCACCTCGGCGGCCACCGTCGCCTGCCGGCGGGCCACCACATAGCCGGAGGCGACCAGGCCCCCGGAGGGCGCGTCGCCCTTGGCGGCCGGCGCGCTCGCAGCCGGCGCAGGCGCGGGCGGCGGGGCCGGCGCGCGCTTCAGCATCCAGCCCGCCGCAAGGCCGACCGCCAGAGCTACGCTCGCCGCCACGACGGGGACGATCCACGACGCGCCTCGCGCCCTGGCCTCTCCTCCGTCACCTCCGCGGTCGATCCGCAACGACTTCAGAAGGTCGGACTTGGTGTCCAAGACGCCCCCTCCACTCCGGCCCCGAGCCTACCCACGCGGGCGCTGGCGCGCAACGCGACTCGGCCGCGTGACGGCCACCGCCTGGGCGACAAGCGCCATCGTACCGCGAGGGTCCGGCGGAGTCGAGAACAAACAAGGAACTCCGTTGTTCCAGCCCACTTGTCGGATCAGCCCGCGAAGATCCAGTCGCCCGTAAGGCTGGAAAGCTGCACGCCGGCCAGCACCAGGCGTGCGCCGCCCGCGACGTCGACGACGACGTCCCCACCCTGCTGGCTCACCGTCCAGGTTGCGCCGCCCTCCACCCGCACCTGGTCGCCTTCCGCGCGGTTGAAGTCGAGCACCCGGTCCAGGCCGGCGTCGGCGAAGGCGTTGAAGATATCCGCCCCGGCCCGGCCGACCATGGTGTCCGAGCCGCGGTCGCCGGAGATGAAGTCCGCGCCGGCGCCGCCATCCAGGGTGTCGTCGCCCTGTCCGCCGCGCAGCCAGTCGGCGCCGTCGAAGCCGCGCACGGTGTCGGCGCCGCCGTTGCCGTGCAGGTCGTCGAAGTCACCACCGCCGACGATGTCATCGGCCCCGGCATCGCCGCGCACGAAATTGCGGCCCGCGGCGTCGAGCAGGTTGTCGTTCCCGTCACCGCCCAGCAGCACGTCGTCGCCGCCCTCGCCGATCAGGGAGTCGTCGCCGGCCAGGCCCGAAAGGCTGTCGCCGCCCTGGCCGCCGTTGAGCACGTTGTCCCCCGCTGACCCGGTCAAGGTGTCGGCGAATTCGCCCCCGCCGGCGTTCTCGATGGCCGCCAGGGTGTCGACGCCCATCCCGCCCCCAATAGCCTGGGGTCCGCTGCTCCGCAGGTCGACCGTGACGCCGCCGCTCGGTCCGGCGAACCCCGCGGCGGGCGCGACGTAGTAGACGCCGTCGATCCCGTCGCCGCCCAGGACCGTGTCGTTCCCGGTCCCTGGGAACAGGTTGTCGACGCCGGAGCCGCCCTGCAGGCGGTCATCGCCCGCCCCGCCCACCAGGGCGTCCCGCGCCAGCCCACCGGTGAGCGTGTCGCCGAAATCCGAGCCGAACACCCCATCGGTGCGCACGAGGGTGTCGGTCCCCTGCCCGCCCCCGACCGCCTGAGGTCCGCCAAGCGTGAGGTCGACCTGCACGCCGGACGTGGCGTGGATGTAGAGCGCCGAGACGCCCCCGCCGGGCGAGCCCTGCAGCAGGTCGTCGCCGGCCCCGCCCTCCACCAGGAAGGCGGCGTCGCTGTTGGTGGCGATGGTGTCCGCCCCGGCGTCGCCGAACAGGCGGCCGCCGGAGGTTCCGGTGAGGCTGTCGTCCCCCTGTCCGCCGTACAGCGTGTCCTGGCCGTCCGGGCTGAGGTTGGCGGTCCCGCTGTTGACGGTGTCCGCGCCGGGCCCCGCCTGGATCAGGTCGCCGCCAGCGCTGCCGGTGATGCTGTCATCGCCCGACGTGCCGGTGAGGGTGTCGTTGCGGCGCACAGCGGCGATGACGGCCATGGGGACTCGCACACAGCACAGGTCAGGCGCGCAACTTGGACGGGCCGCCGGGGCGGCGCAAGCGCACCCCTCCCGGTCAGCGGGTGAACTTGTGGAACTTGATCCGGTGGGGGATCAGGCTGTCGGCGCCCAGGCGGCGCTTCTTGTCCTCTTCGTAGGCCTCGAAGTTGCCCTCGAACCATTCCACGTGGCTGTCGCCCTCGAAGGCCAGGATGTGGGTGCACAGGCGGTCCAGGAACCAGCGGTCGTGGCTGATGACCACCGCGCAGCCGGCGAACTCGTCCAGCGCCTCTTCCAGGTTCTGCAGGGTCTCGATGTCGAGGTCGTTGGTCGGCTCGTCGAGCAGGATGACATTGCCGCCGGTGGTGAGCGTCTTGGCCAGGTGGACGCGGTTGCGCTCCCCGCCGGAGAGCAGGCCCACCTTCTTCTGCTGGTCGCCGCCCTTGAAGTTGAACGAGCCCACATAGGAGCGCGTGTTGATCTCGCGCTTGCCGACGGTGAGGATGTCGAGGCCCTGGGAGACCTCCTGCCAGATGGTCTTGTTGGGATCGAGCGCGTCGCGGCTCTGGTCCACGTAGGAGAGCTTGACGGTCTCGCCGAGCCGGAAGGTTCCGGAGTCGGGCTGCTCCTGGCCGGTGATGATCCGGAACAGGGTCGACTTGCCGGCCCCGTTCGGCCCGATCACGCCGACGATGCCGTTGGGCGGCAGCTTGAACGACAGGTCCTCGAACAGCACCTTGTCGCCGTAGGCCTTGGAAAGCTTGTCGGCCTCCAGCACCACATTGCCCAGCCTGGGCCCGGGCGGGATCTGGATGGTGGCGAAGGTCTGGGCGCCCCGGGCCTGCTCCTGCTCGCGGACCATCTCGTCATAGGCCGCCAGGCGGGCCTTGGACTTGGCCTGGCGGGCCTTGGCGCCGGAGCGCACCCATTCCAGTTCGCGGGTCATGGCCCGCTGGCGGGCCACGCTCTCGGACTGCTCCTGGACGATGCGCTTGGTCTTCTGCTCCAGCCAGCCGGAGTAGTTGCCTTCGTAGGGAATGCCCTTGCCGCGGTCGAGCTCCAGGGTCCACTTGGTCACCTGGTCCAGGAAGTAGCGGTCGTGGGTGACCAGGATCACGCAGCCCGGAAAGGTCTCCAGGTGGTGCTGCAGCCAGGCGACGCTCTCGGCGTCGAGGTGGTTGGTGGGCTCGTCCAGCAGCAGCATGTCGGGCTTCGACAACAGCAGGCGGGCGAGCGCCACGCGGCGCTTCTCGCCGCCCGACAGGTTGTCCACCGCCCAGTCGTCCGGCGGGCAGCGCAGGGCGTCCAGCGCCATCTCGATCTTGGAATCGATGTCCCACAGGTCGCCGGCGTCGATCTTTTCCTGGAGGGTGGTCATCTCCTCCATCAGCTCGTCGGAATAGTCCTCGCCGAGCTTTGCCGCGATCTCGTTGTAGCGGTCGAAGATGCGCTTCTCCTCGCACCAGGAGATGGCGTTGCCCCAGACGTTGAGCGCCTCGTCCAGGTGCGGCTCCTGCTCCAGGTAGCCCATCTTCACGCCGTCGGCGGCCTTGGCCTCGCCGTTGAACTCCTTGTCGACGCCGGCCATGATCTTCAGCAGCGTCGACTTGCCGGAGCCGTTGACCCCCACCACGCCGATCTTGGCGTCGGAATAGAACGACAGCCAGATGTTCTCGAACACCTTCTTGCCGCCGGGAAAGGCCTTGGTCAGGCCCTGCATCTGGAAAATGTATTGCTGCGCCATGGGGCGGTCCGCGCTCGCTGCTTGTCGGAGAAGACTTCGCGCGAGCAGATAGCGGTCGCCCGCCGTCGGCGCAACGGCGGGCGACGTATAGGTTCCTAGTCCGCCGAGGCGCGGACCATCATGGGCGCCGCCGCCGTGTTGCAGTCCGCCAGGGCGTTGGGACCCAGCCGCTGGCCGCGGCTGGCGTAGGCCTTGACCGGCCCGACGGCGGCCACGAACCGCCGGCATTCCCGCGGCACCGAATCCAGGGTGTTGTAGCGCCGGGCCAGACCCACGCAGCCGTCCTGGGCGCACCGCCATGCGACGCCCGCCACCACGGCCACCGTCGGCTCCGACACTGGAGCCGCCAGCCGCGCCGCGCCCTGGAAGTCCCCGGGCGCCGCGGCCCACGCCGTTCCACCGACCGCCGCCGCAGCGAGCGCCCCGGAAACCAATCCCGTCACCAACAGCTTTTGCATTTTCGTGATCCCTCGTGTAGAAAGAGCACGACCGGTCGCTAAGTGAAAAAGAGCACGATCGGTCTCTTTGTGCAAGCGGGAGTTCGGCGGCATTGAAAAAAGGTGAGGCGACGCGCTCGCGGATCCTCGAGGAGGTGGAACGCCAGGCGGCGGTTCGCGGCCTCTTCAGCGTCAGCCTGAACGAAGCGGCCGAGGGGGCGGGCCTCTCCAAGAGCGGGCTCTTCAAGCACTTCGATTCCAAGGAGGCGATGCAGGAGGCGGTGCTGCTGCACGCCACCGACCGCTTCATGGGATTCGTCTGGGCCCCCGCCGCGGCCCTGCCGCCCGGGCGGGCGCGCCTGGAGATGATCTTCGACCGCTGGCTGGACTGGGCCGAGGTGGAGAACTCAGCCGGCGGCTGCCTGATCATGACCGCCAGCGTCGAGCTGGACGACCAGCCGGGGCCGCTGCGCGACCTGCTGCACGGCCGGCTGCAGATCTGGGGCAAGATGCTGACCAAGGAGATGCGCGCCATGCGCGACCCGCCGCTCAGCGACGACGAGGCGCGCGCGGCGGTGTTCCAGATGAAGAGTTTCATCCTCGGCCACACCGAGGCCGGCCGCCTGATGGGCGACAAGAACGCCCGCGAGGCCGCCCGCTCGGCGTTCCTGAGCCTGCTGGACCGCACGGCCCGCGGGGCCTGAGCGTTCGGGCGCCCGTCCGGGCGCTTCAACGCCGCCCCGACATCTGCCGCAAGAGGTTGCGGCCAAGGATCGGCGCTGGATGGAATTCGCACACTTGCGACCGCCGTCGGCCGTCCGCGGAGGCCTCGATTGAAAGCCGCCTTCGCACGTGCGAAACCGGTCCATGCGCATCCATACAGGCTTCGAGATCGTCTACGACTGTCCGGCCCCCGTGCCGATGCTGCTCACCCTCAGCGTCCACCCCTCCCGCCGACATGATCTGGAGACGCCGGACTGGCTGAGGACCGATCCGCCGCTGAACGTGCGCCAGTACTTCGACGGCTACGGCAACATCGTCAGCCGGGTGCTGGCGCCCGCCGGCCGGCTCACCCTCTCCGCAGACTTCATCATCCGCGACAGCGGCCTGATCGACGAATACGCGCCCGACGCCCGGCAGATCGCGGTGGACGACCTTCCCGACGAGGTGGTGGTCTTCCTGCTGGGCAGCCGCTACTGCGAGACCGACCGGCTGAGCGAAACGGCCTGGGCGCTGTTCCAGCACGTCCCGCCGGGCTGGGCGATGGTGCAGGCCATCTGCGACTATGTGCACAATCACATCGTCTTCAACTACGCCGACGCCCGGCCGACGAAGACCGCCTGGGACGCCTGGTGCGAGGCCAAGGGCGTCTGCCGCGACTACGCCCACCTGGCGGTGACCTTCTGCCGCTGCATGAACATCCCGGCCCGATACTGCACCGGCTACATGGGCGACATCGGCGTGCCGGTGGTGGGCGTCATGGACTTCAGCGCCTGGTTCGAAGTCTACCTGGGCGGCCGCTGGTACACCTTCGACGCGCGCAACAACATGCCCCGCATGGCCCGGGTGCTGATCGCGCGCGGCCGCGACGCCACCGACGTCCCGATCGCCAACACCTTCGGCGTCGCCAACCTGATGAAGTTCGAGGTCACCAGCGTCGAGGCGCCGATCGCCGCCTAGCGTTAGGCCCAGACCAGCGGCAGGTGGTCGACCCCGAAGACGCCGGTCGCGTGGGTGACCGCCTTCTCGCCCGGCTTCAGGCGGAACGGCGGAATCCGGTCGAGCACCAGGTCGAGCGCGATCTTCAGCTCGCGGCGGGCCAGGTGCGAACCGATGCAGCGGTGCGGTCCGACCGCGAAGGTCGTGTGGCGCAGGTGGTCGCGCCGGAAGTCCACGGCGCCGGCGTCCGGGAACTCGCGCTCGTCCAGACCCGAAAGCGCCCAGCACAGGATGATCCGGTCGCCGGCCTTCATGGAAACGCCATGGAAGTCGATGTCGCGGGTGACCAGCCGATTGGACGTGGTGGTCGAGAAGGCGCGCAGGAATTCCTCGATGGCGGCCGGGCGCAGGTCCGGCTCGTCGCGCAGGCGCTGCTGGTTGCCCGGGTTTTCGGCCAGGTGCTTGAAGATGAACCCGAGCGTCGAGGCGACCGTGTCGAGCCCCGCCACGAACAGCAGATAGCAGACGCCCATGATCTCTTCGTCGTTCAGCCGGCGCCCGTCGACGGTCCCGGCGACGGCGAAGCTCACCAGGTCGTCGGCGGGCCGGGCCCGGCGCTCGGCGATGACCTCGTTCAGGTAGCGCTTGATGGCGAAGGCGGCCTCGACGCGGTCCTGCTGGGTCTTGCCGTGCAGCAGCCCGTCCTCCCAGGCGAGGAACCGCGGCGTGAGCTCCAGCGGCAGGCCCATCAGGCTGAGGAACACGCTGACCGGGAACGGCCGGGCGAAGGCGCTCATCAGCTCGCCCTCCCCCTTGTCGGCCAGGGCGTCCACGAGGGACTCCGCGACCCCGCGCACGCTGGCCTCGATCGCGGCGACCCGCCTGGGCGAGAACAGCGGGTTCATCAGGGTGCGGAATGCGGCGTGCTCCGCCCCGTCCTTCTCCAGGGGGATGAGGTCCCAGTCCTCGCCCATCAGCTGCGAGAAGCCGGACTGGCGGAAGTTGGAGAAGGTCTGCGGATCCTGGGCGACCTCGCAGATCAGCTCGTGACGCGTCACCACCCAGGCCGGCATGTCGAACCTGGCGTACGGCGACCAGAAGATGTCCGGACCGTCGTAGAGCGCCGAAAGCGCGGCGAACGGGTCCTCCAGCGCGCCCGGCGCGGTGGCGAAGGCCCAGTCGCGCACCAGGTCCGGCGGCACATGGGCGGGGACGGCGAATTCGATCTCGGCCTGCGCGTCCATGTTCGTTCCTCCGTCCGGCGGATCAGACAAGCCGGCGCGGACGGTGTCAAACGGGGCCGGCGGCCG
>Ga0070668_100001818_pt1 | contig 15519 bp, 15 predicted proteins | sample KBSS43metaG_FD_64661 | JGI IMG/M metagenome (GOLD analysis project Ga0070668, IMG submission 64661) | Switchgrass rhizosphere microbial communities from Kellogg Biological Station, Michigan, USA - KBS S4-3 metaG | ecosystem: Host-associated > Plants > Roots > Rhizosphere > Soil ... | reverse complement strand
CATGCGCCACCCGCCGCCCGCCTCGCGCAGCTCGATCCCGCTTTCGCGGGCCGCGAGTTCGTCTGCCATCAGCCGCAGCTTCGCCGCCACGCGGTAGGCCGGTTGATCGATCGCCTCTGCGAGCGCATCGACCGTCACCGGCGTGTCCACGACGAGCAGCAGCGCCTCGAGCGCGGCGCCGAGCTCCGAGTCCTCCAATTCGGGGGTTTCCGCGACGTCGATGCCGAGGTCCTCGTCGAGGTCGTCGTCGAGCACGTCCTGCGCGGACTCCACCGCAATGTCGTTCGAAAGGTCTTCAGTCATGAGTCTTCTTCCACCGCGGCGGCCAAGTGCTCGTTGGTCGGCTGGTCCCCGGTCCACGAAACTTGCAGCACACCAAGCGGTTCTACTTGGTCGAATGCTACCGCCCGCGCCCGATACAGTTCGAGCAGCGCCATGAAACGGCCCACGATCTCGATCGTCGCCTCGCAGTCGGACACCAGCTCCGAGAACGTCGCCCACTGTCCGACGCCGCGAAGTGTCAGCATCTCCAGCAACCGCTGCGCCTGTTCCTGCACCGAGACTCCGGAGACGTGCAGGTGGTCCATGCGCACGGTCGGCACCGGCCGCGGCGTGAACGTGGTGGCGGCGATCTGTGCGAATTTCTCGGCGTCCACCCCCAACATGACCTCGGGGAGCAGTTCGGAGAAGCGCTCCTCGAGCGACACCGACCGTGGGTAGCTGCGCAGTGCCGCCGCCTCGAGCTCGGCGAACATCACCGCGACGTGCTTGAACGCGCGGTACTGCAGCAGCCGGGCGAACAGCAGGTCCCGCACCTCGAGCAGCGCGAGGTCCTCCTCGTCGTGCACCTCCCCGGAGGGCAGCAGGCGCGCGGCCTTGAGGTCCAGCAGCGTCGCGGCGATCACCAGAAACGCGGTGGTCTCGTCGAGGCCCAACAGTGGGCCGATCTCCTTGGTATAGGCGATGAAGTCGTCGGTCACCGTGTGCAACGCCACCTCGGTGACGTCGAGCCGGTGGGCGAAGATCAGCTGCAGCAGCAGGTCGAATGGCCCCTCGAAATTGGATAGCCGGACCTGAAATCCTGTCTGTGGCGAGTCCGGAGTCGACTCGGAGGTCACGCGCCGAACCGGTCGATGACCTCGCGCGCCAACGCCCGATATGCCTGGGCGCCACCAGATTTCGGTGCCCAGGTGGTGATCGGCTCGCCCGCGACGCTGGTCTCGGGGAAGCGCACCGTCCGCGTGATCACGGTGTCGAACACCAGGTCGCCGAACCGCTCGATGACGCGGGCCATCACCTCGCGGGCGTTCACCGTCCTGGTGTCGAAGCGCGTGATGAGGATGCCGCTGATCTCCAGCTTCGGGTTGAGCCGGTCGCGGACCTTGGCGACGGTGTCGGTGAGCAGCGCCAGGCCACGTAGCGAGAAGTACTCGCACTCGGTGGGGATGATGACGCCGTCCGCGCAGGCCAGCCCGTTGACGGTGAGCAACCCCAGCGACGGCTGGCAGTCGATCAGCACGTAGTCGTAGCGGTCCAGCACCGGGTGCAGGGAGCGCGCCAGCGACTGCTCGCGGCCCACCTCGTTGACGAGCTGGATCTCGGCGGCCGACAGGTCGATGTTGCTCGGCACCAGGTCCATGCCCTTGACGCGGGTCTTGATGGTCACGTCGTCGATGGACACGCGCGGCTCGATGAGCAGGTTGTGCACGGTGTGGTCCAGCTCGTAGTGCGGCACGCCCAGTCCGGCGGAGAGCGCACCCTGCGGGTCGAGGTCGACCAGCAACACGCGGCGGCCGTACTCGGCGAGGCTGGCACCGAGGTTGATGGTCGACGTGGTCTTGCCGACGCCACCCTTCTGGTTGCACATCGCGATGACCTTCGCCGGCCCGTGCACGCTCCTGGGCTTGGGTTCGGGGATCGCCCGGGGTGGGCGGCCCGTCAGGCCTGCGCCGTCGCCTGCGTCGTCGGTCATGCGGGACCGACGTGGGTCAGGCATACCTCGAGCTTGGCGAACATCCGGGCAAGTTTAACGGGACACGCCTGCCTGGTCTGGCAGACCCGCGGGCAACGTGGCCGACCGATCCGACGAGCCACCTGCCTAGGGTGAGCACCATGAGCCTCAAACAGCGCATCCCGCTCCTCCGCTGGTCGTTCCTGCGACTCGCAGTCGGCGCCCGCAACATCTCGACGACGGGTCAGATCGGCGACGGCCGCGAGGCCGCCGCCGTCGACTACGTCCTCGCCAACGCCCGCAAGGGCGACATCGACGACGTCCTCGCGACGATCGACGAATTCGCCTACGAGCAGTCGTTTCTGATCAACGTCGGCGACGAGAAGGGCGCACTGCTCGACGCCGCCGTCCGCCGCGCCGACCCGAAGCTCGCGCTGGAGCTCGGCACCTACGTCGGCTACGGCGCGCTTCGCATCGCAAGGGCGGCGCCCAACGCCAAGGTGTACTCCGTCGAATTGGCCGAGGCCAACGCCGCCAACGCGCGCCGCATCTGGGAGCACGCCGGTGTCGGTGATCGGGTCACCTGCGTGGTCGGCACCATCGGCGACGGCGGCAAGACGCTTGACGCGTTGGCCGCCGCGCCAGGCTTCGGTGCCGGCGCCCTCGACTTCGTGTTCATCGACCACGAGAAGAGCGCCTACCTCACCGACCTGCAGAGCATCCTGGACCGCGGCTGGCTGCACCCTGGCTCGATCGTCGTCGCCGACAACGTCAAGATGCCCGGCGCCCCGAAGTACCGCGCCTACATGCAAGAGCAGCAGGGCAAGAAGTGGAACACCGTCGAACACAAGACCCACGCCGAGTACCAGACGCTGATCGCGGACCTGGTGCTGGAGTCGGACTACCTAGGCTGAGAGCTCGTCGGCGATCCGCTTCGCGACGCGTCTCGACTGCTTGGCGACGTGGCCGAGCTGCGACGGCCTGGCCAGGTACCCGAGGAAGCGCAGGCCGGCACGGGCGGGCTCCTCGCCGTTTGCCGTCGGGTTGCCGCGCTCGTCGAGCACGCCCAGATGCCCGACCATGTGCTCCAGCCCAGCGCGGCAGCCCGTGGCGCAGATGATCACGTCGGGCTCCAACTGGGTTCCGTCCACCAGCGAGCCGACCGCGCCGTCGAACGCTGCGACGGCGCCGACGATCTCGATGGACCCGTCCTTGATCGAGTCGATCACCTCCACGTCGACGATCGCGGGCGCCTGCCCGAGCCTGGCGTTGCGCGCGAAGATGCCCTCGCCAGGCACGGGCAAGCCGAACTCGGTCAGGTCGCCAAGGTTCGCCAGGCGCGCACGACCTGCGATCGCGTCGGCGATGCGTATGGGTGCGTGGTAGAGCGGCGTGGCGATGAGATCGCCGGGCAGTCCGCCCGGAAGTCCACGGAGCAAGATGTTCGGCGGCGTGCGGACCGCCAACCACACCTTCGCCGCGCCGCCGGTCGCGAGGTCGTGCGCGATCTCCATTCCCGACGAGCCCGGTCCGACGACCAACACCCGCTTGCCTCGGTACGACGTGGGATTGCGATACGCCGAGGAATGCAGGAGTTCGCCGGTGAAGGTGTCCTTGCCCGGCCAGTCCGGCACTTCCGGCGTGTGCTGAAGCCCGGTGGCGACGACGACCTGGCGGGCATCGAGCTCGCCCGCCGACGTGGTCAGCCGCCAGCCCGTGGGCGCTGGGTCGAGGCGATCCACCGCCATGCCCAGCCGCAGCTCGATGCCATCCTCGCGGGCGTGCCGGTCGAGATGGCTGACCACTTGGTCGCGGGTCGGGAACATCGGCGTTCCCCTCGGATACCGACGGCCGGGCAGGTGCGAGAACGGCCGGCCCGTGTTCAGCTTCAGTCGGTCGTAGCGACCTCGCCAGGAGGAACCCACCTCGTCGGCGCGGTCGATCAGTAGCGGACGAAGCCCTCGGTCACGCAGGCTCAGCGCGGCAGAGATGCCTGCCGGGCCCGCTCCGATGATCGCAACCTGGTGCACAGCCTCGGAATCTACCGCGCCCTCGGATGAGCTCCGGCCCATACTTCGCGCAGGGTCGAGACGGTGACCAACGTGTAGATCTGCGTCGTCGTCACCGATGCGTGGCCGAGCAGCTCCTGCACGACGCGGACGTCGGCGCCGCCCTCCAGCAGGTGGGTCGCGAACGAGTGCCGCAACGTGTGCGGCGACACCGCCGACGAGATGCCGGCCCTTTCGGCGGTGTCCTGCAGCACCTGCCAGGCGCTTTGGCGGGACAGCCGTCCGCCGCGCGCGTTGAGGAAGATCGCGGGGGTGCCCTTGCCGCGCCGCGCCAGGTCGGGTCGGCCGCGCACCAGGTAGGCGTCCAGCGCACTGACCGCCGGACGGCCGATGGGGACCAGCCGCTGCTTGTCACCCTTGCCCCGCAGCAGCACCGACCGCGTGTGCGTGTCGACGTCGTCGACGTCCAGCCCAACGGCCTCGGAGATCCGGGCTCCGGTCGAATAGAGCACTTCGAGCAGAGCGCGGTTGCGCAGCGTCAACGGGCCGTCGGCCTCGCTGTCGCCACCGGCGCCCTCGAGCAGGGCCAGCACCTCGTCGAGCGTGAGGCTCTTGGGCAGCCGGCGACTGGGCGTCGGCGGCTTGACCGCGCGTGCGACGTCGAGCGCGGCGAACCCCTCGGCGGCGGCGAAGCGGTGCAGCCCCCGCACCGCGATGAGCGCACGGGCGGCCGACACCGCCGACAGCGGCACCGCGCCGTTGTCCTCATCGCCACGCCGCAGCGCCACCAGGAAGTCGCTGACGTCGGTCTCGGTCACCGCGGCGAGGTCGTCGATCCCGCGTTCGGTGAGGTGTGCGGTGTAGCGGCGCAGGTCGCGGCGGTAGGAGCTCAGCGTGTTGGCTGCCACGCCACGTTCGATGGTCAGGTGGTCCAGGTAGCCCTGCAGCTGGTCGTCCAAGGCGGCTCTGAAGGTGGTCATCGCACCGCCTGGCGGGCCCGGAACTTGGTCGACCGGTCCACCCACGGCGCGTCGACGGTCCGCAGCGACGCGGGGTTGCCCATCGCGTGGGCGGCCAGAATCCCCGCCACGGCTAGGGAGTTGACGATCTCGCCCGCGAACACCATGTCGACGGCGACGCTCAGCGGCATCTTGCGCACCGTCAGGTCGGCTTCCTCGTCGTGCGCCTCGGGGCGGCCGACGTCGGTGAGCCCGGTGGCCAGGAACACGCGCACGCTCTCGTCACTGAACCCCGGTGCCGAGATGACGTCGACGAGGACGTGCCACCGTTCGGCGGCCAGGCCCGCTTCTTCCTCGAGCTCACGGGCCGCGGTGACGTGCGGCGGCTCGTCGCCCATGTCCAGCAGCCCGGCGGGCAGCTCCCAGAGCCTGCGCCCCACGGGGTGGCGGTACTGATGGACCAGCACGACGTCGCCGGCATCGTCGAGCGCCACGATGGCGACGGCACCGAAGTGTTCGACCACTTCGCGGCGGGCGGTGCCACCGCCGGGCATCAGCACCTCGTCGGCGCGCAGCGCGAAGATCTTTCCGACGTGCAGGGTTTCGCTGGAGACCGTCGAGAATTCGTGCTCAGACACGGTGCACGGGCTCTTGCAGCCGCTGCCCGACATCGTCGGAGTGTTCGGCGCCGTTGGCGCGCTGCTCGGCCAGCTCCATCGGCAAGCGCTCTGCCGCCTTGTAGTCGAGCGCCGCGCCGACGAAGCCGACGAACAGCGGATGCGGCCGAGTGGGCCGGCTCTTGAGCTCCGGGTGCGCCTGGGTGCCCACCAGGAACGGGTGGACGTCGCGGTCGTACTCCACGAACTCGACGAGCTGGCCGTCGGGTGAGGTGCCAGAGAAGCGCAGGCCGCTCTCTGCGATCTTGTCGCGGTAGGCGTTGTTGACCTCGTAGCGGTGGCGGTGCCGCTCCGACACCTCAGTGGCCTGATACGCCGTTGCCACGATCGAATCCGGTTGCAGCACGGCCGGATACGCACCGAGGCGCATGGTGCCGCCGAGGTCGGCCTCGCCCGCGACGATGTGCTCCTGCTCGGCCATGGTGGCGATCACCGGATCCGGGGTGTCGGGATCGAACTCCGCCGAGCTGGCCTGCGTCAGCCCCACCGAGCGGGCGGCTTCGATGACGATGCACTGCAGGCCCAGACAGAGCCCCAGCACGGGCACGCCCTGCTTGCGCGCGAACTTGATGGCGCCGATCTTGCCTTCGATGCCCCGGATGCCGAAGCCGCCGGGGATGAGCACGCCGTGGACGTCGTTGAGTGCCGCCGCGGCACTGGCATCGGTCTCGCAGTCATCGGAGGCGACCCAGCGGATCTCCACCTTCGCGTAGTGCTTGAACCCGCCCGCACGCAGCGCCTCGGCGACGGACAGGTAGGCGTCGGACAGGTCGATGTACTTGCCCACCAACGCAATCCGCACCGTTTCCTGCGGTTCGTGCACGCGCTGCAGCAGGTCGTTCCATTCGGTCCAGTCGACGTCGCGGAACGGCAGGCTCAGTCGGCGCACCACGTAGGCGTCGAGTTCCTCGCGGTGCAAGACCTTGGGGATGTCGTAGATCGACGGAGCGTCGGGGGTGGAGATGACCCCGTCGATGTCGACGTCGCACATCAGCGCGATCTTGTTCTTCAAGGGTTCCGGCACGTCGCGGTCGCAGCGCAGGATCAACGCGTCGGGGCTGATGCCGATGCTGCGCAGCGCGGCCACCGAGTGCTGAGTGGGCTTGGTCTTCAGCTCGCCGGAGGGCTTGAGGAAGGGCACCAGCGAGACGTGCAGGAAGAACACGTTGTCGCGGCCTACTTCGTGGCGAACCTGGCGGGCGGCCTCCAGGAACGGCAGCGACTCGATGTCGCCGACGGTGCCGCCGATCTCGGTGATGACGATGTCGGGCCGGTTGCCCTTGGCATCGGGCTCGGCCATGGCCAGGATGCGGCGCTTGATCTCGTCGGTGATGTGCGGAATCACCTGCACCGTGTCCCCGAGGTACTCGCCGCGGCGCTCCTTGGCAATCACCGTCGAATACACCTGCCCCGTGGTCACATTCGCCGAGCCCGACAGGTTGCGGTCGAGGAAGCGCTCGTAGTGCCCGACGTCGAGGTCGGTCTCCGCCCCGTCCTCTGTGACGAACACCTCGCCGTGCTGGAACGGGTTCATGGTCCCAGGGTCGACGTTGAGGTACGGATCAAGCTTCTGCATCGTCACCTGGAGACCGCGTGCGGTGAGCAGCTGACCGAGACTGCTTGCGGTCAGGCCCTTCCCGAGGGAGGACGCGACGCCCCCGCTGACGAAGAGGTGCTTGGTCGCGGTCTGCGGATGCTTGCGTAACGATGGCAAGAGCAACCTCCCGTGGCAAAGGGGCAGGGCTTACTTTTCTAGGTCGGGCCTAGTTTCGGGGCCTGCCGACCCACGGAATCTCACCCTAACACCGACACCGACAAGCCGTCGTTGCCGCGCCGAGCGAAGTGGTTCTACTGAGCGACGGTGACCGACGTCGCGCCTCGGCCGACGCCGTACTGGCCCGGCCGACCGCCGCCAAGCAGTTCGCCCAGCGCCAGCACGGAGGTGATCCGACCGGACTGGGTATCGACGTCGTCGACGGTGCTGACGGCCCCCGTGAGCCCGGCGTCGGACCTGGTCACGGCCACCGCGGCCGTGCCCGACGCGGAGCCGTCGCGCCCGGCGATCACCGTGCCCGCACCGTGCGGCGCGAGCCCGGCCGCCAGCCGCGCCACCGTCGCGCCCTGATTTCCGGCGTCCTCGCCGAGGGCGCCGCCGGTCACGACCACCGCCGCGTCCGCCACGCCGATCCGTTCCGACCCGTACGTGATGAAGCCGGTGTCGCGCAGCGTGGCCAGCACCGTGTCGCGCTGGGTGTCGTCGACCACGGGGATGGCCGGGTTCTTGTCGCGTAGCAGCGTGATGCCGAGCAGATCGCCCGCTTGCGAGCCCTGGTCCACCAGCGTCGTGCTCAGTTGTCTGCCCGCGGGCACGATCGGCGAGTTGACGACCGACAGCAGCTTCTCGGAGGCGTTGGCGTCGACGAACTGCTGGCTCAGCGCGATGGTCCCGGACACGGTCCCGCCGGCCTCCCCGACGAGCCGCTCGACGGCGTCCACGTCGTCGCCGACGGCGTCGGGAGTGCGCAACACCACCACCGACTTGCCCTTCAACGCGTCCCGCAGAATGCGAGGCGACATCATCGCGTCGAATTCACCGGCCGCGCCGAGCCTTTCGTTGAGCCCATTCTTCTCGTCGGTGAGGCCGTTGATCTGGTTCTGCAGCTCCTTCTTGTCGTCGCGCATCCCCGAGAGCAGCGTGTTCGACAACAGACCAGAACCAAGGGCCACGCCGATGGCCAACGCGAGGAACACCGCGGCCAGTGAAATCACATGGGAGCGTAGCGATATCACGAATCCTCCTCGGAGGGCGTCGGCTGGATGGTCAGGTGACCAGGCCCTGCACCCACAGTGAGAACTGGTTCCAGTAGTTCGTGATCCACTCCAGCACCGCGGCGTCGGCCCGCGACACCCACAGCGCGGCAATGACGGCGATCAGCATGGCCAGCACCAGCAGCGCAATCGCGCCGCCGGACACGCGGCTGCGGTACAGCGTCGCGACGGCCTTGGCGTCGACCAGCTTCTCGCCGACCTTCAACCGGGTCAGGAACGTCGACGGATTGCTTTGTGCGCGTGAGCGATCGAAAAACTCCTCGATGCTGGCGCCGTGTCCCGCGGTGACGATGAGCGACGCCCCATGGTGGTCGGCCAACAGCAGCGCGAGGTCGGCGGCCGAGCCGGCGGCAGGAAAAGTCATCGCTCCTACGCCGAGGTCTTGGATGCGTTCCAGCCCCTTGGCGTGGCCGTCGGCGTCGGCGGGCAGCACCACCTGCGCGCCGGACCGAAGCACCTCGACGCTCATCGTGTCGGGGTCGCCCACGATGAGTTGGGGTCGGTAGCCGGCCTTGCGCAGGATGTCGGCCCCCATGCCGACGCCGATGAGCACGGGTTGGTACTCCTTGATGAACGGCTTGAGCATTTTGAGGTCGTATTCGGCGCTCGGCTCTTCTGCGACCACGACGACGTGCCTGCGGTTCACGTCGACGTCGATGTCGGGGATCCCCATGCCGTCGATCAGCAGCGGGCTCTCGCTGCGGATGAATTCGATGGTGTTGCCCGCGAACGCCTCGAGGTGCGCGACGAGTCCGCTCTTCGCCTCGTGCATCAGTTCGTGGATCTCTTGGCTGGTGCGTTCGGTGCCAAGCGCGATGCGCCGGTCCCCCGCGTAGACGCCGCCGTTGTGCAGTCGGACCCGCGCGCCATCCTTGATCTTCTTGAAGACCTCGGGGCCTGCCTCGTCGATGAGCGTGATGTTGTTGTTGACGAGCACCTCGGGGCCGAGGTTCGGGTAGCGGCCCGAGATCGACGGAGACGCATTGACGACGGCGACCACGCCGGCCTCGACGAGCGCGTCGGCGGTGATGCGGTCGAGGTCGAGGGCATCCATCACGACGATGTCGCCGGCGTTGACCCGGCGAAGTAGCCGATCGATGTCACGATCGACGCGGGCGGTACCCGTGACGCCCGGGCGGGGGCCGGCATTACGCGAAAGCAGCGCTGACATCTTCATTCCGCCGATTCTGTCGGGCAACCCTCAAGTTGAGGTGGAGGCGCGCCGCAACACCAGCCTCAGAAGTTATGTTTTGTCACATCTGCAACACACATTGGGTGTCGTTTCATCACGCCACCTCGCTACGCGCCGCCTCCAACAGCTCGCGGGCATGCGCGCGCCCGCTGTCCGATTCGCCCAACCCGGCCAGCATCCGCGCCAGCTCGGCCACCCGGTCGTCGTCGTCGAGCCTGCGGACCTCGCTGGACTTGGCGCGGCCAGAGCCGCTGTCGACCACCAGGTGGACGTCGGCGTACGCGGCGACCTGAGGAAGGTGCGTCACGACGATCACTTGATGGGTCTTGGCGAGCCTGGCCAGCCGCCGCCCGATCTGCACGGCCGCGCGTCCACCCACACCGGCGTCGACCTCATCGAAGACCATCGTGGTGCCCTCGGCGGAGGCGGCCAGCACGACTTCCAGCGAGAGCATCACCCGCGACAACTCACCGCCCGACGCGCTCTTGGCCAACGGCAGCACGTCCGACCCGGCGTGCGGCGTGAAGCCGAACTCGACGGCGTCGACTCCGTCGTGCCCCGCGTGCACCACGTCACCGGACGGCAGGGTAAGCGGCGCCGAGTCGTCGGGGCGGGCCGCCAACGGCGACACCGAGATGCTGAACCCCGCACCGGCCATCGCCAGCCCGGCCAACTCTGCCGTGACCGCTTTGGCCAACGCCTTCGCGGCCTTGGTCCTGGCCTTGGTGATCGCCGCCGCGGCATCGACGAGCTGGACCGCCAGTTCGTCCACCCGCTGCTGCAACCCGGCAAGTGCTTCTTCGGAGACGTCGAGCTGCGCCAGCCGCTCGCGGGCTTCGCGGGCCCACAGCAGCACGCCGTCGATGTCGGCGGCGTACTTTCGCGTCAAACCGCGCAGCTCCGACTGCCGCGCCAGCTTGCCTTCCAGTGTGCTTGCGTCGCTGGGCAATTCAGCGAGGTAGCCGCCCAATTCGGTCGACACGTCGCCGATGAGCGCCTGCGCCTCGCCGAGCCGTTCGGCCAGCGCCCGCAGCGCTGCGTCGTCGGTGGCCGCCAATGCCGCCTGGGCCTTCCCGACGCCGTCGGTGGCCGACGTCGCCTCGGGGCCGGGGTCGTCCAGCTCGCCGGACAGGGCCAGCCGCGCGGACTGGGCCGCCTCACGCAGCGCGTCCAGCTCCGACAACCGCTGGATGTCGGCCACCAGCGCCTCATCCTCGCCGGGTTGCGGTGCGGCGGCGTCGATCTCGTTGAGCCCGAAGTGCAGCCGGTCCGCTTCCAGAGCGAGCTCGCGGGAGCGCTGCCTGCGGTCGGTGAGATCGGCCCGCGCGCTCAACCATTCGTCGCGCAGTCGTCGATATCGGGTCAGCTGTGCGCCCACGTCGACGAAGCGGTCCAGCGCGGCCCGCTGCTCGTCCGGCCGCATCAGCCGCAACTGATCGTTCTGGCCGTGCAGCGCAAGCAGTTCGGTGGTGAAGCCGCTCAACGACTTCGCGGGCACGCTGCGGCCCCCGAGATACGCGCGCGAGGGACCATCACGGCTGACGGAGCGCGCGGCGATGACGCTGCCATCGTCGTCGCGCTCGGCTCCCGAGGACTCCAGGATCTCGTCGACTCGCCCGCTCACCCCGTCGCCGAGCTCGACCGTCGTGAAGCGTCCCTCGACCACGGCGCGCTCCGATCCGGACCGCACCCGGGTGGCGTCGGCGCGCGCGCCTCCGAGTAGGTGCAGCCCGGTGACGACCATGGTCTTGCCGGTGCCGGTCTCGCCGGTCAATACCGTCAGGCCGCGGCCGAACTCCGCGGTGGCTGCGTTGATGGCGCCGAGCGCCTCGATTCGGATCTCGGCGAGCACTACTGTCCGCGCCAACCCGTCACTGGCAGCCGGAACTTGCGCACCAGCCGATCGGTGAACGGCGCGCTGTCGAGCCGCACCCACTTCAACGATGTGCCGCATCGGGTCACCTCGAGGCGCGCACCAGGCGGGACGACCATGTCGCGGCGACCGTCGCAGAACACGAGCGCGTCATGGGTGTTGCCTTCGATCTCGATGGCGATGGCGGCGTCGGGACTGGTCACCATGGGCCGGGCGAAGAGCGCGTGAGCGTTGTTGGGCACCACCAGGATTGCTTCGAGGTCGGGCCACAGGATCGGCCCGCCGGCGGAGAATGCGTATGCCGTCGACCCCGTCGGCGTGGAGACGAGCACGCCGTCGCATCCGAACGACGACACCGGTCGACCGTCGACCTCCAGCACCACGTTGAGCACGCCCAGCCGCGGCCCCTTCTCGAGGCTGGCCTCGTTGAGCGCCCAACCCCGTTGGGCGATCTTGCCGTCGATGCGCACCACGATGTCGAGCGTCATCCGCTCCTCGACGCGGTAGTCGCGCCTGATGACGTGGTCGAGCACGGAGTCGAGGGCGTCGGCCTCCGATTCGGCGAGGAAGCCGATATGTCCCAGGTTGATGCCGAGCACGGGGATCTCCACGTTGCGGGCGAGCTCGGCGGCGCGCAGGAACGTGCCGTCACCGCCAAGCGCAAGCACCAGGTCGCAGCCTTCGGCGGCGCGTTCGTGAGCGTCGACCACCTCGATCTCGACGCCGAGCGCACGCATGTCGTCGGGAGCTAGGTGCAGCGGGCCCTTGTCGACGGCCTCGGCGGACAGCACGCGCAGCGCGATGTCGTTGTCGCCCAGCACCTTCTCGACGCGCCGGGCCGTCTCGGTGGCCTCTTCCCTGCCGGTGTGGACGACCAGCAGAACGGTCCGTTCGCACGTCATTGGGGGCCCTCGGCGACGGCGCGCGCCACGGCCGCCTCCAACGCGTCGCCGTCGAGCGGACGGTCGGTGCGGGCGCGCAGATGAAGGAAGTACTCGACGTTGCCCGACGGGCCAGGCAGCGGGCTGGCGGTGACGGCGACGGCCTTCCAGTCGAGTGCGGCGGCCCTTCGCGCCACCTTGAGGACCGACTCGGCGCGCAGTGCGGGGTCGCTGACGACGCCGCCTGCGCCAACGCGATCCTTGCCGACCTCGAACTGTGGCTTCACCATGGGAACGATATCGGCGTCACCCGACGCGCACGCCGTCAGTGCGGGCAAGACTGTGGATAGCGAGATGAAGGAGAGGTCGGCGACCACCACGTCAACGGGTCCCCCGACCGCCTCGGCCGTCAGATCGCGCACGTTTGTGCGCTCCTTCACGGTGACCCTCGGATCGGACCGAAGCGACCAGGCGAGCTGGCCGTATCCGACGTCGACGGCGACCACTTCACGGGCGCCCCGATCCAGGAGCACCTCGGTGAAGCCGCCGGTCGACGCGCCGGCATCCAGGCAACGCCGCTGGTCGACGGCCACCGCGAAGGCATCCAGCGCGCCGTTGAGTTTGTGTGCGCCGCGGGACACCCAGTTGCGTTCATCCGCGTCGGCCACGATGAGCCTGGCGTCGAGGGTGATCGCGGTGGCCGCCTTGGCCGCGGGAATCCCGTCGATGGACACGCGGCCTGCGCCGATCAGTTCCGCAGCCTGCTGGCGCGATCGCGCCAGTCCGCGGCGGACAAGCTCGGCATCAACGCGAGCACGCCGTGTCACGTGAACTACCCCTCGATGCTCGCGCCCGGTGCGTTCCCGCTCACCGGGTTCCGCTCCACCGCCTGGAGCGCGTCAACCAGTAGGTCGTGCGCCTGCTCCAGTCGCGACGCGATCGCCTCGATGTCGGCTTCTGGAGCGTCCGGTTCGGGAAGGTCGGCGAGCAACGCTGCGACGTCGACGCGGACCTGGTCGGGATCGGTACTCATGTCGACACTCACGCTAGTCGATCGCGCGCTGCAGCGACCAACGCTCCAGCGCCTGGCGCGCCGTGGCGTCGCCTGCCGCCACGGCGGGTGGCCTGCCGTTCCATTCCGAACGCCAGATGGCACTGGCCGTCGCGCGGACGATCGTCAGCGGATCCTGCGTCTCCTGGCCCGTCCACGTCACGGTCACGCCGTCGGGTTCGACGTCGACGTGCCAGGCCGGGTGCGGCCCGATGCGGATCGTGTCGCTGTGCACGTCGAGCGAACGGAGGTCGGGGGCAACGTAGTTCGGGCGTTCCCCGGGCACGGCGAACACCATGTCCGCCGCGGTGCTCACGCCGCTGAGCACCAGCAGACTTGGCAGTCCCGCCGCGTTGGCGCCCGAGATGTCGGTGTCCAGGCGGTCACCGACGACCAGCGGGTTCGTGAAGTGTCCGCGCCCGAGGGCGTCCGTCAACAAGGCGGATCCGGGCTTGCCAGCCACCTGGGGTTCGCGGTCGGTGGCGGTGCGCAGTGCGGCGACCATCGAGCCGTTGCCGGGCAGCAGGCCGCGCTCGGACGGCAGCGTGCGGTCGACGTTGGCGGCGACCCAGAGCGCTCCCGAGCGGATCGCCAGGGCAGCTTCCGCGAGGTCGGACCACCCGGTTTCCGGCGAGTGGCCCTGGACGACCGCGACCGGGTCGTCCGAGAACTGCCGCACCGGCCGCAGCCCGACGTTGCGGACCTCGGTGGCCAGCGATTCGGTCCCGACGACGAGAACGTTTGAGCCCGAGGGCAATTGGGCCGCGAGGAGGCGCGACGCGCTCTGCGCGCTGGTGACGACGTCGGTGGGATCGGCGGCGAATCCCAACGCGATGAGGTGCTGCGCGACCTCGCCGGGGCCACGTGAGGCGTTGTTGGTGACGTAGAGCGTGCGGGACTCGATGCCAGCGAGGGTCTCGACGGCTCCGGGCGTGGCCTGCTCGCCGCGGAAGACGGTTCCGTCGAGGTCGAGCAGCAGGCAGTCATGCTCCTTGGCGAGCGTCGTCATCTCAGGCGAGCTCCGTGACACGATCCTCGGCATCGGTGACACCGTCGACGTCTGCCGCGGCGGCCTTCAGGAAGCCCTGGACCGCGTCCTCCTGGCGGCCAAGGGCGAGCAACGCTTCGGCATACGCGTAGAACAGGCGCGCCGCGGTCTGGCCGGTTCGCTTCGGGTCGAGCGGCGGTGACGACAACACCGCGAGCGCCTGCTCGAACTGGCCGAGGTCGGACCGCGCGCCTGCCACCACGATGCGCAGTTCGTCGGCGTCGTCTCCGGTGAGCTGTTCGGCCTCGGCGGAGTGCGCGAGCTCGATGGCCCGCTCGGGCCGCCCGACGCCGCGTTCGCAGTCGGCGATGAGTGCCAGAAGCGGTGAGCGGCTGCCCATTCGGCGGGCCGCGCGTAGCTCGGCGAGCGCCTGCGCCCAGTCGCCGCAGCGATACGCGGCGATGCCGACCGCCTCGCGGACCGCGGCGATGCGTCCCGACCTCGCCCGGGCCGCCTGTGCGTGCGCCAACGCGGCTTCGGGATCCTCGTCCAGCAGCTCACCCGCAGCGACGAGGTGACGTGCGACGTAGTCGGCAGTGGCCTTGTCCAGCGTGGTCAGCTCACCGCGGACGTCGGGCGCTAGCTGCCTGGCCTCGACATTGGCGGGAATCGACGGGCCGGAAGGGCGTGAGTCGTCGCCGTCGCGATGCGCTCTGGGTTGCGTATTGCGGGCGCGATTGGGCCCCGATGTTCGCGGTGCGCCACGACGGTCACGTCGGTCGCCATCCCGCGAGCTGCCGCCGGCGTTGGACGTGCGACGTGGGCGCCGCTCGTCACCACCGCCGCTCTGCCGGTCCTGAGGAGCCACCGTCTGCCTTCCTGTAGTTCGCTGTCCCGCAAAGGATACGGTGGAATTCCCCGGTCCGCGATGAATGGCAATTCGAATTGAATTCATTGGGTAAATGAGAATCACCCCCCACTTTCGTGGGGGGTGATCCTTAATTTGTGTTCGGCGGTGTCCTACTTTTCCGACCGGAGGGTCAGTATCATCGGCGCTGGTAGGCTTAGCTTCCGGGTTCGGGATGGGTCCGGGCGTTTCCCTGCCGCTG
>Ga0070668_100001812_pt1 | contig 15551 bp, 8 predicted proteins | sample KBSS43metaG_FD_64661 | JGI IMG/M metagenome (GOLD analysis project Ga0070668, IMG submission 64661) | Switchgrass rhizosphere microbial communities from Kellogg Biological Station, Michigan, USA - KBS S4-3 metaG | ecosystem: Host-associated > Plants > Roots > Rhizosphere > Soil ... | reverse complement strand
GACGCCGCGCGGATCGAGCTCGACCAGGCGCAGCGTGCGGGCAACCTCGCCCGCGCCGGCGAGCTGTCATACGGGGTGATTCCGCAGCTCGAGCGGCAGCTTTCCGAGGTCGAAACCGCGACCGCCGGCGCGATGCTGCGCGAGGAGGTCACCGCGGAGGATATCGCCTCGGTCGTCGCCAAATGGACCGGCATCCCGGTCGAGCGGATGCTCCAGGGCGAGCGCGAAAAGCTGCTCCACATGGAGGAGGCGATCGGCAAGCGCGTGATCGGACAGGCGGACGCGGTTGAGGCAGTCGCCCGCGCGGTTCGCCGCTCGCGCGCCGGCCTGCAGGATCCGAACCGCCCGCTCGGCAGCTTCCTGTTCCTCGGGCCGACCGGGGTCGGCAAGACCGAGCTGACCAAGGCGCTCGCCGGCTTCCTGTTCGACGACGATTCGGCGATGGTCCGCATCGACATGAGCGAGTTCATGGAGAAGCACTCGGTCGCCCGGCTGATCGGCGCGCCTCCCGGCTATGTCGGTTATGAGGAAGGCGGCGTGCTGACCGAGGCGGTGCGGCGCCGGCCCTATCAGGTGGTGCTGTTCGACGAGGTCGAGAAGGCGCACGGCGACGTGTTCAACGTGCTGCTCCAGGTGCTCGACGACGGGCGGCTGACCGACGGGCAAGGCCGGACGGTCGATTTCTCGAACACGCTGATCATCCTGACGTCCAACCTCGGCAGCCAGTTCCTGTCGAACCTGCCCGACGGGCAGACGGTGGAGAGCGTCGAGCCGCAGGTGATGGAGGTCGTCCGCGCCCATTTCCGGCCCGAATTCCTCAACCGGCTCGACGAGATCATCCTGTTCCACCGGCTGGCGCAGCAGCATATGGGCCCGATCGTCGACATCCAGGTCGGCCGCGTCCAGAAGCTGCTCAAGGACCGGAAGATCGCGCTGAGCCTGACCGACGCGGCGCGCGCTTGGCTCGGCCGGGTCGGCTACGATCCGGTCTATGGCGCGCGGCCGCTGAAACGGGCGGTACAGAAATATCTGCAGGACCCGCTCGCGGACTCGCTGCTGCGCGGCGACATCCCCGACGGATCGATGGTCACGATCGACGAGGGGGATGGGAAGCTGGCGCTGTCGACACGCGCCGCGTGACCATGCGGCGGGCCGGCCTCAGCAGCCGGCCTGCCGCAGGCACGAACCGAGCTGGCTGCGATCGACCAGATCCTTGCTGTCGCGCCGCTGCTGCGCCCATTGCGCGCGCGTCATGCAGACCCTGCGCGATCCGAGCCGGCTGCCGGTGACTTCCTGCCGCTCGCAGATCATTTCGTTGGGATCGCGCTCGGGGCGCGGAGACGCAGTGGTGGTTCCGCTGCCGGCGGCGGGTTCCACCGGCGCCTGCGCGGCGAGGGGAACGGCGACGAACAGCGCCACGGAGACGGGGACGAGGGCAAGCGGACGCAGCGCTGACGTGATCGGCATCGATTTCCTCCGGATGGGCATCCTGCCACGGCCGAACCCGCCCGCTACGGATTTTCGACGAACGACAGGCGGTTAGCGCGGCGGCGCGACATCGAACGCGATCGTCAGCCGCTCTCCTTCGGGGAAAGCGCGCGTGCCGTGCCACATCCATGACGGGAAGAGAACCAGCCGGCCGGGGCGCGGCTCGACCAATTGCACCGCCGGCTGTGCAAGCCCGAGGTTGGGCGGCGGCTCGCCGAGTGCTAGCCAGCCGGCCTCTCCGCCCGCGTCCAGCGGCAGGGCGACATAAAGCGCCGAACTGATCCAGCCCTGCTGATGGACATGATTGGCGTGACGACCGCCGCTGGCGAGCCGTACCGACCAGCTTCCCGCGAAGCGCACGCGCCGATCGCGCCGCGGCGCGAGCAGCGGATGGCGCGGATCGGCCGGCGGCAGCGCCGCGCGATAGCGCTCGACCGCAGCGACGATCGCTGCCCGGACCGCGCGGATGTCCGGGTCGGTCCGGCTGAGCAACGGGCCGTCGGTCTGCGTCCCGCCGCGCACTGACTGATCGAGATATTCGCCCCGCGCGCGATGGAGCGAACGCAGCAGCGCCGCCAGGCGATCGGGCGGCACGAGCGAATCGCCGAGATCGAAGGTGGCGACGAGCCCCGGTTGACCGATGAGCCAATCTGCCCGCGGGTCGCCGGCAAGCCGCCAGGCCGTCACGGCATAGGGCCAGGCGGCAGGCGCGTTCGGCCCCGCAAGCGCGACGTCGATCAATGCGATCGCTTCGACGATCCGCCCGGTGCGCAGCGCATGGCGTATTCGCCAGATGATCAGCGCGCTTTGGTCCCCCGCTGCAGCGAACGCCGCATCGGCGGCATCGACTTCGCCGAGTTCGGCCGACGCGACCGCCGTAAACGCGCGCCATGTCGCCGCACCGATCCCTGCCGCCTGCGCGCGGCGCACCGCTGCGGCGAGCGCCGCGTGATCCTCGCGGCGGAGGTGGAGATCGAACAAGGCCGTCCACAGCGCCTCCTCGCCGGGCTGTGCAGCCAGCGCCCGCTCGACCGATCCGAGCGCGCGACCCGGCTCACCGATTAGGGCGCGCAGCTGCGCGAGCTGGACATGGCCGGCGATCCACAGCGGCACCTGCGCGAGGATGGCATCGATCTCGGCCGCCGCCTGCTCGCCCTCGCCTGCCGCGAGCCGCGCCGCCGCCTGACCGAGCAGCACGTCGCTGTTGGCCGGTGCGAGCGCGCGCGCGCGATCGAACGCGCCACGCGCGTCGATCCCCGCTTCGAGCATCGTGCGCGCCAATCCGTGCGCGATCCCCGCATCCTGCGGCGCCGATCGCGCCGCGCGGACGAATGCATCGAGCGCGTCGGCATGCTCGTCGATCGATCGCTTGAGCAGCCCGGTCCATTGCCAGAGCCGGGCGCTGCCCGATCGCGCCGCAGCCTCGGCGACGATCGGCAGTACGCGATCCTCCTCGCCCTCCTCGAGCGCCTCGCTCGCCAGATGCTCGATCGCCGCGCTGTCTGCCGATCGCCCGCGCATCGCAGCCAGGCGATCGGCGACCGTCACAGCCCGGCGTTTCCGCCTTGTCCGTCCGCAGCGATCAGCGCGGCAACAGCGGCCCGCTCAGCTTCCGCGAGATCGGGATGCCAGAGATCGAAGATGAAGACGACGCGCATCTCTCCGCTCGGGTTCATCGCCTCATGCTCGATCGTATCATCAAACACGAACGCCTCGCCCCGGCGCCACAACCGTGTTTCAGCGCCGACGCGGAACCAGCATCCCGCGGGCACGATCAACGGCAGGTGGCACACCAGCCGGGTGTTGTTGACACCGACATGGGGCGGAATAGCCGTGCCGGGCGCGAGCAGCGAGAACATCGCGTTGGGCGAAGCGCCGATGATCACCGGTTGATCGATCGAGCCGAGCAGCGCCAGCGTCCGTGGGCAATGACGCGCGTTCGCCTCGACCCGCCGGCCGTTGCGCAGCAGGTGGATCGCGCTCCAGTCCGGATTGCGGTTGAGCGGCTTCCACTGCGCCAGCGGCTGATGATCGGCATATTGGATGTAGGGGACCAGTTCGGCGCGTTCGGCCGACATCACCTCGGCCAGCTCGGCGGCGATCACCTCGGTCGCCGCCTCGATGTCTCCGATCCAAGGAAAGAGTCGGCGCGGATGAAATTCGCGTTCGACGAGGCCGGGGAAATGGAAGTGCGTCGGCTCGCTATGATAGGGCCGCGTCCGCCTGAGCGCGTTCGATCGGAACCGTGCGATCCGCGCCTGCTGCTCGTCGTCCGCTTCTGCCTCGGCAGCCGCCATTGCCGCCGCCATCCGCGCCTGGCGTTCATCGAGCCAGGCAGCATGGCGCGCTTCCCCTTCGGCCAGAGCCGCGAGGAGTTGCGGCGGAAGCGCTCCATCTGGCTTCTGCGCGATCGCGTGACCCCATGCCTCGCCGGCGGCGGAATCGCCGATTCGGTCGAGAATGCTCGCCCGCATCATCAACGCCGTGAAATCGAGCGGCGCGAGTGCGAGCGCGCGATGTACCGCATCGAGCGCCACGCGCGGCTGGCCGAGCGCGCGGCTGATACCGGCAAGCCGCAGCAGGATGCCGGGATCGGCGGGATCCGCCGTCGCCGCCTCGCGCAGCAGTGCCTGCGCGCGCCCGAAGTCCTGCGCCCGCGACGCGCGGTCTGCCTCGCCGATCAGCGCCGCCGCGCTGGCGTTCAAAGCGAGTAGCCGAACTTCTCGACCCACGGCTGCAGGGTCGGCAGGATCGGCTCGAGGTGACGGCGATAGCGCTCCCATCGCCCGGCCGCGCGCTTGTAGATCGGCTCGGTCACTTGCGAATAGCTTGCCGTCGAGATCAGCCCGCGCGCCTTGGCGGTGCTGCGGTGATCGAGCGCGGCCTCATGCCAATCGAGCCCGAGGAAGTCGAACAGCGGTCGCACCTCCGCCTCGACACCTTCGACCAGCCGTTCGTAGACGATGGTGTGGACCTTTAGCGGGAACAGTTCGCGCGAGCGTTCCCAATGCCGGAAGGTCAGATCGTAGAAGTCCGCGGCATCCTCGAGCCGCAGGAAATTGGACATGGCGTTGTTGAGCCGGAAATTGCTCATGAAGCAGCTCAGCACCACGTCGCACGGATGGCGCAACGCGAGGATGATGCGCGCGTTGGGGAACAGCCGGTGGACCAGTGGCATCTTGTTGAGGAACAAGGGCGATTTGTCGACGAGCATGCGGGCCGGATCCGGCGTAGTGACCTTGGCGATCTCGTCGAAGTAAAAGTTGCGGGCATCGTCGACGCCCGCCTGGTCCAGCGCGGGAATGCCGGCAATCCCCCCGATCCGCCGGTCGGTGTAGTTGAGCGGCGGTTGCTCCTCGAGCACGAGCGTGCCCGGGTGGCCCATCAGCAGCGTATCGAGCAGCGTCGTGCCCGATCGCGGAAAGCCGACGAGGAACACCGGATCAGGGGGAACGCGCACCGGATCGGCCGCCTGCCAGCTCTCGACCCACTCGGGCGTCAGGAAGCCGAGCTCGGTCGCGAGCAGCGTGCGCAGCTCCGCCGCGCGGCCGAGCGGATCGGACGGCGACGCCTGGTGCAGCTCGTTGGTCGTGCTGAATTGAGCGAAAGCTTCGTCGGCGCGGTTGAGCCGATCAAGCAGCAGCCCGCGGATGTGCGCGGTTCGCTCGGGCTCGACCTCCGGCGGGACCAGGGCGAGCGTGGCCATCGCTTCCTCGGGCTTGCCCAGGCGGCGCAGTTCGAGCGCGCACATGAACGCCAGTGCGCCCTCGTCGACCTCATTGGCTTCGGCGAGCGCGATCAGCGGCGCAAACTCATGCTCGCGATTGGTATGCTCATATTGGACGGCGAGGCCGAGATAAGCGTCGGTCGTCGTCTTATCGAGCGCAATGGCGCGGCGGAAAGCGCGCTCGGCATCTGCCGTCCGGTTGACGATGCCGCATTCGATCCCGAACTTGAGCTGGAGGTTGGCATTATCGCCGTCGCGCGCGACGGCCTGTTCTATCGCCAGCAGCGCATCGTCCTGCCGCCCTTCCTTCTTGTACTGGACGTAGAGCTCGTGGAGCGGCCGCGCGTCGTCGGGAAAATCCTCCGCCGCCTTGCGCAGCACCGCTTCGGATTCGCCGGCCTTGCCGAGCGAACGGAGCGCGACGGCGAGGTTGAGCCGGGTCGGCGGGGCATCAGGGTTGAGCACCACGGCCCGTTCGAGCGCGATCACGCTGCCTTCGAGATCGCCGGTCGCCGAGCGCGCGTTGCCGAGATTGTTCCAGCTCTCAAAATCGTTCGGAACGCGGGCGACGACCTGCTCATAGGCCTCGACCGCTTCCTCGAAGCGCGACAGCGATTGCGCGGCGAAGCCGCGATAACGAGCGACGCGCAGGCTGGGATCGCTAAGCGCGAGATCGCGCGTCGCGACCTCGAGCGCGCCTTCGAGGTCGCCCGTATCGATCAGCACGGCGATCAGATTGCAGGCGATGGTCGTGTCGGTCGGGCGGATGCGATGGGCGGCGCGAAGATGGCGGATCGCTCCGGGAAAATCGTTCGCGCGAGCGAGCAGCATGCCGAGGAAGGCATTGAGCGCGACCGCGTCGCCGCCCTGGACCAGCGCCGTTTCCGCGACGCGGCGAGCGCCGGCAAGGTCGCCAGCCTGCGCCGCGCCGACAGCCTGGCGCAGCGCTCCGGCAGTCTTGGGATCGAGCATCGGTGCGGAAGCCACGCGGTCTTTTGAACCTCACCAGCGGAAAAAGGAAGGGCGGCCGATCGCTGGATCGGCCGCCCTGGCAAGTAACGTCGGCGTGGACTTAGAAGTCCAGCGTCACGCCGGCGAAGATGTACCGGCCCAGCGCGTCGTAGGTCGCCGGATAGGTGTTGCCGTTGCACGGGCCCGTCGGGCAGAGGTTCGATCCGTCGCGGTTCGCGTTGCCCGAGGTGACGAGCGGGGGCTGCTTGTCGAAGATGTTGTTGACGCCGATCCGGAACGTGTAGTTGTCGCCGATCGACACGGTGCCGGTCAGGTCGAAATAATTCTGTTCCTTGAGACGCAGGCCCGGATCGAAGGTGAAATCGCCGGCGAGCGACTGGCTGTCGTCGAGCGTCTCGGCCTTGACCTTGCCGATATAGCGCCACTGCATCGACAGACCGACGCCGCTGCGCCCCTGCCACGACAGGCGCGCCTTGTGGCGCCAGCGCGGCAGCGTCGAACCGCCAGCGGTGGTGCCACCCGAGCTGCAGACCGGGCCATAGAGGCCAGCGCAGTCGTAAGTCGGGGTGATGCCATTATCGACCTTATACTTGTCGAGATAGGTGCCGATGAAGCTGAACGAGAGCGTGCCAAGTTCGCCGATCGGCTGGCTGTAGGCACCGTTGACCTCGATGCCCTTGGTCTGCACCGAACCGAGATTGTTCGGGATATTGTCGACGAAGCCGCCGGGCGTGAGCCAGAGCGAGCCCGCAGCGTCGCGGTTAATCAGCCCGCACGAAACCGGGGTGAAGGTCGCGGTCGCGTTGAGCGTGCAGTCCTTGAGGATCGCGTCCTGCGCCGGCGGCTGGATCGCGTCGCGCAGCTTGATGTCGAAATAATCGACGGTCAGCGAGAAGCGCGGCAGGAACGTCGGCTGGAACACGACGCCCAGAGTCTTGGTGGTCGCCTTTTCCGGCCGAAGATCGGGGTTACCGCCGATGAGACCATTATACTGTCCGGCAGGGTTTGCAGTGATACCTTGGCCGAGGGCCAGGCCCTGTGCGAGGCAGCCAAAGTCGGCTGCGCCGACCGCCCGCTTGTTGCCATCAGCATCGACCAGCGCGGCGCATGGATCGGCGGCACCGTTGAGGCCCACAGTTGGCGTCGCGAACAGCTCCTGGATGTTCGGCGCGCGGACGGCGCGGTTGTACGAACCGCGGAAGCGGATGTCGCGAACCGGCGCGAATTCGAGCTCGAGCTTGTAGGTGTCGGTGTCGTAGGTGCGACCCGCGCTCGTCTTGTAGTAGGAACGGCGATAACCGCCGTTGAACGTCAGATCGTAGACGAAGCTGTCCTCGATGATCGGCACGCGCGTCTCGGCGAAGAATTCGTACACGCGGAAGCTGCCCGACAGCGGCAGCGTCGCGCCACCCTGACCGGTCAGGTCGCCGGTCGAGAAGGCGTTATCGGTGTTGAGATCGAGCGTTTCCTTGCGCCACTCGACGCCGAGGTTGATGCCGACGCCGTCCGATGCCCACGGGCTCTGGATACCATACTCGCCGAGCAGGCCGGTGACCGAAGCGCTCGCCACCTGTTCGGCGGTGAAACCCTTCTGGAAGCCGGTGGCCGAGAGATAGTTGACCGAAGCCTGGCTCGCGCCGCCGGCTCCCTGGAAGATGTTGTAGGGAACGCAGTTCGGATCGCTGCCGTCGATCACCGAGCGGCAGACCGGATCGAACTGCGGCGTGCGCGGATCGTCGATCACGTTCAACGCGCGGTTGAGACGCGCTACCGAGAATTCGTTCGAATAGACCTGGGTGTAGTTCGACCGGGCGTACAGATAGTAAGCGTCGTACGACCAGCCCTTGCCGAGATCACCCTTCGAACCGATGACCGCGCGATAGTTGGTGTGCTGCAGGTCGGAGAGACGCGGACCGCCCTCGACGTTGCGGCGAAGCACCTGCAGGAAGCCCTGATTGTAGGTGTTGCCGAGCGAGTCGGTGAACACCAGCGGCGCCGCACCCGGATTCGGGTTGTACGGCGCGCCTACGGCCGTCGGGAAGGTACCGATCGCGCCGTTGATCAGGTTGTCGCTGTCGCAGATGACGCCGCGCTGGGTCGCCGACATCAGCGCATTGTCGCAGTTGATCGTCAGCGTGTTGCCGAAGTTGCCCGAGGGCGCGATCTGGGCGACCGTGCGATCGTCCATGAACATGAACTCGAGGTACGGCTTGATCGCGTCGTTGATCTCGTAGTTCGCGAAGACGCCCGCGGTGTAGCGCGTGTCCGGCCGCTGATAATGGTTGGTCGGCGCGAAATTGTAGCGCGTCGTGGTGTTCTCGAACCCGCCGCCGGGGAAGAAGGTGTAGACCGTCGACGACGAGGTGTTGAGCGACGTGTCGAACAGGATGCCGGTGCCGCTGGCGTTGGTCAGCGAGCCGCCGCACTGGGGTGCGCCACCGCCGCTGTTCTGCAGGACGCACGCGCTATAGTCGCGGCGGCCCTGCAGGATCGCGCGCGCCTTGCGATAGCCGAAATAGGCGACGGCATGGCCGCGGCCATCATCGAATTCGGTGCCGAAAGAAACCGTCGTGTCGATCGTGCCGCCGTCGTTGACCGTGCCGGTCGGGTAGGCGAAGCCGCGGCGGTCGAGCAGCGGCGGGATCGTCTTGTTACGGTTGTTGTGGTTGTAGAAGCTGTACGTGCCGTCGACGCGGAAGCCGGTGAAATCGGTGTCGATCACGAAGTTGACGACGCCGGCCACGGCGTCCGCACCATAGGTCGACGAGGCGCCGCCGGTGAAGACGTCGACGCGCTTCAGCATCGCCGAAGGGATGATGTTGATGTCGGCAGCCGAACCGCTGGTGGGGCTCGGATCGCCCGGCAGCAGGCGGCGGCCGTTGAGGAGGCTGAGGGTACGCGTCGTGCCGAGGCCGCGAAGGTCGACCGAGGCCGTGCCGTCGGCGCCGTTGGCGAGGGTCGAGGACTGGCTGGCGTAGACCGACGGCAGCGAGTTGAGGATGTCCTCGACCTTGCTGGTGCCCTGCAGCCGGATGTCCTGGCTCGAGACGACCGTGATCGGCGCGGCCGATTCAAGGTTGGCTTGAGGGATGCGGGTACCGGTGACGACGATGACGTCGGTGTCCGCCTCGGTGTTGGCGGTGGCGGGCTCCTGTGCGAACGCAGGCCCGGCAAGCAGCGCCAATCCCAGCACGCCCGTGCTCAGCGCTGAACGACTGAGCAGTTTCTGATTCTTGATCACCTGTTCCAGTTCCCTTTTGCTGGTGTGGAGCCCCCTCAGGCTCGTGATCGAACCGCGCGCGCGAAGCGCCGCATTCGCATCCGACAGAAGCGCATCTTACGTTCTGACATGATTGCGTGATGCATGACCGATGAACGGGCTGTAAAGCTGAGGTTCATCGGTGTGAGACAGATGTTTTTTTGCTGTCGCACAAATGCCACAGCGCTTCTTACCCGGCAGCGCGAAGAGGCCTCGCCGAGAACGAAATTTTTCATGTATCGACGGCGTACTGAAGAAATATTCTTCGCGCTGGCGGCCATTGTGCGATGCCAAACTGCGCCAGCGACAGGTGTCATGAGCGAGGCAAAAGGGCTCGACGAGATGATGCGTAAAGTGCTGAGGAGGTTGGCGTTGATTCCGCATCTCTGTGGCGGATGAGACAGAGCGACAGCGTTAAGGGAGAGCAGCGCCGTGAAACGGACCGCCACAGTGATCGCAGCAATCATCTCAGCATATGGAGCCGTTTGGCCCGCCGCCGCGCGAAACGCCGACGAAGGCCGAACGCCCTTCCCTCCGGCGATGCAACGGCTCGTAGAATGCCGGGCGATCACCGAAGCCACGGCACGGCTCTCCTGCTTCGACACCGCGGCTGCCGGTCTGCAATCCTCCGTCGAGCAGCGCGACGTATTGGTGGTCGATCGCGAGCAAGTGCGTAGCGCGCGGCGATCCCTATTCGGGCTAACGCTCCCGCGGTTGGGCATCTTCGGCGGCGGAGACGATGCCACGCGCGAGGAAGAGGAATTCAGCCAGATCGATACCACCGTGCAGAGCGCGAGTATGCGCGACTACGCCTGGTCGCTGGTGCTCGCGGACGGCGCACGCTGGCAGCAGATCGACAGCCGCCCGCTCGCGGTTGCACCGCGCAGCGGCACGCCGATCGTCATCCGCCGCGCGGCGCTCGGCAGCTTCATAGCGCGCGTCGGCGGGCAGCCGGGGATCCGCGTTCGGCGAGTGAACTGATGCGCTCAGCTTGAGAGAGATCACGCGATCCAATCAGGTCGAGCCTTGATGGCGACCAAATCGGCTTGGAGTGTCGAGCGAAAGCTTGGCCTGGAACATGGGGCTCACAGTGGAGGCGCCGCCCACTTCCATCAGCGATCCGATCAGGCTCTATCGACCGGCTTCACTGCTGACCGGGGCTCAACTGGGTCGAACGCCGGCTGACGTCGTGTTCGAGCGCGCGTGCCTGGAGATCCCACTCGCGCTGCGTGAGGCATATGCGGGTCCGCCGCAGCCGGCTTCCGGTCGCGTTCGAAGTTTTGCAGATCACGCGTTCGTCCGCCAGGCGAGGAGGCTCGGGAGCAGGCTCCACAGCAGGCTGGCTCATCATCAGCATCAAGAGGATGTCCAGCACCGGCACGCTGTTCCTGGAAAAAAGGGACGGGAGTGATCGTTCGCTCCCGTCCCGCCGTTCTTGACGATTAGAACTTGGCCCGGAAGCCGGCGTAAAGCCGGCGGCCGAACGGATCGTAGGTGTCGGCCGCGGTCTCCGTGCCGGTGATGTCCGAGGCAAAACCGCTCGGAAGGAAAGGTGCATCGACGTCGAAGACGTTGTCGGCACCGACGTAGAATTCAAACTCCTTGTCGTCACCCACCGCCAGACGGATCTGAACGTCGTTGTAGACCTTGGCTCCCACGCTGTTCAGGCGATCGAGCGCTTCGTCGCCATAGCCGCCGATCGTATCCTGGATTTTGCCGAGATATGTCGTCTGCCAGCTAAGCGTGAACGGACCCGTGGTGTAAGTCGCGCGCGCTGTCGCCTTGTGCTTGAAACCAGCGCCGAGACGTCCGTCGCCGTCCAGCTGTCCCTTGTTCTCCTCGAGCGGCGAACCCGGGAAGGCCTGCTTTTCGAGCTTCAGCAGATAGGTATAGTAGAGGTTCAGGCTTAGACGATCGTCCGCCATGAGCCCGAGCGGCCGTCCGTAGGTGACGTTGACGTCGATGCCTTCGGTCTTGATGGCGGCGACGTTGATCAGCTGCGAATTGATTGTGAGCAGACGGCCGTTGCGCGGATCACGCAGGACGTTGCCACAGAAGGCCGGATCACTCGTCTCCAGGCAGCTCGAAATCGACACGTCGCGCGGGATCGTGTCGATCGCGTCATCGACCTTGATGTCGAAATAGTCGACGGAGATGCTCAGCCCCGGAACCGCGACGGGGGCAAGCACCACGCCGGCGGTGAACGTCTTGGCGGTTTCCTCCTTCAAAGCGACGTTACCGCCATCGAAGCCGTTAATCCCCTGGATATCGGCAAGGTTGTAGAAGAAGGAACCGTCGGAACTTTCTGCAAGGTTCTGGGCGAAGCCGGGCAGCGCGCGGCAGGCAGTGGCCTGCGCGGCCGTCGTGGTCGCCGCGTTGAAACCTCCCGACGAGACGCCCTCGCACGGGTCGGTCAGGCCAGTCGGGAAGGTCTCGCTAGGCGCCGAAAACAACTCGCCAACGTTCGGTGCGCGATTGGCTTCGGCATAGGCGGCGCGGAAGCGAACGCCCCGGACGACTTCCCATTCGGCGCCAATGTTCCAGCTGAACACCCCACCGATGTCAGCTGTCACGCCCTGCCCGCCGATGACGCCCTTGCCCTTATAGTCCGAATAGCGGGCAGCACCATTGAGCTCCAGGCTCTGGAAGAAGGACATGTCTCTCAGCAGCGGAATGCGGATTTCGCCGTACACTTCCTTAGCCTCGACCGAACCGACCGTATCGGGAATAAGGTTGCCCGAGTTACCGCCGATGTTGGTCAGCTCGTCAAGATCGTCTTCGCTCTTGTCCTTGCGATATTCAAGGCCGAAGGCGAGACCGACATCACCCGCGGGCAGGCTGAACAGCGAGCCGCTGACGCTGGCCGAGACGACATGCTGTTGGTTGAGTACCGTTTCCGACTTCGGAATCGCCGAGAGCACATAGGCCGAAGCCTCCGGCGAAGCGGTATTGAAGCCGAACAGGTTGATGGGCACGCAGCCGGCGGCACGCGCAGCCGGATCGGCGCAGACGATCTGGCCATTCACGACCGCCGTATCGAGGGCATTGCGATAGCGTGCGGCATCGATGTCCTGGCTGTCCGTCTGATCCTTCATTCGGCCGTAGACGTAGCTGACGTCGAAGCTCCACTTGTCGGTGATATCGCCCTTGAGGCCGATGACACCGCGATAGAAGTCGCGCTCAGCCGTATTGCTGCGGCTGAACACCTCGTTCTGGCGGCGGCGGAAGCCCAGCGACGTGATCGGGTCGTCCGGATTGGCGAGATTATAGGCATTGACCTGATTGAGCACCGCCTGCGGAATGAAGGCGTTGGTGATCGGGATACCCTGACCATCGTCATAAAGATCAGTATAGTCGAGCGGAGTCGCCTCGATCTGCGAACTCGACTTAACCTTGACGTAGGTGAGCTCGGTGTAGGCCGTGATCGTGTCCGCCAGCTCGTAATTGCCGATGACCGTGCCCATGTACCGCTCGACCGGCACCGAGATGCGGCGGACGCCATTGCGGTTGAAGCCCGAACCGACCGGGAAGCCGGTTACGACGTTGTTGTTCCGATCGAAGGTGAACAGGCTGCCACCGTTGAAGCCGCTCGCGGGATTGCCCTCGCCGTTCAACAGCTGGAAACGGCCCTGTGCCGCATAGCTGGAGTAGCTCGCGGGGCCGCAGTCGTCCGGAGACTCCGCGAGGAAACAGTCCTGGTCGGAGATGCCGCGCTTCCGGGAGAGAAGGCCCTCGTCGCGGTCGTAGGTGAAGTTGGCCATGATGTTGCCACGGCCGCCGCCGAAGGACTGGCCGCCGGTGACGCTGATCAGATAACGCGGATTGTCCTCGCGGCTGGTAATGCCCCCCTGCGCGCGAATGGACAGGCCTTCATAGCTGTCCTTGAGCACGAAGTTGACGACGCCGGCCACGGCGTCCGAGCCGTAGACCGCCGACTGACCGCCCGTGACGATATCGACGCGCTCCAGCAGATCGGTCGGAATGTTGTTGACGTCCACTGCGGTCGAGCCGGCGAGACCGGCGACCACGCGCCGGCCGTTGATCAGCACGAGCGTGCGCTTCTCGTCGAGGTTGCGCAGGTCGATGGTCGCAACGCCGTTCGCGCCGGTGAGGAAATTGGAGTTGGTGCGGCTCGTACCGATGCCGACCTGGGGCAGTTCGTTCAGCACGTCCTGGACGTTGCTGGCAGCATCCTGCTGAATGAGGTCGGAGTTCAGCACTGCGATCGGCGATTGCGCTTCGAGTTCGGGGCGCGCGATGCGCGTGCCCGTCACAACAATGACATCGTCGCTTGCGGCATCGGCAGCAGTTTCCTGGGCGAACGCAGGTTGCCCGGCCAGCCCAATCGCCAATGCGAGCGGCGCAACACTACGCTTCAGCCACACGCGGCTGATTGCAAGATTTTCGAGAGTCACGTTCCAGTCCCTTATTCTGGAGTGAGAGCAGGCTGAAAGCCTGATTACCCTCGGCAGACGAGCAAGCCCCTTAAGCCCGCTTACGCACGCCTGCCGCAGGCGTGACAGCGTGATGCATGAAGTTTCTTCGGCCTGTAAAGCTGAGGTAAAGGTGGGTGCGTAGAAGCTTGTTCGCTGTCGCACAAATGCAACACTCCTGGTGGGGACGTGGCCCTAACTCGTGGGGAATAAACGTTTCTAAAAATGTTCCCGCAGCCCGGTTAGGATTGTTTCGCCAAACTCCCGAGAACGAAGCGACTCAGCCTTACCTCAATGAAAATCGCGTGATTTCGGCAGCAGCCGCACGTTGCGCGGGTGGCTCGATGTGCGTGGATGCTGGGGATGGACGAACTCGTCGGCCGGCGACAGCGTGATCTTGGGCACGGCATCCTCGGACAGCAGCCCGAGCATATCGGTGCGGTCGTGGATTCGCGTCGCCATCAGGTGAACGACATTCTCCTTGCTGCGCTGGACGGTGCCTTCGACCAGCATCAGCCGCGAGGCCATCACCGGCCGGCGCATCGCCTCGAACAGCCGCGCCCAGAGCAGGATGTTGGTGATCCCGGTCTCGTCCTCGATGGTGATGAAGATGGCGTTGCCCTTGCCTGGGCGCTGACGGACGAGGACGAGCCCCGCGGTGCGGATCGTCGCGCCGTTCTTCGCGGCCGACGTCTCGGCGCAGCTCGCCACGCCCTCGGCGCGGAAATGCGAACGCAGGAAGGTCATCGGATGGTCCTTCAACGACAGGCGGATCGTCTGGTAGTCGGCGGCGACCTCCTCGCTCGCCGGCATCGCCGGCAGCATCGGATCGGGCTCCTCGCCAAGCTCGGCCGCCTGCGCAGCGGCGAACAGCGGCAGTGCCTCGGCCGGCGTGCGTCGCACCTCCCACAAGGCGCTGCGCCGATCGAGCCCGATCGAACCGAACGCGTCCGCATCGGCGAGGATGCGCAGCGCCCGCTGCGGCAGGCGCGCGCGCCGCGCCAGCGCCTCGATCGAGGGATAGCCCGCGCCGCGATGCGCGACGATCGCCCTGCCCCAATCCTCGCGGAAGCCGTCGAGCTGGCGGAAGCCGAGGCGCAATGCCAGATCCTCCCCGAGCAGGCTCGGGGAGGGTTTTTCGAGATCGCTATCCCATTCGCTCGCGTTCACGTCGATCGGCAGCACCTCCACCCCATGATCCCGCGCGTCGCGCACGATCTGCGCCGGCGCGTAAAAGCCCATCGGCTGCGAATTGAGCAGCGCCGCGGCGAACACCGCGGGCTGGTGGCACTTGATCCACGCCGAGACATAGACCAGCCGGGCGAAGGACAGCGCATGGCTTTCGGGGAAGCCGTAGCTGCCTAACCCCTCGATCTGCTTGAAGCATCGTTGCGCGAAATCGGGCTCGTAGCCGCGCGCCACCATCCCGTCGATCATCTTGCGCTCGAAGCGGTGCATCGTACCGATATTGCGGAACGTCGCCATTGCGCGGCGGAGCTGGTTGGCTTCCGCAGGCGTGAACTTCGCGGCGACGATCGCCAGCTTCATCGCCTGTTCCTGAAATAGCGGCACGCCATAGGTATTGCCGAGCAGCGTCTCCAGCTCGTCGGGCGGGTTCGGCGGCGCGGGCGAGGGGTAGGTGACCTCCTCGATCCCGTTGCGCCGGCGCAGA
>Ga0070668_100001810_pt1 | contig 15555 bp, 11 predicted proteins | sample KBSS43metaG_FD_64661 | JGI IMG/M metagenome (GOLD analysis project Ga0070668, IMG submission 64661) | Switchgrass rhizosphere microbial communities from Kellogg Biological Station, Michigan, USA - KBS S4-3 metaG | ecosystem: Host-associated > Plants > Roots > Rhizosphere > Soil ... | reverse complement strand
GACGACCGCCCACAACGTCTCGCCGGCCACCGCGGCGCCGAGCGTGCCCTGCCGGATCACGAGCAGGCCCGGCACCGCGGTCACGATCAACCCGGCCGCGCAGGCCACCGCGACGACCCGCAGCGGCACCCGGTCGACCAGATACCCGCCGAGGACCGCGCCGGCCCCGAGCGCCACGGCGGCCACGATGTTGGCGACGGACACCTCGGCGGCGGACAGGCCGGCGGTCCGCGCGAGGTAACTCGGCAGGAAGCCGACCAGCAGGTTGCTGCCGACCAGCACCATCGCGAAGAAGCCCACGAAGATCAAAACCCCACGCCAGGCGGTACGCATCATCTGCCCCAACGGGAACCGGGGTCGCGCCGCCGGCCGGAACGCCGGGCTCTCCGCCACCCGCCATCGCAGGTAGAGCCCGATGACGCCGAACGGCGCGGCCACCGCGAACGGCAACCGCCACCCCCACGACGCCAGCTGGTCCGCGTCCACGGCGACCGTCATCAGCCAGCCGATCGCGGCGGCCGCCCCGAAGCCCAGGCTGGAGGCCGCGATGTTCGCCGACACCGACCGCCCCGCCCGGCCGTCCTCGGCGTGTTCGAGGACGAAGATGTTCGCGCCCGCGATCTCCCCGCCGGCCGAGAAGCCTTGCAGCAGCCGGCAGATCAGCAACAGCACCGGCGCGACCAGGCCGGCCCGCTGGTAGGTGGGCAGCAGCGCGATGCTCGCGGTCGCGGCGGACGCGAGCAGCACGGAGGCGGCGATCGCCGGGCGCCGGCCGAGCCGGTCCCCGACATGGCCGAAGAGGATGCCGCCGAGCGGCCGGACCGCGAACCCGAGCGCGAAGACCGCGAACGTCGCCAGCAACGCGGCGTCCGGGTCGCCGGCCGGGAAGAACTGGCCGGCCAGGATCACTGCCAGATAGCCGTACAGCGCCAGGTCGTAACTCTCCACAAAGGTGCCGATGCTGGCCGCGACGACCACGGTACGGGCGGCACTCCCCCGCCTGCGTTGAGGCTGATCCATGCCGCAGTATTGGCACGCCGCCGCCCCGGGGTCGAGGCAAACCACCCGAACGGGTCGCCCCCAGGGCCTACCGCGGCGCGGGCTCGAGCCCGGCCGGCGGGCCGGCGGCCGGCTGTCGGTCGAGGTGGGCGCGGACCTCGTCGGACAGCAGCGCGGAGGGCGGGTCGACCAGCGAGGTCACCCGGATGAAAGCGGTTGCCAGGTCGGCGTCGTGCACCGCGGCCTGCTGCAGCCGGGCGAGGTAGTCGCCGGTGAGCGGGGACGGCGGCAGCGCCGGACCGGTGACGCCGGGCAGCGCCAGGTCGGCGCCGGCCGCGAGCGCCCAGGGCGCGTCGAGCAGCCGGGACTGGGCGGCGAAGAAGGCCAGCGGGTCCGGGCTTCCCGCCGTACGTAGGTGATCGCGCAGCGCCGTCGCCGTGGCCGCGGCCACGGTCATCCCCTGGCCGTACACCGGGTTGAAGGCGCACACCGCGTCACCGACGGCCAGGAAGCCGGCGGGGAAGTCGGCGAGCCGTTCGAAGCGACGCCGCACATACGTCGGGCAGCGGAACGTGGCAGGCTCGCCGAGCGGCGTGCCGGCCCGCACGATCTCGTACGTGTCGGGTACCGCCAGCGTGCGCGCGTACGCGGTGAACGAATCCAGATCGGCGGGCGGGCGCTCGCCGAGCACACCGGCGAGCGTCACCAGGGCGCGGCCGCCCTCCAGACGCTGCGCGATCGCGCTGCGGCGCCGGCCCGGGAAGCGGGTGGTGGCCACGAACAGGTCGTCGCCGAAAGGCCCGGCCGGCATGGCGAAGACCCGGGTGGCGTAGCTCAGGTCGATGCCCACGACGTCCTCGCCGGGCGGCGAGTAGCCCAGGTCGGCCAGCCAGCGCGGCGCCCGGGACGCCCGCCCGGTGCAGTCGACCACCAGGTCGGCCGGCAACACCCGGGAACCCTCGCCGCGACAGCCGGTGACCCGCGCGCTGACGACCCGGCGGCGGTCCGGGGTCGTGCCGATGCCGACGATGTCGTAGCCGTCCAGCACGGTGACATTGGCCCGCCGCCGGACCGCGGCGCGGATCGCGGTCTCGATCAGCGGCCGGCTGGCCGACAACGCCGTCAGCCCGGTCTCGGCCTGCCGGAGCAGGCGCCCGTTGAGGTACCAGCGGACGTTGCCGAGGATGTCGCCCCGCAGCGCACCCTGCGCGACCAGCCCCGCGGTGAGCCCCGGCAGCAACTCCTCGATCAGGCGCAGACCGGACGGCAGGATGCCATGCGCGTGCCGCCCGTGCGGCACCCCGCGGCGGTGTCCGGGGTGCGACGGCAGGACGTCGCGCTCGACCACCACGACGCTGCGGTAGCTGTCGGCCAGTGCACTCGCGGTGAGCAGACCCGCCACGCTGCCACCCAGCACCACAGCCCGCTCCCGGCCACGAACCGACATGGACCCCACCTCCTCACCGCAAAGCATCCGGGCCGGAGCGGCAAGGCACGATGTATCAATTGACACCCCGAGTGTCAGATCGTGTGTGGCGACGTTAGGTCGCCGGCGACACACTCCTGATCCGGTCCAGGATGAACGCGGCCAGTTCGTCCGGCGCCTGTTCGGGGATCCAGTGCGAAACGCCGTCGAGCACCTTGAAATCGAACGGGCCCGTGACCCACCGGCCGGTCAGCTCCGCGGCACGGCGACCGATGGCGACATCGCCGGTGCTCCACACGTACGTCGTCGGGACGGTGATCGCGCCGGTCCGGCTTCCGGTGGCGATGTCGAGCGGCAGGGCGCGGTACCACCGCAGCGCGCCGGCAAGGGCACCGGGGTCGTCGGTGAGCCGGTCGACGTACCCCCTCGCCTGCTCGTCGCCGAGGCCGGACCGCTTGAGCACGGCCACCGCGAGGCGGCCACCCCGGGACCGGATCGCAGCCTCCGGAATCCACGGCAGCTGGAAGAACGCCACGTGCCAGGCCTGCAGGAGTTGCCGGCTGGTCAGCATGGCGTTGACCACCGCACGAGGATGCGGCGCGGAAACGACGGTGAGCGAATGTAGACGGTCCGGTCTCGTGGCGGCGACCATCCACGCAACCCCACCACCCCAGTCGTGGCCCACCAGATGAACCCGGTCGACACCCGCCGCGTCGATGAGGGCGACGACGTCAGCCACCAGCTCGTTGAGCCGGTAAGCTCGCCGAGACCGGGGCCGTGCCTGTGGGGTGTAGCCGCGCTGGTCCGGTGCGATGACCCGGTAACCGGCCGCAAGCAGGTGCTGAAAAACACCGATCCACGATTGCGCGCTCTGCGGAAACCCGTGCAGGAGCACGACTGTCTCCGCGCCCGCCGGCCCCTCGTCCAACACCTGGAACCGCATGCCATTGCCGGAGAACGCTTCCATACACCGGACGCTACCGCCTACGGTTCGGCAGCGTTGGATGGTTGAGGTGTGCTCCCGTTCCGCTGTGGTCTTGAAGGACGCCGCAGCCGAGCGGCGACCCTGGCCGGGGCATTGATGCGAGCACGATGCCGAAGTGCCCCCGGAGGGCCGGTGGTCCGCCGGCTAGGTAGGGTACGAATTGGACGGTCGAACGATTCCGCCGCCAAGGGCGCGATCGATGGCTGTGCGACGTGTCACCCGAGACGAGGGGCGTCAGAATGCCGAACATCCGAGACGTGCATCCAGCTGCACCCCAGGCCGTCCCCCGGTCGCGGCCGGGCAGGTCGGCATGGCTGGCACTCGGCGTCGGTGGCACCATTCTGGTCACCGGGTCGGCCGCCGCGGCTGTTGCAGCCGTCGTGGTGCGCGGGGAGCGAGAGATCGTCAGCCAGCCGTTGACGGGCGACCTGCAGGTGACCGATGCCCGCCTGGAGCCGTGGCTCATCCCCGGCGCCGCCAGTGACCTGGTGGTGCGGGTGCGGAACCGCGGCGCCAAACCGGTCACCCTGGACCGGCTCACGCTCAAGCTTCCCCTGCGGACACCGCAGCCGGCCGGGTGCACCGCCCGGGTGTCGGGGCCGCTGATGGCGTCCGCGGGAATGCCGCTTCCGGCCGCGCAGCGGATCAGCGTTCCGGCCGGCAGGGAGGTCAGCGTCACCGTGCCGAAGGTGCTGACCTTGGCCGCCGCGGCGTCGTCCGGCTGTGGCTTCAAGGTGGTGGTTGAGGTGCAGGCAGTACAGAACCCGCCCACGACCATGCCGACCGCAGTCCCGCCAACATCCAGGCCACCGACAATGCCGCCGACGACGCCGACCCTGCAGCCGCCGACCCTGCAGCCGTCGACTGGGCAGCCGACACCGCCGCCGGACGGCGTCGGGTAGGTTCGGACCAAGCGACCAGACCGTGGTGGGGCGTCTGAGCTCCGGCGTCGACGCTATTCGCTGCAAACCTGCGTCTGGTGGTCAAGGATCACCGTGCTGTCGCTCCAGCGACCGCGTCCTTCGATATCGCGCCCGCGGCGTCCCTGGCATCGATATTCACCGCGGGCTTATGGCTCTGGCCACCTTCGACCCTGCCGGGCAGCAGCCGTCAACGAGCGACGATACGGGACATCGGACGACGAAGGACGCACTCGTCCGCAAAATCGAATAGCGCCTTCGCGTCGAGCCCGCCCATTGCTGTCAGCGGGATCGTCCAACGCCCGACAGCCAACGCGGCAACGATCAGGGATCGGGCCATGGCCGGGCCGGCATAGCCGGCCAAGTCGGCCAGGGCCTGGGCTTGCTGGCCAGGGTCGGTGATGGAGCGGGCGATCTGCTCCGCCCGCTCATGCTCGCCGGCCGCGGCGACCACCTGAGCCAAGTCGGCGAGGGCCTGCGCTTGCTGGCCGGGGTCGGTGATGGAGCGGGCGATCTGCTCCGCCCGCTCATGCGCGCCGGCCGCGGCGACCACCTGAGCCAAATCGAACAGGGCTTTTGTCTGCCTGGCGAGGTCGGTGATGGAACGGGCGATCCGCTCGGCCCGCTCATGCGCCCCGGCCTCGGCGACCGCCACAGCCAGGCCAGCCAGGGCTTTTGCCTGCCTGCCGAGGTCGGTGATGGAACGGGCGATCCGCTCGGCCCGCTCATGCTCGCCGGCCGCGGCGACCGCCCGAGCCACGTCGGCCAGGGCCTGCGCCCGCCCAGCCAGGCCGCTGATAGATCGGGCGATCCGCTCGGCCCGCCTGTACTCGGCGTCCGCCCGAGCCAGGCCGGCCAGGGCTTTTGCCTGCTGGCCGGGGTCGGTGATGGAGCGGGCGATCCGCTTGGCCCGCTGATGCTGACCGGCCGCGGCGACCCCCCGAGCCACGTCGGCCAGGGCTTGATCCTGCAGGTCGGGGTCGGTGACGCAACGGGCGATCCGCTCGGCCCGCTCATGCTCGCCGGCCTCGGCGATCGCCCGAGCCAGATCGGCCAGGGCTTCGTCCTGCCCAGCCGAGTCGCTGATAGATCGGGCGATCTGCTCGGCCCGCTCATGCTCCCCTGCGACGGCGACCGCCTGAGCCAGCTCAGCCAGGGCCTGATCCTGCTGGCCCGGGCCGGCGATGGACCCGGCGATCCGCTCGGCCCGCTCAAGCTCGCCGGCCTCGGCGACCGCCCGAGCCAGGCCGGCCAGGGCCTGATCCCGCTCGCCGCGGCCGGCGATGGACCCGGCGATCCGCTCGGCCCGCTCAAGCTCGCCGGCCGCGGCGACCGCCCGAGTCAGGCCGACCAAGGCCTGATCCTGCTGGCCGGGGTCGGTGATGGACCCGGCGATCCGCTCGGCCCGCTCAAATGCCCCGGCAACGGCGACCGCCCGAGTCAGGCCGGCCAAGGCCCATGCCTGCTGGCCGGGGTCGGTGATGGACCGGGCGAACTGCTCGGCTCGCTCATGCTCGCCGGCCTCGGCGACCGCCCGGATCAGGCCGGCCAAAGCCCATGCTTGCTCGCGGGGGTCGGTGATGGAGCGGGCGATCCGCTCGGCCCGCTCAAATGCCCCGGCAACGGCGACCGCCTGAGCCAGGTCGGCCAGGGCCTGCGCCTGCCCAGCCGGGTCGCTGACAGATCGGGCGATCTGCTCGGCCTGGGTCGCCACCGCACACGCCCGCTCGCGCGCACCGGTGGCGGCGGCCGCCCGAGCCAGATCGGCCATGGCCTGCGCGTGTCTGCCCAGACCGGTGATCGACTGGGCGATCTGCTCGGCCCGCTCATACTCGCCGGCCGCGGCGACCGCCTGAGCCAACCCGGCCAGGGCCCCATCCTGCTGGTCGGGGTCGGTGATGGAGCGGGCAGTCTGCTCGGCTTGGGTCGCTACCTCACGCGCTCGCTCATACTCACCGGCGACGGCGACCGCCCGAGCCAACTCGGCCAAGGTCCACGCCCGCTGCCCGGGGCCGGTGATGGACCGGGCGATCCGCTCGGCCCGCTCATACTCGCCGGCGACGGCGACCGCCTGAGCCAGGTCGGCCAAGGTCCACGCCCGCTGGCCGGGGCCGGTGATGGACCGGGCGATCCGCTCGGCCCGCTCATACTCCCCAGCGACGGCGACCGCCTGAGCCAACTCGGCCACGGCCCGGGCTCGCTGGCCGGGATCGGTGATAGATCGGGCGATCCGCTCGGCCCCCTCATACTCCCCGGCGACGGCGACCGCCCGAGCCAAGTCGGCCAGGGCCTGGGCTTGCTGGCCGGGATCGGTGATAAACCGGACGACCCGCTCGGCCCGCACATGCTCCCCGGCGACCGCAACCGCCTGAGCCAGCTCGGCCAGGGCCTCATCCTGCAGGTCCGGGTCGGTGAGGGACCGGGCGATCCGCTCGGCCCGCACATGCTCCCCGGCGACCGCAACCGCCGGAGCCAGGTCGGCCAGGGCCTGTCCCTGCGGGTCCGGGTCGGTGATGGAGCGGGCGACCCGCTCGGCCGCCTGGATCGCCACTGTATTCACCCGCTCATGCCCGCCGACGGCCGCGATCGCCCGAACCAGACCGGCCAGGGCCCACACCTGCCGGTTCGGGTCGGTGATGGAGCGCGCGAGGTGCTCAGCCCGACTCATATCGCCTGCCGCCGCGACCGCCCGAACCAGACCAGCCAAGGCCTGCGCCTGCTGCCTCGGGTCGGTGATGGACTGCGCAATCCGCTCGGCCTGCTCGTACGCTCCGGTGACCGCGACCGTCCGAACCACGCCTGCCAGGGCCCACGCGCGCCGGCGCAGGTCGGTAAAGGACCTGGCGATGTGGACGGCCCGATCCACGTCGCCTGCGGCAGCGACCGCCCGAACCAGACCGGCCAAGGCCCACGCCTGCTCGTTCGAATCGGTGATGGACCTGGCGATGTACTCGGCCCGACTCATTTCTCCCGCGGCTGCGACCACCCGAACCAGATCGGCCAACACCCGCGCCTGCCAGTTTGGGTCGGTGATGGACCGGGCAATCTGCTCGGCCCGCTCGTGTGCTCCGGTAACCGCGACCGCCTGAACCAGGCCGGCCAAGGCCTGCACCTGCCGGTCCGGGTCAGTGATGGAGCGGGCGAGTGCCTCGGCGCGGATGACCTGTCCGAGGGCAACCCAGACTGCTGGAAGGTGGATGGGGATGTTGGTGTTGCGGTCGGCGAGACGGTCGCGGTACCAGGCCAGGCGTAACGCGGCGGCCAGGTCGGGGCGAGGTAGCACGCTGTTGAGAGTCTGGGCGGTGGCGATCTCGGCGAGGGCGACGGCGTCACCGCCGGTGGCGTCGAGCATGCGGTCGTGGCGTGCGAGGTCGGTGGCTAGAGCTACGAGGCGATTCAGGTCGCCGGTGTCGGCGAGCATACGGGGATAGCCCCGCAGCAGATAGGCCGGAGTCTCGGAGGGCCAGCCTTGTTGCTGATAGCCGGTAGCCCAGCTGTGCAGGCGTTCGGCAAACCTGGTCAACGTGTGCGGACCGAGCCGTTCGATGGCCTGCGCGCGCAGGGTCTCGTGCGTGAACAGGAAGATCCGTTGCGCGGCGTGCGGATCGGACCGGCCGGCGATGGTGCGCCCGAACACGCCACGAAGCAGCCGGTCGATCTCAAATATCGGCCGGCCGATCAACTCGTGCAGGTCGCGGTGCTCCAGACCACCGCCGCAGGCGGTGACCAGGCCGAGAACCTGGTAGCCAAGACCGTCGTCACGGTCGGGGTCGGTGGCCAGGACTTGGTCCAGCTCATCCTGGGCCAGCTCCATGACCTGCCGGGCGTGCGGGGACGCACCCAACACCCGCACCTTGCATCGGTGCAGCGGATGTTCCAGATCGTTGTTGACGTCGGCGGGCAGCGGTGGGTCGGGACGACTGGACACGATCACCCGCACCCGGGCAGACGGGTGCTTGGGCAGACAACGGGCGATGCTCGGCAAACCCGAGCCGGGCTGCGAGCCGCAGTCCTCGTCCAGCCCATCGACCAGCAACACCAGCCGGTGTCCGGTCTTCGTCGCCCGGGCGACGGCCGCCTCGAACAGTTGGCGGCGCAGCCGGTCGCGTTCTCGGGTGGAGGTGATCGGGGGAACCTGCTGCCCCGCGATAGCCGCAAGTTGGTCGATCAGCTCGTCGGTGAACGCCGTGCTGTCGGCCTGCCCGGTGTAGCGGGCGGTGACGAAGAACGAGACCACCCACACCCCCTGCGGCGGGTGCAGCACGAACCAGGACATCAACGCGGACTTGCCCGCCCGTGGCCCGGCCTGCCACCACACGTAAGCGTCTTCCCCGCCCACGCACCAGGCGGCCAGCTCGTCCAACTCGTCGTCGCGCTCCAACAGCCGCTGCGGGGCAATGTCACGGACCTGGTCGAGGTAACCGGATCGTGTCCACCAGGCAGGCCAATGCACCCCCTCCTGACCCCGGGCGGACTTTTCCGCGCGGGCAGCCTGGTATCGGCGCAGCCCTTGATCGACCTCCGCGCCGACCGCCCCCAACGCCTCCAGCAGAGCCTGAGCCTGCTTTTGGTCGGCCGGCAACGCCCGGCCGCGCAGCATGTCCCCGACCCGGTTCCACGCGGTCAATCCCATCCGCTTGGCAAGCTCTCTCTGGCTGGGCAGGCCGTTGTCGCGGTGGATCTCGTCGCAGTAATCGAGAAACGCCCGCCACTGTCCAGCGGCCGGCCAATCCTCCTGGTTGATCGGCTTGCCCTGTCCCTGACGCCGCGGACTCATCCGGATCTGGCCAGCCCTTCCATGATCACCATTTGGTGGTGTGCGGTAACTGAACGCCAAGTGTGCCCCTCCACCTTTGGCGATCAGGTAGCCCACCTCGCGCGGGATCTCGGCCGGCCATGAGGGCACAGCAACGCACGATTCCAACCCTATCGGCGACCCCACGCTGGGTGGTGTCAGCACGGAGCGGCCGCCCCGGACCCCGGCAACGATCGGACTCGTACAGATGAACATCTGGACCGGCACCGCCACCGTCATCAGCGCGCTGCTCTCGCTGGTCACCGCGGCGATCAACCTCGCCACCGCCATCCAAATCCGGCTCCGCCGCAGCCGGAACCGCCAGCACAACGTCGGTCAGCAAATCGACGGACGATGAACGACACGCTGCGGCCAGGACAATCGTCCTGGCCGCAGCGATCCGGCGCCGGGCGGACAAATCGATGCAGGCTTTTCAGGATGCACGAAACGCATTTCGCCATGCAATATCCAGCACATTCCCATCGGCACTACAGCGACCCAGCCGGCTCTCCTGCTGGTGATCGTCGGCACCCTCCCGGCATTCGACTCTGGGCGCCGCAACAGCCCAGCCCTGCCATCGGTTCGGACGCCGTCCCGAGCCCTCGCGACGCTGGCCGGCGGGCCGGCGAGGCGGCACGGGCGCACACCCGCGCCCATCGACAGCGATCGAGGCAGATTTGCAGGAATTTGCAGACCTGCCACCTGCGTTAATCGAGGATCCACTGCAACAAACGCGACCTTGAAAGCATGACTTAAGGATCCCTTAAGAATTTACTCGCACCAATATGTTTTGGGCCGCGTCACGACGGCATACGCTTCCGGGTGCGCCCCACCTTGACCGGAAGAGGGGTACTCGAGGAAGGCCCATACTATGAAAAGACCACGCATGCTCATCGGGACGGCCGTACTCGCCACAGCCCTGGCCGGCTCGGTCGCGGTGGTGACACAGGCGTCCGCCGCCACCGATGTGAAGGTCACCAAGTCGATCCAGGTGACCGGCACGTTCGACGGCGGCGGGAAGCGCTACATCGGTTCCGGCGACCTCGGTAGCGGCGGCCAGGCCGAGGGTCAGGACCCGCTGTTCAACCTGGCCGGCGGCGCGACCCTGCGCAACGTCATCCTGGGCAGCCCGGCCGCCGACGGCGTCCACTGCGCGGGCAGCTGCACCCTCAAGAACGTCGTCTGGCAGGACGTCGGCGAGGACGCCGCCACCTTCCGCGGCACCAACGCGACCGTCCTGGTCGACGGCGGCAGCGCGGCGAGCGCGTCGGACAAGGTGTTCCAGGACAACCGTGGCGCCGGCGGGTCGGTGACCATCCGTAACTTCAAGGTCAGCAACTTCGGCAAGCTCTACCGGTCCTGCGGCAACTGCTCCACCCAGGCCGCCCGGAAGGTGACCTTCCAGAACATCACCGCGACCAGCGGAAAAGTGATCGCGGGCGTCAACACGAACTACGGCGACGTGGCGCGGCTGTCCGGCCTCAACATCGGCAGCATCCCCACCTGCTGGCTGTACACCGGCAACAACACGGGCGCCGAGCCCACGAAGACCGGCTCGGGTCCGAACGGCAGGAACTGCATCGTCTCCTAGAGGTTGCGCGGCCCTCGGCGTACGTCCGGGGGCCGCCCGCCCTCCTTGTGCCAACGCTCGTCGATCTCCCCGCACACACCGCCCGGCCCTTACTCTGCACGGAGATTGCCTTGACCAGAATGATGAAATGGCCGGCCGCGCTCGCTGTGGTCGTCGGCAGCACCGCCGGCATCGTCGGCGTGACCGCGCTGCCCTCCGACGCTGCCACCACGCTGACCGTCGCGGCCGACGGCAGCGGCCAATACAAGACCGTGCAGGCTGCGGTCAACGCGGTCGCCGCGAACAACGCCAGCCGGGCCACGATCAACATCAAGGCCGGCACCTACCGGGAGATCGTCACCGTCCCGTCGAACAAGCCGTACATCACGCTGAACGGCACCGGCTCCGGTCCGAGCAACGTGGTGATCGTCAACAATCGGAGCAACGCCGGCGGCTACGGCACCTTCGGCAGCGCCACGGTGACGGTCAACGCGAAAGAGTTCATCGCCCAAAACCTGACCTTCGCCAACGACTACGGTGAGGGCAGCCAGGCCGTCGCGATCAACATGAACGGCGACAAGGGCATATACCGGAACGTCCGGTTCCTCGGCAACCAGGACACTCTGCTGGCCAACACCAAACGCCAATACATTGCGAGCTCGTACGTCGAGGGAACCGTCGACTTCATCTTCGGCGACGCCACCGCGGTCTTCAACGCGACGTCGATCTACCAGAAGCGCTCCACCGGTGGCCCACTGACGGCAGCCAGGACGCCCTCCTCGAATACCTACGGCTTCCTGATCTACAAGTGCACGATCACTGGCCGGACGAACAACACCACCCAACTCGGCCGCCCGTGGGGCGCAAACGCACAGGTGCTGTTCCGCGAGTCGTCGCTCAGCGCCACCATCGCGACATCGCAGCCGTGGATCAACATGTCGAGCAACTCGTGGAAGAACGCGCGCTTCTCCGAATACCTGAACACAGGCACTGGCGCAGCCATCAACAGCAACCGGCCTCAGCTGAACTCATCGACGGCCGCCAACTACACCCCGCAGAAGTACCTGGCCGGCTCGGACGGCTGGAACCCGGTCGGCTGACGCACCCTCGTCCCGAGGCCCGTGGAGGTGCCGCATCGGCACCCCCGGCTGGTCTGCGGTATTCCAGCGCGCCGCCGCCCGCGGCCTGAGCCACCTCGCCGCCCTGATTCGCACTCGCCGTCAACAGCGGCGATCCCGATGGCGGCGTCTCGCCCTTGCCCATCTGCGCAACGGCGATACCCTGGCCGCCGGGTACTTGCCCGGCGGAGACAGATGCCTGCCCGAATTCGCTTCTGGGGCATACCCGCGCACCACGCACGTACGCTCGTGAAGCCGCCAAGCGGGAAACGCGGCACATCTGTCACCGTCCACCCGCCGACGACAGCTCGATAGGCGCCAGTCGATTGTCAATATCTTTTGTTGCGACGAACCGTGCTGGTGGACTGTTGTCAACCGCCTGATATCGCGGCGTGTGATCACAAGGTAGCCCACCATTCGTGCCGCGGCTCAGGCGTCCGAACAAGCGATCTCTCAGCGCCGACGACAGAGTGCCGGGGCGATGGGTAGCGGGCCTTGTCGGACACTCGACTGTGCACGGTTATGCGGTGCGCTACCTTTCTCGCCAAAGCCATCAGCGCGATTCCTACCTGGAGTGGCCATGCCGAGAATTGAACAGAAATCGATAGAATCGGGTAGCGCCATGGAGACCGCCCTGGCCGAGGTGAGAGGCAGGTTCGTCGCGAAATTGGGGCTGGCGAGTGACTGCACTTTTGATAAATTGACACAGTGGCTGCAGGCCTATGTCGATCCCGGCGGCCAGCTTCTCGGCAAGTGCCTCGTGCGGGCCGAGGCATTGGCGCCCGTGCTGACCAAAACCGATCAGAAGTCCGGCTGGCTCAAGACCATGATGAAGGCGCCGACGAAGACCATTCCGCAGAGATGGGAAGCGGTCGAGGCTGCCTTGAACAAAGGACAGGCTCTCGTCATTGAAGGCAGGGGCACCGAGATCAGCGGAGACAAAAGCAAGTTCGCGAAAAGCACGGGATTTCATGCCTTCGTTCTGCTGCAGGTGATCGAGGACGGGGACAAGAAAAAATGGTTCATAGGCTTCGATCCGGATGTCAGCGCCACGGCCGAGACCCAGAAGCTGTGGAATAACTTGATCAGGGCCGCCTTCGATACCACAGACAAGGACGAAAACCTCGGAAAATGGAACGAGCAGGTCAAGGATCTGAAGGCCGACAAGTTGCATGAAATCTTGACGACAATGGTTCTTGGCACGACGGCCAGCGGGTTCGGGCCGCTGGTCAGGGGATACGCCATCGACACGAAAAAGGAGCTGGAGGGGGCTTGGCGCGGCTGAATTCCCGAAGCCGCTATCCCTCTTTCGCCATCTCCCCCAGCGCCGGCCTATCCCGGTTCGTTACGCTCCGTTACCAGGTTCCGGGTCCCCGCGCCGTACATCCAGATCCGCCTCGACGGCAGCACGGCGGCCATGTCGATGCGTGCTCTGTACAGCGTGTGCGCGGGTATGGCCCGGGCAACGGCTACGGTTCATGACATGACGACCTACTCGGGCCCCGCAACGCTGATCCTCGTCGACGGAGCGCGCGTAACCGGCATGGCCTCGCTGCGCACCAACGATCGTGGCGATCGCACGGGCTGGAGCGGTTCCTTCCGTCCGGACCAGATCAGCACAGAGCTCCGCGACTCGGTCGACGGGCTGCAGCTGGAGTTGCCCTATGAACAGATTGGGGAGGTGACGGTCACCGGCATCCGCAAGCTCCTCGCCACCCAGGTGTTGATGTCGTTGGTCGGTCGCGGAGCCGCGCCGTTCTGATGGCGCGTCCGACGGCCGCCGCGTCGGCGGCGGCCGGAAATCGTCGCGACGACAGCGCAAGGGCGTCGCTGCCTGCGCCGGCGGCGCCGGAACGGAGTGGTGCGGTCACGGTTCGGCGTCATTCAAGACCCTTATCGTGTAGTTCGTGGAGTACGCCCGCAGGGGACGACTGGCGCGCCACTCGGCTGTACGGTTGCTGGGTGATTGTTCAGCGGCACTGGTGGAACGGCAGCAACACGGCGCGTTCCCGGCGCGACGTCTATATCCGCAGCGACGGCCTTCAGTGGGACGTCCTGGTCCAGATCGGCGGGACGGCGGGCCGCTTCCGGGTGCAGGAATGCCCAAGCAGCGGTTCCGCCGTGATCGTTGCCGATGCGTGGCGCGGTTCGGACACCGCTTGGCGGGAGTTGGCGCCGCCGCCGCAGGCCGCCTCGTTTGAGCCCGACCGCCGACCGGGATAGCGACGGGCAGGTTGCCGCGTTCGGCCTCGGCGATGACGATGGCCGGGCGGCGGCCCGCTGAACCAACGGCCCGCCGCGGCCCGGACGAGTCAGAGCGGGCGGATATTTGCGGCCTGCGGCCCCTTGGCGCCCTGAGTGAGGTCGAACTCGACCCGCTGGTTCTCCTCGAGGCTGCGAAATCCGCTTGCCTCGATGGCCGAGAAGCGGGCGAACACGTCAGCGCCGCCGAGTCCATTGCCCCCTCGGCTACTGGCCCATGGACGGGCCGCCCCCGCGCTACGACGGACCAGAAAGGCTCGCTCAGCTGTTCGTCGTTCAGATCGTTGCCGGCAGATAACGAAGGCTGTCGACTTCCGGCGAGAGAAGCTACGGAGTTTCTGCAACGTCAACTGCCTGCCACTGGGCCTCTTCCCAGCATCAGCGCGATGTCCGCCGCGAGTTCGACGGTGGCGTCGATCTCGGCCTTGCGGATCGACACGCTTTCCACGTTGAACCCGTAGGGCATGGTGAGACGTCGGCAGAAGTCGGCCAGGTCCTGGGCGATCGAGACGGCCTGCCGGCACGACTCCGCGAGCGGGTCACTGGCATAGCGGATGGAGTTCTCCAGCCAGCGGGGCACGTCCACGCCGAGCCACCGGACGAACTCCAAGGTTTTGAGCGAGCCGCACACCGACAGCGTGAAGATGACCGGACGTGGCGCGATCTCCCGTGCCCGGCACTCGTAGAAGTAGTCGGAGATGAGGTTCTTCGTATCGTTCAAGTGATAGACCACCTGCGAGACGAAGAACGAGCAACCGCGTTCCTGCTTGGCCAGCATGCGCAGATGCTCATCCTGGCCGCGGGCGTGTCGCTCGCCGATGACTACTCCGCCGAGCATCAGCTCCGGCCGCACCTGCCGGCGCGCAGCATGAGCAGCCCGTAGGTCGGTCCGCACCGGCTTGTCCCGGGACGACGGACCGACGAAGACGCTGAGCACCCGCCGCGGATCGACCCGGCTGAGCCAATCCCGCAGCTCCTCGTCGCGGTATTTGCCGACACAGCGGTAAATGACAACCGGAAGATCACCGGCGCTGAGGTGGTCGGCGTAATACCGGGCCGGATCCTGGGTCGGCAGGAACGGGAACGGTCGTTCCTCCGGAACACGATCAGCTTCGTCATCGATGTCGTACAGAATCAGGCCGTCGATCGGCAACCGGGCCAGTCGCTCCGCCGTGACGGCCGCGATCTGCTTGACCCGCTGCTCGGTCTCGTGACGCTTGGGCGGCGTGAGACTGAACAGCAGGATGCCCGAGTCTCCTGCGGCGAGCATGTCTCGAAGCCCGAGCGAACCCGCCACTCCTCTGCCGCCCGCCTGCTCGCCCTCGTGCAAAGGTCCAGACACCGCCATGAACCCACGCTACGATCCGGCGCACCCGCGAACCCGATCAGGCCGGTCGTGATCCCAATCTCTGAGCTTGTCATCTACCCCCGCCGCCTGCCTGGCGTCGCTGCCCGTGCAGCTCACGGTCTCGCCGGGGGG
>Ga0070668_100001803_pt1 | contig 15572 bp, 17 predicted proteins | sample KBSS43metaG_FD_64661 | JGI IMG/M metagenome (GOLD analysis project Ga0070668, IMG submission 64661) | Switchgrass rhizosphere microbial communities from Kellogg Biological Station, Michigan, USA - KBS S4-3 metaG | ecosystem: Host-associated > Plants > Roots > Rhizosphere > Soil ... | reverse complement strand
CTAACCCCTAGCCCCTAACCCCTAGCCCCTGTATCTCATGTCCCTCGCCCCTCTGCGCAAACTCTGCGGTTCGCTGCCTGGCGCGACACGCGACATCAAATGGGGCGCCGACGAAGTGTATTCGGTCGGAAACAAGATGTTCGCGGTGTTCTTCGTCGATGGCCGCACGACGAGGAACGTGTCGTTCAAGGTCGATCCCGAGCGGTTCCTCGAGCTCACCGACCGGCCGGGCATCGTTCCGGCACCGTACCTCGCGCGCGCGCACTGGGTGCAACTGCAGGAGCCCGATGCGCTGAGCGCCGACGATGCAAAGGCGCTGCTGGCGCGTTCGCATGCGCTGGTGTTCTCGAAACTCACGCGAAAATTGCGGGCACAGATCGACGGCGGTTCCCCGGTCGTTAGCGCGAAAGCACAACGCTCGAAGGGGCGAGCTAACCCCTAGCCCCTAGTCCCTAATCTCTGTCTTTAGGCATGACCGACCATTTCGACACTCTCGAGACGCGTGATCCGGATGCGCGCGAGCAGTCGCTGCTCGCGTTGCTGCGCCGGCAGCTCGCGCATGCCAAGTCGGACACGCCCGCGTTCGCGCGGATTCTCGCCGGTGTCGATCCGGCCGCAGTGACCAGCCGCGCGGCGCTCGCGGCGGTGCCGGTCACGCGCAAATCCGAATTGCTGGATCTGCAGAAAGGCGAGCGTCCGTTCGGCGGGCTCGCGGCGACGCGCTGGGGTGCCGCGGCGCGGGTGTTCGGATCGCCGGGACCGATCTACGAGCCGGAAGGTCGTGCGCCGGATCATTGGCGGCTCGCCCGCGCGCTGTTCGCCGCAGGATTCCGCCCCGGCGACCTGGTCCACAACTGTTTTTCGTACCACTTCACGCCGGCGGGATCGATGCTCGAGACCGGTGCCCAGGCGCTCGGGTGCACGGTGTTTCCCGGCGGCATCGGCCAGACCGAACAGCAGGTGCAGGCGATCGCCGACCTTCGCGCCGACGGCTACGTCGGCACGCCGTCGTTTCTCAAGATCATTCTGGAAAAGGCCGACGAGCTCAACGTACCACTGCCGTCACTGCGCAAGGCGCTCGTGTCGGCCGAGGCGTTCCCGCCCAGTCTTCGCGATGCATTTGCCGCGCGCGGTATCGCCGGCTACCAGGCCTACGCGTCCGCCGATCTTGGTCTCATCGCGTACGAAACGCCGGCCCGCGAAGGGCTGGTCGTCGATGAAGGCGTGCTCGTCGAAATCGTGCGACCGGGCACCGGCGACCCGGTCGCGGAAGGCGAAGTGGGCGAAGTCGTCGTGACGGCGCTGACCAACGCCGACTATCCGCTGATCCGTTTCGGGACCGGCGACCTGTCGGCGGTCCTTCCCGGTCGCTCGCCCTGCGGCCGGACGAATCTTCGGATCAAGGGCTGGCTCGGCCGCGCCGATCAGACGACGAAGGTCAAAGGCATGTTCGTCCATCCGTCGCAAGTCGCCGCGATCGCGCGCCGGCATCCACAGGTCGCGAAAGCGCGACTCGTCGTCGACAACCCGGATGGCAACGACCGGATGACGCTGCACGTCGAAGTCGACGATCCGCAGCAATCCGGTGCCGAGACGATCATCGCGTCGATCCGCGACGTGACCAAGCTGCGCGGCGAAGTCGCTTTCCACGCCCGGGGCACGCTGGCCAATGACGGCAAGGTGATCGACGACGTACGAAAATACGACTAGGAGCTAGGGGTTAGGGGCTAGGGATTAGCGTGCCCACCCGTGCGTCGCGCAATGGGGCCACGATAAGGCAAGTGATTTGCGCTTCCGCTTGGCGGAGCGCTTCTCATGGGCACGCTAATCCCTAGCCCCTAGTCCCTTGCCCGTAGCTATTGGCGCACCGGCGCCCAGCCGACGGGTCTTTCCACGGCGAGCGCTCGCCGTAATGCATCGGCGGCCGAGTGCGCGCCGGCACCGTCGAGCAGCGCCGCATACAGCACGCGATCGGCGACCGCCGCGTCGGGTCCGGGCCGCGCGCTCTCGAGGCGCCGCCGCGTCGCCGTGTCGGCCATCTGGAACTCGGCCGCGCGATAGAACGTCTGGGTACCGGCGGCGTCGCGTCCGCGGATCGACCAGTAGTACTCGTTGCCCGGCGTCAGCTGCAAACCCGCCGGCAGCCTGACCTCGGTGTCCGGCGTCTCCGACTGGAACAGCCGTTGCCCCGTCGTGTCGACGAGCTCGAATTGATAGACGACACCCTCGCCGAGCGATTCCCATATGAAGCGCACGTCGGGACCGAGCACCACTTCGCGGACCGGCGACAGCAACCCCTTGCCGCGCATCACGACGCCGCCCTGGGCCAGTCGGCCGGGACGCAGCTTCAGATCCTGGAACGCCGCCGCCGAAACTCTGGCGCGCGGGACAGCCGCCCCCTTTTGTGCCAGCGGCGCCTGCGCCGCCAGCCGGAAACGACCGGGACCCTTCAACGTCCACTCGTTGCCGTCGGCCAGATAGAACAGCACGACCTGGCTGTCGCCCGCGAGGGCGAGCTCGGCGTTCGCCGGGAGTTCGGCGAGAAGTTTCAGCGGCTCGCGGTTGTGGACGGCATCGCCGACGACGTCGGCAACCAGTGCAATGCCCGCACCGAGTGCTGTGACATTGCCGCCGACCGCCACCACCAGCAACGCAACCATTCGCAGCCAACCCAGCATCGTGCCTCCTCGACCTTACGCGCAGTGCGAGCATAACGCGGTCCGGGGGCCGTCGGCGCGAATCGCATCTCGTACGCCATGCACGATCGATGCAACACGCGACGGAACACCGGCACTCGGCCGCGATCAGCCCTCGCGCCAGCCGGCGACATCGATCGGATCGTGCCCGCGCACGTCGACACGGCCGAGCTGAGCCCATCCTTCGGTGGCGCGGCCGGTGGCCTGCGCCACCAGCGCGCATGTCGCCACCAGTGGATAGCCACTCGACTTCGCCACGTCCTGCAGGCGGGCCGCGACGTTCGCCGCATCACCGATCGCCGTGTAGTTGTAGCGGTCGGGGGAGCCGACGTTGCCGACAACCGCCTCTCCAAGCGCCAGCGAAATTCCGATCGCCAGCGGCGCCCATCCCTCGGCGACGAGCTCGCGGTTGAGATCGGCAAGACGCGTGAGCAACGCGCGTGCGGCGAGCACGGCGGCATCGGCCGGATTGGCGAGCGCGTTTGGCGCGCCGAAAATCACCATCAGCCCATCGCCTCGAAAGTTGTCGACGGTCCCGCCGTGCTCGTGCAACACCGGTGTCATCGCGGCGAAGTAGCGGTTCAGCAGCGCCAGTACCGCTTCGGGCGCGACCTTCGTCGACAGCGAGGTGAAATCACGAATGTCGGCGAACAGGAACGCGAGCTCGCGCCGGCCGCGCGTCGCGTCCTCGGCGAGGCCATCGTCGAGAATGGCGTCGAGCACGCCGGGACTGACGTAGCCGCCGAACAACGCCTTCAGCCGGACGCGCTCGCGCCGCGATTGCCAGGCCTCGAGCGCGCTGCGCAACGCGGTCGCGGCAAGGGCGACGCGCGCGGCGGCGCCCACCGGCAGATCGACGCCGGCGCGCAGCAACGCGACGCTCACCGCCGCCGCTGCGATGGCGAACGCGACGAGCGCGACGACTCGCCAGCGCCAGCGCGGAACCAGCCACAGCGATGCCGCGAGCAACAGAAGTGCGACTTGCATCGGCCACGGCGCAGGACGAATCATCGCGCCGGCGAGCAACGAGCGCAGCGCCTGCGCATGAACGAGCACGCCGGGGACGTCGCGGTCGGTCTCCCACCGGGCGAGCCGAACCGGCTGACGCTTGCGATCTTCGTGCGGCAACACCGAGCCGATCAGCACGATGCGGTCGCGGAACGCGGCGTCGAGCGCCCGCCTGTCGTCGGCCGCAGACCATGCGAGGACGCGCGAAAGCGGAACGTAGTCGAAGCCGTCGCCGAGCGCGAATTGCACGACGCCGGGGACGGGCTCGGCGCCAGCGATGCGCGCCAACTCGCCCACCAGCGTCGGCACGCTGCCGCCGTCCGCCGCCAGTCGGTCTTCGTAGCGTCGGACCTGGCCGTCGGAGTCGGGATCGAAGACGGCAAGACCGGCAGCGCCCGCCGCCGCCACCAAGGGCGGATGGACGGGGCGCGGCGTGCCGTCGTCGCGGGTGGTGATGCCGAGCACGACCGGTGCCACGCGCCGCGCCGCCAGCAGGCCGGTGATCAGCGCTTCGTCGGCACCCGGCGCGAAGGCGTCGTACGAGCGATCGGGAAGGATGACGTCGACGCCGATCGCCTGTGGCCTGGCGAGTGCCACCGCCGACAGCGTGCGGCCCAGCGCACGATGCGTCATTGCCAGCGGCTCGGGAAGGCTGGCGAGCGTCGCTTCGTCGATGCCGATGATGGCGATGCGATCGCCCGCGGGAAGCGGCGCAAATCTCGACAGCAGGGCGAACTTGGCGTCGAGCAATGCGAGATCGAAAGCCGAGAACACCGGCCATGCGCCCAGCAGCCACCCGGACAACGCGAGCAATGCGGCGACCGCGAGGCCGCCTCGCGTCGAATTGATCGCCGCCAGAGCCCATCCCGCGAGACGGCTGGTGGGGGCAGTGCCGGGTGGCAGTTTTGGCGCGGTATTCGACACGGCCGAGGCCCACGGTAAGCGGCGCGGGGCACTATACACCGCGGCCGCAAGTGCTAGGATGCGCGCACCGACCAGGCTGACACTGTCATGCCGTCCGCACCGCCGACCGATCCGATCGCTCCGCTCGAGGAGCAGACGCTGCGCGCTATCGCCGCGACGGGCATCGTACGTTCGTTTCCCAAGAACACGATCCTGATCCACGAAAGCGACACCGGCGATTCGATCTACATCGTGCTGTCGGGCCGCGTGAAGGTCTATGCGAGCAACGAGCAGGGCAGGGAAGTCGTGATCGATTTCTATGGCGCCGGCGAATACGTCGGCGAGATGTCGCTCGACGGCTCAGCGCGCTCCGCATCGGTGGTCACGATGGAGCCCACGTCCTGCGCGATCGTCAACCGTGCGCAGGTCAGGGATTTCCTGCTTGCGCATCCCGACTTCGCGCAGCACCTGGTGCTCAAGCTGATTCACCGCGTACGGGTCACGACCGAAAACGTCAAGAGTCTCGCGCTGTCCGACGTGTACGGGCGCCTGGCGCGGCTGCTCAATGCACTGGCTCCGCCTGCAGAGGGTCCGCGCACGGTGCCGGAGAAGCTGACGCAGCAGGACATCGCCGAACGTGTCGGCGCGTCGCGAGACATGATCGGCAAGCTGATGAAGGATCTCATCGCCGGCGGTTACCTGACCGTCAAGGACCGATCGATCACGATCGTCAAGAAGCTTCCGACCGGCTGGTGACGTAACACCCCGAGGACACCGCGCCTCGACCCGGCCGCCCCACCCCCGACGCCGCCTCTCCCGGCTTGCCGTCAGCGGGGCTCTGCCGGCGACGGTCCGCCGCAACACCGGCAGCCGACCCCCCCGTCGGGCGGGCGCCCGCCCGCAGGGCGAATATTCCGCAGCCGCCCGGCGCATTCCTCCATCTCGCGGCGCCCCGCTACTCCCTAAAGTCGTCTCCATCGGTGGCGCACATGGCCGCCGACGGCGCCAGTAGCCGCCAGCGTGTCACGGCGGGCGCCGCGACCCACACGCAGTCGAGGAGACGCACATGGCAGTCAGATATTCGCAAGACAGGCGCCCCGGCGAATTCGCCACGGGCATCAAGACGGCGGTCGTCGTGGTGGTGCTGGGCTTGATAGCGGCCCTCGCCGACCACTCGCTGGTGTCGACGGCGGAGCCGGCGGCGGCGGCGCGCGCGGCACCCGACGCCGTGAACGAGCCGTACGCGGGATCCGAGCGGATCGCCGTGCCGTTCACGGTCACGTCCGGCGATGTCGAGCCGTCCGCCAGCTCGTTCTGACCGCAGCAAACGACAGGAGACGACGATGAACAAGAAATTGCTGGTTTGTGTCGCGCTGGCCGCGCTGTTCGCGGCGGGGCCCGCGCTGCCGCAAATGGCCGCGTCGGGTGCGTCCAACGATCCCGCGGCCGGCATCGTCGCAGTGTCACCGGCCGACCAGGAAATGGCGATCGCCCTCGAACTGTTCGCTGCGCACAAGAACGACGAGGCCATTCAACACCTGATCGCCGCCGCCGACGGTGGCAATGTCAGCGCGCAGGTGATGCTCGGCATGATGTACCTGCATGGCCCCGTGATGTACAACCTCGACATCGATCAGGATCTCGGCGCAGCGCTCACGTTGCTGAATCGAGCAGCGCTCGCCGGCAGCGCGGTGGCCAAGTACACGCTGGCCAACATCGAGTTGTTCGGCATGCCGCGCACGTTGGAAAACGTACTGCCGCGCGACAAGCCGCGCCCGGCGACGCCGGGCTCGCTGAACAAGCTGTTCTGACGCCGAACGGCGCGACTTCGGTCACCACGCAACAAACGAAAGGAGACCGTGATGAACAAGAAATTGCTGGTCTGTGCCGCGCTGGCCGCGTTGTTCGCGGCGGGGCCCGTGTTACCGCAAACGGCCGTGCCCGGCGCGTCCTACGATGCGCCGGCCGCCGTCGCCCCAGCGTCGCCAGCCGACGAGGAAATGGCGATCGCGCTCGAACTGTTCGCCGTGTACAAGAACGACGAGGCAATCCAGCATCTGATTGCAGCGGCGGAAATGGGCAACGTCGGCGCGCAAGTGATGCTCGGCATGATGTATCTGCATGGCCAGGCGATCTACAACCTCGACATTCCGCTGGACGTCGAGGCTGCGCGAACCTGGCTGGACCGCGCGGCGCTGGCGGGCAGCACGGTGGCCAAGTTCATGCTGGCCAACCTCGACCTGTTCGATGTCGCTCGGGCTGATCACAGCCCGCCGTCGCCGCCGCGTCGCGCGATCATCGCGCCGATGCCGCGGAACCGCTGAAAGCAAAGGGGGCGCGCTGCGGCGCGCCCCTTGCAGTCAGCGATCGACGCCGGCGAAGCAGACGTACTTGGTCTCGACAAACTCGTCGATCCCATATTTCGATCCTTCGCGGCCGAGGCCCGACTGCTTGACGCCGCCGAACGGCGCGACCTCGGTGACCATGAGGCCGGTGTTCACGCCGACCATGCCGTACTCGAGCGCCTCGGCGACGCGCCAGACGCGGCCGATGTCGCGCGAGTAGAAAAACGACGCCAGGCCGAACTCGGTGCGATTGGCGAGTTCGATCACTTCGGCATCGGTGCGAAAGCGAATCAGCGGCGCCACCGGTCCGAACGTTTCCTCGGCGAATATCGTCATCTGCGGCGTGACCTCGGTCAGCACCGTCGGTTCGTAGAAGGTACCGCCGAGCGCGCTGCGCCGGCCGCCGGCGGCGACCTTGGCACCCTTCGCCGTCGCGTCGGCAATATGCTCCTCGACCTTCTCCACCGCCTTGGCATTGATCAACGGACCCTGCGTGACGCCGGCTTCGGTCCCGGGACCGAGCTTGAGTCCCGCGACTTTTTGCTTGAGCTTCGCGGCGAACGCGTCGTAGACGGCGTCATGGACGAAGAAGCGGTTCGTGCACACGCAGGTCTGTCCCGCGTTGCGGTACTTCGAGACGAGCGCGCCCTCGGCAGCGGCATCGAGATCGGCGTCGTCGAACACGATGAACGGCGCGTTGCCGCCGAGCTCCAGCGAGATCTTCTTGATCGTCGGCGCGACTTGTTGCATCAGCAGCCGGCCGACCGGCGTCGAGCCGGTGAACGAAAGCTTGCGCACCGTCGGGTTCGCGCACATCTCGCCGCCGATCGCCGCCGCGTTACCGGTGACGACGTTGAGCACGCCGGCCGGAAATCCGGCGCGATGTGCGAGCTCGGCCAGCGCCAGCGCCGAATACGGCGTCGCTTCGGCCGGTTTGATGACGACGGTGCAGCCGGCGGCGAGCGCCGGCGACACCTTGCGCGTGATCATCGAGCAGGGGAAATTCCACGGCGTGATCGCCGCGCACACCCCCACCGGCTCTTTGACGACGACGAGGCGGCGGTCGTTCGCAACGGTCGGGATCACGTCGCCATACACGCGCTTGGCCTCCTCGGCGAACCATTCGACGTACGCGGCGGCGATGCCGACTTCGCCTTTGGCTTCGGCCAGCGGCTTGCCCTGCTCGGTGGTGAGGATCAATGCGAGGTCGTCGGCGTTGACGAGCATCAACTCGTACCATTTGCGCAGGATGGCGCTGCGCTCCTTCGCGGTCTTGGCGCGCCAGGCCGGCCACGCCATGGCCGCGGCATCGATCGCGCGCCGGGTTTCCGCGCCGCCCATCCGCGGCGCCGTGCCGATGATGGCACCGGTGGCGGGATTGTCGACGTCCAGCGTTGCGCCGCCGTCGGCGTCGGACCACTGGCCGTTGATGTAGCACTGGCGGCGGAACAGTGAAGGGTCCTTCAGCGTCGGAAGCGCGCGTTCGATCGTGTCGGGGGCCATGCGGATTCTCCGGCGATGCCGTCGCACGAAAGCGATGGCGAGCCGATAATTATATGCCTCGGCTACGGGCGCTCGCCGCGCCGGATCGATACCAGCATCACGCCGGCGAGCACCAGCGCCGCGCCCGCCAGTTGGATCGCGTGCGTCGGCTCGCCGAGGATCGCCGCACCGAGGCCGATCGTGAACACAGGGCCGAGCGAGCCGATCAGCGACGCCTGGTTCGCGCCTAGCCGCCGTATCGACTCCGCGATCAGCCACGTAGGCAGGACTGTGGCACCGACGGCCATCGTGAACGAAAGCCAGTGAATGCGCGCCGGCACGTCGAGCGCCGACCCCGGTCGCGTCAATGCGAACTGCGTCAGGACGAACGCCGTCGACGCGAGCATCGCCCATGCGATGAAGCGCGACGATCCGAGCCGTGTGATCACGGGACCCGCCGCCACCAGGTAGACCGCGTACAGCGCGGCGCTGCCGAACACGAGCCCGCCGCCCAATGCCAGCGCCGTGTGGTCGACGCCGATCCGCAGGTCGTTCCAGAACGCGAGCACGATTCCGCCATACGACAACGCGAGCGCCAGCACCGCGCGCCGCGTGATCGGCTTGCGCAGCAGCCACGCCGACAGCAGGACGACGATCGTCGGGTAGAGAAAGAGCGTCAGCCGCTCGAGCGCGGCGGAGATGTATTGCAGGCCGAGGAAGTCGAGCAGGCTCGACAGGTAATAGCCGATGAAGCCCAGGCCGGCGAGCCGAAGCCAATCGTCGCGCGCGATCGCCGGCTTGCCGCGCCCGAACCACCACGCCATCGCGATGAAGAAGGGCGCCGCATAGATCAGGCGCAGCGTCAGCAGCGTGACGGCGTCGATCGGATGCCACGCGTACGCGAGCTTGATCAGGATTGCCTTGCACGAAAATCCGAGCACGCCGACGACCGCACACAGCGGCCCGATCCACGCGCGCGTGCCGCTCATGCCCAGCGTACGAGACCGCTCCACGCGGTGGCGAGGATCACGACGCCGAAAACGATCCGGTACCACGCAAAGGGGACAAAGTCGTTGTGGCTGACGTAGCGGATCAGCCATCGGACACAGGCGAACGCCGACACGAACGCCGCTACGAAGCCCACGGCGAACGCCGGCAGCGCTGCGGCCGTCACTAGTGCGCCGTCCTTCCACAGCGAGTAGCCGGTTGCAGCGAACAGCGTCGGAATGGCGAGGAAAAACGAGAACTCGGTCGCCGCTTGTCGCGACAATCCGAACAGCATGCCGCCGATGATCGTGGCACCGGAACGCGACGTTCCGGGAATCAGCGCGAATGCCTGCGCGAGCCCGACTTTCAGCGCGTCGTACCAGCGCATATCCTCGACGCGGCTGATGTGCACGCGCTCCGGTCGCGCGCGTTGGCGCGCCTCGGCCCACAGGATGACCAGCGCGCCGGCGACGAACGCGCAGGCGACCGGCACCGGCGCGAACAGCGCAGACTTGATCAGCTTGCCGAAGACGAGGCCGAGCGCGGCGGCGGGAACGAACGCGATGGCAAGATTGGCGACGAAACGCCGTGCCACCGGATCGCTGCGCAGGCCGCGAAGGACTCTCCACAGCCGCCCGCGGAATTCCCAGCACACGGCGACGATGGCGCCGGCCTGGATCACGATCTCGAACACCTTCGCCTGTTCGCCGGTATAGCCGAGCAGCGATCCGGCAACGATCAGGTGACCGGTGCTCGAAACCGGCAGGAATTCGGTCAGACCCTCGACGATACCGAGGAGAAGGGCGACCAGCAGCGAGGGTTGATCCAAGAAAAAGTGCGTGCGGAGACGAGTCGGCTAAGCCGACGCATTGTCGCACGACCCCGCCGCGGCGCGCGGCGCGAAACGAGCGATCAGCGCTTGCGTTGCAGGTCCGCGAGAACCTGCGACACCAGATCGTCGGAGTCGGCAGGCAACGCCCCCTGCGGCGTCATGTGGTCGACGATCTGCGGCAGCATCGCGGCGAGCCCGCCCGCCGCCTCGTCGTTCGACACGCCCATTTGCCGCGCGACCTGGCCGATCTGGCCCTGGCCCAGCACCTGCTGGAGGATGTCGGCGTTGATCGGGATATTCTGTCCGGTCGACACCCACGATTGCGCCTGATCGCCGTAGCCCGCCTGCTGGAACTGCTGCAGCACGCCGCCCAGGCCGCCGTTCTGCTGCAGCATCTGCAACGCGATCTGCAACAGCGGATTGGCCTGCGCATCCATTCCCGGCGCGCCCATTGGAGATCCGCGGCCGCCCATTGCGCCGCTGATAACGCTACCGAGCAATCCGTCGAGCAAGCCCATGACATCTCTCCTTGATCGGAATTTGTGCCGCGACGGCGCGAGTTGCGGCGTGCGCGACCCTACGGCCGCACGTAAGCCCAGCCCTGCTGCTGCTTTTGCATGATTTCGACGACTCCGGCCTGAACGTAGCCGATGCCCCCCAGCATGTCGGGCTTCACGATTTTCTGGTTGGTCATCGTGTTCTCGCACGCCACCACCTTGACGCCCTTGGCCAGCGCCTCGCTGACACGGTTGGCGACCGGCGAGTCGAGCTTCAGCATGCCGATGCCCGGCCCATAGGCGACGATTTCGATCTCGACATTCTTCTCGCCGAGGTCGGTCTGGATGTTGCGCGCATTGTTAAGCGCGAGGTTCCACTTCGCGGGATCGCTGTCGCTGACCTGCAGTACGACCTTGTTGGCCGCTCCGCCGGCCTGGGCGGCCGCGAGCGGGGCAACGAACGCCAGTGCCGCGGCGACCGCGGCCAGAAAGGCAAGACAGGGAATACGCATGACCGATCCTCGAGACGGAGTCCTCCATTATCGGCCAATTCGGCAGGACTGGTATCGTGCGGGTTTCCCCGCTCCCGATTGCCCCCTATGGCCGCTCCTCCCGACGACACCAGCATGGCTCTGTTCTGCGACTTCGAGAACATCGCGCTCGGTGTCCGCGACGCAAAGTATGAGAAGTTCGACATCGGCAAGGTGCTCGAGCGGTTGCTGCTCAAGGGCAGCATCGTCGTCAAAAAGGCGTATTGCGACTGGGACCGCTACAAGGCGTTCAAGGCGCCGATGCACGAGGCGTCGTTCGAACTGATCGAGATCCCCCACGTCCGGCAATCCGGCAAGAACTCGGCCGATATCCGGATGGTCGTCGACGCACTCGACCTCTGCTATACGAAGTCGCACGTGTCGACGTTCGTCATCATCAGCGGCGACTCCGATTTCTCGCCGCTGGTTTCCAAGTTGCGCGAAAACGACAAGAAGGTGATCGGCGTCGGCGTCAAGAATTCGACGTCGGACCTGCTGATCGCGAACTGCGACGAGTTCATCTATTACGACGATCTGGTTCGCGAGACGAAGAAGCGCGCCACGCGCAGCGCGCCGGCGCGCCGCGCGCCAACGGCGGACCCTGCTGCTCCGGCGAAGAAAGCCGCGTCCTCGCGACGCCGGGGAACCGGCGCCTCGGCGAGGGCGACCGATGTCGAGTCTGCGGCAGCGAACGATCCCGGCGCCGCACAGGAAGCGGCCGAGTCTCACGTCGAACCCCGTCGGCACGACGCGATCGACATCATTTCGAGCACCGTCGACGCGCTGGCCACCGAGCGCGGCGGCGACAAGATCTATGGCTCGATGATCAAGCAGGCGATCAAGCGCGTCCGGCCCAGCTTCAACGAGTCGTACTACGGATTCCGCTCGTTCAACGCGATGCTGGAGGCCGCGCGCGATGCCGGCATCCTCGCGCTCGAGCGGGACGAGAAATCGGGCGGCTACATCGTGCGCCCGGTGGCCGACGAATAGGCAGACGGGCGCGCAAAGTGGGTTTGAAGGAATGAAGCGTGGGGTCGCTTCACGACCCCACGTTCCACCGTTTCATGTCACCTTGACGTTGATGTCGTACAGGCCGTCGATGTGCCCGGTCATCAGGTCGCCGGCCACGACCGGCCCCACGTTCTCCGGTGTACCGCAATAGATGATGTCGCCTGGGAACAGCTCGTAGAATTTCGACAGGTTGGCGATCTGCTCGGCGACGTCCCAGATCATGTTGGCCAGATCGCTCGACTGCTTGGTCTGCCCGTTGACCTTGAGCCAGATCGCGCCTTTCGTCATCGCGCCAGTCTTCGTTGCCGGGTGCAGGTAGCTGATCACCGCGGAGCGGTCGAACGACTTGCCCACTTCCCACGGCTTCTTCTCGTCGCCCATCGCGCGCTGCAGGTCGCGGCGCGTCATGTCGAGTCCCACCGCGTACGCGTAGACGCATTCGAGCGCCTTGTCCTGCGGGATGTTGCGCCCGCCCTTGCCCAGCGCCGCGACCAGCTCCACTTCGTAGTGATAGTTCTTGGTCATCGGCGGATACGGATGGTCGACGGTGGCGCCGGCTGGAACCAGTTGAATCGCGTCGGTTGGCTTCTGGAAGAAAAAAGGCGGCTCGCGATTCGGATCCGATCCCATTTCGCGGGCGTGCGCTGCGTAGTTGCGCCCGACGCAGTAGATGCGCCGGACCTGGAATTTCTGATCGGTGCCTGCGATCGGGATGTAGCTGCCTTCACGCGCGAACATCACGCTTTGCGCCTGAGCGGCGGCCGGCAGGGCGGCGCCGAAGCCGACGGCCGCCGACGACTTGAGCAGGTGCCTGCGTTGCTGATCCATGGTGTCCTCCGTCCGATGTGCGCTGCGTCGCCGGCGTGGCGCCGGATCGCAGTCTGCGGGAGCGTAATTATGCGCCCGCGCGACGGGCGTTTGCAGCGCCGACGGAGGCCGGGGCAACGCTGCCCGCTCGGCGTGCGAACTATTCCACCGGACGGGGGAGGGCGAGCAGCGAAAGCGCCATGACATGCCGGGCAGGCGTGGGCGCCTGGTTCGCGAACTGGGTTCCCGTCGTGCTCGGCGGCACAGGCGGCTCGGCGGTCTGACGGAAGCCGGCGCCCACGGCGAATGCGATGGCGATGCACGCCAGCAGCACGACGACCGTGGCAAGGTCGCCGGGTACCCAACGCAGATCGCCGAGGCTGTTCTCGAACCGCTGCAGCAGCACGCGCGCATGAAACGACACGATCGACGCGATGTTGGTTGCGCAGGGCGGCAGCAGCTCGATCCTCGACTTCGCCGACGACTCCAGCACCGTTCGCCCATCGCGCGCGATGGTGACCTCGTCGCCGGCGCGCAACCACAGGTCGCGCGTGTCGCCGCTGGTGGTGGCCCAGACGACCCCTTCGATCACGCGTACCCGGGCGCCGCGGACTGTGGGTACCGCCCGCGGTGTCGCCGCCTCGAGGGCCAGAATTTCATATGCGAGCTGGATTGTCATGTTTGACTCCGGTTACGGCGTCCTGCAACGAAGCCAAGTCTACGAGCGCTGCCGAGGGGCGACAAACGATTAGTTTTCCGATATCATGTGAAAACAATTCATATATTTGACACAAAATGGTCACCCGGATTCCCCCGATGCAGGCGCTTCGCGCTTTCGAAGCCGCTGCGCGTCTGGGAAGTCTCACCAAAGCAGCCGAGTCGTTGTCGTTGACCCATGGCGCAATCAGCCACCAGATCAAGGCGCTGGAGGTCGAGCTGGGGGTGCAGCTCACCGAGCGGGCAGGACGGGGCATCCGGCTGACCGACGACGGCGAGTACTTCGCCGCGCGCGTCCGCGATGCGCTGGGCGACTTGACCGCGGCGGTGCGTGAAGTCCGTGAGCGCAGCAACCCGCGTCAACTCCGCGTGAGCGTACTGCCGTCGTTCGCGGCGCGCTGGTTATTGCCGCGGAGCGCGAAATTCCGCGCCGCGCATCCGGATATCGATCTCGATATCCGCTCGAACATGGCGCTTGCCGACTTCCGGCGCGACGACGTCGATTGCGCGATCCGCCTCGGCGGCGGCAACTATCCCGGTCTGACGACCGAGCACCTGTTCGACGAGGTGTATTTCCCCGTCTGCAGCCCGCGCTTCAACGGCGGACGGTTGCCGCAGCACATCGCCGGCCTGGCCCATTTCACGCTGCTGCGCTCCCCGGACGAATTCTGGAAGCCGTGGTTCGATGCGGCGGGCATCGATTGGCCCGAACCGACACGCGGACCGGTGTTCGACGATGCGTCGCACATGCTGCAGGCGGCGGCCGACGGACTTGGCATCGCGCTGACGCGCAGCTCGCTGCTCGGCAACGACATCCGCAACGGCGTGCTGGTGCGGCTGTTCGATGTCAGCGTGGCAGCCGCGACGAGGACTTGGCTGGTCTACTCGCCGCGGCTCGCGCAGGCGCCGAAGCTCCTCGCGTTCCGCGCCTGGCTGCGCACGGAGATTGCGAAGGATCCCGAGCTTCTCACCGCGTCCAGGCTGGGTCGAGGCACGCCGCTCAAGGTGCTGGCGGAGCCGCCGCGCGTGCCGCGCGTGCAGAGGGGTTGAGCCGCGACACAGGCGCGCGGTCGTTCGGCATTGGCGATTGACCCGATGACCCGCGGCGATCGCCCGATGCCGTGCGGTAATTGTGGGTCCGAATTCATTCGGACACTCTCGGGCTGAAGCCGAACCCCAACCGCGCCCGCTGTTACGACCGCGCGACGCCCAGTTCCGCGCACAATTTCGCGACGACGTTCTTCAGCGCGGCAATCTCGTCGCGTAACCGATCGACGTCGGCGCGCAGCGCCGCGACCTCGGACGCCGCGATCACGCCGCCCTCGGGCGCGGCGGTAACGGCAACCACGTCCGCCACCGGCATGCCGGACAGCGTATGCATCCAGCGCGTTTCGCGCGCACCGGGCTGCCGTGCGAGCTCGACGACCAGCGCACCGTCGGCGCGCGATGCCAGTTCGTTCAGGTAGGCCTCGACGGACGACGTATCGGCGAACCGATGCAGCCGCTCGCTGTGGATCCGCAGCTCGCCGGGTGTTTGCGGCCCACGCAGCATCAACGTCGCCAACAGCGCGACCGCTTCGGACGGCACCGCGAGCACGCGCTGCGTATTGTGCGCATAGCGCATCACGCGGCCGCCGCTCGATTCCACGACCAGCGACAAGCCGATCAACCGGTCTACCGTCGCCTGCACCTCGGCGTCGGTCGCATTGAGCAGTGGGTCGCGGCTGGTCTTCTGGTTGCAGCCGGCGGCGAGCGCG
>Ga0070668_100001801_pt1 | contig 15583 bp, 13 predicted proteins | sample KBSS43metaG_FD_64661 | JGI IMG/M metagenome (GOLD analysis project Ga0070668, IMG submission 64661) | Switchgrass rhizosphere microbial communities from Kellogg Biological Station, Michigan, USA - KBS S4-3 metaG | ecosystem: Host-associated > Plants > Roots > Rhizosphere > Soil ... | reverse complement strand
GCCGTCGGCGTCGGCGACGGCCACGCGCCCGCCTCGGCCGCGGGGTGCGCGGTCGTCCAGCAGGACATCGACGTGGGTGGCCGCCGGTAGCCCGGCCCGGTCGGCCTGATCCCATGCCGGGTTGCCGGTCGTAGGTCCCGGCGATGTGCAGGGCCCGGGAGCCGATGCCGGGGGCGCCGGTCACGGTGCGGCCATGCCGTGGCTGGTGGCGAGGGTGTGTGGGCGCGGAGGAGTTTCGCGGATGCCGGCGGCGGTGGGCATGCGCAGATGTTCGGCGTCGAGGACCTATGAGGTGACTCGGCCTCCTGCCGACCGCTATACTATGATGATAGTAATTCCCGGGGTTGTGTGTCTGGGACGCTGAGACTGCGGATGTGGTGATCGAGTCTTTGAAGGTCGATGGATTGGTCCGGTCTGTCGCGCGGCCCGGATGAGCGTGTGGCTGGCCATCGCGGGGGATCGGCTCTGGCCCACCTGGGTGGTGCCGCTGCAGGGGCGGGCGGTTGCGCGTTGGCTGGTGCTAGGCCCTGGCCTGCTCGTCGGCGCGAGCTTGGCCGCGTACCTCGGTATCGCCGGCATGATCGCCTGGATCCGCGGGACTCGCTCCTGCCGTTGTTGCTGGAGATTGACGGATACACATTGTGGGAAGTCGGGCTGCTGGTGGCGTCGTACGTCGTACGTCGCACTGACGCGGTCGCCGAGCCCGCAACTGACTGGAGAGCAGGCGTGATGGGTCCGTCCTTGCCAGTGGCGCCGGATTGGTTCCGCTTCACCGTCGTGGATGAGCGAACCACACTCATCAGCGAACCCCACGTCCGGAGTCTGTTGCGTGCGAACGTGTGGCATCGGCGTGGCCGTGACCGCGACCTGCTTGTCGACTGCGGCCTGGGCGTCACCGCGCTGGCACCGTTGCTCGCCGAGCGCTTCGGTCGCGAGCCCGTACTGGTGCTCACGCACGCCCACCTCGACCACATGGGATCGGCGCACGAGTTCGGTGAGGTGTGGGCCCACCCGCTCGAACCCGTCGACAACCCCATCCCGGGCTCCCTGTACGGGCCGGCACTGGCCGCCGAGATGGGTCTGGACGAAGCGCTGCCACCGGTGCTGCTGACCGCCCTGCCGCACGGAGGCTACAACCTCGACAGCTACCAGGTTCAACCCGTGACGCCCACCCGCTCACTGGCCGACGGCGACGCGCTCGACCTGGGCGACCAAACCCTGACCGTCCTGCACCTGCCCGGTCATAGCCCCGGCAGCATCGCACTGTTCGACGACAGCGACGGCACACTGTTCAGCGGAGACGTGGTCTACGACGACGTCCTGCTCGACTCCCTACCCGGCAGCGACAAAGTACAGTATGCCCGCTCCCTTCGCCGGCTCCGCGCCCTACCGGTCCGCCTCGTCCGCCCTGGACACGACCACAACTTCGGCCAGGAACGGCTGCATCACCTCATTGACGACTACCTCCGTTCCGCAGCCTGATGTTCCCCCGGGAAGGCCAGACTCAACGTGTTGCCCCCCACGACCGCGTCCCGCCCGCGATACCTACCAGAGAGAGACCACCGCCGGAACACCTCAAGGGGTTGCGGGACGGTTGGGTCGGCGGGGACCGTCCTGCGCAGCCGAATTGTGCTCCTGTGCCTCGCGCGGATCGGACGCTATCACCGCGGAAGGATCCAATGCTCTGGCCGGGAACATTGGCGGTGTTGGGATCAGGCGGCTGCTCTGGTGACGGTTTGGCCCCAACTGGGTTCGACGGGCCGAACCTGCACCGAAAGGGTTACACGGCTTCGGGCCCGGCGCGCAGCCGGAGGTGAAGGTGATGCCGACCGCGTCGAGTCCGGTGTTGAGGGCGCGGTTGAAATGGCGGACAGGCGGGATTTTCGGAGCGGCGGTCGCCGTCTGGCGGTGACGGTGCCGCCTTCGACATTGTCTTCGACGGCGTCGTTGAGCAGGTTGCCGGCGACTGAACCGCACAGTGGTTTGCGGACCAGGCCTCTACAAGATCCAGTGCAGTTCAGGCGGGTGATTCCGGCGTGGCTTGGGCACCGCTCCGCGCGTCAGGTGCTGCAGTCTGGCCCGTCCGTGGTGGACAGGGCGGCGACCAGGTGGTGCAGGTGCGGGCGGGTCGGGATGGCAGCGAAACCGGTGAGGCGGTGCAGAATCAGGCCTTCGACAGCGGCCAGCAGGCCGGTCGCGGCATCGGCCGCGTCCGGAACGCCGAGGTCGGCGAGGGTCGCCGCGGTCCAATCGACCACCCGCTGGCGGTTGCCGTTGAGGGTGTCCAAAAGCGCGGGCTCCACGATGCCTTGGACGTAGATGACGTACCGGGCCACGGTTAGGGTTCGCTGCGGGCCTGTGGCGGCCTCCACGAACGCGGCGAACGCGTCCGCCAGTTCGGCCAGGCTCGCCGGCCGACCGGCGGCTACGGTGGCCGCCCACTGTTCGTCGTCGAACTGCTGCAACCGGGCCACCGCGGCGGCGACGAGCGCCGCGCGCGTGCGGAAGTAGTTCGAGGCGGAGCCGGCAGGCGCGCCGGCCGCCGCGTCGACCCGGGCATGACTCAGGGCGTGGATGCCGCCGGCGCCGAGCACGTCCAGCGCGGCGTCGACGATCCGCGCGGCGGTGGCGGAGAGCACCCGATCAGGATACCGGCAACCGCCGCACGATCTCGGCCACCGCCCGCGTGACGCCCTCCTCGGTGGCCAGCCGTGCCGCGACGGAGGCGGCACCCTGGCGGTACCCCTCGGCCGCCCCGATCGCGTCGGCAAGCCGCTGCGGTGTCAGGTCCCGGCGGTGCAGCGGCGGTGGGCCGGCACCGAGGGCGGCGATCCGCCGGGCCCAGAACGGCTGGTCGGCGGTGAACGGTACGCACACGGCCGGTACGCCGGCCCGCAGCGCGGCGGCCGTGGTGCCCGCCCCGGCGTGGTGCACGACGGCTGCTACGCGGGGGAACAGGGTGTGGTGCGGCTCGTCATCGACGACCAGCAGGTCCCGGCGGTCCGGGAAGAGCCCGGCGGCGCCCCGCTGGACGACGGCCCGCCGCCCGAGCCGTTCGAGGGTCCGTCCGACCAGCTCGCCGAGCCCAGGGGCGCTCATGCTGCCGAACCCGATGAACACCGGGGGGTCGCCGTCGTCCAGGAAGCGCTGGAGCCCGGGCGACAACGCGCCACCGGTCGGCGGCCACCAGTAGCCGGTCACCGGCCGGTGCGCCGGCCAGTCCGCCGGGGGCGGCACCACGACGGGGCTGAAGCCGTGCAGCACCGGCCACCGCTCGGCCTCCATCCGCCGGAACGTGGCCGCCGGGCCGAGCGGGGGCAGTCCCAGCTCGCGCCGCAGCGCAGCGGTGGACCGGGCGAACGGTGCCTGGCCGAGCAGCCGGAACCACCGGGCGGCGGTCCGGTTGCCCCAGCCGCCCAGCGAGCGGGTGGTCAGCAACGGCGGCGGAAACTCGCGGGTCGGCTCCAGCGGCTGCAGATATCCCCCCATGCTCGGCACACCCCGGGCCTCTGCCACGTGGTAGCCGATCCAGCCCATCGCGGCGAGCACCAGCAGGTCCGCATCTCTCGATGCGTCCATCACGGCGCGGCCGATGTCCAGCCAGCGGCCGGCCAGCGCGCGGGCCAACCGGGCGGAGGTCAGGGTACGCCGGTCGCCCGTGTCGAACTCGACGGGCAGCGCCGCGAAGCCGATCCCGGCCCCCTCCACGAGGGACCGCAGCGAGCTATGCGTCGCGATGGTGGTGCGGTGCCCGGCTTCCCGCAGCGCGCCACCAAGCGCCAGATACGGCACGACATCGCCAAGGGTGCCGACGGTGACGACAACGATGTGAGCCATGCCCTCATGGTACTATAATCATAGTGGATCGGGGTGCGCGTGGGACACGAAGACTACGGACACGGTGATCGAGTCTTGGAGATCATCTTCGGCATTACTTCGTCCGGCTGCAGTTGTCGGACGCGTGCACCGATCGGGGGAGGCCTGCGGCGATGTCTAGTCATCTGGTTCGGGGCGGTCGACGGCGGCTGGGGCTCAGCCAAGAGGATCTGTCGGCCAGGGCGGGCGTGAGCGTCCGCGGCATCCGCAACATCGAACTTGGCAGGGTCGCCAGGCCCCGGCCAAGCACGGTTCGGCTCCTCGCCGACGCGTTGGAGCTGAGCGGGCCGACCCGGGTGGAGTTCCATGAGCGAGCAGCTCCCGAGCCCTGCCTCCTGCCGGGAGATCGGCCCGCCGTTTCACACCAGTTGCCAGCCGCAGTCCCGCGACCGGCACCAATCCCCGTTCCGCGCCAGTTGCCGGCCCCGCCGCCGCATTTCGTCGGCCGCACCTCGTACGTGCGTCGCCTCGACCCGTTGCTCGCCGCCGAGACTTCGGGTGACGCCACCGGCCTCTGGACGATCGTCGGACCGGCCGGCGTCGGAAAGACCGCCGTCGCCGTGCACTGGGCCCAGCGCGTGCTGGACCGATTCTCCGACGGACAGCTCTACCTCGACCTGCGCGGTAATGGCCCCGACGCGTTGCTGGACACCGACACCGCCCTGTGCCGGTTGCTGTCGGCCCTCGGCATGCCGACCGGCGAACAGCCACCGGACCGCCAAGGCCGCACAGCGCTGCTGCGGACCCACCTCGCGAACCGGCGGATGTTGATTCTGTTAGACAACGCTCGCCACAGCGAACAGGTTCGGCCGCTACTGCCGGGATCCTCCCCTCGCCTGGTCCTGGTCACCAGCCGAAGCCAGATGCGTGGGCTCACCGCCGGCCACGGCGCGCGCCGCATCACGGTCAACCATCTGAGGTCCCCCGAGTCGGTCGACCTGATCTCCCAGTTCGTGGGCGGAAATCGGCCGGCGGCTGAACACGCGGCCGTGGCCGAACTCGTCGAGACGCGCGGCGGGCTGCCGCTCGCCCTGCGCATTGTCGGCGAACGCGCGCAACGGCACCTCCTGACCAGCCTGCACGACGTGGCGACCGACCTGCGTGACCAACGCAACCGGCTGGACGTCCTGCACACCGGTCACAACGACGACAAGTCGCTGACCGATGTCCGGAACTCGCTTTCCTGGTCCTACCGCGCTTTGCCGGCGCCGGCCGCCGTGTCGTTCAGGCGCCTCGGTCTCCATCCGGCAGGCGACTTCGACGCGTACGCCGCGGCGGCGCCGGCGGAGACGACACAGCTGAACGCCGCCGATCTGCTGGACGCTCTCAGCGACGTGCACCTCGTCGAGAGGCGACCGGCTTTGCGGTACGCCTTCCACGAACTGGTCCGCGAGTATGCCCGTCAACTTGCCGCCGCGGAGCCCGCCGCCGCCCGCGCGGCCGCGACCGCCCGCGTGATCGCCTACTACTTGCACACCGCCGAGGCCGCAGCCGAGGTGGTCGCGCCGTATCCAGCCGATCAGCCGTCATCGCCCACCCCGGTGCCAGGCGCCCTGCCTCCGTTGCCCGACCTGGCCGCCGCAGCGGCCTGGCTCGACGTGGAACAGTCCACGCTGCTGGCGTTGGGCGCCGACCTCGCCGCCCGCGGCCGCGCCGCGTTGACCCGCGCCCGGGCCGTCGAGGGCCGTCCCACCCGCGGCGAGGTGGTCAACAAACTCGGACTGGTGTTTCGAAACCTCGACCGGTTCGACGAGGCTCTGGCTCACCAGGAGGCGCTGACCCTCTTCGAGGACATCGGGGCCGGTGACCAGGTCGCCGCGCCGGGCCTGCTCAGCGAGGTCTCGTTCCACGGCGGGGTCACCGCGGCCCGGTTCCTGCTCGGCCGGCCCGCAGCGCACGAGGTCCGCTCATGATCCTCCGCGACAGGCGATGGTTCCTCGCGGCAATGTTGCTCACCGTCGTGGTCAGCGCGTGCCTGCTTTTGCTTCCACTGTCGGCCGAGGAGTCCTCCGACGCGGCGGTCCATTACCGAACGCTGCTCGACAGCGAAGGCCCGGGCATCATCGTGACCCTGGCCGTGCCGGTGCTCGTGTGCGCGGTACCGCTCCTGGCTCCGGCCCGTTTTCGGCGGGTCGCGGCCTGGGGGAGCTTCGCACTCCTCGCCGTGGGCGTGGTGGTCAGCCTGCTGACGATCGGCGTCTTCTTCCTTCCGAGTGTCATCCTGCTCGCCATCGGGGCCGGCCGTACGCGGCGCGGAGGAGACAGATGAGCCAAGGAGCCAAGGATCGGACGCTCGGGCAGCGGCTCGCCGACGTGCAGTGGACGAAGTACGCGCGGCTGGCCGCTCCGACGAACGACTACAGCGTGAGCCGCGACGTGCGGATCCCGATGCGGGACGGGGTCGAGCTGTTCGCGGATGTCTTGGAGCCGAAGGGGCCGGCGTCGGGAACGGTGCTGGTAACCTCCCCCTACGGCGTGAACGTGCTCGGGTCGGCGATGACCGGTGGGATGTTCGCAAACCGCGGTTACCGGGTCGTGTTGGTTCGATGCCGGGGCACGTTCGGATCGGGCGGAAGCTTCGAACCGTTCATGCGGGAAGTCGACGATGCGGCCGATGTCGTCGCGTGGATGCGCAAGCAATCGTGGTTCGACGGGCGCTTCGCCACCCACGGCTATTCCTATCTCGGATTCACCCAGTGGGCACTGCTGATGGATCCGCCTCCAGAGCTGGTCACCGCAGTCATCGCCTGCGCGCCGTACAACCTCGGCGGATTCGTCTACACCGGCGGGGCGTTCCAGCTCAGCACGATGTTCGAATGGTCATTCGTCGCGACCAAGCAGGAGCAGCCGATCCTGCCCCGCATCTTTTCGGTTCTCTTCGCACGGGGCCGGATCAAGAAGGCCCTGGCGGCTCTTCCACTGGCCGCCGCCGCCGACGAACTGATGGACGGGAAGGCCCCCTGGTACGGCGAGTGGATAAGCCGGCGGGACCTTGACGACCCCTGGTGGAAGCGCGCCGACCTGACCGATGCGCGGGACCGAGTGCAAGTCCCCGTGTTGCTGCAGGGCGGCTGGCAGGACGGCTTTCTTCGCCAGACGCTGACGGGATACGCGCGACTGGCCGATCGGGGCGTCGACGTCGGACTCACCGTGGGTCCGTGGACGCATGCGCAGGGAGGCGCTGCCGGTGCTCGCGTCCTGCTTCCCGAATCCCTCGCCTGGTTCGACGAGCATCTGGCCGGCTCCCGTGTCCGGCGCCGCGCCATGCCGGTCAAGGTGTTCGTCAGCGGTCGGAACGAGGGGTGGCGCGATCTTCCGGCCTGGCCGCCGACAACGACGACGGTCAAGCAGATCCTCTATCCGCGCGCCGGCAAACTCCTGGCCGCTCGCCCGGCCGACCCGACAGAAGTCGCCGAGTTCACGTATGACCCCGCCCAGCCGACTCCTACGTATGGTGGCGCATTTGTCACGCAACTCTCCCCGGGATTCACCGCCGGCTGCACAGACGACGGTGCGCTCGCCGCGCGTTCCGACGTGATCGCCTTCACGTCCGACCCATTGACCACAGAGCTCGAAGTCCTCGGCAGCCCCGTCGTGGAAATAGGTCACCATTCCGACAACCCATTCGCCGACCTGTTCGTCCGCGTGTCGGACGTCGATGCCCACGGCCGCTCACGCAACGTCAGCGACGGGTTCGTCCGGATCGACCCTTCAGCACCCCAGGGCGTCGTTCGTATGGAGCTCGACGCCATCGCGCACCGGTTCTCGCGAGGCAACCGGATTCGGCTGATCGTTGCGGGCGGGTCGCATCCGCGCTGGGAACGCAACCTGGGAACAGGCAACGACCCGGCCACCTCGACGAGGATGCTGCCGTCACACCGGACGATCGACCTGTCGATGTCACGGCTCGTTGTTCCCGTCACCCCACCGCCCGGGGCATGAAGAAACCCAGCGTGATCGTGCCGAAGCGACTGCACGCCGCCGTCGCCCTCCGGAGACGCGGTGCAGCACCTGGATTGCAGCCGTGAGGAACTCCCCGGCGTATGCGGAACGTTCAGATAGTGACGGCGGGAACTGGAGAGGCCCTCCCCGGCCCGGTGTGCTGCGGATGCGCGCCGGAGATGCGGGTCCTATAACCGGCCAAACCGGGAAGCGGACGTCGTGCCGGAAGGGAGTCGGAGGCGGCCGTAGTACTGCTTGAGCCGGGCGGACAGCACAACCGTCGGTGAGGGAAGGGCCGCTACTTCGTCGACGTGTATCTGCAGAGGAGGGTGGTGCCCGGTGAGTGCCGTTTCGGCTGGTCCCGCCGCGTCGGGGTCCGTGTTGGACCCGGTTCGTGCCTTGAAGCATGCGCTTTACCGGGCGGCCAAGGCCGATCCCGGACGTCGGTTCCACGCGGTGCGAGACAAGGTCTTCCGCAGAGACGTCTTGTGGCGGGCGTGGGTCGCGCGAAACCCGACCGGAGCCGACCATGATCCGTCAGATGCGCACTAGCGTGTGGGCCGACGGCACCCGGATCTACCACGTCCAAGGCCTCACGGTCGGCGTCACCGGAGGCGACGTTTCATGACCGCGGGGCCAGGCGCTGCCAGCCTAGGTTCGCCGCACCAACGGATCATTCTGTCCGCGACCCGTCGGTGACCGGCGCCTTACGCGGGCTTCGCGGTGGCCGAGGCCAGGGAGTCCTCGCCGGCGGCGGGGTGCACCAGGCTGCGGCCGCGGGTCTCCGGCAGGGTGGCCACGACGGCCGCCGACACCAGCAGTGCGGCCACAACGTAGCCGTTGAACGCCGCGAGACCGACGTGCGAGGCGGCCCACGTCTGGAGGTACGGCACGGTGCCGCCGAAAACCGCGACGGCCAGCGAATAGGCCACACCGAAGCCCATCACCCGGATCCGGGTCGGGAAGATCTCGGCGAACAGCGCGGGGCCGATCGACGCGGGCCCGGCGATGAGAATGAGCGCCAGCGACATGGTCACCCCGAGCCGGAGGGCGGTGTCGCCGAGCGCCGCATTGAGCGGGAAGACCGCGGCAGCCAGGGCGACGCAGCAGCCGAGCGATACCGGCTTGCGGCCGATGCGGTCCGAGAGGGCACCCCAGGCGGGCAGGGCCGCGATGAAGACCAGGTTGGCCACGACGCCGGCCCAGAGAGCATCAGACTTGTCCACACCGCGGCTCATCGCGAATCCCGGGGCGGCGATCGCCCACGCGTAGTAGACCACGGTGATCCCGACAGTGATGCCGATGACCTGCAACATCTGCTTGCGGTGACGCGCGATCAAGGCCCACACCGGTTGCCTGCCCCCGGCGTCCGCGGCCCGCGCGGCCGCGGCGTCCTCGAACACCTCGGTCTCGGCCATGCGCCGGCGCATTACCAGGGCATAGATCCCCAGTGCACCGCCGAGCAGGAACGGTACCCGCCAACCCCAGGCCGCCATGGCCGGCGCGCTGAGCGTCGACGCGAGGACAGCACCCATCAACGTGCCGACCATGATCCCCGCAGTCCCCGACACGTAGATGAAGCTGGACCACAGCCCTCGGCGCTGTGCCGGCGCCACCTCGGCCACGTAGGTCTGCGCCGAAGGCAGCTCACCGCCGTGGGCGAGCCCCTGGGCAAGCCTGGCGAGCAGGAGCAGAAGCGAAGCGCCGACACCGATCCGGTGATAGTTCGGTGCGGCACCGATGAGAAGGCTGCCGGCGGCGGCGAGGCCGACCGACACGGTCATCGCGGTACGCCGGCCGGACCGGTCGCCGATCCAGCCGAACAAGAAACCACCGAAGGGTCGCGCGAAGAAGCCGACGGCGAACACCGCCAAGGTGGACAGGACGGCCGATACCGGCTCGGTGGCGTCGAAGAACTGGCCGGCGAAGAACCTGGCGAAGATGGCGTAGATGGTCCAGTCGAACCACTCCAGCGCGTTCCCGATACCGAGCCGGGCCAGAACCTTCGCGCGGCCCTCGGTCGAACCGGGAACGGGGGTGGGCGTGGATGTGGGGATCATGATGGAGGCCTTCCTGCGGTGGCGGACGCTCGGCTGTGGACCTTCCGTGGGCCGTTGAGTCCGGTCTTGCCACCGAAGGTCTCTCCACTGCGGAAGTTGATCCTTCCACCAATGGGCCGGTGGAACTAGACAAAACAACGACAAACTTCGATCAGTATCCGAGCGGCTCCGGCTCGGCTGTCCGGCGGCGGACAGGGTGAGGGAGGCGCTCTGGCGAGCGGTCGGGGCGCTCGCGCGGCGACGAGGGGACGCGGTGTGGCTGCGGGCCGCACCTGGAAGGCCAGTCCCTTCGGCCGCCACCGAAGGAACTGGCCCGGCGCGGGTTGATGCTAGACGCCGTTCAGGGCGAAGTTCTGCGTCAGCAGGTTCTGGCTGCACGGCTGTTGCACCAATGCGACTGAGGTCCGGGTCATGCACAGGTGGCTGTTCACGTTTTCGATGAGGAACGCGGGGAAGTTCGGCGTGCTGGTGATGCGCCAGTCCTGGCTCAGGTCCGACGCGCAGCCGGACAGTACGATCTTGGCGCCGACAGATCGGGAGCTGTCCTGGACGTTCAGGCAGACGGTCGAGACCGACTGGGGGGTGAACTTGGCTCCCGGATGTCCCACCTGGTTGAACATGAACCAGCGTTGCCGCGCGTTGGTCGCGTTGCAGAGCCCTTCGAACAGTTGTGGGTTCCCGGAGACGTTCTCGGTCACGCACAATTTCGTGTTCAGTCGTTGGAACTGGACAGTCTGGGTGGCGGCGGACGCCGAAGTGGCGATCGTGCCGCCCGCGACGAACAAGGCGACGGTTGCCGCCACGATGGTCGCCAGCCTCGTCAATGTGGTTGCTTTGCGGGTTTCCCGTGTCATGGTCTCGCTCCCCGAGCCGCTGGTGGGCAGCCTTTGCGGCAGCCGCGGTCAGCGTGCCAAGGAGCGCTGAAACGGCACTGAACCCGGGCTGAATCGTGGTTCAGCTGTGGGCCAGTTGGTACCGCACCTTTTCGGCGTCGGGGTGCCCGAGGTCATCGAGGATCGCGAGTGCCTGCCGCCAGGCCGTACGGGCCGCGGGTAGGTCGCCGGCGCCGGCGTGGGCGTCGCCCAGACGGACGAGCATGTCCGCCTCACTGACCCGGTCGTCGGTCTCTCGGAACAGGGCCAGGGCGGCCCGATAGCAGGCGAGGGCCTCTCGGGGCTGGCCCAGTTTCTGGCGCACCAGGCCGAGGGCGGACCAGGAACCGCCGAGCCCGCGCCGGTCGCCCAGCCGGCGGTGCAGGGCGAGGCCCTGCTCGCAATAGGCCAGCGCGCGGGAGTACTCGCCGAGCTCGGTCAAGGACCAGCCTACGTTGCTCAGTGCCATCGCCTCGCCGCTGCGGTGGCCGGCGGCGCGGAAGAATTCGATGGCGATCAGTGAGTGTTCCATGGCCGTCCGGTCGTCGCCCTTGCGGTCGGCCAGGAAGCCGATGCCCAGGTGGACGCTGCCTTGGCCGGCCGGATCGTCCGCCGCACCGTAAAGGCGAAGCGCCGCGCGGAGATGCTCGTGAGCGTCGTCCGCGAGGCCGGCCAGCGAGTATGCGCGTCCGAGACCGTGGTGCGCGTGGGCCTGCCCGTTCTCGTCGCCGATGCGCAGCGCTGCCGCCAGCGCGATCTCCTGCGTGATGCGGTATTCCCGCCACAGTCCGCGTACGTCGAACAGCAGCGTGAGTGTCGAGGCGAGCTGCCAGGCGTACGTCTCGAATCCGGTGCCGGCCGCCCGGTCGATGGCGGCGATCAGCACCGGGAGTTCAGCGTCGAACCAGGCGTTGGCCTCGCCCGGCTCGGCAGGCTGTTCGGGTGTCACGCCCGGGCCGGGCGGCGGCAGCGGCAGATCGCACCACGGCCCGTGCAGCACCCGCATGGCGACCTGCGCGGTGTGCAGGTAGTAGTCGAGCGCTCGGCGCAGGGCGGCGCGCGAGTCTGCCGCTGTTTCCTCGGCCCGCGCCGCCTCGGCGGCGTACACCCGCAGCAGGTCGTGCAGCACGTATCGGCCGGCCACCGGTTCGCTGAGCAGGCTGACCGCGCGGAGCTCGCGCAGCAGACCCTGCACCTGCGACCGCGGCAGCCCGGTCAGACTGACCGCGCCGGATTCTCCGATGTCCGGCCCGGGGTGCAGCGCCAGCAGCCGCAACAGCCGGGCCGCGCCCGGGCTCAGCAACCGAGATGACCAGGAGAAGACGTGCCGGACGTCGGTCGTCTGGTCGCCGGCGCGCAGCGAGTCGAGCCGGCTCACGCCGTCACGCAGCTTCGCGGCCAGTTCCGCGAGGGTGAGGCCGGGGTTGATCGAGGCCTGCGCGGCCGCGATGGCCAGGGCCAGCGGCAGCCCGCCACAGTGGCTGATGATCTCGTCGACCGCGGCGGGCTCGGCGGCTGTCCGCGCCTCGCCCAGCCGCCGGGCCAGCAGGTCGCGGGCCTGCTGCGGGTCGAGCAGGTTTACCACCAACGGCGCCGCGCCTTCCGCGGCGACCAGCGGTGTCAGCTGGTCGCGGCTCGTCACGACGACCATGCAGCCGGCCGCTCCGGGCAGCATCGGACGCACCTGTGCGGCATCGCGCGCATTGTCCAGCAGGATCAACATCCGCTTGTTCGCCAGCAGACTGCGGAACAGTCCGGCCAGCGCGTCAAGACCCTGCGGTACGCGCGCCGCGTGCACGCCGAGCGCGTCGAGGAAGCCACGGATCGCGGCGGACGGGTCCATCGCCGAGCCGCTCGGGTCGAAGCCGCGCAGGTTCACGTACAGCTGCCCGTCGGGGAAGCGGTGCGCGACGCTGTGTGCCCATTGCACCGCAAGGCTGGTCTTGCCGGCGCCGGCGGTGCCGGAAACCGCGGAGATCACCACCGCGCAGCCACCACCGTTCCCGGCGGCGCGGGACTCGACGGCTCGGGCGAGCAGGTTGTCGAGAGCGGCCAGTTCGGCGGAGCGGCCGGCGAAGGCGTACACCCCGGCGGGAATCTGGGCGGGCACGCCGGGCCGGGCGGCCGGGGTCACCGCCGGCGGGGGCGGGGCGACCAGCAGCGCCGGATCCTGCCGCAGCATGGCCGCTTCCAGGTCGCGCGACTCCGGGCCGGGGTCGATTCCCAGTTCTTCGCGGAGATTCTCCCGCAGATTGCGGTACGCCGCGAGCGCCTCGACCTGTCGACCCGCGCGGTACAGGGCGAGCATCCATTGCCGGTGTATCTGCTCCGCGTACGGATGCTCGGCGACCAGCTGCTCCAGTTCGGGCACCAATCCCGCGTGCTCGCCGAGGGCGAAGCGGCTCTCGATCAGGGCCAGCCTGGCCTGCAGGCGGACGTGTTCCAGTCGCTTTGCCTGCCGGTCGAGCCAGGGCAGCTCGGCAACGTCCACGAGTGCGGGGCCACGCCACCGGGCCAGCGCCTCGCGGAGCCACCGTGCTCGTTGCCTGTCGTCGACCGCGGCGGCGGCCCGCCTCATCAGGTCGTCAACGGTCTCGGCATCGGTCGGCCCGTCGAGTTGGAGCACATATCCGGGCGACCGGGCCTGGATCGTCTCGCGACCGCCGAGCGCACGTCTCAGATAGGATATGTTGCGCTGCAACGTGTTGTTGACCGTGGCCGGCGCCGCGCCGTTCCAGACCGCCTCGACGAGGTGGTCAACGCTGACCACCTCGCCCCGGTTGAGCGCGAGCACCGCCAGGATCGCCTTGCGGCGCAAACCCTGCACGGCTTGGGGAACACCGTCGACCACCAGGTCGACCGGTCCCAACAGCCTTGTCTCTACCCACATCTGCACCGGCACCACATCGGACAAACGTTACCGGCACCGACCGGACGAGCGCATATGCTCGTTCCTGTCTGATATCGGCGTTGTCCGGCAGGCTCCGGTACCTGACCAGGCGCGGTCAGGCCGTGTATAAGAAGCCCACGTCCTGGTCGCCCTGACCGTACATCTGCAGCTGCCACCTGGAGCGGGCCGGGGCTGAGGTGAGGAGCGTGTCCCAGGTGTTCGGGTAGGACAGCCGGACCCATTTGCCGCATGCGGTGATGGTGCCGCCGTCCGGGGGTTTCGAGGCATGCGCGGGCGTTGCGGGTGCCGAAACCTCGTCCGTCCTGGTCAGGGCGTTTGGTCACCGAGATGAGCGTGCCGCTTCCCTGGCACGCTTCCATCCCTCAAGCCTGTCCACCGGATGTCGGTCTGGCTCGATCTTGTCGATCATCTTGTGGTGCATGTTGCACATGAGCAGCAGGTTGTCGAAGACATCAGGGTCGCCATAGCCCTTGTCGTAGCGAGGACCGCCTTCGTTCTCCGCCCGGATATGGGCGATCTCGAGTCGGAAGACGGGCACCCCACCCTCGATGAGGACAACGGGCTCAGGCGTTGGCGTAGTTGGCGGCGGGTCTCGGGGATGGGGATGTTGATGACGAACCACTGTTCGTCCCGGGGGCGGCGTTGCCGCATGAACGAGTAGATCCGCTCGGTGCCGCTCGAGAGCACGTCGCGTCCGTGATCGGTGATCGACCACGACGCTTTCCTGCCATGCCGGTCTGAGCTGATCATGCCCTGTGCGGCAGTGCGCGAAAGGGCCTGCCGGGCCGACCTCTCCTCCACCCCAGGTGGCCGAGTGCTGCCAGACGACTGCTGCCGATGAGCCATCGGGACAAAGACGCCGAGATCTCGGCACTGCGTCATCAGCTCATGGTCCTCGACGCCAACTGCACGCCGAGAAGGTCCGTTTCACCTGGGCCGACCGGGCGGTGCTCGCCGCCCTACTGCACCGGATGCCCCGCCATATGTCGCGCAACCTGCGGCTGCTGGTCCGGCCGGAGACCGTTCTGCGCTCGGCACCGCGACCTGATCGCCAGCCGGCCCGCCCGGAGCTCGCGGCCCCGACCCCTGCAGCCGCTGCCCGAACCGATCACCGATCTCCCGACACCCAACCGGCTGCGCATCCGCCGACACGACCGCCTCGGCGGCCTCCTCCACGAATGCGATCATGCTGCTTGTCCTGCATGGATAGGACTTCCGGCCCCACCCGCAGCCCATGGTGCCTTTCAGGCGCGGTGGGTCGATGTCGCCTCGAGTATGCCGCGGGCGATGACGATGCGCTGGATCTGGTTCGTGCCCTCGTAGATCTGGGTGACCTTGGCGTCGCGCATCATGCGTTCGACGGGGAAGTCCTTCACGTATCCAGAGCCGCCGAGCAGTTGTACGGCGTCGGTCGTCACCTTCATCGCGGTGTCCGAGGCGAAGAGTTTGGCGGCCGCTCCGGAGACTCCCATGGTGGGTGCCTCGGCCTCGATCTCCTCGGCTGCCGCATGGGTCAGCAGTCGGGCTGCCCGCACCGCGACGGCCATGTCCGCGAGCATGAACTGTACGCCTTGGAACTGCGCGAGGGGCTGGCCGAACTGTTGCCGGGTGCGGACGTATTCCACGGCGACGTCCAGTGCTCCCTGCGCTATCCCGACGGCCTGCGCGGCGACGGTGGTGCGGGTCCGGTCGAGGGTTGCCAGGGCCAGTCGTAGTCCCTGTCCGGGCTCACCCACCAGACGGTCGGGAGGGATGGTGACGTCGTCGAGATACACCTCGGTCGTGGGGGAGCCCTTGAGTCCCATCTTCCGCTCCCCGGCGCCGAAGGAGATGCCCGCGTCACCCGATTCGACGACGAAGGCGGAGATTCCTTTGCCGCCTGAGCCGGGAGCCGTCACCGCGAAAACCAGGTAGGTGTCGGC
>Ga0070668_100001798_pt1 | contig 15601 bp, 15 predicted proteins | sample KBSS43metaG_FD_64661 | JGI IMG/M metagenome (GOLD analysis project Ga0070668, IMG submission 64661) | Switchgrass rhizosphere microbial communities from Kellogg Biological Station, Michigan, USA - KBS S4-3 metaG | ecosystem: Host-associated > Plants > Roots > Rhizosphere > Soil ... | reverse complement strand
TTCCATCGGCAGGAAACGATGCCAGCCCGACTTTCAATTCGCCACCAGGATTCGCTTCAACAAACTGCTCTTGCAATCCCAGCAGCGCCGAGCTGGCCGCAGCCACGCTCATGCCCGGCAGCGAAATTACGAGCACCGCGGGACCGTAGAACGCAACCGCATCCATTCGCCGTAAATGAAGTTTGAAAAACCCCAACGCTGTTCTTCGGTATCGCTCTATGCCGCGTTCTGATTGCTGAGGTAAGGCAGAACCTAAATTGACTAAAGCGACCGAGCCGCTGCGACCACGGCCAATTTCGTGCCGAACCGCATCGGACAACAACATCAAGTTATCAATCTCTACGCGTTGGTCGCCTATCAGCCCCGGCATCCGGCGTCCGGCTTCGACGCGCCACAAAAGCGCGTCGAGCCGCACCAGAACCTCAGTAAAGGGAGTGCTCCTGACAAAACAGTCATCAAGTCCAATGCTTGCCGCAGTCGCGCGTAACGCAGCGGTAAGTTCGTCGCATACCAACACAACCGGTAGCACGTAGGTGGCTGGATTAGAGCGAAGCTGTCGCGCAAGTGCTAATCCCTCGCTCGCGGCCCCATTCGTCCCAGCCGCCTCCAGCAGAACTACGTCAGGGTGAAACTCATTAATCGCCTGTTCCGCCCTCGTTAACGAAATCGCCAGGGTCTTGTAACCCGCTGCTTCGAACTGCATTTGAAAGGCGGCCTTCGACTCTTCCGTGACAATCAGAACGCGGACCAGGTTTTGTTCAGCCTTGTCCTCTAATTCCAACTTGTTCTCGCGTGATTCAAATTGAGTAGATGGTCGCATGCAGCCAGCAATCATACCGAAAGAATGATGCCGGCCGAAATACAAAGAGAGGCGGACCGCTAATAGCTGATCCGCCTCTCGATTTTGAAGAGTCTGTTGGGTAATTCTACTTACTGACTCACTAACTGCAGGCGCCCGTCGGGCAAACGCACCGCAAACACTGAGCGCTCATAAATGTTAAGTGCGACCGGCTCCTTTGTTTGCACTGCCGCGAGCTGTGTGCGGTTGATCGGCCGCGCATCCTGCAGTGCCTGCGGATCGCGAATCAAAGCATATCGGCGATAAATGCGCCGGACATATTCCTGAGTTTCCTGGTAAGGCGGGATTTGCCGGCCGTACTTATCAACTGCCCCTTCTCCCGCGTTGTATCCAGCCAGGGCCAATTTCACATTCCCCCCAAAGTAGTTCAGCAGGAACTTCATGTAGCGGGCCCCACCTTCAATATTTTGCCGTGGGTCATAAATATTGCCGACCCCAAATCGCGCTGCTGTCATCGGCATCAATTGCATCAGGCCCCTTGCGCCTTTGTAGGAAGTCGCGCGGGGTTTGAAACTGGATTCCTGATGCATGATCGAATAGAGCAGCACCGGGTCAACTCCATTGCGCTTGCCGGAGTCCACTATAAATCCATCAACTTCAGAATTTCCGGTGGTAAATCCGTCTAGTGAACGGCTGACGGTCTGTGCGATTGAGTTTGGTTGAGGATAGGCAAGCGAGGTCAAGCGAACTTTGCCGTCTTTTCCCGAAGCCACCATCTGCCGCCTGGATCCGATCGTGCGCGGCCGTGTGGCCGCCGCGGGAGTTTCAATGCGAACGCCGTTTTGCGTATCGAAATTATCGAACCGATAAAGATTACTCTGGGCCAGCGCCGGGGCGGCCATTAACAGAGTTGCGAGGGTTAGCCAGAGGGTTTTCGTCATGATAAGGGGATCCGGATAGGGTTGAGTCAAACGTATCGGGGGAAGCTATGCGATTTCCGAAGGTTTTCCTGAGGAGTTGGGCAAGAACTGTTTTTGAGCTCGTCCACGAGCCAAAACGGATACTAGCATACTGTTAAAGAAACAACAAAACTACTTGCGTTTGTTGAACAGTCTTCGAGACTGCCGTCCCTGTGCTTTCTAGTATTTGACGGAAGCGCAGAGCAGTTCCGGACATCAGAGGGCGGAGGCGAGGGCCCGCTAACTTTTGAGGCAAGGCCTCGGTGTGACACGGTCATCCTCCGTGCTAACTTTTTTGCAGAACCCGCTGCCAGCCAAGGTGCCAATCACTTCATTCTTCTTACAAAAAAGTCGGCACAAGACGAAAAGGCGTCTCTCTCCGATCGCCTTAGCAGTGAGTGAGCGCGAAGGTATTATTCGCGAGCTTTATCGCTGGAACTCGATTTCCTTAACCCAACGCGCGCCTACAGCGCGTCTCACAACTGAGGACAACAAAATGAAAAAGCTCATCGCGGTAGCTCTCTCGCTTCTCGTAATTACTTCGCTGGCAATGGCGGGGCAAAACACAAATTCATCAACGTCCGCCAACTCCAACACGGCCGTTAAGAAAAAACGCGGACCTGTCTTTCGGGCAAGCAAGGACCAGATCAAGCAAGCTCAGGGAATACTCAAGACTCGAGGTTTTTACAGCGGCGAGGAAACTGGCAAGCTGGACACCGATACACGTGCCGGATTGAAAAAGTATCAAACTGCCGAAAGTATTAAGGTGACCGGGACGTTGAATCGGCTCACGCTGGAGAAGATGAACATCGTGCTGACAGACAAGCAGCGAACGATGTAAGTGGGACTAGTTCGCACCAGTCTAACTATGAAACTTGCCGCAGAGACGCGGAGTCACAGGGAACCGGAACAGTTGGAAAGTAAGACATCGGCTCTCCAACTTGCCTACCGTTGATGCTCTGTGACTCTGCGTCTCTGCGGCAATTTTCTAAGCGAGCAGGTTTTCGATCACCTTATAACTGGCATCGAGAGCTTCTTTTAGTTTTTCAGGTTGGGCGCCGCCGCCTTCAGCCATGTCGGGCTTACCGCCGCCCTTGCCACCAATGATCGGCGCTATTTCCTTGATCACCTGGCCGGCGGGAACTCTCCCGGTAAGATCGGCCGAAGTGCGAACTATAAGCGATGCTTTTCCATCGTTAGTGCGGCCCAGCACAACGACGCCGGACTTGATGCGTGCGAGCAAAGTGTCCGAGAGCTGTCGCATGCCGGCGGCATCAAGGCCGCTGGCGTCGCGCGCCAGCACTTGCACCCCGGCGATTTCGCGAGCTTCGGCGCCGTTCGCTGTCGCGCTGCCGGCGGCTCGGGTGGCAATCTTCAAACGCAGCTCGTCCGCTTCGCGTCGTGCTTTCTTTAACTCGTCCTGCAGCTTGCCGATCACTGCGGGCAATTCCGCGCGCGAGGTCCGCAGCTCGCCGGCAACCCGCCCGATGATCTCTTCGTCTTCGCGGAACCGCTCGTATGCATCGACACCGGTGACGGCCCTAATGCGTCGGACGCCGGATGCAATCGATTCGTCGCTGGTGATTTTGAACACGCCAATGTCGCCGGTCGCGCGCACGTGCGTGCCGCCGCACAGCTCTTTGGAAAAAATCGCCTCTGCTCCTTTAATTGAAAGCACGCGCACCTTCGCGCCGTACTTTTCGCCAAACAGGGCCATCGCGCCTGACCGCATTGCCTCTTCCACCGCCATTTCGTCGGTTTGCACTGGCTCATTTCGCAGGATGTGGTAGTTAACTAAGCGCTCGATTTCTTCGATCTGACTCTGGCTTAGAGGCTGATAATGCGTGAAGTCAAAACGGAGATAGGTTGGCGCCACCACTGAGCCCGCCTGCTTGACGTGCGTACCCAGCACTTCACGCAGCGCCGCGTGCATCAAGTGTGTGGCCGTATGATTGCGCCGCGTCGCATCGCGCTTCTCGACATCAACTTCAGCCGCGACCGTATCACCCACTTTCACGGTACCCTTTTCAACTTTGACCTTGTGGACCACGAGACCCTGAGCCGGTGAGTAAGTATCAAGAACCACGGCCATGAAGTCAGCGCCGCCCGCGGTACCGACCAGACGGCCCACATCGCCGACCTGGCCTCCGCTCTCAGCGTAAAACGGAGTCTGATCCAACACTACTTCCGCTTCATCTCCTTCGGCTAAAAACTGACATTCCTTTGCATCCTTTACCAGCGCCACAACCCTCGCATCGTCGACACGAGTAGTCTCATAGCCTTTGAAGGTTGATCGTAATTCGCCGGCTAGATCGGGATAACCCGAAGGCGACTTCGCTTTACCCTCGATCTTCTCTCCGGCGCCGGTCTGCTGCAACGACTGCAACGCCGCATCGAATGACTGGTTGAATTGCTCTTCATCCGTGGCAAACCCGCGTTCCTCCAGACCCACACGGATCAAATCGCGCGGCGTTCCGAACGTATCGTAGAGGCGGGCGAGCTGAGAGTACTCAGGCGCTTTGTTAAGATTTTTGCCGAACAGATCATCAAGCTTCTGCAAGCCAACGGTCATGGTCGCACCAAACCGCTCCTCTTCCAGTTTCACCATCTTCTCAATGAAGTCGCGTGAAGCCTCCAACTCCGGATATGGCTTGCCCATTTGATCGACGACAAAATTCGTAACCCGGTAAAAAAACGGCTCATCGAAGCCCAACGCGTGCCGTCCCTGGTAGATCCCCCTTCGCATAATTTTGCGCAGAACATAATTGCGTCCTTCGTTGCCGGGCAGAATTCCATCAGCAATCAGGAATGCTGTTGCCCGCGAATGATCGGCGATCACGCGCATGGCAAATCCTTCCGGTGTTTCAGCCTCGTACTTGCGACCGGAAAGTTCGGCGACAAAATCCACAATATTACGGAGTAGATCCGTTTCGTAATTCGACTTCACGCCCTGCAGGACTACGGCGAGGCGCTCCAGTCCCATGCCCGTGTCCGTCGAAGGCGCTGGCAAAGGCTCGAGCTTGTATTGCTTTGCGCCCTCGCTCACGGCTGGGCTACTGCCTTCGACCTCGCTGCGAACGAATTGCATGAAAACCAGGTTCCAAATCTCAGTAATGATGTCCGTCGGTCCATTAACATTCGCGGCGCAATTTTCCGGGTCGCCGGGATTGTCGCCCATGTAGTAATGAACTTCACTGCACGGCCCGCATGGTCCGGTCTCGCCCATTTGCCAGAAATTATCTTTTCGGCCAAAGCGTAGAATTCTTTCTTTCGGAGCGCCGACTTGCTCCCAGAATTTCTCAGCGTCTTCGTCCGGGCCGACTTCGGCGTCACCTTCGTAGACAGAAAACCACATACGCGCCGGGTCCAGCTTGAATTCATTCACCAGCAGGTCCCAGGCAAACTTGATTGCGTCCTCCTTGAAGTAATCGCCGAACGAGAAATTCCCCAGCATCTCGAAAAAGGTTTGATGGCGTGCGGTCTTTCCGACTTCGTCCAGATCGTTATGCTTGCCGCCCGCCCGCACGCATTTTTGCGATGAACAGGCGCGCCGGTAGTCGCGCTTCTCGAGACCGAGGAAGACGTCCTTAAACTGATTCATCCCCGCGTTTGTGAACAGTAGGGTCGGATCGTTGGCCGGGAGCAGTGGCGACGAGCGGACGCGTGTGTGCCCCTGTCGCTCGAAATACTCCAAAAACTTTTCGCGAATTTCGTTTCCAGTCATACTAATTTGAGTCTATCATGCGCCAACTGCAGTGGCGAAGTTGGCACTTCGGACGGTGGTGTGTGTTAATTTGGAGTGCGCCGGCAGAGTACCGCGGCGACGGCGCGTTTGAATTGATTCCATCTCGCCGAAAGCGCGCAAATCCAAAGCGGTGTCGCGCTTGCCACCGCACTCCAAATCAAGACACCACCCTTCGGCGTCAGCAGTGTTGGTTTGTCAGGCCTTAATCACAAAGGGTAAAACGTATGCTCAACCTCCGACGCGGATCATTGGTCGTCCTTATCATCAGCTTACTCAGCATCACGATCGCCATCTCCTGCGTGATCGTCGGAGAGCCGCAGGCGAAGAATCAACCATGTCGCAGCAACCTGGCCGCTGCCGCAACGCAGGAAACCGCACCCGTGCGCATTTCAATTCTCGGCACAACGTGCACAGACAATTTTGCCAATGTGAATTTCAAAGTCGATCCTGTTGCTAACGTGCCGATTCGCCGTTATGAAGTACACATGAGCCAGAATTTTCGCGGGAAGATGGAAAGCGAGAGCAGACTCATAAGCAGCGTGTCGGATACCGAAGGAAGCGGATCCCTTTTCGGGCCTCATGTGCAGGCGACTGATTCCATCGGCGTGACGCTGGACCGTGGATTTTTTCGCGCGCCCGTGGACGAGTTGAAACTGTACGTTCAGTCGGTGACCTTTGCCGACGGGACCGTTTGGACTCGGACCGAAACCTCGCGTTAAATTTAGCGGACCTCAACTACGTCCCTTCATCAATATCCTCGCTGGCCACCGCCCGCACTTTCTCGCTAGTCAATTCATAACCAAAGCCCTGGCGCAGCAAATGGTCGAACAGGCTCTTTGCTTCGGCGCGTGTCTTCGGCCGGCCGCGCAGACGTATGCGTTTCGCGATGGCGCGATCGACTAATTCGCTTTCCGGAGTCTCAGCGAACACCGCGTCGAGTGCTTTATCAGCGACTGCTTTATCAACCTTCTTCAACCACAGGTCCCGTTCCAGCCGCCGACGCCCAACCGGTCGCTCGCGCAAACGCAACGATGCATAGCCTTCGGCGAAGCGCGCGTCATCGAGATAGCCATATTCGCAAAGGCGGCTAACGACGCTTTCGACGGTCGCTTTACTGGCGCCGCGGCCAGTTAGCAAACGCTCGCGCAGCTCGGCGACGGAACGCGACTTCGCGGCCAGCAGTTTCACCGCCCGCTGAAAAGTTTGTTCCCTGGCCTTGGCTGGATCAAGCGGCTCCGGGGCAGGCTCTGACCTTCTTGATTTCGCGCGGAACCTCGGCATGCTGATCATTTAATCATGGAAATACGCATTTGTTCAGACCAGGAGCGCAATCGCCAATCTCAGAACAACCATCTACAATGCCGGCGATGGATGGCGTCATTTTGATCGACAAGCCCGCGGGTTTCACTTCACATGATGTGGTCGCCCGCGTGCGCCGCATCCTCGGCACCCGGCGCGTGGGCCACACAGGCACGCTCGATCCGTTTGCTACTGGTCTGCTGGTAATTTTGGTCGGACGCGCCACTCGGCTGGCCCAATTTCTTAGTGACGCTGAAAAAGAGTACCAGGCCACAATCCGATTTGGTTTCGCCACTGAAACCGGCGACGTCACTGGCAAACCGTTGGACGAAGGCGACACCAGAGCTCGTCAAAAGCTGGCTCTCAACGCAGACGATGTCGAAGCGGCCCTGGCTTCGCTTCGCGGCGAGATTGAACAAACGCCGCCAATGTATTCCGCGAAGAAGGTTAAGGGCCGGAAGCTTTATGAGCTGGCGCGTCGCGGTGAAGAAATTGAACGAGCAGCGGTGCGCGTCAACGTTATTCAGTTTGAAAGCCTGCCGCCTAACCACGAGCCATTGCAGCCCAATGACGATGGCACCATTGATCTGGCGGTGCGCGTCACTTGTTCAGCAGGCACCTATGTCCGCACGTTGGCTGAATCAGCCGGCGCGTTCCTCGGCGTCGGTGCGCATCTTGTGCGATTACAACGGACGCGCGCAGGTAGGTTCAACCTGGCCGACGCGATCACACTGGCTGATCTGGAAGAGAAGTTCTCGCGCGAAACGCCTGCGACTTTGCTTATCTCACCATCAGCGGCCTTATCGCACCTGCCCTGGTTGACACTCGACGCCGAAGACGAACGTCGCACGCGCCACGGCATGGGAGTGCCGCCTGCGAGTGAATCGCAACCATGGCCGGCTCAACAGCCGGTTAGAATGCAGGACCTAAATGGCGACCTGGTTGCGGTAGGGTTTTACGATGAAGCGAGGGGAATGATTCAACCGTCCGTAGTGCTCGGACCGTCCTAGCCTACTTAAAACGACTACCGTAGAATTAAAGGACAGCACGAGTGCTGGCTTACTAATATGAAGAAGCGTTACTGGATCGCAGGAGCATCAGGGCTGGCGGGCGCCGCGGTGGCCGCCAGGCTCATGACCCGTCCGGTTGATGTCGATTGGGAAGAAAGCGGACATCTGGTTTATCACCGGCAACATTCTCACTTTGTAGAAGTTGAAGGAATACCGGTGCACTACCAGGAAGCCGGCGACCCGAACGCCCCTGCGATGATCCTGATTCACGGTTTCGTCTCATCGACACTGGTTTGGGCCGAAGTGTTTTTGCCGCTCGCTGCCGCGGGCTTTCGCGTGATAGTTCCCGATCTACTCGGTTACGGTTACTCGGGAAAGCCGGCGGAAGGTGATTACACCATTGAGGCGCAAGCACACATGATCGTTGGCCTGATGAAGCGACTGGAGGTTCCCTCAGCAATTCTGGTCGGGAGTTCTTATGGCGGCGCGGTTGCCGCCACCGTGGCGTTGGACCACCCCGAACGAGTAGAGCGCCTGGTCCTGATTGGCGCGGTCACCAACGATGAGCCGAAGAAGTTTTTGTTACTGCGCGCTACCAGTTCGCCACTGCTCGGCGATGTGCTTGCTCCCCTCTTACTTGGTTCGCGCTGGGTCTTGCGGCTGCGGATGAAAAAGAGCTACCACCGTTCAGGCCGCGTCTTCGATGAAAACAAACTTGCGTCGCGTCATCACGCCCTTTCCACAATAAACACGCAGCGCGCGGTGTTACGCACGCTGCGCCGTTGGCAGGCGGGATACATCCAGAGAGAAGCGCATTTGATCCACCAGCCGACGCTTCTGATCTGGGGGGAGAACGATCCGGAGATACCGCTACGCGACGGCGAACATCTGCGCGATGCCATGCCAAACGCCCGCCTGATTGTGTTTCGTAAATGCGGTCACTTGCCTCAGGAAGAATTTCCGCAAACGTTCGTCCAGGTCATTGCTGGATTTTGCAAAGAGGCGTTGCTGACCGTGGGGCTTGAGAATAGAGGCTTCTTCCCTGCAGAAAAATCGTGAAGCATGAGCCCCTCCCCATGGGAGGGGTTGGGGAGGGTCTACCGGTCACGTACCCACCGTGATCCAGCGCGCGGCCTCGAATGGCCGCGCGTCGTCTTGGATTTGTGTCGTTCATCAGAAGGTTGGGCGATGCCTTGCCTATCAGGGGCGCGCAGCCATCGAGGCCGCGCGTCGGGCCTGATCCTTATATGATCAGCCTCAAGCCCTCCCCTAACCGCTCCCAACGGGAGGGGAATCATGAAACGCAATAAGGGGCTTAAGCCCGGATCAGGTGTTTCTCAGCACGCAGTACATCGAGTTCCTTTGCCAAACCTTCGCGTCCCCAGGCCATCACCACGTCGTGATTCCATTTGAATAAAGGCCGCGCTATCGGGGTTAGAAGATTCATCCAGGCCCTGGTGGTTTCTACTTTCCAATCGTAACGCGCGGTGGTGACTTCCCCGTCATGCGAGAGTTGCCACTGACCGACGCCCTGCAACTCGCCAATCGCGCGCCCCTCCATCAATGAGACAGGCTCAACGCGCGTCGACTCCATTTCAAAAATGAGGCGGTAGGGAAGTTTGCTCTTCCAGGTATAACGATGAATGGCGCCGACGTGTTTGGCATCGCCGTCTTTCAACTTTTCGACTTTCTCCACGCCACGCCACCACCGCGGCCAATCCTCAGCATGGAAAATCAGATCCCAGACTTTCTCCTGCGGGGCTTTGAACTTCCAGATCGTGATGAATTCGTAACTGGCCATGTGGCTTTAACTATTCATGCGCAAAGCCTCGCCCACGGATGGATCGCGGCGGACGCGCCAGATCTTTGAATCAAGGTAATAGTGGATCAGCGCATAACCCCAGAGGAAAGAGATTGCGAGCTGCGTAGCGAACGACTGCTCGGTGACCAACCCGCTGCCGTTCTTCAAACTGAGATAGCCGAGGAACTGTCTGGGCCCCTGATAGATCAAGCCAAAAAGAATTCCGCAAGCGATGTAGTAGGGCAGGCGGCGGCTAATGAAGGCCGCGGCGCCGAATGATTTTTGCGCTGGAGAGTTTTGGTATTTCTTATTATGAAACCAGATCAACCGGTGATACTGAAAATTGTGATAGATGGTCAGAATGGCAACGATGGCAATGGGCTTATGCGGCATCGGCGTCAACAAGACGATCCAATGCATCGGCAAGGCCGCTGCCAGAAGCAAATACTTGGGCGCGTTCAACGACTGTCCCAGCCACGCCCGTTGGATTTGCCGGCCCAGCCACGCGGCGCCTAATACGATCGTGCCGATCAGCAGGGCGGTGGCGAGAATACTGATTCCACTTAAGAGCACCGGCGGAACGCGCGCCATCGCTTCCGCATCCCGCACGATGAAGGCGACGAACGGATAATTGAACGCGAACATCAACAGCAATCGGTCAAGTGCGTTATCGACCGGCGCCAGATCGTCATTCTTCTTCTTGTACAGCACCATGAAACCGTAATGCTGCTTCACCAGATGGTAGTAGGCCCACAGCGCGGCGAGAAAAAAGAACACCATGCCTACGCCGGCGATAACAGCCAGTGGTCCAATGATGAAAAAGAGAAGTGAGCCGAGCAGCAAGCGGCGACGCGTCCGCCACTCCGAACGATCAAAGTAGGTGCGCGAAAATGTGCCGAACACATGAGGCGCGTCGATCAGGATGGCCCACGCAGCGACCATCGGCAGCAACGGAACAATGCCGTTGACATAAAGAGCAAACAGAACGTAGCTGGAGATTACGGAGCCGATGAACCAGACCAGATCTTCACGAGCACTTATGATCCAACGCAAAGAGATCGCCTGTGGACTGGCCTGTTCAATTAGTTCAGTCGCGGCAGACATGGTGCCGGAATTTTAGCACCGCTTCTCGCGGAAGCCCGATAGTGAGGGAGGGCACTTATTCCCCTCCCGTTTGGAGGGGTAAGGGGAGGGCTTACGAGCGCCAAAAAAGTAAATAATCTTTCGCGGGGCCTCGAAGGCCGCACGTTTTCTTTTTAAGCTGGTGCGGGCCAGAGCCCTCCCCTCCCAGAGAAGGGCTGATCACCCGAATGGCTTGGAGCGGAGCCCTTGATAACCGAAATGAAGCAGAACCAGCCGGCGGAAACTCTCGGTCATGTTTCCTACTTCTTCGATGAAGACTTCTTTTTCGCGGCAGACTTCTTCTTCGGCACCTTACCGCCGGCCTTTCGCGCCTCAGACAACCCAATTGCGATCGCTTGTTTCTTGCTTGTGACTTTCTTGCCGGATCCGCTCTTCAGCGTACCCTTTTTCCGTTCGTGCATCGCCTTCTCAACTTTTTCCGAAGCCTTCTTTCCATATTTAGCCACGGTTGAAATCCTCCTTTTGTAACGCAGTTCTTCAACTCAAGCGATTTGCTGTCGCGCCCCAGTTGCGCGCAGCACAAATGCCAGCACGATGCCAGCCACAAAACCACCGATGTGGGCCATGTAAGCCACGCCGCCAGTCTCGGCACTATTGCTCACCGATCCGATGCCGCTGACCAACTGCAATACGATCCATATCCCAATGACCACAAGGGCCGGCATAGGTATTACTCCGCGGCCCATTAAGACCTTCACCTGGCCGCGCGGGAACAGCAAAATATATGCGCCCAACACGCCGGCGATCGCGCCCGACGCGCCGAGGTTAGGGACGTGCGAGCCGGCGCTGAAAGCAAGTTGGGCCAACGTCGCAGCGATGCCGCAAAGCAAATAGAAGATAAGAAACTTCAGGTGACCGAAACTGTCCTCGACGTTATCGCCAAAGATCCAAAGGTAGAGCATGTTGCCACCCAGGTGTAGCCAGCCGGCATGCATGAACATCGAAGTAAAAATCGTCGGGAAGTCACCTCCGGGATTCTCCATCAGACGCGCCGGCACCACCGACCAACGCTGAATGAACGGCTCGCCGCCACTAAGCTCGACGAAAAAGAAAATCAGGTTGAGAGCAATCAACGCGTAGGTCACTATCGGCGTCGTCCGCCGCGTACTGTCATCGTCACCAATGGGAAACATTTTGGTTCTCCTTAACTTAAAGCTGGCAGTTCAGTTCGGTCGTCGGTGAAGTATTACAACTACCGTGCCGACCGGGTGGGTGAGATTAGCTGTCGGAGTTTTTGCCGTGGAGAAGGCTTCTGTCTGATGAATTGGGCGTATCGCGCAATGAAGAGAGCCTAAACCGCGATTTAGGCAGAGTGAATCAGCCACGAACTTCGTGCAGGGAACATATGAAAACCGTACATCGAATTGAACAGACCGAGCGGAGGCAGAAGCCGCCGCTCAACCTATGGTTCCAATTTTCAGATCAAAGGGCGACCAGGCAACAGTCCGGGAGTTCGCACTTGCTACCCTAACGGCTGTCGCCCACTCGCCCTTTTCCAAACCGCAGCCACAGAGCCGCTTGCGGTAGCAAGCGGTGCTAAACGCTCGCTATCTCGAGCGGCTCTGAACGCTTCCCTAGAACAGTGGTGTCGTGTCGTTGAAGATGTGACTCACTGCTGTAGTGTTGGAGCCATGACAGGTGAAACAATTGTTACCCTGGAAGAACGTCTCAAGGGTTGCGTTTTCCAGTTTGTTCGTCCCGACCTGATTGCCGCCGCTGGGACTGGCGCCGAAGATTGTCCAGGTCGTGCCCTCATGAAAATAGTTTCTTCGGATGTCATTCGCATCCAGCAATGACCGCACAGTATGGTTGAGACTGATCACCTCGGCATTCCCGGTGGAGGTGTTACCCGGAAGCCCGAAGGGCATCATCCGCAAAATATTGCTCGCGCTAATGTGAAAGGGTGGATTCGACACGATGTGATCACCATTTGGTCCGCCCATCATCATGCGCATTTCATTGAAGGGACCGGTGGAGTTGTTAGCGCAGAACACCCAATTGCCGGCCGTACTTTGCGGTATGGTCGTAGTCCCGCTCGGTGTTTTCGCGTACGTATATTGCGCAGCGGGAGCAGTGCTGAGGTGTTCAAAAGTCGCCCACAGCAGCTCCGGATGACCGTGGTTAGAATTAGCCGGGTTGGTTGAGCCGGTGCTGCCCACGATATGGATTCCCACCATCGCCAGCGTGACCGTCTGAGTTCCATTTGGCACCCAGTCGTCAGGATTGCTCTTGTCATAGGTCGGCACTATGGCTTTCATCTGAATGAACTTCTCCGCGTCAACCAAGCCTGCGGCATCTACCCACGACGCTTTTATTTCAATCGCGAGGGCCTCCGGGTCGATAGGTGAAGGCTGTCCGTGCGACGTCGCGAAATTGACAATGGCATCCAGCTCGGTCTGCGTCAGTGGGAACTTCGTCCCGTTCGGCACCGTGGCGCCCAACATTGTGCGGTAGAGCGCGAAGATGTTGTTCACGGTCAGCGAGTAGTAAACGAGCGAACCGTTTTGCGCCATCAGGACGCCGCCGTCTGCCTGGCCCTGCTCTGTTTCGGGAAAATTACCAAACAGATCCAGCAAGACGAACTTGTCTTGGAAAACCAGCTTTTGCACCAGCTCAGACCGGTCAAGCGCTTCGAACCTGCTGAGTTTCTGCTCGAAGACGCGAGGGTTCTTGTCGGTCTTGGAGCGCAGGAGAGCACGCGGTGATTGGATTACTGCTCCATCCTTAGTGAGCAGGATCGGTTTGCCCTCTCCCAATTTTACGTCCGCTACTTCCACTTCATTCCCCTGACCATCCTGGACCAACTGTTTGCCCGAGGGAGAGAGGACCGGCGGAATGATTTCCAGTGCCCGCAGCGTCTTCTTCTCCAGGATCACCGGCAAGTCGAGCGTGCCCTTGGGAGGCGTGCGAAGATTGAACGCCCTGATCAGGCCGGAAGTATGAGGCGTAAAGTGTCGTGTCCCTGATGCATCGGGAAGCGAGACATCGTAAAAGGCAGGGCTGTTCAATATCAGTCCGCCACCGCCTCCATAACGCGGCGGCGCCGGCGACATCAGCCACAGAAACATTTGCTCCGACCATTTATAGAAACTGCAATTTGGGGTGTCGGGAAACAGCACGCTGTTGGCAGGTTTTACTACTCCGTTTAGCGATACTGCGCCAGACTCGAACCAACCGTTGAATTCGGCGGCCGTCAGTGAGGTCGCACAACTACTTCCCGCATCAGTCGGCAGCGGCTGTTGCGTGAAGCTACAACCACCCAGAACAATGGTCGTCATGAGGGTTGCGAGGCCGAGTTTCCTGATTAGTGATTTCATCGTATTTCTCCTTAGGGAAGTGAGGTGAGATATGAGTATCTGCCGCCATGATTTCGGCTCGTGGGCATCCCGAGGACGAAGAATTGCACAAACCAACAATGCACCAGGCGAGGTTTGGCGAGGTTGACTATCGTGAGCGCCGATTCCTGAACAACCAAGTCACTTCTCCAGATTTGAAGATGGTTCGGCAAACACCCGCCATCAAATCCTCGTGACATAGAGAAACCTGGATCCCAATGGCCAATACTACTGCATGCTCTGTGCCAGCAAGCCTTTCATCCCAGGCGCGTGAAACCTCAGTAAGTACACGGTTATCGGGCCTGAAGCGCCACATAGTGTCTTCTGCCAAAACAGACTGTCTACTATCAGAGACGTGGTAAGGCATTCCCCGTCTCCGTACTGAAGACTGATTTGACGTGGCTGGAGTTTGGAGGAATGGTAGCGCATACGGGACTCTAACCTGGGATCTTTGCCTTGCGCAGGGCAACATCGTGCAGGTTTTCTTGACAACTTCTACCCACGATTGTATAGGGTAGCTGCTTCCCTCGCCTGGACTCTGTTCTTCACCAAACGGAAGGAGCCAACCCGTGGGCGTCGACGTAGAAATTCCCAAAAGTTACGACTTCGATATGGATATCGATTTTACCCATATACCGAAGATCTCGGTGGGGTTAGATCCAGTTACGCTCGATTTCCGGCTACCAAAAATCTCGGTGGGATTTGATCCGTTCGAGTTCAAACCGCTCGAGATCAAACCACTGGAGATTAAGCCGATGGACGTGTCGGTGCGGCTGACGGAGATTCCTTCAACTCGCAGCCACTTGCCAGCTAACTACACGGTAGGCGTTTCCGTCCTGGGTTTACAGTTGTTCGCAATCCGCTTATGCGGCGAAGCTCAGGTCATTACTGAGCCCTATAAACCGAATCCCTGCGAGCATTGCGGCTGAGCATGAAGTAGTTCGACCGGCAGAGAACTCAGGTTGCTCAATCGCTTTATAGGTGGGCACTGTCATGAAAGAGTATTCCTCAACCCCGTTACAACTTAGAGGTAAACCCCCAAGGCTTAGTACGGTGCTGCGCTTACCGGCGAAGCCGTCAAGAACAGCGGAGGATCTGAGGTCGTGCAGTATTGATTTACCTGGCGTCGGTGTCAGGAAGGTTAAGATTCGCGAACTCAGCGAAACCGAACGCGGGCTTTCGTTGCTCAAAATCAAGTTGCCGGTTTCAACCGCTCCAGGAGTTTACAAAGGCACGCTGGACGTCGCGGGTACGGCCTTCCCAATCGAGGTTAACGTTGAAGCCTCGCCTGACCTCCGTTTGTTTCCCGCGAATCTCTCCACCGCAGCCACGCCCGGTTCAGTCATTAATCAGAAACTAACGGTCCTCAACAAGGGTAACTTTCCAGTCAAGCTCGACAAGGAATACACGTTCTGCGTGTTTGAGCGCGGCGGAATTGATCGGGCACTTTTCCTCGCCCTGGCCAGCGATAAGTTCAAGGGCGATGAGCGTCTCAATAAGCTGCTTGATG
>Ga0070668_100001797_pt1 | contig 15602 bp, 9 predicted proteins | sample KBSS43metaG_FD_64661 | JGI IMG/M metagenome (GOLD analysis project Ga0070668, IMG submission 64661) | Switchgrass rhizosphere microbial communities from Kellogg Biological Station, Michigan, USA - KBS S4-3 metaG | ecosystem: Host-associated > Plants > Roots > Rhizosphere > Soil ... | reverse complement strand
GCATTCGACTGGGCGGCGCTGCAGCCCGGTGACCGAGTGCTGATACACGCGGCCAGCGGTGGTGTCGGCTTGGCCGCGGTGCAACTGGCCCGGCGGTGCGGCGCGATCGTGTTCGCCACCGCCAGCACCTATAAGCGCGCGATGTTGCGTGAGATGGGCGTCGAGTACGTATACGACTCGCGCAGTACGGACTTCGCGGACCAGATCCTCGCCGATACCGGCGGCGCGGGCGTCGACGTGGTGCTCAACAGTCTCACCAACGACGGGTTCGTCGCGGCGACCGTGCGAGCGACGGCACCCAACGGCAGGTTCGTCGAGATCGCCAAGCGGGACATCTGGTCCGCCGAGCAAATGGCGCAGACGCGCCCGGATATCGACTACGAGATCCTTGCGCTGGACGGGATCATGGCGCAGGATCCCGAGCGTATCCGGGGCTTGCTGGCCGATCTTGCGGACGGGATGGCCAGCGGTGAGGTAGCGTCGCTGCCATTCGAGGCTTACCCTCTGGCCGAGGCGAAGACGGCGTTCCGCCGAATGCAGCAGGCGCGGCATATCGGGAAGATCGTGCTGCAGATGCCGAATCCGTTACAGCCGCGCGGGGATCGCAGCTATCTGATCACCGGCGGGCTCGGGGCACTCGGCCTGCATACGGCGGCGTATCTGGCCCAGCTCGGCGCCGGTGACATCGTGTTGACCAGCCGGCGGATGCCCGACCCGGCCGGACAACAGGCGATCGCCGACATGGCGGAGCGGTACCACTGCCGGATCCACACGTTTGCCGCCGACATCGCCGACGAATCCCAGGTCCGGGAGTTGCTGGCACAGATCCGCGCCGAGTTGCCGCCGCTCGCGGGAGTCGCACACCTGGCCGGCGTGCTCGACGATGCGCTCCTACCGCAGCAGAGCCTGGACCGTTTCCGGACTACGTTGGGGCCCAAGGCTTTCGGTGCCTGGCACCTGCATCGGTTGACGAAGGACGACGATCTCGAGTTCTTCGTCGTCTTCTCGTCGGCCTCGAGCGTGCTCGGTTCGCCCGGTCAAGCCAACTACGCGACTGCCAATGCGCTGCTCGACGGGCTCGTCGCGGAACGCAGGGCGCTGGGTCTGCCGGCGACAAGCGTCAACTGGGGTCCCTGGGCGAAGGGTGGCATGGCCGCATCGGACGCGGCGCGTGCAAATCTCGGTGCGCACGGCCTGATTCCGCTGGACCCCACCGCCGCAATGAACGCGCTGGGCGAAATCATCGCGCACGGAACCGCGCAGGCGACGGTCATCAAGGCCAATTGGCAGCGTGCCGCGAAGCTGCTGGGCGCCACCCGTCCGCCGATTCTCGACCACGTGCTGCCCAGTGCTGCCGCGGCGACACCCGGCGACAGCGCATTCCTTGCGCAACTCCACGATGTGCCAGAGGCGCAGCGGGGCAGTTTCGTCACCGAACACCTGCAGCGTCAACTTCAGCAGATCCTCGGCCTGGCACAACCGCCTGCTGCAACCAGCCGCTTCCTGGAGCTTGGAATGGATTCATTGATGGCGGTCGAACTCCGCAACCGGTTGCTCGGCCAGTTCGGTAGCGCGTTCACCATCACCGCGACCGCGGTATTCGACTATCCGACGATCACGTCGCTCGCCGAGCACCTGGCCGGTCAGACGCCGGAACTGGTCGAGGTGGAATCCGTGGCTGCGCCCGAGCCTGCGGTGTGAACAGCAGCAATTCGTCGGAGGGAAACAACATGTCGTGGACCGATGGCCAGGCAGGGCGTCACCGTACCTCTCGCCACGCTCGGCGTGACGAGCCGCAGATGATCGATGCCCACGCCGACGTCGCGTCGCGAAACAATGAGGATCTGGACGATCGTGCGATGTTGAAGATGACGGACGTCACGAAGGCGTACCGCATCGGGGGTCAGACCGTGCGCGCGCTCGACTCCATCTCACTCACGCTGGCGGGTGGAGAGTTCGTTTCCGTCGTCGGCCCGTCGGGCGCAGGCAAGAGCACCCTGCTGCACCTGCTCGGCGCACTCGACACGCCAGACTCCGGGTCGATCCGGTTCCAGGACAGGGAAATCGGCGACCTCAACGACGACCAGCAGTCCGAATTCCGCAGACATAGTGTCGGATTCGTCTTCCAGTTCTTCAATCTCCTTCCGACGATGACGGCCTGGGAGAACGTCGCGGTGCCCAAGCTGCTCGACGGCGCACGGATGGCGAACGTCAAGTCCCGGGCGTTGGACCTGCTGGCACTGGTCGGGCTCGGTGATCGCGCGGAGCACCGGCCGTCGGAATTGTCCGGCGGACAGATGCAGCGGGTGGCCGTTGCCCGGGCGTTGATGATGGACCCTCCGCTGATTCTCGCCGACGAGCCAACGGGCAATCTCGACACGAAGACCGGAGCGGCGATCATGGCGCTGCTCACCGACGTCGCGCACGAAGAGGATCGCTCCGTCGTGATGGTGACGCACAATCTCGAGGCGGCGTCGTCGACGGATCGGGTGATCACCCTGCAGGACGGTCGCCTCGGCTCGGATGCACGAGCCGGTGAGCCTGCATGATTCTGGACCGTTTGCGGTTGTTCAACCTGCGTGAGTTGCAGCGGCATCCCGCCCGCACCGCGATGTCGCTGGCGGTGGTCGCGATCTCGGCGACGTTGCTCGTCGCCGTTTTCGGTATCGCCGGGTCGATTACGGGGTCCTCCGACCGGCTGGTGGCCGGGATAGGCGGCAATGCAAGTCTCGAGGTGTCCGGCGTCACCGACACCGGCTTCCCCGAGACCGTGCGACTCGATGTCGCCAAGGTGGCGGGCGTCACCGCGGCCGTGCCGATGCTGCGGACATCGACCGGCCCACCGTCGCAACGTGTCGTACTTCTCGGCGTGGACGAGACCATCACCGCCATGCTCAGCGACCTGCAGCGCGCGATCCGGGACCAGATCGGGCCGTTGCTCAACGCACCCAACACCGTTGTGGTGGGTGGCGGAACCGGACACGCGGTCGGCGACTCGTTCCCCCTCGGCAATGGGGAGGTCAAGGTCGCGGCCGTCGTCGACAATGCCGACGCAAACCGCATCAACGGCGGCAATTTCATCGTGGGACCTCTGCCGCTGGTGCAGCGTCTCACCGACCGCGTCGGCATGATCGATTCCGTGTTCGTGATCACTGCGCCAGACGCCGACCTCACCCAGGTCCGCGCCGCAGTCACGAAAGTGGTGGACGGCCGAGCCGTCGTCGCCGATCCGACGTTCCGGTCCGCGCAAGCCGGTGGAGCCGTCTCAATCATGCGTGCACTGATGCTGTCGGCGGCTTCGTGTGCACTCGTCGTCGCTGGGTTCTTGGTCTACAACGCGATGAGCATGGCCATCACACAGCGCCGCCCGGTGATCTCGATGCTGCGCGCCATCGGCGCCAACAAGCGGCAGATCGTGCGCGATCTCCTCAGCGAGGCAGCGTTCGTGGGGCTGATCGGCGGGATCCTGGGGTCGGCATTGGGCGTGCTCATCGGCAGGCAGGCGATCGGCGCCCTACCCGCAGCGCTGCTGCAGGGCTATGAGACGCGAACCGAATACATCCTGCCCGGCTACGCAATTCCCATCGGTGTCGCCGCCTGCACTGTAGTGAGCGTTGCGGCGGCGGCGTTGGCGACCCGCCAGGTGTACAAGGTCGCACCGGTCGAAGCCCTAGCACCCGTCGGCGCGTCCACGGCCGACGCCGTCGGGCTTCCGGCGCGGCTGGTGGCCGGCATCGTCGGCGTCGGCCTCATCGCCACGGCGGCCTTCGTCGCAACCGCCGATCTGGGCAACGCCTCGGTGGTCGCGATCGGACTGACCGCCGTGGGTGAGATCGCGCTGTGTTTCGCTTTCGCCGGCTCGATCGTCGCTGCGGCAGCGGCGGTCGCACGAGCGCTCGGCGCGCCGGGGGCACTGGCGGCGGCGACCATCGAACGTGCGCCGCGCCGCGTGTGGGCCACGCTGATGACGGTGATGATCGCCGTGTCGATCACCGTCCAGAGCACCGGCTCCAACGCCAATGCCATCGATTCCACGAACGCCAGCTTCGCCTCGCTCAACGACATCGCCATCTTCGTCAGCTCCTCGGGGCCCGGTGTGTTCCCGACCGCGCCGATCCTGCCGCAGAACACCGAATCCATGATCAAGTCCGTCCCGGGAGTGACCGGCTTCGTGCCGGGGCAGATGGCGTACGCGACCGTCGGCGACATGCGGGTGATCATTCAAGGGCTTGCGCCGGGAGCGGCCGCGCCGCCGGCGTATGCAATGAGCGAGGAAGTGCGGGAACAGGTTCTGGCCGGCGACGGCGTCGTCATCTCCCGCGACATCGCCCGCGCCCTGCGGGTCGTCGCCGGCGACGAGTTGACGCTGCCCACTCCCAAGGGTGTGCAGCGGGTTCGCGTGCTCGAGGTGGTGCCGTTCTTCTCCATGCTCGGCGGTGTCGTCTCGATGAGCCTGCCGCAGCTCCGGCAATGGTTCGACCGACCCGGGTCGACGATTCTCGGCGTCAACGTCGCGCCCGGCACGGATCGCGCCGACGTCGAGGCGGCGATCCGCGCCAGACTGCCCGCAGACGTCCACGTGTACTCGGGTGAGGACGCGGCGAAGGCTGTCGGCGCGTCCCTGGCGCAGGGCGTATCGCTGATCGTGATCATGGCCTGGATCGTCGTCTTCGTCGCAAGCGTCGCTCTGCTCAACACGTTGATGTTGTCGGTGTTGGAGCGCAGGCGCGAGCTTGGGGTGTTGCGGGCGATGGGGTCTTCGCGACGCTTCGCATTGCGTACTGTGCTCGCCGAGGCTGCGGGCCTCGGCATCGTCGGTGCTGCAATCGGGGCAGTATTCGGGGTTGCGAATCAGTACCTGAATTCGTCCGCACTGACCAACGTGCTGAGCATCGACGTGCTGTATCGGCCGAGCCTGTTGGCACTGCTGTTCGCTTGCGCCGCATTCGGGTTGACGCTGCTCGGTGCCATTCCCCCGGCGGCTCGCGCGGCGCGGCTCAACATCGTCGACGCCGTGGCCGTCGAATAGCGCGACCTGGTTGGTACCGTCTGCCGCGTGGAAACTAGCAGGGACGGAATTGGTTGGTTGGAATGGGACACGCCCAATGTCCTCCGAAATGATCGCTGCTGCAGAGGGTTTCCAGATGGTACATTTCGATATCGAGGGAACCGACATGTGCCCCAATATCATTCCGCTTTGGCGGCACTCATAGCCTCAGTATCCAATACGGTCGGATTCGTGGATACGAGAGCCGTAGACGAGTGGGCGCAGAAACCTGGCGCGACGGCCGTTCATGTCGGTTGCCGTCAGATCAGACGCGAGGTCAACCGAATCTCTCCTCGATCCAGTCGAAGAAGTCGGATTGCCAGAGGGTGGTCGCGCCCAGCTGGGAGTGTTCATGGCCGCCGGATGCGCGGTCGTAGACCTTCGTCGTCACACTGCGTGCGTTCACCAGCGCGCGTTGGTACTTCTCAATCTGGTCGATGGGGATGAGACTGTCGTCGGTGCCGCCGAGGATCAACACGTCCTGCTTGATGCGTTCGGCGACCCCCGCGAGCGTATAGGGCCTGGCCGCGTCGAGCATTCCGGTTAACCCCGTGCTGCCGAGGGTCCAGCTGGCATTTGCAATAGCCCATTTCACCTCGGGATCAACGCGTGCAACCGCAGCGGCTCGCGCATTGACGAGTCGGCCCAGACCGACCCGTCGAAGCGGACCGACGATGGACGGGACGCCCCGCGAGAACGCGTCGTGCAAATCGAAGAGGATGTCGTAGGACACGACGCCGTCGATCCGAGGCTCAAACGCCGCGGCGCGCGGCGCGAGGTAACCGCCCATGCTCATGCCAATCAAAACGACCTTCTCGGGCGCGACGTGGGTCGCGATGAAGGCGTCGAGCACCGCCGAAGTGGGCTTTTCCCATTCGTGGGTGAAGCGCAGTCCTTGCTTGCGCAGAGGTTCACCCTGGCCCGGACCGTCAAAGGTGAGAACCGAATATCCGCGCGAAATGGCCGAGGCCGCAAGGAAGAAATACAGTTCCTCCACGATCGTGTCGTAACCACCGTGGAAGACGATGAGCGGTCCACCGACCGGTGCCTTGGCGGGATAGTAGACCGCGTTGAGGTGGTTCTCGCCGTAGGGAACGTCGAATCTTTCGTACGCCACACCGAGTGTGTCCAGACCATCGTAGAACACGCTGCGGCACAGATCGTATGCCGCAGGGCGCTTGGGATCGGTTGGCGGCAAATAAAACTGGGCTCTGGCGTAGTAGGTGTGCGCCCGCAGCAGGGCTTCACCGCGGCTTCGCAGGTTTCGGACGGATCTGGCACGCGACACGTTTCGGTCTCCGAGCGCGGTCCACTCGTCATACCAGTTCTGCTCATCGCCAGCACGAATGTGCGTCGTGGCCTGCAGGATCTCGGAGATATCAGCGCCGTGCGCGACAACCTGGTTGAGCGCGCGCAGCACCGCGTGGTGGTAGGTCTGGTCCTGGAAAAAGCGTCCGGTGCCGAAGTCATCGCGGCGGCGACGCTTCTTCCCGACCGCGGGTTTCGGGCTCAATGTTCTCGTCTCCATAATCGTCGAGCGCTGCGCGGCGAAGGGGTCGGGCAACAACCGTGCTGCTCAATCCATCCGCACTAAATCCACCGCCGCACAACGTAACGTTGTCGATGTCCGTTCACCCACCTACGGTAATACCCGACCGGCTGAATCTGCCCCCAATGCCTCTCCAAGATATGGGCAGTTCAGTACTTCTGAGGTTTCAAATCGGTGGTTGGCGGTCAGTGCCGCTCGGATTCCTCTGGGCCACGGCCGATCCCGCGCCACCACCAACGTGCTCGCCGGACTGCGGGATCGGAGGCGGACGTTATCGAGCTACCGGGGATCGGACGCTACCCGCAGGTCGAGGTCTCCGAAGAGTTCACCGCGGGTGGGCTCGGGCTGCTCGGCCGCTGAGCCGGCGGCTAACTGATTGCGGCCGCAATGGCCGTGCCGAGTTCGGGCCCGGCCGAGCTGTTCAGGTTCTGGTAGCTGCCGTTCGTCGACTGCGCGACCGCCTCCCACGTACCGCGGTCGGGGTCGGCTCCGAAGTCGATGACGTTGATGGCGACGGGCCGGGCGGGCTCGAAGGCTGACTTGACGAACTCCTGGAGTCCGGCGCCGTCGAGGCTTTGGTCGGTATGTGGACCAGACGTAATGACCAGGACTGAGTTCTCCTGACCTTCACGGAAGTTCGCCACGGCGTCGGGGTAGAGCAGCCGAAGCGTCGTGAACGAGACCGCGCCACCGTTGGATGCCGTCTGACCCTCGAGACTGGCCGAGAGCGCTGCCGAGCGCTGTTGGCCGTTGACCGGGTCGCCGAGCGGCCCCGCGGCCACCTCGGAGCGACCCGCCACGCCGTCGAACGTCCACAACCCGACTGATGCCGAGGGCGGCAACGTCTGCAGCCGTGTGTTCAATGCCGCGGCGACGTTGTTCACGCGCGACGTTCCGCCTTCTGCGGTGCTCATCGACTGGTCGAGCACGATCGTCACCGCTGGACTCCGCGCCGGGGCGCTCACGGCGTCGGCGATGGTGGCCCTGGTGCCGTTGTCGCCGGCCGCGAGGGGCGCAGCCAGGTCCCCGAACGCGACGACGTCGCTCTTCGGCAGCTCGGCGCCGTCTGCGTCGGCGCGGAACCCCGCCATGACGAGTTCGCCGAGCGATTCCGGCTTGCGCAGAAACCGGTCGAACTCACTTGCCGCAGTGGTCTGTTCGCGGGACAACCAGTCGCCAGACAACTGCACGGCAGGGTAGTCGGCCAAGGCCGTGGGTCCCGACGGCTGCCACGCCGCCAACTTGTCCTTGGCCCCCGACAGGTCCGCCGCGCGCTGATAGATCTGCTGCTCGGTGGAGACGACGGCGTGCACCGGGGCGGCCGCCGCCGGGCCGTCCTGCAGCAGGGCGTCGAGCGCGGTCGACGCCTTTCCGTCGGCCAGCTTCGGCTGACCCGCCATCAGGGTGGTGACGGCGCCCGCGCCCGCAGTCGCGGGAGCGCCCGAAGGTGCGGCCGCCGCGGCGATGGCCTCCGCGGCCACGTAAGTGGCGTCACCGTTACCGGTCAGGGGCAACGCGAGGCGAAGTGCCCCCCAACCGGGAAGGTTCAGCCCGTCAAGTGCCGTCGGATTGTTCTGCAGCCTCGACAGCGCGCCCCAATTCTCTTGGGCGAGCGCGCTCTTCAACTCAGGGCGCACGGCGAGCATCACCGGGGAGGTGACGAGCGACCGGCTGGTGCTGATGGTCTGTGGTCCGGTGGCGGCTTCGAGTCGCGCCGGGGACACCGAGCTACCAGGTATCCACATGGCGGGCCGCTCGCCCAACCCGGCTGGCCACTGGCCGACGAACCCGTCGATGACCTGGCCCGAATCAGCGCTCGTCACAGCGACTTTGACGCACTTGTCGCCAACCGGTTCGGCCGTCTCGTTGTATTCGTCGGCAAGGGCGCGAACGTGGTCGGCGATCGACGGATCGGCCACGACCGCGACGGCGACGTCTCCTGAGACGCAACGAGCGGCCGCGGCCTCCGAGCGGCTGGACAACGCGTCACCGAAGAAGCGCCACACGATGACGGCCCCGACCACCACGACGACGGTGACCAGTGCGGCGATGATGCTCTTGCTGACCCCGCGGCGGCGGGCGGTCACTGCCCGATGGCTACCCGTCCACTCGCCGCCCTCCCAATCGCCGCCGTGCTGCGGGCCGGCAGGTGGCGTCCGGGGCGGCGGGGTGGTGGCGAACGATCGGGTCGGGGCTTCGGGCTCGTCGTAGTCAGCGTCCGGATAGTCAGCGTCCGGATAGTCCGATTCCGAATAGTCCGATTCGACATCGGCCGCCCAGTAGTCGGCGTCCGAGTAACCGGCCTGCGGGTAACCGGGCTGTTCGTAGCCCGGCTCGAAGCTCTGGTCGCCGTAGCCCGGCTCGACACCGGACCCGTAGCCGGCGTCGGTCCGATAGGGGTCAGCCCGGTAGTCGTCGGCGTACTCGTCGGGGCGACGCTGCTCACCGCGATACGGCGGCTCGCCCTGGTATGGATACGGCTGCTCGCCCGGGTACTGCTGCTCACCCCGATACGGCTGGTCACCGGGCGGCGCCTGCTGCTCGTCCGAATCCTCGGGATCGGGAACGCTGTGCCTACCCATCCCTACCCTCTGCGCTCGCTAAGTGTCATGTGGCCTCGCCGCCGCAGTCTAGCCACGCGCGAGCTGGCGGGCTTTGAACTCCCGGCGACGCCGGTGCAGGATCGGCTCGGTGTACCCGTTGGGCTGCTCGGCGCCGGAGAGGATCAGTTCCTGCGCCGCCTCGAAGGCGATGCTGGCCTCGGGGTCTGGCGCCATCGGCAGGTACGCCGGGTCCGCGGCGTTCTGCTCGTCGACCACCGCGGCCATTCGCCGGAGGCTGGCCTTCACGTCCGCCTCGGTGATGACGCCATGGCGCAGCCAGTTCGCCAGCAGTTGGCTCGAAATCCGCAGTGTCGCACGATCTTCCATCAACGCCACGTCGTGAATGTCGGGTACCTTGGAGCACCCGACGCCCGCGTCGACCCAGCGGACGACGTAGCCGAGGATCGATTGGCAGTTGTTGTCGACCTCTTCGCGGATCTCCTCCGGCGCCCAGGCGAGCTCCTTGGACAGCGGAATGGTCAGCAGCTCGTCGACGGTGGTCCGCTTCTTGCCCGCCAGCTCGCGCTGCACCTCGAACACGTCGACCTGGTGGTAGTGCATGGCGTGCAAGGTGGCGCCGGTCGGTGACGGCACCCACGCCGTGGTGGCGCCGGCCTTGGGCTGAGCGATCTTCTGCTCGACCATGTCGGCCATCAGGTCGGTCATGGCCCACATGCCCTTGCCGATCTGGGCGCGGCCGGACAGTCCGGTCGCCAGTCCGGTGTCGACGTTCGCGTCCTCGTACGCCTTGATCCAGGGTTGGGTCTTCATCGACCCCTTGCGGATCATCGGCCCGGCCTCCATCGACGTGTGGATCTCGTCGCCAGTGCGGTCCAGGAAGCCGGTGTTGATGAAGACCACCCGGTCGGCGGCCGCCTTGATGCACGCCTTCAGGTTGAGCGTGGTGCGGCGTTCCTCGTCCATGATGCCGACCTTGAGGGTGGCCTCCGGCAGTCCCAGCACGTCCTCGACGCGGCTGAACAGTTCGCACGTGAACGCGACCTCGTCGGGGCCGTGCATCTTCGGCTTCACGATGTACACCGAGCCGGTCCGGCTGTTGCGCAGCGGTCCGTTGGTCTCGTCCGCCTTGAGGCCATGCATGGCGATGAGGCTGGTGAAGAGCGCATCCTGAATGCCCTCGGGAACCTCTTGGCCATCCTCGCCGTCGGCGCTGAACACGATCGCGTCGTTGGTCATCAAGTGTCCGACATTGCGCACGAACAACAGGCTGCGTCCGGGCAGCACTAGCTCGCCGCCAGCTGGGGTGGTGAAGGTGCGGTCCTCGTTGAGCACGCGGGTGAACGACTTGCCGCCCTTGGTGACCTCCTCGGCAAGGTCACCGCGGTTCAGGCCAAGCCAGTTGCGGTAGCCCAGCACCTTGTCATCGGCGTCGACCGCCGCGACGGAGTCCTCGAAGTCCATGATCGTGGTGATCGCCGACTCCAGCACCACGTCCTTGATGCCGGCCTTGTCGGTCGCGCCGACGGGGGAGTCGGGATCGACGAGGACCTCGACGTGCAGGCCGTTGTTGACCAGCAGCACCGACCATTGGGGCGAACCGAGTTCTCCGGTGTATCCCACGAACTTCTCGGGGTTGGCCAGACCGGTGGATGATCCGTCGGCAGTCGAGAGCTCCAGCTGACCATCGACGATGGTCAGCCCGGTGATGTCGGACCACGAACCCGAAGCGAGCGGCACGGCCTCGTCGAGGAACGTCCTGGCGTAGGCGATCACCTCGTCGCCGCGCACCCGGTTGTAGCTGGTGCCCTTCTCCGCGCCAGCCGTCTCGGGGATCACGTCGGTGCCGTACAGCGCGTCGTAGAGCGAGCCCCAGCGCGCATTGGCTGCGTTCAACGCGAAGCGCGCGTTGAGGATCGGCACCACCAGCTGCGGACCCGCCGTGGTGGTGATCTCGTCGTCGACGCCCGACGTGGTGATGGTGAAGTCGGCCGGCTCGGGCTGCAGGTAGCCGATCTCGGCGAGGAACTGCTTGTACTCGTCCATGTCGAACGGGCCGATGACGCGCGCGCGGTGCCACTTGTCGAGCTGGGCCTGAAGGTCGTCACGGCGCGCCAGGAGCTCCTCGTTCTGCGGCGTCAGGTCGGTGACGACCTTGTCCACGCCCGCCCAGAAGCTGTCGGCATCGAGGCCGGTGCCGGGAAGCGCCTCGTTGGTGACGAAGTCGTAGAGCACCTTGGCGACCCGCAAATTGCCGACGGTCACGCGATCGGTCATGGTTTTCCTCCTGAAGCGTCGATCAAGCTTACCCGTGGGTAACAGCGCTGATCACGACGCGGTCGAGGCACCCGGCAGGGTGCCGCAGCGGCTCACTCGGTTGAACCCAGTAACTCGTCGCACGTATCCGCCAACGCGGCCCGCAGCGGGGCGGCGCGATCCGCGATGTCCTGCTGGGCCCGGACGTACGCGGCGCGCCCCGCCTGCGTCTCGATGGCGATGGGTGCGAAACCAAGTCCGGAGAGGTCGTAGGGACTCGCACGCATGTCGAGCTCGCGTGCGTCGGCGGCCAACTCAAGGCAGTCCACCAGCAGCTCCGAGCTGACGAGGGGCCCGAGTTTGTAGCCCGCCCGGTAGAGATCCATGTTCGCGTGAATGCACCCGGGCTGTTCGGTCGCGACTTGCCCGGCTCGGCTCAGTGGTTCTGCGTTGCGGTGAACCGCGCGAGGGGTGAAGAACCGGTAGGCGTCGAAGTGACTGCACCGCAACGGCATCGACTCAACCACCGCATCGGTGCCCCCACTGCCGAGCCGTAGCGGCACCTGCGCGTGGCGCACCTCGGGAGCCCCGTAGACCATCGCCCACTCGTGCAGCCCGAAGCAGTTCATCCGCGCCGGCCGGTTCGCCGTGGCACGAAGCAGCCGGGCCAGGTACGCGACGGTCTCGACGCGGGCCGACAGGTATTCGCGAGTGACTCCGACGACCGAGCCGCGCAATCCATAGCCGGGGCGCTCGAGGAAACTGCGCGCCTCGGAGCCCGCCAGCGCCGCGCCGAAGCCCGGATGCCAGCGCCGCAACTGGCGCGGCTTGAGGCTGTAGTAGGTGAACAGGAAGTCCCACACCGGGTGTGCTTCGCCGCGGCGGGACCGCTCTTGATGCGGCGCCACGAACTCATCCACGCGTTCGACGTGCCGCTGCTCGCGGGCGGTCCACACCGCAGGCTCGAGCACGACCGGGTCAGACACGGTGAGTTCCGTCGCGCACCGTCCCCACCAGGTCCTCGACCAGGTCCTCGAGCGCCACCATCGCCGTGACCCGACCCTCGCCGGCCGTGACGAGCGCCAAGTGACTGTTGGTGCGGCGCAGCCGGGACAGCGCGTCGGGCAGCGACACGGTCTCGTCGACGTAGGGCAGCGGTCGCACCATCGACGGGTCCACGACGGCGTCGGGATCGTCGACCAAGGGCAACACGTCCTTGATGTGGACGTATCCGGTGAATCGACCGACGGCGTCGACGACGGGGAAGCGCGAGTAGCCGGTTTCGGCGAGCGCCTGCTGGATCGCGGCGACGGTCGGCACCGTTCCGTCGGCGGCCGCAGGGACCGCGTGAATCTCGCCGACGGGTACGGCGACGTCCTTGACCACACGGTTGCGGATCTGCAGCGCCCGCGACAAGCGCGTGTGCTCCTCGGGGTCGAGCAAGCCCTCCAGCAGTGACTCGGCGATCATCTCCGATAGTTCGATCGTCGACACCGTGTTCTCCAGCTCGTCCTTGGCTTCCACGCCGAACGCGCGCAGGGTGAGCTTGGCGCACCAGTCGTAGAACGCGATGAACGGCTTCACCAGCCTGACGTAGATCAGATACGGCGGAACCAGCAGCATCGCCGCCGATTCGGGCCCGGCGATCGCGATGTTCTTGGGCACCATCTCGCCCAGCAGCACGTGCAGCACCACCACGACCGTGATCGCGACGACGAACGACACGGTGTGCAGCACCGCGTCGGGCACCCCGAACAGATCGAACGGCTTCTCCAACAGATGCGCGACGGCGGGCTCGCCGACGCGGCCCAGCAGGATCGAACAGATCGTGATGCCGAGCTGCGCGCCGGCCAGCATCAGCGACAGGTTCTCACCGGCTCGGATGACCGTGATCGCGCTGCGCTTGCCTTGTTCGGCAAGGGCTTCCAGGCGGTCGCGGCGCGCGGAGATCAGCGCGAACTCCGCGGCGACGAAGAACGCGTTGGCCGCGAGCAGCAGGATGGTGAGCAATACGCCGAACAGGTCACCCATCGTCGTCCGGCTCCTCGTCGGCGGCCAGCCTGACCAGCTTGATGAGGTCGATGCGGCGGCCGTCCATCCGCTCGACGGTCGCCTGCCAGCGCGGGGCCTGCTCCGGCGGCACGTCGGGGTCGAACTCGGTCAACGTCACGGAATCACCCTCGACCGGTATGCGTCCCAACTTCTCGAGCACCAGACCGCCGATGGTGTCGTAGTCGCCGTCGTGGGGGCGGAATGGAGTCTCCGTATCCACCTCATCGATGCGCAGCAGCCCGGACACCTGCCAGCCGTTGCGCGTCTCGACCACGTCGGGTCGCTCGTCGTCGTGCTCGTCGCGGACGTCGCCGACGATCTCCTCGATGAGATCCTCGACGGTCACCATGCCCGCCGTGCCGCCGTACTCGTCGACGACGAGCGCCGTCTGCAGCCCGTTCGCCCGGATCTGAGTCATCACGGAGTCCCCGTCGAGGGTGGAGGGCACCGTCGACACCGGCTGCGCCAGATCCGCAAGTTTCGTGGCCGACCGTGCCGCTCGCGATATCTCGAAAACCTGTTTGACGTGCACGATTCCGATGGTCTCGTCCAAGTCGCCCGCCACGATCGGGAAGCGCGAGAAGCCGGTCTCCATCGCCTTGTTCACCAGGTCGTCGACGGTGTCGTCGGCCTGCAGGACCTCGATCGTCGAACGGGGCGTCATGAGTTCCTCGGCCGTCCGCGTGCCGAACCGCAACGAACGATCGACAAGCGTTGCCGTCGCGATGTCGAGCGACCCACTCCTGGCCGAATTCCGCACCAGGGAGACCAATTCCTGCGGCGAGCGTGCCGAGCGCAACTCTTCCGCGGGTTCGATGCCGAGCCTGCGCAGGATCCAGTTGGCGGTTCCGTTGGTCAGCTTGATGAGCGGGGTGGTCGCCATCGAGAACAGCAATTGGGGGCCGGAAACGACGCGCGCGGTCGCCAGCGGCTTCGCGATGGCGAGGTATTGCGCGACCAGTTCGCCGAACACCATCGACACCGAGGTCGCGATCAGCAGCGCTAGCGCCAGGGCGATGCCGTCGGCGTAGCTCTTGGTCAGCGACAGCGCGGCGAAGGCGGGTCGCAGTAGCTCTGCGAGCAGCGGCTCGGCCAAGTATCCGGTGATCAGCGTGGTGATCGAGATGCCGACCTGCGCGCCCGACAGTTGGAACGACAGCGTGCGATGGGCCCGCAACACCAGCTTGTCGCGGCGGCCGCCGGTGCGGGCATTGGCTTCGACGGTGCTGCGTTCCAGCGCCGTCAGGGAGAACTCGGCGGCGACGAAGACCGCGGTACCGGCGGTGAGCAGGACGAAGGCGAGCAGGCTCAGCAACGTCGTGGTGACACTCATCGCAGGCTCGGGGGTCGGGCGCCGGGCACGTGGCCCGGCGAACTACTGGACGGCTCGGCGTCCTCCGGATCGGACGCAGCGACGGTCACGGGCGCCAACGGCACGTGATCCCTTTCCCTCGCCTGCATCATGAAGCACTCATGTTAGCCGGTCGCGGCAGGTCCGTCGGCTCACCAGCCGGTCGGAAGCGGATGACCCTCGGCGAATCCCGCCGCTGACTGCACGCCGAGCACCACCCGGTCGTGGAGCTCCGGCAGTGTGGCGGCCCCGACGTAGGTGCAGGTGCTGCGCACTCCCGAGGTGATGTAGTCGAGTAGGTCCTCGACACCTCCTCGGTTCGGGTCGAGCCCCATCCGAGAGGTCGAGATGCCCTCCTCGAAAAGCGCCTTGCGGGCCCGGTCGAAGGCGCTGTCGCCCGCGGTCCTGGCGGCCACCGCGCGTTTGGACGCCATGCCGTAGCTCTCCTTGTACAGCCGGTCGTCGCGGTCGTACAGCAGATCGCCCGGCGACTCGTAGGTCCCGGAGAACCACGATCCGATCATCACGTTCGCCGCACCGGCAGCGAGCGCCAGTGCGACGTCGCGAGGGTGTCGCACGCCGCCGTCAGCCCACACATGGCCACCCAGTTCCCTTGCTGCGGAGGCACATTCGCGAACGGCAGAGAACTGCGGGCGCCCGACGCCCGTCATCATCCTGGTGGTGCACATCGCGCCCGGGCCGACCCCGACCTTGACGATCGACGCGCCCGCGGAGATGAGGTCGCGAGTGCCTTCGGCGGAGACGACGTTGCCGGCGGCCAATGGC
>Ga0070668_100001795_pt1 | contig 15603 bp, 13 predicted proteins | sample KBSS43metaG_FD_64661 | JGI IMG/M metagenome (GOLD analysis project Ga0070668, IMG submission 64661) | Switchgrass rhizosphere microbial communities from Kellogg Biological Station, Michigan, USA - KBS S4-3 metaG | ecosystem: Host-associated > Plants > Roots > Rhizosphere > Soil ... | reverse complement strand
CTTGAGCTTGTCCTTCAGCTTGTCCATCGTCTCGCGCAACGCCTTCACGTCGGCGCCGTCGAGCGAGACCGCGAGCACCTTCGCGCCCTTCACGTCGATCGCGCTGCCGGCGAGATCGTCGCCCGCGCTGGCCGCGGCCTTCGCCTTGAGGCGCGAGAGCTCCTTCTCCGTTGCGCGCGCGCTTTCGAGAAGCTGCGCGATGCGCGCCTCGATTTCGGCGACCGGTGCCTTGATCGCGGCGGCCGCCGCATTGAGCTTCGCTTCCTGCGCCTGCACGTAAGCGAGCGCGCCCCGGCCGGTCACCGCCTCGACACGGCGGATGCCGGCGGCGACGCCGCCCTCGCCCACGATCTTGAAGAAGCCGATGTCGCCGGTGCGGGCGACGTGCGTACCGCCGCAAAGCTCGCGGGAAGTGCCGATGTCGAGCACGCGGACCTCGTCACCGTACTTTTCGCCGAACAGCATCATCGCGCCGAGCTTCTGCGCTTCGTCGATGGCCATGACACGCGCGTTGGTCGAATGGTTGTCGAGGATCTCCGCGTTGACGATCTCCTCGACGCGGCGGATCTGGTCGTCCGTCATCGGCGCGTTGTGCGCGAAGTCGAAGCGCGTCTTGTCGGGATCGACGAGCGAGCCCTTCTGTTGGACGTGGTGGCCGAGCACTTCGCGCAACGCCTTGTGCATGAGGTGCGTCGCCGAGTGATTGCGCATCGTCCGCCCGCGCGCGTCGTGGTCGACCTGCGCCGCAACGGTGTCCCCGACGCGAAGCTCGCCGGTCTTGACCTCGCCCACGTGGCCGAACGCGTCCGGTGTGACCTTCTGCGTGTCGGCCACCGCGAACAGCGTAAGGCACGTGCCGCCCTTGGTGAGCTCGCCGCGGTCGCCGACCTGTCCACCCGACTCGGCGTAGAAAGGCGTGCGATCGAGTACGACAATGCCCTGCTCGCCCGACGCGAGCGCATCGACTTTCGCGCCGTCCCTGTAGAGCGCTACCACGCGGCCTTCCTCGGACAACGTTTCATAGCCTCGGAAGGCGGTCTTCGGCCCGGAGTACTCGATCGTCGCGCCCATCTTGAACGACGACGCGGCGCGCGCGCGATCGCGCTGCGCGTTCATCGCCGCATCGAAGCCGGTCTCGTCGACGGTCAGGTTCCTGCCCCGCGCGATGTCGGCCGTGAGATCGAACGGGAATCCGAACGTGTCATAGAGCGTGAACGCCGTCTCGCCGTCGAGCACCGTGCCGCCCGACTTCGTAAGCGTGTCGAGCGCGCCGCCCAGGATCTTCATCCCGTTCTCGAGCGTTTCACCGAAGCGCTCCTCTTCCGCTTTCAATACTTCCGCGACGCGCTTCTTGTCGCGCGTGAGCTCCGGGTACGCGTCGCCCATCTGCTTGTCGAGGTCCTCGACCAGCTTGTAGAAGAATGGCTGCTTCTGGGCGAGCTGGTAGCCGTGGCGGATCGCGCGACGGATGATCCGGCGCAGCACGTACCCACGGCCGTCGCTCGACGGGATTACGCCGTCGACGATCAGGAACGAGCAGGCGCGAATGTGATCGGCGATCACTTTGAGTGACGGATTGTCGAGGTCGGCGGTGTTCGTTTCGCGTGCCGCCGCCTTGATCAGCGCCTGGAAGAGATCGATCTCGTAATTCGAGTGCACGTGCTGCAGCACTGCCGCGAGGCGCTCCAGCCCCATGCCGGTATCGACACATGGCTTGGGCAGCGGCGTCATCGTGAACTCACCCGCCGCGTTCTTCTGGCGGTCGAACTGCATGAACACGAGATTCCAGATCTCGATGTAACGGTCGCCTTCCGCGTCCGGCGATCCCGGCGGGCCTCCGGACACTTCCGGCCCGTGGTCGTAGAAGATTTCCGAGCACGGTCCGCACGGCCCGGTGTCGGCCATCTGCCAGAAGTTGTCGCTCGCGTACTTGGCGCCCTTGTTGTCGCCGATGCGCACGACGCGCTCCGGGGGTACGCCGATCTCCCTGGTCCAGATGTCGTACGCCTCGTCGTCGTCGATGTACACGGTCGCCCACAGCTTCTCGGGCGGGAGCTTGTACGTCCTGGTCAGGAGCTCCCACGCGAACCTGATGGCGTCGCGCTTGAAGTAATCGCCGAAGCTGAAATTGCCGAGCATCTCGAAGAACGTGTGGTGCCGTGCCGTATAGCCGACGTTCTCGAGGTCGTTGTGCTTGCCGCCCGCGCGCACGCTGCGCTGGGCCGTGGTCGCACGCTTGTAGGGACGCTGCTCGACGCCCGTGAATACATCCTTGAACTGCACCATGCCGGAGTTGACGAACAGGAGCGTCGGGTCGTCGCCCGGGACGAGCGAGCTCGACGGCACGTGCGTGTGGCCGTTGGCGACGAAGTACTCGATGAACCGGCGGCGGATATCGGCGACTTGCATGCGTTTTCGGCTACGTTCTCGAGGAAAACGTGGCGCGGAATCAAAAGCTTGCATTGTACCGCGCGGCGGGCTTCCGCCGCCAGCCGGAGTATCAGCCGGTGCAGCGCGCCAGCAGCGATTCGCGCGTGGCGCCACCGAGCATGAGCGCGTCGATCAGGGGATTCCCGGCGCGGAAGTCGCGGCCGTAGAGCGTCGATATCGACGTGATCGCCGCGTCGGTTACGTGCGTGTCCGCATTGACGATGCGCGCAAGTGCGGCGTTGAACACGAGGCCGTAAGGTACGTCTTCGAGGACGAAACGGGTGTCGAGCGTCGTCGGTCCCGGTGGTCCGCCACGTCGGCGATGCAGCTCGGCAGCGATTTCGGCGAGGGTGGCTTGCGGCACGTCGAACGAGCGCTGGAAGTGAGCCTCGATGGGCAGGACTTCGCGCCCGAACGCGGCGGCAATGGTGCGCCGCTCCCGGTCCATCGCCTCGACGAGGCGCGCCACGGACGGTGTGAGATAGCGATACTGCGGCCAGGCCTCGGCGTATTCGATGCGGGTGAGATTGGCGAGCGCCATCGCCGCGTGCGCGACCGGATTGATATTGGCCAGGGTGACGGCCAGCACGTCTTCCGCAGTGTCGAAACGATCGCCGAAGAGCGCTGTCAGCGTGGCGAGCGCCTCGCTCGACCGATTGACGGGAAGCGACGCAATCGACACGCGCGTGCGCATGGTGTTGACGGATACGCCGCCGTCGATCGTGCGTGCGGTCGCGACCGTGGTGCCCGAAGCAGCGACGAGGGGCTTCTCGCCTGCCGCCGCAGCAAGCTCGGCCAGCCAAAGCGGCGCGAGGGATAGCGCACCGCTGACGAACACGGTCTGACGCGAGCGCAGGTGACGCGCGATGCCGGGAAATGTCGCGGCATAAGCAGTCGCCGGCAGCGCGACGAGAACGACGTCGGCGTCCTCGATCGGCTGCGGGGATTCGCTGCGCGTGACGTCGAACTTGCCCTCGACGAGGCCCTTGGCAACCACGCGATCGCGAACATCGCCGGCGCCGCCGCGCGGCGACCACAAGGTGACGGAGTGGTCGTCCCGCGCGAGCAGGACGGCGTACGCACGCGCGATGGCACCGGCGCCGGCGATGACGACGTTAATTCGGTCACTCCAACTTTACGTTCGCGGACTTGACGATCTTCGCCCAGCGCTCCGCGTCGTTGCGCACGTATTGCGTCATCTGCGCGCTCGTGCCGCCGGCCGGATCCACGCCAAGCGTCGCAAGCTTCGCGCGCACATCCGGCGCGGCGAGCGCCTTGTTGAACTCGTTGTTGATGCGCTCGACCACCGCCGGCGGCGTCCCAGCGGGCACGGCGATGCCAATCCACACGGATACGTCGATGGGCACGCCAACCTCCGCGAACGTCGGCACGTCGGGCATCATCGGCGAGCGCTTGGGCGCCGTGACCGCGAGCGCGCGCAGCTTCTGCGACGACGTGTAAGGCTGCGCGGACGCCGTGGTGGTGAACATCGTTTGAACCTGCCCGCCCATCAGGTCGTTGAACGCGGGCGCTGCGCCCTTGTACGGAATGTGGGTGAGATTCGCGCCCGAAGCGGCCTTGAAGAGCTCGAGCGTGAGGTGCGTGTAGGTGCCATTGCCCGTTGACGCCGTGTTGATCGACCCGGGCTTCGCCTTCGACATGGCGATGAGCTCCATAACGCCGCTCGCGGGCAGCGACGGCACCGCAAGCAGGACCAGCGGCGCGTCGCCCAGGTGGATGACGTGCACGAAGTCCTTCAGGGGGTCGTATCCCGCCTTCGGATTGAGTGCGGGCTCGATGGCCATCTGGGCACCCGTCGACAACAGGAGCGTGTAACCGTCGGCGGCGGAGCGCGCTTCTTCCTGGGTGGCAATGAGGCCGCCGGCGCCGGGCTTGTTCTCGACCACGACCGTCTGGCCGGTAAACTCGCTCACCTTTTGCGCGAGCAGGCGGCCAATCACGTCCTGTGATCCGCCAGGCGTGAACGGCACGAGCAGACGGATTGGTTTGGCAGGATACGGCTGCGCCCATGCCATGACGGGAAGCGCGAGGACAGCGAGCAGCGCGACGACGGTGCGAACCATGCGTGTTTCTCCGACGAGCGATCGGAGAAATTCTGCCCGATATCGGGAAGGCGGACGACTAGAGGGCGTCGTCGGCTTCCCTGACCCCGACCTTGCGCAACACCGACAGAGCCACCGACAGCGGATATCCGCGTGCCTGGAGGAATCGCACCTGCCTCGCCTTGTCACGCTCGTCGCGTGGTGCCTGCCCGAAGCGGCGCTGCCACAACGTGAGCGCGTCGGCGCTCTCATCGCTGCCCGCGAGCTGCGACAATGCGTTCGCCGCGTCGTCAGGCGCGATCCCGCGCTCGCTCAACGCGTGTGCGATCGCACGTTTGCCGTAGCGGCCCTTGCGCTGGGCGACGACGGCGATCGCGTATCGGGCGTCGGAGAGGTAACCCAGCAAAACGAGGTCGTCCAGCACACGCTCGATTTCGGTGGGCTCGATGCCTCGCCGGCGCAGCCGCTGCGAGAGCTCGGCGCGGCTTAGGTCGCGGCGTGCAAGCCAGCCGATCGCGAGCGCCTTTGCCGTCGGCTTGGGGCGCTCGGTCAACCGGGCCCGCCTTTAGTCTTCGTCGACCGGCAGAGTACCGGGGCGGCCGGGCAACGGTACGCCGACCGCGGTGCGAATCTTGGCTTCGATCTCGTTGGCGATCTCCGGATGCTCGCGCAGGAACTCGCGCGCGTTGTCCTTGCCTTGCCCGATCTTGTCCCCGTTGTAGGCGTACCACGCGCCCGACTTCTCGACGATCTTGTGCAGGACGCCGAGCTCGACGATCTCACCCTCGCGGGAGATGCCTTCGCCGTACAGGATGTCGAAGAGGGCCTCGCGGAAAGGCGGCGCGACCTTGTTCTTCACGACCTTCACACGCGTCTCGTTGCCGGTCACTTCCTCGCCCTTCTTGATCGCGCCGATGCGGCGGATGTCGAGGCGCACCGACGCGTAGAACTTGAGCGCGTTGCCTCCTGTGGTCGTTTCCGGATTGCCGAACATCACGCCGATCTTCATGCGGATCTGGTTGATGAAGATGACGAGCGTTCCCGCGCGCTTGATGTTGCCTGCAAGCTTGCGCAGCGCCTGGCTCATGAGCCGCGCCTGCAGCCCGGGCAGCTGGTCGCCCATCTCGCCTTCGATCTCGGCCTTGGGCACCAGGGCGGCCACGCTGTCGATGACGATCACGTCCACGCCGCCCGAGCGCACCAGCATGTCGGCGATCTCGAGCCCCTGCTCGCCCGTATCGGGCTGGGAGATCAGAAGATCGCCGACGGCGACGCCGAGCTTGCCGGCGTATACCGGGTCGAGGGCGTTCTCGGCATCTATATAGGCCGCCACCCCGCCGGCCTTTTGGACCTGCGCTACGACCTGGAGGCACAGCGTAGTCTTGCCCGAGGACTCCGGCCCGTAGATTTCGACCACGCGGCCGCGGGGCAGCCCGCCGACGCCAAGCGCGATGTCGAGGCCCAGGGAGCCCGTCGACACGACGGACAGGTCGTTGGCGATCTGCGCCTCGCCCATCTTCATGATGGAACCCTTGCCGAACTGCTTTTCGATCTGCGCCAGCGCGGCGGACAGGGCTTTGCTTTTCTGGTCGTCCATGGGGGCCGAGTCGAGAGGGGGCATTTTCAGTAATCTCCGCGAGTATCGCCCGGCGGCCGGGCGGCCGGGAAGGCAGGCGAACTTTCAGTGCGGATCATGGCATAGAACGATCGTTCGATGCAAGTCATCCAAAGCACTTAATCCAGGCGACTTATTGCCTCGGCGCACACGATGAGCCCTTCCAGAGCCGCCACCACCGCCGCGCGCCGCACGTCCGCGCGGCCACCCGGAAAATAGCGGGTGATTGCGGTCGTGGGCAGTCCCTTCCCGGCCCACGCGAAGCACACCATGCCGACCGGCTTCTCCGGGCTGCCGCCGCTGGGTCCCGCGATGCCGGTGATCGCGACCGCAAGGTGGCCGAGGCTTTGCGCAAGCGCTCCCTCCGCCATCGCGCGCGCCGTCGCCTCGGAGACCGCCCCGTGCTCGCGCAGCACCGCCTCCGGCACGCCGAGCAGCGCCTGCTTCGATTCGTTGGTATAGGTGACGAACCCGCGCTCGAACCACGCCGAGCTTCCGGCAATGTCGGTGATCGCGCCGGCGACCAGGCCGCCGGTGCAGGACTCGGCGGTGGCGCACATCGCACGCTTCTGCAGCAGCGATTGCCCCAGCATGCGCGCCAGCGCCTCGATGCCCCCATCCGCGCTCACTCCTCGGCTCCTTGGTCGTTTTCCGCGATCCGAAGCGCCACCGGTCGCCTCGCGTCGGTCGCGCGGGGACGCGCGCTACGCGTCTCCCTCGGCTTCGCCTCGGCCCCCGCCCTCACTCCCGGTCTCCTTCCCGCGCGCAGTAGTGGTACGAGTATGCGGTGGCGAATCCGAACTTGCGATACACCGCAAGCGCGGCGTGATTCTGCGAATCGACCTGGAGATACGCGTGCGAGGCACCGTGTTCCCATGCCCACGTGAGCAGGCGTGCGAGCAGCGCGCTCGCCACGCCCCGTTGCCGCATCTCGGGAGAGGTAGCCATGGAGAACACTCCGGCCAGCCCGTCCTCGAGCATCACCGTGCCTACGCCGACGGCGCGACCGTCGCGCTGCGCCATCAGGTAGCGCGAAGGCTGCGGCGTGTTGGCCATGCGCTCGTAATACGCGTCGCGCTGCTCGCGCGTGGAGTCCTGCAGCAAGGCGACGGCGTCGGCGAACGCGTCGATGCCGGGCGTCTCGATCTCGATGCCGTCGCAATCGCGCGGCTCGGGCGGATGTGCGAGCGGTCTCACCTGGACGAACGTCGGGTCGAATGCCTCGTAACCTCGTGCGGCGAGCTCCTCGCCGAGGTTCGCGGGATGCACGAACGGCGTCATGCGAAAGAGCACGGGCAGATCGCGCGCCCGGTACAGACGCTCGCAGTAGGCGATCTTCTGCGCGAGCGGCAAAGTGGAACCGAAGTGCGCGTTCACGCTGCGCGCGCGGCGCGCCTTGCCGGGAGAGACGCGCAAGAGCCAGCCGTCGTAGAAGTATTGGCGTTGGGTCTGCAGTGCGTTGAGGCTCGCCTCTTCCACGCGTCGCAGGTCCAGGTCGCTCACGACACGAGCCTCGATGCCAGCGCGAAGACGATGAGCGCGTAGCCGGCCGCGAGGATGTCGTCGAGCATCACCCCCACGCCGTTCTTGAGCGCCGCGTCCACCTGCCTGATCGGCGGAGGCTTCACGATGTCGAAGAATCGGAACAGGACGAACGCGAACGCGATGCGAAGCGGAGTCACGCCCGCGAAGAACAGGACGAGGAGGAACGCCACCACTTCGTCGATCACGATGCAGCCGTGATCGGGCACGCCAAGCGCGCGCCCCGTTACGCCGGACGCCCACGCGCCGACGACGAACAGCCCTGCGATCGCGAGCGCGAATCCGGCGTCGCCGGCATAGCGCTCCAGCACGAGCGCGATCGGAATGGCAATGAGCGTGCCGAACGTACCTGGCGCAAACGGAGCGAGCCCCGCCCCGCCGCCCAGCGCAATGAAATGCGCGGGATGATGAAGCATGAACGGCAACGTCGGCGCGGTCACTGGAAGTGGTCGAACGAGCGCGGCAGCGAGGCCGTGGGTTCGCCTCTTTCGTCGACGACACGCAGGCCCGACTCCCGGGTAACCACGCCGATGCGCGTCACGGCCACGTCGCATGCCCGGCCTGCCGCCGTCACGCGCTCGCGGTCCGCCGGCGCGGCGGTGAAGCAGAGCTCGTAGTCGTCGCCGCCGGCGAGAAGGCATTCGAGGGCGAGCGCGCGCTCGGAGGACAGCTTCGATCCCAGAACGTCGCCGCGCGGAATGGCGCCGATCTCGATGCGCGCGCCAACGCGGGACGCATCGAGTATGTGCCCGAGGTCGCCGGTGAGCCCGTCCGATATGTCGAGCCCAGCCGTCGCGATGCCGCGCAACGCCTCACCCAGCGCGACGCGCGGCTCGGGACGCGTGAGACGCGCGCTCAACCGGGCGAGCACTTCGCGCTCGATTGTCGTGCGCCCTTGCATCGCGGCAAGCGCGAGCATCGCATCGCCGAGCGTCCCCGAGGTCCATACGTCGTCCCCGGGTCGCGCGCCGGAACGCGTGATCGCCTGCCCTTCCGGCACTTCGCCGATGATCGTCACGCACAGGTTGCGCGGACCGCGCGTCGTATCGCCGCCGATCAGCGTGACGCCGAAACGCTCCGCGAGCGCGAACAGGCCGCGCGCGAACGCCTCGAGCCAACGCTCGTCCGCATCCGGCAGCGCGCCGCCGAGCAGCGCCCATCGTGGCCGCGCGCCCATCGCCGCCATATCCGACAGGTTGACGGCGAGCGTCTTGTGGCCGAGGGATTCGGGATCGACGTCGGGGAGGAAATGCCGCCCTTCGACCAGCATGTCGACGGAAATGGCGAGCTCGCACCCAGGCGCAGGCGCGACGAGCGCAGCGTCGTCGCCGATCCCCAACCTCACCGAAGCGTCGTTGACGGCGCGCGTGAAGTAGCGCGCGATCAGCGCGAACTCGTTCACTGCTGGATTTCTTTCTGCCAGCGATCCAGCAATCGCTTGCGTTCCGCCGGCTGCCCGAACTTCATCGGATCGACGTCGAGCGTCCTGGCATCCGCGAAGCGCGCGGCCTCGGGGCGGATCGTCGCCGCCGCGTTTGCGGGAATGATGATGTTCTTCGTGCGGTTGGCAAGCTCCTGCGCGCCGCGCGTGAGCGCCCAGTCGTAGAACGCGCGCGCTTCCTCCGGATGAGGCGCGCCGTTGATGATTGCCATGCCTCCGAGCGCGGCACCGGTCCCTTCGCACGGGATTGCGACGTCCACCGCGAAGCCCGCGAGTTGCTGCGTGACGAATTCGTGCACGAAGGTGACGCCGATCGCAACCTCGCCGCGCGCAACCGACGGTCCCTGCGCGGTTCCCGATTGCGTGTAGCGCACGACGTTGGGTGCGAGCCGCTTGAGATACGCGAATGCACCGTCCTCGCCGTAAAGCGTGACGAGCGTGGCGAGGATCGTGTAACCCGTGCCGCTCGTGATGGCATTCGAGAGCTCGATGTCTCTCGCGTACTTCGCGTCCGTGAGATCGGACCAGCAGCGCGGCGCAGGCACGCCTCTCCTCGCCAGCAATGCGGGGTTGCTGCCGAACCCGATGACGATGCGGTAGATCGCGGCGACCTTGTAGTCGGCCTTCTCGGTGGCGGCGCGCGCCCACGGCGCGAGCTCGGCAAGCTTCGAGGAACGATATTGCTGCAGCAGTCCCTCCGCCGCGGCCTGCAACAAGGGATCGATGGTGCCTCCGTACCACACATCGCCTTTGGGGTTGTCGCGCTCCGCGCGGATCTGCGCGTAGTACTCGCCGGTAGCCTTGCGCGTGATCGACGTGGCGATCCCCGCCTCGCGCTGGAACGTTTGCGCAGCGAGCTCGCATGCATCGGCGTCGTGGCTGCAGTACACGACGAGCGAGCGCTGCGCGTGCGCGGTCGCTGCCAGAAGGATGGCAACGACCGCGACGATGGCGCGAAGCATGGAGTTAGCGCGCGGCGATCTCGGCCGCACGCAGGTCCGCGGCGACCTTGTCGAGCACGCCGTTGACGAAGCGATGCCCGTCCGTCGCGCCGAATCCTTTCGCGAGCTCGACGGCCTCGTTGATGACGACGCGATATGGAATGTCGAGTCGCGATTTCAGTTCCCACGCGGCGATGACGAGGATTGCGCGCTCGATCGGAGAAAGCTCCGCGGCCTTGCGGGCTAGATGCGGCTCTACCGTGGCGACGAGGGAGTCGTAGTCGCGCGTGACGCCCTGCCAGAGCTCTTCGAAGTACGCACGATCGGCGCGCTCGTACCCTTTGCTCGCGGCAAGGTCGTTGCGCACTTCCGCGGCGTCGTTGCCGGACAACTGGCGCTGGTAGAGGCCTTGCAGCGTGAGCTCGCGCGAGCGCCGGCGGGCGCTACTCGTCGTCATCGATCGCCTGCAGGAGATTGGCCATCTCGATCGCCGCGAGCGTGGCTTCGAAGCCCTTCTGGTCCATGCGGGCCTCGGCTTGCGCATCGGTGTCGCAGGTGAGGATGCCGTTGCCGATCGGAATGCCGAATTCGAGGCCGACGCTCGTCACGCCCGCTGCCGATTCGTCGGAGACGATCTCGAAGTGATACGTCTCGCCCCGGATGACGGCGCCCAGCACGACGAGGGCATCGTAGTCGCCAGTCTGCGCGAGCCGCTGCAGCGCGAGCGGCGCCTCGAGCGCCCCTGGCACCGTGATGAACGTCACGTTGTCGTCGGCGATGCCCGCTTCGCGAAGCGCGCGCACGGCGCCGGCGAGCAGGCCTTCGCCGATCGCGGGATTGAAGCGCGACTGGACGATCGCGATGCGGAGGTGACCACCCTTCACGTCGGGGGCGATGCGTTTCACGATGACGGCCTAAACCTGCTTGCGCGCGGGCAACTCGGTCTCGTAACCCGTTACTTCGAGGTCGAAGCCCGCCATGCTCGGCATCTTGCGCGGCTTCGCGAGGAGCCGCATGCGGCCGACGTTGAGGTCGCGCAGGATCTGCGCGCCGATGCCGTAGTTGCGCAGGTCCATTTTCGGGGGCGGCGGCGGCGCTTCGGACACGGCGCGCTCGCGAAGCTGCGCCGCGCTTTCCGGGCGATGCAGGAGCACCATCACGCCGCGGCCCGACTTCGCGATTTGCGCGAGCGCGCCTCCGATCGTCCACGAGTGCGTCGCGCTGTCGGCGTCGAGCAGGTCCATCACCGACAACGGCTCGTGCACGCGCACGAGCGTCTCGACGTCGGGCGCGATGGGGCCTCGCACCAGGGCCAGGTGCGTCGCATCGGAGATCTTGTCGCGGTACACCACGAGGCGGAAGGCGCCGTGCGGCGTATTGAGAGGACGCTCGGCGATGCGCTCGACGATGCGCTCGGTCCGGCTTCGATAATGGATGAGGTCGGTGATCGTGCCGATGCGCAATCCGTGATGCTCGGCGAACACCTCGAGATCCGGCATGCGCGCCATCGCGCCGTCGTCGCGCATGACCTCGCAGATGACGGATGCCGGCACGAGGCCCGCCAGGCGCGCGAGATCGCAGCCCGCTTCCGTGTGACCGGCGCGCACGAGGACGCCGCCGGGCTGCGCCATCACGGGAAAGATATGTCCCGGTTGCACGAGATCGCTGGGCTTCGCGTCCGGTGCGACCGCGACCTGCACGGTCCGCGCGCGATCGGCCGCGGAGATACCCGTCGTCACTCCCTCGGCGGCTTCGATCGATGCCGTGAAGTTGGTGCCGTGACCCGAACGGTTGGCGGCCACCATGGGCCCCAGCCCCAGTCGCCGGCAGTGGCCTTCCTCGAGCGTGAGACACACGAGGCCGCGCGCGTGCTTCGCCATGAAGTTGATCGTCTCCGGCGTGACGAACTGCGCCGCGACGACCAGGTCGCCTTCGTTCTCGCGGTCCTCTTCGTCGACGAGCACCACCATGCGCCCGGCCTTGAGCTCGGCGACGATTTCGGGAACGGTAGCGAGCGGCATGGGGTTGCTCCTCGGAAGGAGCGGCGATTTTACCGCACGGGAGCTAGCGCGCCAGGCACGGCGACGTGCTCCGCCTCTTCGCCTGACGGTGCGTTCATGAGACCACCCTTCGCGCTCACTGGACTACCCTCCGCGCTATGCGCTGCGGGGCTGATTCGCCCTCGGGAGCGGCCCGTCGGACTCATGCGCTCCGGTGTCTGTTCGCCCTTGGGACGGCCCGTCGGGCTCACGCGGAACCACAGCGCGTAGAGCGCGGGGAGGAACACGAGCGTAAGCACCGTTGCCACGACGATGCCGCCCATCATCGCCACCGCCATCGGACCGAAGAAGTCGCTGCGCACGAGCGGGATCAGCGCAAGCACCGCCGCGGCGGCGGTAAGCACGATCGGGCGGAAGCGGCGCACGGTAGCTCCTATCACCGCGTCCCACGGCCCATGCCCAGACTTGATGTCCTGGTCGATCTGGTCGACGAGGATCACCGAGTTGCGCATGATGATGCCGGCCAGCGCGATCGTGCCGAGCATCGCGACGAAGCCGAACGGCTTGCCGAATGCGAGCAATGCGACGACGACGCCGATAAGGCCGAGCGGCGCCGTCAGCACGACCATCGCCGTGCGCGAGAAGCTTCGAAGCTGGAGCATGAGGAGCGTCAGCACGGTCAGCACGAGGAGCGGCATGCCGGCGGCGATCGACCTCTGGCCCCTTGCCGAGTCCTCGATGGCGCCACCCAGCTCGACCCGGTAGCCGAGCGGCAGCGCGGCGCGAATGTCGCCGAGCCTGCCCTCGATCCGCTTGGCGACGTCCGGACCCTGCGCATTGCCGGCGACGTCCGCGCGCACGGTGATGGTCGGCAAGCGGTTGCGTCGCCACACGATGCCGTCCTCGAGCTCGTACTCGATGTTGGCGATCTGCGTGATCGGCACGGCGCGGCCGTTACGCGACGGAATCGCGAGGTCCTTGAGGAAGCTGATGCGCGCGCGCTCGTCGGTGTCGCCGCGCAGGAGCACCTCGATCTGCTTGTCGCGCTCGCGGAAATACGTGACCGAGAAGCCGGACAGCGAGTTGTTGAGGAACGTCGCGAGCTCCTGCGAGGAAATTCCGAGCACGCGTGCCTTGTTCTGGTCGATCGCGACCCGGATGACTTTCGACGGCTCGTCCCAGTCGAACTGGACCTGGGAGGTTTGCGGATCGTTGCGCATCACATCCGCGACCTGCGACGCGATGGCGCGTGTCGTCTGGATGTTCTCGCCGGAGACGCGGAACTGCACCGGGAACCCCACCGGAGGACCGTTCTCGAGGCGCGAGACGCGGCCGCGAAGCTGCGGGAAGTCGGTGTCGAACGACGCAAGCAAGTGCGAGCGGACCTTTTCGCGATCCTCGATGCTCTTCGCCGTGACCACCACCTGCGCGAAGTTCGACTGCGTGAGCTGCTGGTCGAGCGGCAGGTAGAACCGCGGCGCGCCGCTCCCGACGTACGTCACGTAGCTCTCGATACCCTCGTCCGCGTCGAGCGCGGCCTCGAGTTTCTGCGCTGCGCTCATGGACGCGGCAAACGAGCTTCCTTCCGCGAGGCGCAGGTCGACCAGGAGCTCCACGCGCGACGACGCCGGGAAGAACTGCTGCGGGACGAGGCGAAAGAGGCCGAGCGCGCCGACGAACACGACGAGCGTGGCGGCAATCACCGTCTTGCGGTGGGCGACGCACCATGCGACCGTTCCCCGCAGGCGGGCATAGAAAGGCGTCGCGTAGACGTCGTGGTCCGGCGCAACGGCGGGCGGAAGCGGCCGTCCGCTCAACCTCGACCACCAGCGCCGTACGAGCGACGGTTCGTGGATCGCGGCACCCTCCGGCAGCATCTTGTAGCCGAGATAGGGAATGACCACGACAGCGACGACCCACGACGCGATGAGCGCGATGGCGCTCACTTCGAAAATGGAGCGCGTGTACTCGCCCGTCGAGCTCTTGGCCGTCGCGATAGGGAGGAAGCCCGCGACGGTGATCAGCGTGCCGGTGAGCATCGGGAACGCGGTGCTCGTGTAGGCGAAGCTCGCCGCGCGGAAGCGGTCGAAACCCTGCTCGAGCTTGATCGCCATCATCTCGACCGCGATGATCGCGTCGTCAACGAGAAGTCCCAGCGAGAGGATGAGCGCGCCGAGCGAGATCTTGTGCAGGCCGATGTCGAACAGCCACATCATGAGGAACGTGATGGCGAGCACGAGCGGGATCGACACCGCGACCACGAGCCCGGTGCGAAGGCCGAGACTCAGAAGCGATACCGCGAGCACGATGATCACGGCCTCGGCGAGCGAGCGCAGGAACTGGTTGATCGAGCGTTGCACGGCGCGCGGCATGCTCGCGACGGCCGCGAGCTCGACACCGACGGGCAACGCCTGCTGGATGCGCGCGGTCTCGCGCGTCAGCGCGTTCCCCAGCTCGATCACGTCGCCGCCCTTGATCATCGTGACGCCGATCCCGAGCGCTTCCTTGCCCTGGAAGCGCATCTTCTGCGCCGGGGGGTCGACGTAACCGCGCGTCACCTTCGCGATGTCGCCCAGGCGGAACACGCGGTTGTTCGCGCGGATCGCGAGGTCGCGGATCGCCTCCACGCTGTCGAAGGCACCCGTGGGCCGCACGTAGATGCGGTCCGTCGCGGTGTCGAACGCGCCCGACGGCGCCACGACGTTCTGGCGCGCGAGCGTCTCGATGATCTGGGCCGGCTCGACGCCCAGCGTCGCGAGCTTCGCGTTGGACAGCTCGATGAATATCTTCTCCTCCTGCTCGCCGAAGAAGTCGACCTTGGCCACGCCGGGGACGCGCCGGAGCTCGGCGCGCACCTTGTCGCCGAATTCCTTGAGCTCCCGATAGCCGAACCCGTCGCCGGTCAGCGCGTAGATGTTCGTGTAAGTGTCGCCGAACTCGTCGTTGAAGAACGGACCCTGGATGCCCGCGGGAAACTGGTTGCGGATGTCGCCGATCTTCTTGCGCACCTGATAGAACGCATCGGTCGCCGACGACGGCGGCGTGGAGTCCTTGAGTGCGAAGAACACGAGCGACTCGCCGGGCTTGCTGTAGCTGCGGATGTAGTCGAGGTGGGGCAACTCCTGCAGCTTGCGCTCGACACGGTCGGTGACCTGCTGCTCGACCTCGTTCGCGGTGGCGCCCGGCCACATCGTCTTCACCACCATCACGCGGAACGTGAACGGCGGGTCCTCCGATTGCCCGAGCCGTTCGTAGGCGAGCACGCCCGCCACGGCGAACACGAGGATGAAGTAGAGGACGAGCGTGCGATTGCGCAGCGCCCACTCCGAGAGGTTGAAGCGCGAGCCGCGCGGCGGCTCGGGCGTGCATTCGTAGGACATTGCTCAGTTCCGAAGGGCCGCCCCGAGGAACTGATGCGCCCCCTCGGGGGGCAGCGAGTGAAGCGAGCGTGGGAGTCGTTCCATCGCCGTGCGCTGGGGCGGCGTGGTCGCGGTCGCTCCCGCACCGCCTTCGTACGGCCGCACGACCTGCCCGGGGACGAGCTTGTGCACGCCGGCGGTCACGATCCAGT
>Ga0070668_100001793_pt1 | contig 15615 bp, 18 predicted proteins | sample KBSS43metaG_FD_64661 | JGI IMG/M metagenome (GOLD analysis project Ga0070668, IMG submission 64661) | Switchgrass rhizosphere microbial communities from Kellogg Biological Station, Michigan, USA - KBS S4-3 metaG | ecosystem: Host-associated > Plants > Roots > Rhizosphere > Soil ... | reverse complement strand
GGCACGGCCGCCGACCCGGCGCCGTACAACGATCCCGAGAGCCCGGAGTTCGGCCAGATCGGCTACGCTCTGCTGAGCGGGACCGAGAAGCTGCACAAGGTCGACTACCGGGCCATCGGGCTGGAGACCTTCGCCAAGCCCGAGAACTTCCTGGAACGCCAGGTCGACCGCTGGCTCGGGGCGATCGAGAGCTACAAGCAGAACGTCGGCTACGAGGGCCGCAGGATCGTGGGCCTGGACTATCTGGCGGGGTACCTGCGCCAGGACATGCCGGCGACCGAGCACGTGGGGATCATCCACGGCGACTACAGCTTCGCCAACTCGCTCTACCAGTACGGGACGCCGCCCAGGCTGGCGGCGATGATCGACTGGGAGCTTGCCACCATCGGCGACACGCTGCTGGACCTGGGCTCCGTGCTCTACCACTTCAAATCGCACAAGGATAAGACGCCGGCGTTCGGCATCTTCGACTCCAGCCGGTTCCCGTATCGCGAGGAGCTGGCGGCCCATTACGCGGACTACACGGGCCGGTCGGTGGCGCGGCTCGATTACTACGTCGTGCTGGCGATGTTCAAACTGGCCGCGATCATGGAGGGGCACGTCGCCCGGGCGCTGTCCGGCAAGTCCGACCCCACCCTCGCCCAACGCCACATCAGTTTCGTCGACGGCATCACTGCCAAGGCCGTCGAGATCGCCCGAGGCTAGCGCGACGCGGCGCCCATTTTCGCGATAGGATGTGATCCAAACGACCGCCGCAGGAGGAATGGCGATGTCTCAGGTGATGGTGATCCGCGACGCCGACAAGGCCTGGCAGGAAGTCAGGGACGACTGGCCGGGCAAGGCCAAGCCCGGCGAGCCGCGGGTGATCTACAAGACGCTGATGGGGCGCGAGCCCGGCCTGCCGAACATGCAGCGCACCTCGTATGAGCCGCACCACTTCGAGCCGCCGCACAGCCACGAGGAGGACGAGGTGATCTACCTCCTGAAGGGGGGCCTGGCCTTCGGGGATCAGACGCTGACGCTGGGCGACGCGCTGTTCGTGCCGAAAAACACCCGCTACAGCCTGCGCGCCGGCGATGCGGGCGCCGAGTTCGTGCGGGTCGGCTTGCCCGTCTAGGTCTGAAATTCGAAGAACACCGAGCAAAGTCCGATTCAATCAAATCGGACTTTGCTCGAGGGGGTCAGACCCGTTCGATGATCGTGGCCGGGGCCATGGCGCCGGCGGCGCACATGGTGACGAGGCCGGTGGCGAGGTCGCGGCGCTCCATCTCGTCCAGCAGGGTCCCCAGGATGATCGCGCCGGTGGCGCCGATCGGGTGGCCCAGCGCGCAGGCGCCGCCGTTCACGTTGACCTTCGCCGGGTCCACGTCCAGGTCGCGCATGAACTTCAGCGGCACCACCGCGAACGCCTCGTTCACCTCGAACAGGTCGATGTCCTTGATGCTCATCCCGGCCTTCTTCAGAGCCTTCTTGGTGGCCGGGCCGGGGGCGTTGAGGATCAGTTCCGGACGGTCGCCGGCGTCGGCCAGCGCGCGGACTCTGGCGCGCGGCTTCCAGCCCTGGGCCCGGGCATACTCCGGCGAGGCCAGCAGCACCGCGCCGGCGCCGTCAACCACGCCCGAGGAGTTCCCGGCGTGGTGCATGTGGTTGACCTTGATGCCCGGGAAGCGGCTTTCCATCATCTTGCGATAGGTCAGGCCGTCCTCGGTCAGCGGCATGTCGTACATGCCCACAAAGGCGGGCTTCAGGCCGGCCAGCGACTCGAGCGTCGTGCCGGGGCGGGGATATTCCTCGCGGTCGAGCGCGACGGTCCCATCGTCCTTGTAGACGGTGACTAGGCTGCGGTCGAAGTAGCCGTTGGCGATGGCGTGGGCGGCGCGCTGCTGGCTCTCATAGCCCAGCTTGTCCACGTCCTCGCGGGTGAAGCCCTCGAGCGTGGCGATGACGTCGGCGGCGATGCCGACGTTCGGCTGCGGGTACATGGCGCGCAGGTGCAGGTTGTCGGCGTCGAGCAGCGGCCCGGTGGCCCGCGGCAAGCTCGGCGTATATGACATCATCTCGACGCCGCCGGCGACGACGCAATCCTGCATGCCGGAGGCGATGCCCATGGCGGCCAGGTTCACGGCCGAGAGGCCCGAGCCGCAGAACCGGTCGATGGTGATGCCCGTGGACGTCTGATCCCAGCCGGCGTCGAGCTGCGCCATGCGGGCGACGCAGGCGCCTTGCTTGCCGGCCTGGGTCGAGCAGCCGGCGATCACGTCGTCGACTTCGGCCGTGTTGATGTTGTTGCGCTTTTCCAGCGCCTTCAGCGTCGTCGAGAGCAAGCGCTGCGGGTGAATTTCGGTGAGCGCGCCCTTGCCGGCCTTGCCGATGCCCCGGGGCGTGCGAACGGCGTCGATGATCCAAACTTCCTGCATTCCATCCTCCTGCGACCGCGGGCTGTCTGTCTTCTCTAGGGACTATCCTGTCGCCGCGCCAGATCAAAGCCCTCCGCGTCGCCCCGTCCGCCGCCGGCCCCGTGACTTGGCGGAACGTAGTTCGTCGACTTAACGATAGGTGAACCTTAGCGAGCTAGGCTGTAGGCGGGGCTGATGTAGTGAGATGCTGCAATGACCCGGTTCGACTTCTACCGAACACCGGAAGCGCCGCCCCGGCGGCGCCCGACCCATTCGATGCTGTGGGCCACCCTTTGCGTGCTGCTCGAAATCAGCGTGCTGCTGTGGCTGTGGGTCGAACTCGCTCCCTGATGCTACCCTAGGGACCGCGACGATTGGCGCCGCGCCGCCGAGCAACGGTTCGCCTATGGTCTCCAGGCGTCGCGCGGCGGACAGCCTGCGTGACGCGCGGCGTCTGGCCGCGGAGAGGCGGCCTTCGGGCCGCCTTCTCCACGCCTGGAAGCTGTACCACTGCAAAGCTGCACTCTCTGGATGCGACAGGTTGCCGCAGGTCCGATGTTCGAAATTTAACAGCATTCGTCGCCGCTTTGCTGAGAATGACTGCGTTCGCGGCGAATCAGCGGCCGATTATTCTTAAGCTGTTGATTTTGAGACGTGCTCGACGAACTGTGGACTTATGTATCAGGTCTGAAACGGATGGAATTCGCCCCTGGGCGTGATAGGGGTGGCGTCATTCTTTCCGATGTCTGTGAAACTCGTGTCGAAACGATCGGCTCAGACACTTTAGTCTGGTTGTGTCGCGGTGGGGCTGCCGCAGGATGACGAACAGTAGTGATGCGCCGAGCGGCCGGGACGCGGCCGAAATCCGCCACCGCATGGCCAACGCCCTGCAGTTGCTGAGCGCACTTGCGCGCATGCGCAGTCAACGCGCCGTGGAGCCGGACACCCGGCGCCAATTGCTCTGGATGGCCGACACCATCGGATCGATCGGATCGCTCGAGAAGCGCCGCGAAGCCGACATGGTGGACTTTGCAGGCTTCCTCGCCGAGATGGCGCCGATCTGGCGGCGCCGCTACGCCCCGCAGTTCGCCGACGTGGTGGTGCAGGCCGAGCCGCTGCTGGTGCCGGAGCACGTGGCCTCGACGCTCAGCCTGATCGCCCAGGAGCTGATCGGCAACGCCCTGGCCCATGGCTTTTCCAAGGACCACACAGGCCAGGTGGCCGTGCGCCTGGCCCGGCGGCCGGATGGTCGATGCGAGCTCAGCATCAGCGACAACGGACGCGGGTTCGACCCCACCGCAGGCGGCGAGCGGTTCGGCTTGTGGCTGGTGCGCAGCCTTTCGGAGCAGGTTCGCGGAGACTTCGCCCTGGTCGCCAATTCGGGCGTCACTGCGACGCTGACGTTCCCGCTCTGACGCGGCGGCGAGGCCGTGGCCTCAGGCCGACATGCGCCGCTCGATCCGCCGGTCGGGAACGAGCCACATCAGCGCGGCGCCGGCGTAGATCGCCACGGAGACCAGCGGACTGAGAAAGGCGGCTGCGATCGCCGTCGCATAGAGCGCCAGCGACGCCAGGCCCTTGATGTCGCGTCCGAAGGCGAGCGCCAGGGTCGAGCCGGGCCCTTCGTGCCGCGTGAGCAGCCGGGCGAGGATCGTATAGGCCAGGCCGCACATGAAGAGCACCGCGCCGTACAGCGCCGTGGGTGTGCGCGCCAGGTGGTTCTCGCCCATCCAGCCGGTGACGAACGGGATCAGCGAGAGCCAGAACAGCAGGTGCATGTTGGCCCACAAAATGGGACCGGTGACGCTCTTCACCACCTGCAGCATGTGGTGGTGGTTGTTCCAGTAGATGCCCAGGTAGATGAAGCTCAGCACATAGCTGAGGAACACCGGGATGAGCGGCCTGAGCGCCGAAAGCTCGGCGCCGTGCGGGACCTTCAGCTCCAGCACCATGATGGTGATCAGGATGGCGATGACGCCGTCGCTGAAGGCCTCGAGGCGTCCTTTGTGCAAGCCCGCCTCAGCGCGGCGTGATGAATGCCGAGGACACCCAGCCGCGGTTGCCGTTTTCGTCGTCCACTTCCCACCAGATGCCGTTCTTCTGGCCGGTGGGATAGACGACGTCGCCGGGCGCGAAGCTGCGGACCGACGGGGCGGACGGCGAGGCGGTCTTGCGCAGCACCAGGCTCTGCTTGACGGAATAGCCCTGGATCCCGGCGTTGGCGGAAGCCTCGGCCCCGGTGGGCGCGCCCCTCTGCATGTAGCCGACCAGGTCCACGAAGGCGTTGAAATAGGCCGCGGTGATCACCTTGCCGATCTCGGTGTTCGAATAGCCGCCGCCCGCCGCCGCGCCGAAGCCGCTCCACCCGCCGCCGCCGCCGCCCACGCCGAAGCTGATGTCGGTCTTCTTGGCGACGCCCTCGGCCACGTAGAGCTGCTCGGTGGTCCGCGCGTCCACCAGGGTGATCAGCGCCTGGGCTTCGGACTTCTTGGTGTTGATGCTGCCGGCCAGGGAGCCGAAACCGCCGAATCGGGATCCGAAGGCGCCGGCCACGGCGCCCAGGGCGTTGCCGCCGGAGTTGGAGTTGGAGTTGGCGATGTCGGGCACGATGAAGAAGTCGGCCGAGGCCACCTGGCCGCGTCCGATGTTAGAGCCACGGCGCAGGTCGCCCGACTCGGCCAGGCCCTTTTCCATGTTGCGCATGGCCAGGCCGCCGTTGCGGTCGACGATGCGCAGGCAGTTCGAGCGCGAGGCGAACAGCTTCAACAGGCTTTCCGGGCTGGAGAGACCAAGCTCGGTCCACCAGCGGTTCTCCGGCTCCTGGATCGCCGCGGTGCCGAGCGGCTTGTCGCATCTCGGCAGCTCGGGCGTCGCCGCGTTCTTCGGCGGCTTCTTGTCCATGCCGTATTGGGCTGCGGCCGGCGTCGCGGACACCAGGGCGGCCATCAGGCCCAGAGCCGCGGCCGCAGAAGAGAGAACTCGCATGGAAAGGTCCCCGAAAGTGGCGGATTCGACGATGTTAAGGAGGTGTAGTCCCGCTGTGGCCGCGGATCAATTGCACTGACGACGTTACGTGAACGCGTCGCCCGGCGCTCGTGGGGCCCCTGGACACGGCCCGCAGGGCGCCTATCTGCCAAGTCTGTCCGCGTGCGCGAATGTTTGAAGGGAGGCGCGCCTTGACCGAACCGATCCAGGTTCTCTGCGTGGAATGCGATGCGGTGAACCGCCTGCCGGCCGACCGCGACGCCCGGGCCGGAAAGTGCGGTCGCTGCGGCGCGGCGCTGTTCGGCGGCAAGCCAGCCGCACTCAGTGGGGACCGCTTCCGCCGGCACGTGGCCAAGAGCGACATCCCGATCATCGCCGACTTCTGGGCCGCCTGGTGCGGGCCGTGCCGGGCGATGGCCCCGATCTTCGAGCGCGCCTGCGCCGAACTGGAGCCGCGGGCCAGGTTCGTGAAGGTCGACGTCGACGCCGAGCCGAAACTGTCCGCCGACTACGGCGTCCGCGGAATTCCGGCCCTGTTCCTGTTCAAGGGCGGGGAAGTCGCCGCCCGTCACGCGGGCCTCGCCGACGCGGCGCTGCTGCGCAGCTGGGCGGCCTAAGGCCCCGCGGCGCGCTTGCGCGGCGGACTGTCCGACCCCAGTGTCGCGCCAGGCGCAATCCAGGCGGGAGGCTCGGGCCATGTGGAGATCGAAGGACGCGGTGGCGGTGATCACCGGCGGCGGCGGCCTCCTGGGACGCGGCATGGCGCTCACCTTCGCCGACGCCGGCATGGATGTCGTCGTCGCCGACCTGCGCCTCGAGGCCGCCGACGCCGTGGCGGGCGAGGTGCGGTCGCGCGGTCGCCGCGCCGTCGCCGTCCAGACCGACGTCTCCGACCCGGCCGCCATGGCGCGGCTCGCCGACCAGGCCTACGGCGAGTTCGGCAGGGTCAACCTGCTCTGCAACAACGCCGGCGGCGCCCTGCTGAAGCCGGTCTGGGACTACAGCCTCGAAGAGTGGAACCGGGTCCTTGGCTCCAACCTGATGGGCGTGATCCACGGCGTGCATGCGTTCATGCCCCGGATGATGGCGCAGGAGGGGCCTCGCCACATCGTCAACACCGCCTCCATGTCCGGCGTCGGCCTGGCCAGGCTGCGCGAGCTGAACGCCATCTACGTGACCGCCAAGTTCGCGGTGGTGGGCCTTAGCGAGACGCTCGCGCCGTCGCTGGCGAGCCACGGAATCGGCGTCTCGGTCCTGTGCCCGGGCATGACGGTCGCCGAGCCGTCCAAGCCCATGGAGTTCAGGATGGCCAGCGCGGCCTGGTACAAGGACAACCTCCTCGACGCGCTGGACGTCGGGCGCGAGGTCCTGCGCGGCGTCGAGGAGAACCGGCTGCACATATTTCCCCACCGCGAGGGCCTGGGCGAGGTCGAAGGCCGCCACGAACTCCTCCTGGAGAGCTTCCGCCAGGCGGCCGTTACGTCGCCGCCGCTGGGCGCGCACCCCCGCGGCTGAACGCTCAGGCGACCTCGGCCGGAATCAGGCTGAAGCTCGCCGCGCAGATCAGGGCGCCGCCCGCCTCGAAGGCCTGCAGGTGCAGAGTGTCGGTCTGCGCCGGCGAGGCGCGCGTCAGCCACACCAGCTCCCGCGCCGCGCCCGCGGGCCAGCGGGCGACGAGGGCCGCTTCGGCCGCGCACAGGCTGGCCATTCCGCCTGGCCCTTCCAGCTTGGCGAGGATGCGGTCGAGGTCGCCCTGGCTGCGGTCCACCGCCTGGGCGAAGCGGCCCACCGCGTCGGCGGCGTCGCGGGCCTGTTCGAGTTTCGTCATGGTCTGGTTCCTTCCTGGGGTTTGGTCGCCAGGCGGGGGCCATGAAAAACCCCGCGTCCTGGTCGGAGCGGGGCGGCTGATCCTTGCGATCGTCTGCGGTCTAACCCACGCGCAATCGCCCCCGGTCCGGATGGACGGTGGTAATGGGCGTCATGGTCATGGCTTTGCAGCGCAAGGGACGGTCCTCGGTTGAGGCGGGCGTCATACCCGATCCGGCGACCGATCGGAAGCCCGTCGTCTTTCAGTCGGCTCGGGTGGGACCCACGCTGCGCTTGCCCGGAGGGATGCGCACGGCCAAGCTCGTCCAAAGGGCTGGGGAGCAGGGGTCATGGTCACGCCGGCGCATGTCGCGAACTTCGTCTCCATCGTGGTCGGCCTGGCGTTGGCCGACATGGCCCACAGCCTGCACAGGCTGCTGCGCGCCGGACGCCGCGTGCGGTGGGATTTCCTGACGCCGATGACGGCTCTGCTGGTCACAGCGTCGGTGGTGAACGTCTGGTGGACCGCCGACCTGGTGTTCGGCAAGGCCCTGACCCTCGCGGCCTTCCTGCCCAACCTCGCCAGCCTCGCGGCGCTATTCCTGCTGGCCTCTGCGACCCTGCCGGACGAGGTCCCGGCCGGCGGATTGAGCCTGCGGAACTACTATCTCGACAACCGCCGCTATTTCTGGGGCCTGTTCATCCTGTGGGTGCTGGCCCTGGTGATCAATGAGGCGATGACCTCGGCCGCGCAGGGGCGCAAGGGCGACGAAATACTGCGCGCGGTGGGCCCCAACCTGCCCTTCCTGCCCCTGTTCGGCCTGCTCATGTGGATCCGCAGGCCGTGGTTCCACACCGTGACGCTGGCTTTCTGTCTCGTGGTGGTCGTGGGCTCCTGGATGTTCAATCCCATGAACGCGGCCCGCGCCGCGGGCGCCCCGGTCGCAGCCCCGGCCAAACCCTAGTTGGTCGCCAGGATCATGTTGCGGACCAGCGGATAGATCTGCGTCGACCATTTGCGCCCGCTGAACACGCCATAGTGGCCGACGCCGGGCTGCAGATGGTGGCGCTTGCGGTTGGCGTAGATCCCGCTGCACAGGGTATGCGCCGCCACCGTTTGGCCCACCGAGCAGATGTCGTCGCGCTCGCCTTCGACGGTGAACAGCGCCGTGCGCCGGATGGCGGCCGGGTTGACCCGGCGGTTGCGCCAGACGAGCTCGCCCTTGGGCAGCAGGTGCTGCTGGAACACCCGGCTGACGGTCTCCAGGTAGAATTCCGCCGTCAGGTCCAGGACGGCGAAATACTCGTCATAGAAGGCCTTGGCCGAGCCGGCCTCCGTGTCGCGGTGGGCCGCCAGATGGCTCCACATGTCGACATGGGCGTCCACGTGCCGTCCGAAGTTCATCAACATGAAGGCGGTGAGCTGGATGAAGCCCGGGTAGACCTTGCGCCCGGCGCCGGGATAGCGGGCGGGCACGGTGGCGATCAGCTCGCGCTCGAACCACTCGATCGGGCGACTGACCGCCAGGTCGTTGACCACCGTCGGGTTGACGCGGGTGTCCACCGGGCCGGCCATCAGGGTCATGCTGGTCGGCGTCGCCGGGTTGTCGTCCTCGGCCATGATCGAGACCGCGGCGAGGGCGTGGGCGCAGGGCTGGCAGACCGACAGCAGGTGCGCGCCGGGCCCCATGGTCTCCAGGAAGGTGATGACGTGCTCCACATATTCGTCGAAGCCGAAGGCGCCGGCGGCCACCGGCGCGTCGCGGGCGTTTCGCCAATCGGTGATGTAGACGTCATTGTCGGGCAGCAAGGTCTCGATCGTCCCGCGCAACAGGGTGGCGAAGTGGCCGGATAGGGGGGCCACCACCAGCACCCGCGGCTGGTCGAACTCGCCGCCCTTGCGGAAGCGCACCAGGTTCCCGAACGGCGTCGAGGCGACCACCTCCTCGCGCACCGACACTTCGTCGTGGCCGACGCGCACGCTCTTGAAACCGTAGTCCGGCCGGTGATGCGTCAGGCCCGCCCGCGTCACCATCTCCAGCCCGGCCGCCATCTGGGCCAGCGGCGGAATCTGGCGGACCCACCGCGGCCCGGCGTGCAGCGCCGCCCTGGCCATTCCGGCGGCCAGCCGCGCCGGCGCCATGAGGTCGACTTGGGCCTGGTAGGCTCGGTAGATCATTCACCCTCGCGTGTCGCCCGCGTTCCCGTCGAGCGATCCATGCTCCCAATCCCGCGGCGGAAGTCGCCGCCTAGCGCCCATTGCGCCGTGCAAGGATCGGGCTAGGGCCCAGGTTGCTCGCAGTCGGGCGCCGCTGAAGCCCGGGCGCCCAATTGCGCGTCATTCGGGGTTGCCCGACGTGGGTCGGCGCGCGAGGTTGGACGCGGCTCAAGCATCCGCCGTACCCGTCTTGGGACACGTCCCTGGGGAGCACACCGCTTCGATGGCCAAGCCTTCGCTCACCATCTCCAGCCGCAACTACTCATCGTGGTCCCTGCGCGGCTGGCTGCTCTGCAAGTTCGCGGGCCTGGACTTCGACACCGTCATGCTGCCGACCGACGACGCATCGGCTCGCGCCGAGCTGCTGCTGCTGTCCCCGTCGTTCCTCACGCCGTGTCTGACCTATGAGGGGATCAAGATCTGGGACACGCTGGCGATCGCCGAGTTCCTGGCGGAGATCGCGCCGGAGGCGGGCCTGCTGCCGCACGACCGGGCGGAGCGCTCGCTATGCCGCTCCATCTGCGGCGAGATGCACTCCGGCTTTGCGAACCTGCGCGCGGCCCTGCCGATGAATCTCAAGGCCAAGCACCCCGGCTTCAAGGTGTGGGCCGGCGCCCAGTCGGACGTGGACCGGGTCACGGCGATCTGGCGCGAGCGGCTGGCCGTCTCCGCCGGTCCGTTCCTGTTCGGCGAGCTGACGGCGGCCGACGCCATGTACGCTCCGGTCGCCACCCGATTCGCCACCTATGACGTGACGCTGGACCCGCTGTGCGCCGGCTATCGGGACCGCATCCTCGCCTTGCCCTACATGCGCGAGTGGACGGAGCTGGCGCTCACCGAGCCGGACGAGGTCGAGGAACTCGACGTCGAGTTCTAGCGGCGGCTCCAAAACAGGCCCCTCAATTGGCGCTTCGCCGCTTGCCTAACGTCGCGCAATCCGCGCAAAGGATTAGGTGAGCGCCGTCATGTGACGACGGCGACGATCGGGAGTGCGTCATGGCCGAAGCCGCAACCAAAGCGCCCAGCAATCCGGCTGGCCCTGCGCCGCTGCGTCGTCCGGCCTCGATCCGCCGCACCACCAGCCTCGATACGGATTGGCCGGAGGGCATCGGCAAGCCGATGCGCATGCGCGGCCGCGCCCGCGACCTCTTCACGCCCAAGAACGGCGGCGAGGGCCGGGTGCTGGGCGACGACTGGACCGAGATCCTGGCCTCGCCCTTGCGCGAGATCATGGCCATCGACGCGATCCGCCACGCGCCCGAGTTGCAGGAGATGGTCGGCCTGCGCGCCGGCGGCCACCTGCGCGGCGTCATCGCCCGGCTGGTCGCTGACGAACACGCCCAGACCACGCCCATGCACCTGCTGCTGGACGACTTCTCGGGCGCGAGCCTGGTGGCGGGTTGGGCATGGTCGCGCTGGCATGACGACTGGATCGAGAAGTCGCGCCGCGAGGCCCTGGAGAAGAGCGGCGGCCAGCAGCCGCTGATCCGCAAGATGGAGGGGATCTGCGCCGGTTTCGCGCCCGGCGCCTCATCGCTCAACCCGGACGGAACATCCAACCAGACCATCCAGAGCGCCACGGTGGTGCCGCCGCTGCCCAATCCGGACGATCCGCAGAGCTGGCATCCGCTCAACGCCCAGGAAGGCGTCGGCATGCGCCGCGCCCGCCGCATCGACGTCTGGTTCGAGGGTGACAAGGTCGGCATCGACGTAGGTTTCCAGGACAGCTCCACCTCGCCCGAGGGCGGGCGAAACCGCTACGCGGTCCACGAATACCGCGTCGCCGCGGTCGCAGATCCCGAGACCTTCGAGTTGCTGTCCATCGACGTCGATCCGCGGATCCTGCCGTACCGCGAATGCCCCAACGCCTCGCCGAACGCCAAGTTGATGCAGGGCGTGGGCCTCACCGGCTTCCGCCTGGACGTGCTGGAAAGACTGCCGGGCACCATGGGCTGCACCCACCTGAACGACGTCCTGCGCTCCATGGCCGACGTGCCCAACCTGGCCCGCAGCCTGCGCGCGGAGCTTGCGTAGGGCGACCGCCCGGCGGTCGGGGTTGCCGACCCGTGAGCGCCGGTAGACTGTCCTTCCCGAACAAATGGAAGGACGACGCAGATGCCGCTGCGGATCGAGAACGCCATCGACATGCATTGCCACTTCGGCCCGGACACCGTGGGCGGCAAGCGGCGTGGCGGCAGTGGGCATTCCGTGACGGCGCTCGACGCGGCGCAGGAGGCGCGGGAGAGCGGCATGAAGGCGGTGGTGCTGAAGTCGCACAGCTTCGCCTCGCCGCAGGTGGCGGCGGCCATGTCCGAGGCCGTGCCGGGTCTTCAGGTGTTCGGCGGATGCTGCACCGACTATCCCTCCGGCGGCCTCAATGTGGACGGCGTGGACGTCGCGCTCAGGCTGGGCGCCAAGATCATCTGGCTGCCCACCGTCCACAGCCACCAGGACTGGCTGAACGGCAAGGCCGAGATGATGGCCATCCGCGGGGACGGCCTGCACGTCATCGACCGCGACACCGGCGAGCCCAACGAAGAGGTCCGCGCGATCTTCGACCTCGTGCGCCAGTACGACGCCATCCTGGCCACCGGCCACACCACCGCGGCGGAGCATTACGCGGTGGCCAAGGCGTTCGGCCGCGAGGGCAAGGTGCTGGTCACCCACGCCGGCGAGGCGGCGGCGGGCCCGCACCTGACCGCCGATCAGTGCCGCGAACTGGCTGATCTCGGCGCCATCATCGAGCTGACCGCGCTCACCTGCGACGCCCTGTTCGACGGCCAGGGCAAGAGCGCTCCGGAGATGGCCGGGATGATCCAGACCATAGGCTGCGAGCGCTGCACGCTGGCCAGCGACTACGGCTGGACCACCGCGATCCCGCATCCGGCCGCAGGCTTGAAGGATTTCCTGGAGCGGCTGTGGAAGGTGGGGGTCAGCGAAGCGGACCTGACGCTGATGGCGGCCGCCAAGCCCGCGGAACTGCTGGGACTTTAACCGACGCCGGGACCGGCCCGCCTTAGCGGACGTTCGACGCCGTGCTAGTCTCGCGGGAGTCACAGGAGAAACGCCATGCTGAAAAATGCTGTTGTTCTCGTGGGCGGCCTGCTGTTGCTCTCCTCGCCGGCCGCGGCTCAGGTGAACGCCGGCGACCTCAAGTGGGGGGCGGCGCCCGCCGTATTCCCCGCAGGCGCCCAAATGGCGGTGCTGGCCGGCGATCCAGGCAAGGCAGGGGTCTTTGTTATCCGGCTCAAGATGCCTGCCGGATACAAGATCCAGGCGCATCACCATCCGAGCGACGAGTATGTGACCGTGGTCAGCGGAGATCTGTCGCTTGGCATGGGGGACAAGCTGGATCCCGCCAAGGCGGCGAACCTGACCGCCGGCGGCTTCGCAATGGCCGGGGCCAAGATGAACCACTTCGCCTTCACCAAGGACGGGGCCGTCGTGCAGGTCTCGGCCGAGGGCCCGTTCGGCATGACCTATGTGAACCCCGCCGACGACCCGAGCCGCCGCTAGACCCTATCCGTTCCGGCTTCCACTCGAAGTTGTCGCGCTCTTAGCGCCGGCGGCGGTCGAACGACCACGACCGCTGGGGCTCCAGGCTGGAACCGGTCCAGCCTAGCGTCGTGAGCCGGACCTCGGTCTCATCGGCGTCCACCAGGCTGAGGCCTGGCGCCGCGCCGCGTTCGCGGGTGGAGAGCGTCGAGCATCCGAAGGCGTAGGTCTTCTCGTCGGCGACGGGATAGGCCACGGCGAACGGCGCGTGCACGTGCCCGGACAGGACAAGGTCCACGCCGGCGCCCACGAAGGCGCGGGCTGCGGCCGGTCCGCCCCAAACGCGTCCCGTCATGGGCGCGTGGGGGCCTTCTTCGAGCGGATGGTGGCAGACGACCACGCGCAGCGCGTCCGGCGGCGCGGCGGCGAACCAGCGGATCGCGCGCCGCACCTGGGCGGCGGAGATCTGGCCTTTCGACCAGTTCAGCCGCGGCTGGATCCCGCGGGCGGTGTTGATCCCGTAGACCGCCAGGTCCGGCCCTAGATGGGTCTGGACCTGCGCCGGGCCGATCCATCGGGAGAACCGGCGGAACGGCGCGTGCACCCGGTCGCTCCAGTGTGTGTCGTGGTTGCCAGCGGTCACCAGCGTCGCGCCGCGGATGTCCGCGAGCCAGGCGGCGGCGGCCCGGAATTCGGCCGTCTCGGCCTGGCGGGTCAGGTCGCCGCTGACCACCACCAGGTCGAAACCGCCGGCGTTCACCCACGCCTTGGCCGCCTCCAGCGCCGCGGCGTTTTCGTCGCCGAAGTGGATATCGGAGAGGTGTGCGATGCGCGACATCAGGGCTCCGCGTCCTTGGGCGCCGCAAGCACGCGCACGACTTCAGGCTCGAACCGCACCTCGGCCAGGGATTCCAGCCGCACCAGCTCGCCATCCAGCAGGGCCGGGATGGATCGCCGGGACCATATGTGCGCGCTCCGGCAAAGCTCGACCTCGACGGCCGGATCGTTGCGCCAGTCGCCGAACATCGCATGGAAGCCCAGGCGACCCGCCTCAACCGCGCCCGACGGACTGAAGCCCGCGACCTCCAGGGCGCGCGCATCGGATGACACGGCGCGGGAGGCGATCGGGCACATGAAGAGCAGGGCCTCGGCCTTGTTCTGCGCGCCGCCGTCTAGCGTGTAGCGCAGGCGGCTGGAGAACGATCGCCGCCAGGCCACGCGGGCCCGCAGGACCGCACGCCGCAGGTTGGCGCCCCGCGCGGCCTCGCGCGCCGGCCCCCAGAGCGCGGGCGCGCCGAGGATCGCGGCCACCAGGAACCGGTGTCCGCCGACGTCGCCGCCGGCGATCGTCTGCTCGTGGCCGCGAGACAGGGCCGCCTTCAGGGCGGTCGGCCAGTCGACCTCGCCGTAGACCGCATGGGGCAGCATGTTCATGGTGCCGCCGGGCAGGGGAGCCAGCAGCGGGCCGCCGGGCCCGCAGAGTTCCGCCGCTGCGCGCGCCGTGCCGTCGCCGGCCAGCACCACCAGCAGGTCCGGGGCCGCGTTGACCGCCTCGGCCAGGGCACGTTCCAGATCGCCGGCCTCGGGCGCGGCGACCCGAAATTCGACGCCTGAGTCGGCGAGCAGCGCCTCCAGGGCGTCCGGCGCGTCTGGTCCGACGCCGCCGGACGCGACGTTCACGACGGCTTCGATGCGCTTGAGCGCCCTTTTACCGTTCACCGAGTGGCCCGCATGCCCCGTTCCGTCCCCCTTGCGCATGGCTGAGGTAACGGTGTCGCGGGTCGATGGTTTCAGGATGCGAGGCCGATGGCGAGACCGCCGAGGCCCGCCTCAAACGGGCCCCGCCCGCCGTCCCCCGGCCGCCCGTGCGAAAAACGACGCGAAACGCCGATAAAGTTCAGCTTACCGCTGGAGCGAAGCCGCGCCGCAACGCGTTGATATCTCAGCAACGAGTAAGGGGAGCGAAACATGGCTGAGTTCACCCATCATGCGAACCGCGTGCTGCAGGTTGCGGGGATTCCCTCCGACACCCATTCGGCGTTCGAGCTGATCCGGACGCTCGCCGAGCACGCCCGGGACTGGGCGGACCGGGCCGCCGCGATGGGCGGCCCGATGGACGCCGGAGCTGCGACCCGCGTCGCCGCCCTGGCGCTGGTGTCGGATCCTGAGCTGCATAAGCGCCTTGAAGACCTCGAAGTGGACGCCGTCGAACTGCTGCTGAAGATTCAGGCCGCCGCTGGGGGAGAGCCTGCGCCGCCGTCGGACCGCTATCTGCGCCGTCGACGCTGGGGCGACGAGGCGCAACCGCCCGGCAGCGCGGCGCGAGACCCCTTCGCGCCGGAGTACGCCTCGCATCCGGTCGCCGCCACGACGCTGGTCGGCGTGCCTGTCTATGCGCCGGACGGCGAACCCATTGGCGCGATCGAGCGGGTGATCTTCGGGAACGGCGGGCGGGAGGTGACCGGCGTGACCCTCTGCGGCGGCGGGCCCGGCCACTGACCAGAGGCCATCGGCCGCGATCGAGCGGCCGCGCGGTCGAAATCTCGACAGGCGGACGGCGCGCGCCCATGCTCCGGGCCTGCCGATGTCCGACCCTTTCAACCTAGAACGCTTTGTCGCGGCCCAGGCCCCGGTCTTCGATACCGCGCTGGCGGAGCTCGAGTCCGGCGCCAAACGATCCCACTGGATGTGGTTCGTGTTCCCCCAGCTCGCCGG
>Ga0070668_100001789_pt1 | contig 15625 bp, 17 predicted proteins | sample KBSS43metaG_FD_64661 | JGI IMG/M metagenome (GOLD analysis project Ga0070668, IMG submission 64661) | Switchgrass rhizosphere microbial communities from Kellogg Biological Station, Michigan, USA - KBS S4-3 metaG | ecosystem: Host-associated > Plants > Roots > Rhizosphere > Soil ... | reverse complement strand
GCTCGGCGAGCGTCGCCGCCGAAAGACCCAGGGACGTCCGGGCCGCGTGCACCGTGGCCGCCAGGCGGGCACTCAGGGGATCAGTCATGAACTGGATACTATACGACCCAATACAGCTACCATATGAGCCATGATTCGAGACGCCCACGAACACGACGCCGCCGCCTGCGCCACCCTCTACGCGCCCTACGTCACCGACACCGCCATCTCCTTCGAAACCGAACCGCCCGACGCCACCGAAATGGCCCGCCGCATCGCCCGAGCCCACGCCTGGTTCGTCTTCGAAGACGACGGCCACATCGCCGGTTTCGCCTACGCGCACCCCTTCGCCGCACGCGCCGCCTACCGATGGTCGTGCGAGACGAGCATCTACCTCGAACCGGGCCGCCGCCGCACCGGCGCGGGACGCGCCCTGTACGAGACGCTGTTCAAGCGACTGAGCGAACTCGGCTACCGCCGCGCCTTCGCGGGGATGACGCTGCCGAACGACGCGAGCGCCGGACTCCACCGCGCCCTGGGGTTCGAGCCCGCGGGCGTCTACCGCCGGGTCGGCTGGAAAAACGGCGCGTGGCACGACGTCGCCTGGGTCCAGCGAGACCTTCATGCAACTAAAGGTTGCACATGTCCGCCCGGCGAGCTAACGTGAAACGCAACCAAACGTTGCACAAGGAGCCCGGCATGGAACACGGCACACTCGAACGCGAAATCCACATCGACGCCGCACCCGACGTCGTCTTCGACGTCGTGAGCAGCCCCGAGCACGTCCGCGAATGGTGGCCCGACGAAGCCGAATACCCCGTCGAACCCGGGGGAGCGGGACGCATCGGCTTCGGCGGCTCCTGGGTCCAGTTCACCGTCGTCGACGCCATCCCCCCGAAACTCTTCTCCTTCCGCTGGACCCACGCCGAAGGGGAGACCGCCGCGCCGGGCAACTCGTTCCTCGTCGTCTTCGAACTCGAACCCGCCGGCACCGGAACCCGCCTGCGGATGACCGAAAGCGGCTTCCGCGAACGCGGCTGGGACGAAGCCAAGATCGCCGCCGAATACGCCGACCACGAGAGCGGCTGGGACCACTTCCTGCCCCGGCTGCCCGCCTACGCCACCAAGGTCGGAGCCACCCCGTGAGCACCGCCGTCGACGACGACCTCTGGTCGGCGATCGGCGACCCCACCCGGCGCCGGATGCTCGACCTGCTCCTGAGCGAGGGCAGCGGCACGGCCACCAGCCTCAGCGAACACCTCCCGGTGACCCGCCAGGCCGTGGCCAAGCACCTCGCCGTCCTCGACCGCGTCGGCCTCGTGCACGCCCAGAACGCCGGCCGCGAAAAGCAGTTCCGCGTCGACGAAGCCCAGCTCGCCCGCGCCGTCGCCCAGCTCGCCGACGTCGGCAACGCCTGGGACGCGCGGCTCAGCCGCATCAAGCGCATCGCCGAAACCATCGAAAGGAACAAGTAGCCATGGACATCCTGCACCGCATCGGCATCCGGAACGCCACCCCGGAGAAGGTCTACGACGCCATCACCACGCTCGACGGCCTGTCGGACTGGTGGACCGAGAAAACCGTGGGGGACACCGAACTCGGCGGCGTGATCGCGTTCCGGTTCATCCCGGGCGGCTTCGACATGAAGGTCACCGATCTCGACCCGGGCCGGCTCGTCCGCTGGGAGGTCGTCGACGGACCGCCGGAGTGGATCGGCACGACGATCCGGTGGGATCTCGAACAGCGCGGCGACTACACGATCGTCCTGTTCAAGCACGAAGGCTGGCGCGAGCCGGTCGAGTTCATGCACCACTGCAGCACGAAGTGGGCCACCTACCTGATGAGCCTCAAGCAGCTCGTCGAGACCGGGGAAGGAGCCCCGAGCCCCCGCGACGTGGCCATCAGCGACTGGCACTGACGTTACTTGACATAATGTACATTATCGGCACTTGGTGACACGCTGCGCCGAGCGGCCGGGAGGGGCGGAAACCGGGCCGAGCGGTACCGCTTCGCCAGAACCGATCCTCCTGAGGTTTCGCTGCCGCCCGGCCTCGCGCCGGACGGAATCTCCGGGCTTCCGGCCAGGTCAACGGGCTTATCGCGGCGAGAGATCCCCCTGGAGCCCGTGAACGGAACGTCCAGCCACCCGACCGCAAAACGTCACGGTGACGAAACTTTCGAAGGTTCCGAGCGGTAAGTCGGCGACAACGACGACCACAAGACGCCGGCGCAGCCTCGCCCATCGGTCAGCTCGGACTCTGGAGCCACGCAGTCGAACATACGAACGATTCCCCGTTTCGGGCACTCAGAGGGCCCTGGATGGCCTGAATCGGGCCCAAGAAGAAGCCGGATCCCCCGAGAGTGGACCACCCGGTGATTCCCCCGTTTCATGCATAATTGCCATTATGCATGAAACGGGGGATCCGGACCCGGGCACCGGAATTGTCGGTGCCGTACGGTACAAGATCCACATGAAGGTTTCCGAGGCCCAGCAAGCCTTCTTCGCCGCCCGCCGTCCTCGCAAGGACTCTCCGCACACCACCGACGCCTACCGCCGCGATCTCGCCGGGATCACCACTCTCCTGGTTTCGGAACTCGGCCGCCCGGTCGAAGACCTCGAGGTCGCCGATTTGACCGGGCCGGCGCTGCGGTCGGCGTTCGGCGCGTTCGCGGACGGGCACGCGAAGAGCTCGGTACTGCGGGCCTGGTCGACGTGGAACCAGTTCCTCACGTTCTGCGTGGCCGACGGGCTGCTGGCGGGCAACCCGATGGGCGCGGTGGCGCGGCCGCGGACCCCGGCGTTGACGCCGAAGCCGTTGCGGGGTGAGGAAACCCCGGAGCAGCTGCTGTCGGCGGCGGCCGCCGGTTCGCGGCGCGCGCGGGACCCGTGGCCGGAGCGGGACGTGCTGGTGATCGCGCTGGGGCTGGTGGCGGGGCTGCGAGCGGCGGAGATGCGGTCGCTGACGTCGCGGTCGCTGGTCGGGCGGACCGGTGAGCCGCGGTTGCACGTGAAGGGGAAGGGCAGCCGGGACCGGTCGATCCCGGTGCAGCCGGTGCTGGCGGAGCTGATCGAGCGGTACCGGGAGTCGTGCCGGGTGCGGTTCCCGGGGCTGCGCTTCTCCCCTGGTTCGCCGTTGTTGCTGGATCGGGCGGGTGAGCCGATCGGGCGGGGTGCGCTGGAGTACCTGGTGAAGTCGTGTTACCGGGGTGCGGGGTTGCACGACCGGGTGCCGGTGGGGGCGAATCTGCACGCGTTGCGGCACACGTTCGCGACGCGGCTGGCGGAGGACGGGGCGACGGCGTCGGAGATCATGGCGTTGCTGGGGCACGCGAGCCTGGCGACGAGCCAGAACTACATCGAGGCGACGGGCCGGGAGCAGCGTGCGGCGGCGTCGAGCAACCGGACGTACCGGGCTCTCGACAGCCTGGGTTGACCTGTACCCGGCCGGACGACGGTCAGCGGAGCTGTTCGAGGTCCTTGGCCGCGCGGGCGATGTCCTCGGCCAGTCCGCGAAGCTCCCGGACGTCGGCGCCGTCGTCGGCCGCGGTCACGATGTCCTCCGCTGCGCACCGGAGCTGGAACAGCCGGTCCTGCAGTGCCGCGATCTCGGTGTCGGACAGGACGACCGCGTCCTCGGGCAGCCCGCTTCGCTGGAGTGCTGTGCGGCGTTCGTAGGCGCGCTGGCGGCAGGATTGGCCGCAGTAGCGGCGGCGGCGTCCGACGTTGCCGCCTTCGGGGAGGCGTCGTCCGCACCAGCCGCAGTGCTTGGGGGCGCCCCGGCGGGCCGGGGCGAGTTCGATCGTGGTCGGCTGGGTCAGTTCGGCGGCTTCCCTCACCCGGGAGACCCTAGCTGGCCACCGTCTGCTCATGCCGGGGTCATGGCGGAAGTGCACACTTGAGGGATGCAGGTGTCGTTTCCGTATCTGGCCGATCCGGTCCCCCGTGCGTTCGCCCACCGCGGGTGGCATCTGGACGAGCTGGACGGGTTGGAGAATTCGCTGCCGGCGTTCCGGCGGGCGTGTGCGGAGGGGTACCGGTACCTCGAGACGGATGTGCACGCGACGGCGGATGGTGTGGTGGTGGTGCACCACGACGCGAGCCTGGATCGGACGACGGACGGGTCGGGGCCGATCGCGACGCAGACGTGGGCGCAGCTGAAGGGCGTCAAGGTCGGCGGGAAGGTGCCGTTGTCGCGGCTGGAGGACTTGCTGGAGGAGCTGCCGGACGCGCGGTTCAACGTCGATGTGAAGGCCGATCGGGCGGTGGAGCCGTTCGTGCGGGTGCTGGAGCGGATGGGGGCGCACGACCGGGTGGCGGCGGCGGCGTTTTCGGACGCGCGGCTGGTGCGGTTGCGGAAGCTGGCGGGGCCGAAGCTGGTGACGGCGATGGGGCCGCGGTCGGCGTTCGCGTTGTGGGCGCGGGGACGGTTGCCGTTGTTGCCGCTGGGGCGGCTGGTGCTGGGGGCGATGGCTCAGGTGCCGGTGCGGCAGGGGGCGTTGCGGGTGGTGGACAAGGCGTTCGTGTCGATCGCGGGGCGGTCCGGGGTCGAGGTGCACACGTGGACGATCGATGATCCGGTGGAGATGCGGATGCTGCTGGACCTGGGGGTGCACGGGATCGTGACGGATCGGCCGGACCTGTTGCGTGCGGTGCTGATCGAGCGGGGTGCCTGGCAGCGGTCCCAGGGCTCGTGAGTGGTAATTCGGGTTAGAACCCGAATTACCACTCACGAGGGTGTCAGCGGGGTGGGTTGCCGGCCCAGGCGGCGTCCCAGGTTTTGGGGCCGAGGAGGCCGCTGTCCTTGATGCCGTTGGCGCGTTGGAGGTCGAGGACGGCGGTGCGGGTCTTTTCGAGGTAGCAGCCGGTGCCGGTGAAGCCGTAGCCGAAGGCGTTCATGCGGAGCTGGAAGGTCTTGAGCGGCGTGGCGCAGTCGCCGTACTGGTAGACGACGCCGGGCCAGGCAGGCCGGGGGCCGCCGGGTCCCGGTGGCGGGGTGGGCAGGCCTCCCCCGCCGATGTAGGCGGCTTCGGCGTAGGTGGGGACGCGTTTGCTGCGGGCGTCGGCGTCGGCGGCGAGGCTGAGCATGCCGGCGCACTGCCAGGGTTGCCAGCCGCGCATGCGGTAGAGGTAGAGGGCGCGGTAGTCCTGTTCGGCGGGGGCGGCCTGGTCGGGGCGGCCCGGTCCGCCGACGCTGCGCCAGGTGGGCAGGTCGAACTGGTAGGCGCCGTAGTAGCCGTTGCCGGTGTTGGTGGTGTAGCGGCCGCTCGATTCGCACATGCGGAGCTTGGCCCAGGCCGTCGTCGCGGGGTCCGCCGCGGCGATGCCGGGGACGGTGAGCTGCAGACCCATGGCGGCGAGGGCGAGGAGCAGGAGTCTCGCCACGGTGCGTCGGCGGTTCTGGATCATGCGAGCACAGTAGGAGTGTGTCCCTTTGTCCACAAGAGACACACTGCTCGCCTGAGTCTCACATGAAACAGTGTTCACATTGGTCTGCGACACGCCGTGAAGGGCGGACGGTGTTCGCCACTGAAGTGGCGGATGATCACGAAGCGACAAACCGGACACGGTTTCGGTGGCGCTGTGACCGGTGTCGCTACTTCCCAGTAGTCTCCGCGCCGACCTGGAAGTTCTTGACCTGAAGGAGCCGTGGATGACGCTGGCCGGGACGCGCTCGACGAAGCGCGAGCGCTGGGGCTGGTATTTCTACGACTGGGCGAATTCGCCGTTCTATTCGTCGTCGACGACGGTGTTCGGCGCGCTCTCGATGAGCTCGATCGCGGCGGAGGACGCGAAGACGAACTTCACCCTTAATGGGGACCGTCCTTGCGTCGATGCGGCGGGCCACGCGGACACGCTCCACAACTGTGACGTGACGTTGTTCGGGCTGCACTTCCCGGCCGGTTCGGTGTGGGGGTACCTGCTGTCGGTGGCGACGGTGGTGCAGGTGCTGGTGCTGCCGATCGCGGGCGCGGTGGCCGACCGGAGCCACAACAAGCGGCGGATCCTGGCCGGGTTCGCGTTCCTGGGCGCGGCGGCCGCGGCGGCGATGTTCTTCCTGGCCGGGTCGGACTGGCAGCTGGGCGTGGTGCTGTTCATCATCGCGAACATCGGCTACGGCGGTTCGCTGGTGATCTACTACTCGTTCCTGGTCGACATCGGCGGGCCGGACGAGCGGGACGACATCTCGGCGAAGGGCTGGGCGTTCGGGTACCTGGGCGGCGGGCTGGCGCTGGCGTTGCAGCTGGGCTTCTACCTCGGGCACGACGCGTTCGGCGTGAGCGAGGGCATGGCGGTGCAGATCTGCTTCCTGACCTCGGGACTGTGGTGGGCGGCGTTCACCGTGCCCGCGGTGCGGGCGCTCCCCCGGCGGCACACGCCGGTCGACGTCGTCCCGGGCAAGTCGGTGCTGCGGGCGGGCTTCGCGGAGCTGCGGCAGACGCTGGTGTCGGCGAAGGCGTACCCGTTGACGCTGGCCTTCCTGGGCAGCTACCTGGTCTTCACCGACGGGATCAACACGGTGGTGACGGTGTCGGCGCAGTACGGCAAGGACGAGCTGGGCTTCGGCAACAGCGTGCTGATCGTGACGATCCTGGTGATCCAGTTCGTGGCCTACCTGGGCGGCACGCTGCACGGGCTGGTGGCGCGGCGGATCGGGGCGAAGCGGACGATCCTGGGCAGCCTGGTGCTGTGGATCGTGGTGCTGGGCGGGGCGTACTTCGTGCAGCCTCGGCAGATGCTGCAGTTCCTCGCGGTGGCGGTCGGGATCGGGCTGGTGCTGGGTGGAACGAATGCGCTGTCGCGGTCGTTGTTCAGCCAGATGATCCCGAAGGGCAAGGACGCCCAGTACTACTCGCTCTACGTCGTGGGTGAGCGTGGGACGTCGTGGCTGGGGCCGTTGGTGTTCGCCGGTGTCGGGCAGGCGACGGGGTCGTTCCGGTTGGCCATCGTGGCGCTGGTGATCTTCTTCGCGGCGGGGCTGGTGCTGGTCGGGCTGGTGCCGGTGCGGCGGGCGATCGAGGCGGCGGGCAACCGTCCGCCGGAGGTGCTGTGACGAGGTTCGTTCAGCCGTCACCCGGCGCGAGGTGACGGCTAGCAGGCAAACCGGCGGTCCGTTGTGCCGGGCTGACCAGAACGAGGCTCGGGTCACCGATAGGGTCCGGCGTCGTGACCTTGCTCAACGACCAAGCCGCCGGCCCCGATCCCACGGACGCCCTGTCGTCGGTTCCCGCGGCCGGTTCGCGCCGCGGGACGCCGCCGGTGGGCAGGCTGAAGTTCTGTTACGGGCCGATGGACTGCGGGAAGTCGACCCTGGCGCTGCAGATCGACCACAACCACGCGCGGCAGGGGCGGCGGGGCCTGGTGCTGGTGCGGCACGACCGGTCGGGCGCGCCGCAGATCTCCAGCCGGATCGGGCTGACCCGGCAGGCGGTGGAGCTCGGCGAGGACACCGACGTGCGGGAGCTGGTGCGGCAGGAGTGGGCGCGCGGGCAGCACGTGGACTACGTCGTGGTGGACGAGGCGCAGTTCCTCTCCCCCGGGCAGGTCGACCAGCTGGCGGAGCTGGCCGACGAGGTCGAGATCGACGTGTATTGCTTCGGGATCGCGACGGACTTCCGGAGCAGGTTGTTCCCGGGAGCCGCTCGTCTGTTCGAACTGGCGGACGAGTTGCAGCCGGTCCAGGTGGAGGTGCTGTGCTGGTGCGGACTGCCCGGGCGCTTCAACGCGCGGGTGCTGGACGGCGCGGTGGTGCGTGAAGGCGATACCGTCGTGGTGGCAGATACCGAACAATCCGTAGTTGAAACTTCAGCTTCAGCACGATTTGAGGCCGAATCGGCTACGGTACGTTATCAGGTATTGTGCCGCCGCCACTATCGAGCGGGTGACCTGGGGCCGGTTACTGGCCATCACGGTCAGTTACGGTTGACCTGAGTCAGGCCCCAGTAGCCCATCTGGGGGATATCCGCACTAAGAAGGCCGTATTGACGTCACGCCGGAGCGCGAAACGCCTCCTACTAGAGGAAGCTGATGCCGGCGGGTGACGCAGCTCATCGTGAGCAACGACATGGCGGCTCGGGAATCCCCGGGGCCTCCGACTCGTTGCATAGGGTGAGCAACACCCTGGCTCCACCCCGGAGCTGACTGAAAGGACCCCCATCATGGCCGACCGTGTTCTTCGTGGAAGCCGGCTGGGAGCGGTCAGCTACGAGACCGACCGCAACCACGACCTCGCCCCACGCCGCACCGTGCGCTACGCCTGCCCGAAGAACCACGAGTTCGAGGTGCCGTTCTCCGACGACGCCGAGATCCCGACGGTCTGGGAATGCCGCCTGCACGGCAGCGAATCGGAAATCGTCGATGGCGGGCAGCCCGAGCAGAAGAAGGTCAAGCCGCCGCGCACCCACTGGGACATGCTTCTCGAACGGCGCACGATCCCCGAGCTCGAGGACCTGCTCAACGAACGTCTCGCCGAGCTGAAGGGCCGCCGGACCTCCCGGTCCGCGTAGCTCCGCAGGCTTCGGCCCTGTAGCCACCGCTCCCACTACGCAGAAGACCCCCGCGATCGCCGCGGGGGTCTTCTGCGTTCGTGTCCAACTGGGTTCAGGCCGTGCGGCTCACCGGCCGGGGCGGAAGGGGCCCCGCAGGGCGGCCCACTGCAGGAGCATGATCGTCTTCGCGTCGGCGATCTCTCCCGTGTCGATCATCTTCAGCGCGTCCGTGAACGGCAGTTCCAGCACCTCGATGTCTTCGCCCTCCTCGGCGATGCCACCGCCTTCGCCGCGCTTCGAGGGGTCGTAGGGCGCCGCGTAGCAGTGCAGGCGCTCTGTGACCGAGCCTGGGCTCGTGTAGACGTCGAACACGTGCTCCAGCTCCCCGATGCGCACGCCGGTCTCCTCCTCGGCTTCGCGACGGATCGCCGTTTCGGCGTCGTCCTCGTCCAGGAGGCCGGCCGCCGCTTCGATCAGCATGCCGTCGTCGTGGCCGTTCACGTAGACCGGGTAGCGGAACTGGCGGGTCAGGAGCACCGTGGCGGCTTCGAGGCTGTAGAGCAGCACGGTGGCTCCGTTGCCGCGGTCGTACGTTTCGCGCTGCTCGGTCGTCCAGCGCCCGTCGTCGCGCCGGTAGTCGAACGTCGTGCGCCGCAGCACGTGCCAGCCCGCTGCCAGCAGCTCCACGTCCGTGACCCTGACGCGCGGGTTGCGGTCCAGGTCGCGGCCTGCCCGGTCGAGTCCGGTGCGTCCGCGGTGGTCCGGGACGTCCACGCCGGGGACGCTTGTCGAAGAGGTCATGCCGCGACCATAATGGGCATGATCCGGAAGAAACAAGGAGGAACGTGCATGCTGGTCGGCGAACGCCGTGAACTGCTGCTCGCCCGGCTGGCGGCCGAGGGCAAGGTACTGGCGAAGGACGTCGCCGCCGAGTTCGGGATCTCCGAGGACAGCATCCGCCGTGACCTGCGGGACCTCGCCGCGGCCGGGCTCTGCCAGCGCGTCTACGGCGGAGCGCTGCCCCTCTCCCCCGCGGTCGCCGACTACGCGAGCCGGACGTCGATCGCCGTCGACGGCAAGGACCGGGTCGCCGCGCTCGCCGCGGACCTGGTCCGGCCAGGGTCGACCGTCATCCTCGACGGCGGCACCACCACGCTGGCCGTCGCCAAGGCCCTGCCGCGGGACCTGGAAGCCACCGTCGTGACCCACAGCCCGACGGTCGCCGTGGCGCTGCTCGACCACCACGGCATCGAGGTGTTCCTGCTGGGCGGGCGGCTCTTCCGGCACTCCGCGGTCACCTGCGGCGCGGCCGCCGCCGAAGCCGCCCAGGCCGTCAGCGCCGACGTCTTCCTGCTCGGCGTCACCGGCGTCCACCCCGAAGCCGGGCTGACGACCGGCGACGCGGACGAAGCCGCGATGAAGCGGACCCTGGCCCGGCGGGCGGCGGACACGTTCGTGCTGGCGAGCGCCGAGAAGCTGGGGGCGGCGTCGCGGTTCGCCGTGCTGCCCTTCGGCGACGTCGCCGGGATCGTCACCGACGCCGACGACCAGAACGTGCAGGAACTTGCAGCGCAGGGTGTGGCGATCCTGCGGGCGTGACCTCGGTGTACCACTCGCGCCCGGCCACCAGCCCGAACACCGGCGCCGGCAGCCACACGAGCAGCCGCAGCACCGCCGAAAGCCGTCCGGTGCCGCGCACGTCCGACACGTGCGCGGCCAGCGCCGCCTGCTTGCGCCCGGCGAACCGCCGCACGTCGAAGCGGTGGGTGACGGCCGAGGCCGGGCTGTAGGCGCGGCCGAGCGCTTCCACGTCGTAGTCGAACGGGATCCGCAGCGCCCGGACCACGCGCACGAACCGCAGCGCGAAGTCGCGGGGCAGGGTGGCCTCCAGCAGCCGCGTGCCGGTCAGCCGGGCGGCCCGGCGGGCGACTTCGTGCACCTTCACGTGGTCGCGGTGCCCGTAGCCGCCGTTGCCGTCGTAGCCGAGCAGCAGGTCGGCGCGTTCCTCGTGCAGCAGGGCCGCGAGCCGGTGTGCGGCTTCTTCGGTGTCCGCGCGGGCGAAGCGCTGCCGCCCGGGCGGGTCGGCGTACAGCACGGGACCGTGGCCGCTGTCGGCGTACCCGAGGTGCACGACGCGCCGGACACCGAGGATGGCCGCGGCGGCCTCCAGTTCGGCCCAGCGCGGCGTCGGGTGCCCGGCAGCCATGCCGTCGGTGGCCACCACGACCACCACCCGGTGCCCGTCGGCCGCGGCACGTGCCAGCGTGCCGCCGCTGAGCAGGACCGGGTCGTCGGCATGCGCGTGGAAGGCCACGATGGTCGTCACCGGCCCCATGATGGCCCAGAACGGCGGGAAGCGGCTCAGCCGCGCTTGACCAGCTTCCGGAGCTGCTGCCAGCGGCGCTCGACGCCCCACTTGGCCACCCGCAGGAACGCCTCGCGGATGATCGAGCCGCTCATCTTCGACTCGCCGATCTCGCGCTCGGTGAACGTGATCGGCACCTCGACGATCTCGAACCCCGCGTCCGCGGTGCGCAGCGTCAGGTCGATCTGGAAGCAGTAGCCGTGCGAATTGACCTCGTCCAGCGCCAGCTTCTCCAGCACCGGACGGCGGTACGCGCGGAACCCGGCGGTGATGTCCCGCACCCGCATGCCCAGCGCGACCTGCGAGTAGACGTTCGCGCCGCGCGAGAGGATCTGCCGGTTCAGCGGCCAGTTCACGACGCTGCCGCCCGGCACGTAGCGGGAGCCGATCGCCAGGTCGGCGTCGCCGACCGCGTCCAGCAGGCGGGGCAGGTCCTCGGGTGCGTGCGAGCCGTCGGCGTCCATCTCGACGATCGTGTTGTACTCGCGCGCCAGGCCCCAGCGGAACCCGGCGATGTAGGCGGCACCCAGCCCGGCCTTCTCGGTCCGGTGCATGACGTGGACGTGCTCGTTCGCGGCGGCCCGCTCGTCGGCGAGCTCACCGGTGCCGTCCGGGCTGCCGTCGTCCACCACGAGCACGTGGACGTCCGGAAGTGCCTTGTGCAGGCGATCCAGGATCGGGCCGAGGTTCTCCCGCTCGTTGTACGTCGGGATCACCACCAGCACCGGCTCGATTCCCCGGGCCCCCCGCGGCGCCTGCGACATCCGTCTTCCTCCGAATCCGCGGCGTGTCAGTCCGCCGCCCCTGCTGCCGTGCCGGCGCTGGTGCGCCGGGTGCGAAAACGGAGTACGAGCCCGCCGGCCACCCCGGCGATCGCCAGTGCCAGCAGCCCGTACTCCGTCCACGCACCGAGTCGATCCGACAGCGTAGTCTGCGTCCGCAGCGGGACGCGCCCGACCAGGGAATCTGCCGTGAAAAGGCCCGTTGAGCTGGTAACCGTCCCGTCGGGCGCCACGATCGCGCTCACGCCGGACACCGCCGAGACGACCACGGCCCGGCCGTGCTCGACCGCTCGCAGCCGGGACATGGCCAGCTGCTGCTCGCTCATCTCGCTCCGGCCGTACCAGGCGTTGTTGGTCGGCACGACCAGCACTTCCGCGCCGGCGTCGACGGCGTCGCGGCCCGGGTGGTCGAACGCCGTCTCGTAGCAGATGAACACGCCGACCTTCGTGCCCGCGACCGCCATCGCCGGGTTCGACCCGTCGCCGGGCACCATGTCGACGGTCTCCTGGTCGAGGAACGGCGTGACGAGCTGGGCGACCTTGCGGGCCGGCACGTACTCCCCGAACGGGACCAGCTGCTGCTTCGCGTACCGGACCCCGGGCCCGGTGTGCGGGTCCCAGGAGATGACCGAGTTCTGGAGGTGCCCGTCGGGCAGCGCGTAGAGCGCCCCGATCAGCGCCGGCACGCCGAAGTTCGCCACGAGCTGGTCGACCTGCGGGTCGGGACCGGTCACAGTCGTGGCGCTCTCCGGCCACACCACCAGGTCCGGCTTCGGCACCTTCCCGGCCTGGATGGCGGCCAGCAGCCGCTCGCTCTCGGCGATGGTGTTGCGGCGCAGCACGGCGCGCTCGCCCTGGAGCGCGAGCCCGATGTCCGGGGCGTTGCCCTGGACGGTCGCGACGGTGAGCTCGCCGTCCTGTGCGCCCGTCCCGATCGCCGGCCACAGCGCCAGTCCGGCGACGGCGGGCAGCACGGTGCCGAGCGCGGCGAAGACCGTCCCCCGGGCCCGCAGGGCGGGCCTGAGCGCGCCACGCGCGTCCCAGAGCCGTCCGGCGACCGCGGCCAGGCAGAAGCCGGTGAGGACGACGGCGAGGCCGACCAGGGGCGCGCCGCCGATCGAGGCGAGCGGCAGGAACGCGCCGTCGGGCTGGCTGAACGCGACGCGGCCCCAGGGGAAGCCGCCGAACGGGAACCAGGTGCGCGGTGTCTCCAGCGCGATGAACACCAGCGCCGCCCACAGCGGCCCGGCCGGCAGCCGGGACACCCAGGTGATGAGGCCGCCGGCCAGGCCGTGGTAGAGCGCCAGTGCGAACGACAGGCCGAGCCACGGCCACGGGCCGAAGTCCGGGCCCAGGAAGTCCAGCAGCCAGGTCAGCAGCGGCATGAAGAACACGACCCCGAACGCGAAGCCGTAGCCGAACCCGCCCCGGAAGCGGCGTCCGCGCAGCACGAGGGCGAACCCGGCGAACGCCAGCGGCGCCAGCCACCACAGCGGGCGCGGCGCGAAGCTCAGGTAGTAGGCGAAACCGGACACCAGCGCCGCGGCCAGCCGCAGCAGCCAGGCACGGGGGAACCGCCGCGTGCGGACGGGTTGGTGCTGGGCGCCCGGCTCGGGGTCCGCCACGGTGACTGCCACGCCTGATGACTCTAGGTGCCCGGCATGAAGCCGTCGTAGACGACCTCGCCGGAGCGGACCGTCCGCAGGCACCGGGGCAGGGCGGAGTCCGGCTCTAGCCGTGGCAGCGGCGGCACTCCGGCGCGCGGGTCGGTGGACCAGCGCTGCACGCGGCTGTCCGGGGTCGCGACGACGAGGTCGGTCGCGTCCCAGATCGCGTAGTGCGCGGGCGCGCCCGGCACCAGGCTGCCGGTGACGCCGTCGTTGACGCCCGCGGCGCGGTGCCCGGCCCGGGTGTGGGCGGTGAACGCCGCCCGCGGCGACAGGCCCGCGCCCGGCGTGCGGTGGTAGGCGGCCGCGCGGACGCTCGCCCACGGGTCGAGCGGCGTCACCGGCGCGTCGGAGCCGAAGGCGAGCAGGACGCCTTCGGCGGCCAGCGTCGAGAACGGGTTCAGCCCGGCCGCGCGGTCCGCGCCGAGCCGTTCGGCGTACATGCCTTCCGAGCCACCCCACAGGGCGTCGAACAGCGGCTGCACCGACGCCACCACGCCCCAGCCGGCCAGCGTCCTGGCCTGTTCGGGGGTGACCATCTCCAGGTGCTCGAGCCGGTGGTGGCGGGCGGCCAGCGCGCGCTGCCCGACCTCCTTCTCGGCGAGGCGGAAGCCCTCGATCGCCTCCGCGACCGCGGCGTCGCCGATGACGTGGAACCCGGCCTGCAGCCCGGCTTCGGTGCAGGCGGCGAGGTGCTCGGCGATGCGGTGCGCGTCGAGGTAGAGCGTTCCCGAACCGTCGTGGTCGGCGTACGGCCGGGTCAGGGCCGCGGTGCGGGAGCCGAGCGCGCCGTCGACGAACAGGTCGCCTGCCAGGCCGCGGACGCCGAGTTCGCGGGCGGTTTCGACGGCGCCGAGCTCGCCCCAGTAGCCGACGACCTCCGGCTGTGCGGGGCCGGCGAGGGCGAGCAGGGCGGCGAGGTCGTCGCGGCCGGAGATGTCGGGACCGGCGCACTCGTGCACGCTCACGATGCCCTGGCGGGCCGCTGCGGCGAGGAACGCCCGCTGGGCGCGGTCGCGCTGGTCCGGGGTGATCGCCGCGCGCACCGCGGCGCGGACGGCGTGGTGCGCGGCGCGGGTCAGCGGGCCGTCGGGCGACCAGCCGTCGGCGGCACGGGCGGCCGGCGCCAGCTCGACCAGCGCGGTGGAGACGAGCGCGGAGTGGACGTCGACGCGGCTCAGGTAGACGGGCGCGCCGGCGGCGGCGTCGTCCAGCTCGGCGCGGGAGGGTGGCCGCGGGTCGGTCCAGGCGGTCTCGTCCCAGCCGTGGGCGAGCAGGACCTGCCCGGGGACGACGGCGGCGCGGACGCGGGCCAGCAGTTCGGCTCGGTCGTGGACACCGGTGAGGTCGAGTCCGGTCAGGTGCAGGCCGGTGGCGGTGGCGTGGACGTGCGCGTCGACGAACGCGGGCGTCACGAACGCGCCATCGAGGTCGACCACTTCGGCGCCGGGGTGCAGGGCGCGGGCGGGGGCGTCCTGCCCGACCCAGACCACGGTGCCGCCGGTGACCGCCATCGCCGTGGCGTCCGGGCCGGCGGGGGTGTAGACGCGCCCGCCGAGCAGGAGCGTCGTGTGTTCGTCCGTCACACCCCTGAGTTTGCCCCGGCCACTTGACCTTCCTCCACCTGGGGGAAGACACGCCGCATACAGGAAGATTTACTCCGTCGAGACGATATGACAGGATATTTTCACGCGTTCCCGACGACTAGGAGTACAAGTGACTGCGACCCAGGAACCTGTGACGCCTGCCGCCGCCTTCGACCAGCCTTACGAGTACGCCCGCGCCGAGCTGGTGGAACCCGACTGGCGCCGTTTCCCGGGCTGGCACGACGTGACCGACGCGCAGTGGCGCGACGCGCAGTGGCAGCGCGTGCACTGCGTCCGCAACGTCAAGCAGCTGCGCGCCCTGATGGGCGACCTGCTGGAGGAGCGCTTCTACGACGACCTGCTCGCCGACCAGCGCGAGCTGGCGACGATGTCGATGCTGCTGCCGCCGCAGATGCTCAACACGATGGCCCCGACGGCGGGCACCGACCCGGCCAAGGTGACGGAGGCGTTCTACGCCGACCCGATCCGCCGCTACATGCTGCCGGTGAAGAGCGACCGCGACACGACGTGGCCGAGCCACCCGCACTCGGAACGCGACTCGCTGCACGAGGCCGAGATGTGGGTGGTGGAGGGCCTGACCCACCGCTACCCCACCAAGGTCCTGGCCGAGATGATCTCGACCTGCCCGCAGTACTGCGGGCACTGCACCCGGATGGACCTCGTCGGCAACTCGACCGAGCAGGTCGAGAAGCACAAGCTGACACTCAAGCCGGTCGACCGCCAGGACGCGATGATCGC
>Ga0070668_100001786_pt1 | contig 15635 bp, 13 predicted proteins | sample KBSS43metaG_FD_64661 | JGI IMG/M metagenome (GOLD analysis project Ga0070668, IMG submission 64661) | Switchgrass rhizosphere microbial communities from Kellogg Biological Station, Michigan, USA - KBS S4-3 metaG | ecosystem: Host-associated > Plants > Roots > Rhizosphere > Soil ... | reverse complement strand
GGAGGACGTCGAGCCGGTGCGCATCACGGAGATCACGCTGCGGCCGCGCATATCGGTCACGGGCGATCCGAGCGAGGAACGGATCCACAAGCTCGTCCACAGCGCGCACGGGTACTGCTTCGTCGCGAACAGCCTGACCAGCGCCATGTCGATCGAGCCGACGGTGGAGCGGCGATAGCCTCCCGCAGATGCCCGTCCCGGAACTGCTCACCCAACTGCTCACCGCACCGGGTCCACCGGGGCACGAGAGCGAGCCCGCGCGCGTGTGGCGCGAGGCCGCCGAGGAGTTCGCTGACGAGGTCACGACGGACAAGCTCGGAACGACGGTCGCGCGGGCGAACGGCCGCGGCGACAGCCCGCTGATGGTGGTCGTCGGGCACATCGACGAGATCGCGCTCCTCGTGAGCCACGTGACCGACAAGGGCTACCTGCGCGTCATCCAGTCCGGCGGCTGGGACGGGCAGGTCCTGGTCGCCCAGCGCGTGCACGTGATCACCCGCGACGGGGTGATCCCGGGGGTCGTCGGCCGCAAGCCGCCCCACCTCACCGACCCCGACGAGCGCAAGAAGGCGGTGCAGGTCAAGGACGTGCACGTGGACATCGGCGCGAAGGACGGTGACGAGGCGCGCTCGCTGGTCAAGCCCGGTGACCAGATCGTCATCGCCGCCGAGCCGATCGAGCTGCGCGGCGAGCGCGTGATCTCGCGTGCGCTCGACAACAGGCTGGGCGTGTTCGTGGCCATCGAGGTGGCGCGGCGGGTGAAGGAGGCCGGCGGCGGCGCGGGGCCGGTCGCCGGCGTGGCGGCGGTCCAGGAGGAGATCGGCGCCCACGGCGCACGCGTGATGGCGTACGGGCTCGAGCCGGACCTCGCGGTGGTGGTGGACGTGACGCACGCGACGGACGCGCCGGGCGTCGAGGCGGGCGAGCTCGGCGACCACGGCCTCGGGACGGGCCCGGTGGTCACCCGCGGCGCGATCGTGAACCGCGCCGTCGTCGACCTGCTGGACGAGGTCGCCGAGAAGGAGGGGATCGAGTGCACGACCGAGGCGGCCGGGCGCGGGACGGGCACTGATGCCGACGTCGTCCACCTGAGCCGCACCGGAGTGCCGACCGCGGTGGTCTCGATCCCGCTCCGCTACATGCACTCGCCGGTGGAGATGGTCGACCTCGCCGACGTCGAGGCGACGATCAAGCTACTCACCGCGCTGGCGCTGCGCCTCGAGGCTGATACGAGCCTCGCTCGCTGGTAGTCGCGGTTCCGCTAGGCGAGCGAGGGCTCGAGCACGGCCTGCGCGACGCGGTCGGCCACCGCCTCGGAAGTGAGCCCGACCTCCTCGCGCAGGAGCGCGGGCTTGCCGTGCGTCACGTAGCGGTCCGGCAGGCCGAAGCGGAGCACGCGAGTGTCGCGCAGCAGGTCGCGGTCGGCGAGGTGCTCGAGGACGGCGGAGCCGAAGCCGCCGGCGAGCACGTTCTCCTCCACGGTGACCAGGACGTCGTTCTCCGCGGCGAGGCGCTCGACCAGCTCCGCGTCGAGCGGCTTGGCGAAGCGAGCGTCGGCGACGGTCGGATCCACGCCGTGCTCGGCGGCGAGCTCCTCGGCCGCTCCGAGCGCGACGCTCACGCCGTATCCGTAGCCGAGGAAGGCGATGGTCTCGCCGTCGCGCAACACCTCGCCGCGCCCGATCTCGATCGGCTCCGGACGCAGCGGAAGCGGCACGCCCTCGGCCTCGCCGCGCGGGTAGCGGAGCGCGATCGGGCCGTCGTCGTATCTGAGAGCGGTGTGAAGCATGTGCACGAGCGCGGCCTCGTCGCGCGGCGCCATCTGCACCATGTGCGGAAGGCAGCGGAGGTACGAGATGTCGAAGGCGCCGTGGTGGGTCGGGCCGTCGTCGCCCACCAGGCCGGCGCGGTCCATCGCGAAGACCACGTTCAGCTTCTGGAGGCAGACGTCGTGGACGATCTGGTCGTAGCCGCGCTGGAGGAAGGTCGAGTAAATGGCCGCGACCGGCTTGGCTCCTTCGAGCGCCAGCCCGGCGGCGAACAGGACGGCGTGCTGCTCGGCGATGCCCACGTCGTAGTAGCGCTCGGGCAGCGCCTTCTGGAGCAGGTTGAGTCCGGTTCCGGAGTTCATCGCCGCGGTGATGCCCACGACGCGCTCGTCACGGCGCGCCTCCTCGACGAGCGCCTCGCCGAACACCGTCGTGTACTGGGGTGGCGCCGCTGACGCCGCCTTCGCGGTCGCGGCGGGCTTCTTCTTGGGCGCGGCCGTCCCGTTGACCACCGAGCCCGGCTTCGCGGCATGCCACTTCTCCATGCCCTCGAGCCCGCCCTCCTCGGCGGGCACGAAGCCCTTTCCCTTCACCGTCTTGCAATGCACGACCACGGGCCGGTCCGCCTGGAGCGCCTCGCCGATCGCGGTGCGGAGTGACTTGACGTCGTGGCCGTCGATCACGCCCACGTAGGCGAGGTCGAGCTCCTCGAAGAAGAGCCCCGGCGCCCAGTAGGCCTTCAGCGACTCCTTCAGGATCGGGCCGAGGCGCTCGATCTTGCTCCCGATGCCGGCGGGCAGCTTCGTGAGCGTCTCCTCCGCGTCCTCGCGCGCGTGGTAGAGCTTCGGGTTCAGGCGCATGCGGTTGAAGAGCCGCGACAGCGCGCCGACGTTCGGGGCGATCGACATGCCGTTGTCGTTCACCACGATCACGATCGGCAGGTCCATGCCGCCGGCGTTCAGGAGCGCCTCGAAGGAGACGCCGCCGGTGAGTGCCCCGTCGCCGATCACCGCGACGACCTTGCCGTCGGGGGCGACGCCCCGGCGCATGGCCTCCTTGATGCCGACCGCATACGAGACGCTGGTCGAGGCGTGACCGGCGCCCATGATGTCGTGCTTCGACTCGTAGATCGAGCAGAAGGGCGCGAGGCCGCCGTACTTCCGAATCGTGTGAAGCTCGTCGCGGCGGCCGGTGAGGACCTTGTGGGGGTAGGCCTGGTGGCCGACGTCCCAGAGAACCTTGTCGCTCGGCGAATCGAGCAGAGAGTGGATCGCGACCGCGATCTCGCAGGCGCCGAGGTTCGCGCCGAAGTGGCCGCCGATCTCGCCGATCGTCTCGATGATCAGCTCGCGGACCTCCTGAGCGAGCTGAGCCAGCTGGTCGTCGTCGAGGCCCTTCAGGTCGGCCGGGCTGTCGATCTTGTCGATGAGCTTCGAGACGGTCATGTGGTGCGCGTCAGGATGTAGTCGGCGATCTGGCCGAGCCTGCCGGTGGCTCCGTCGGCCTCGGCGAGTGCGGTCCGTGCGGCCGCGTGACTCTCCTTGGCCAACTCTCGTGCCCGGTCCAGGCCGAACACACTCACGTATGTCGCCTTTCCATGGCGCTCGTCGGAGCCCCTTGGCTTCCCAAGCTCGGCCTCGTCGCCGGTCACGTCGAGGATGTCGTCGACGATCTGGAACACGACACCGAGCTCAGCCGCAAAGCGCCGGAACGGGATTGTGGCAGGTCCGACGAGACCCTCGAGGGCGAGCACCGATCCGACGGAGGCGGCGATCAGTGCGCCGGTCTTCAGCTCGTGCAGGTGACGAAGGTCTGATTGGTCGGCGCCGGCCACGTCGAGGAACTGGCCGCCGACCATGCCGTGCGTCCCGGCGGCGGTCACGACCTCGCGGATGGCGGCGATCACGTTGGCGGGCTCGCCCCGCTGTTGGTCGAGCGCGAGGCGCAGTCCCTCGGCGAACAGTCCGTCCCCGGCCAGAATCGCCACGTCCTCGCCGAACGCGACGTGGCAGGTGGGCTTGCCCCTCCGCAGCTCGTCGTCGTCCATGGCCGGGAGGTCGTCGTGGATGAGCGAGTAGGTGTGGATCATCTCGATGGCCGCGGCGAGCGGGAGCACCTCGTCCGGCTGGCGGCCGACCGCCTCGGCGGTCGCGAGCGCCAGCACGGGGCGGATTCGCTTGCCGCCGGCGAGCAGCGAGTAGCGCATGGCCTCCTCGAGCCGGGCGGTGCCGGGCTCGGCGGCGAAGCGAAGCGCCTCGAGGTAGGCGTCGACCTTCTCCTGAAGCTCCACCGGATACGCGGCGGCCTCGACAGGAGTGGTCAAAGCAAGCGCTCCTGGCCCTCCGACTCGGCCGCGCCCCGCGCGCGGGCATCGATCTCGGAGCCGAGGCGCGCGGCCGCCTCGGCGCAGCGCTCGACCAGGTCCGCCGCCTCGTCGGCATCGACCGCGTCGGCGCGGAGCTTGTCGGCGACCGCCTCGAGCTCCTCGGCAAGCTGCGTCAGCGAATCGGGAGAGTTCATGCACCAGCCCCGTTCTCTCGCTGGACGGCGCCGAGAACCCCGTTGATGAAGCCGGGAGCATCGACACCGCACAGCTCCTTGGCCGCCTCCACCGCCTCGTCGATCGCTACCTCCACCGGCACATCCTCCCTGCTTCTCATCTCGTGCACCGCCACGCGGAGTATGTTGCGCTCGAGCGGCGCGATGCGGTCGAGCGACCAGCCGCTGGCGTGCCTCGCGATGGACTCGTCGAGCGAACCGCGGTCGGCCTCGACGCCCTCGACCAGCTCGCGTGTGAACGCGCTGGCGCCGCGGTCGACGAGCTCCGCGGCCGGCCGGCCGGTCACGTCGGATTGGTAAAGGGCGACCACCGCGGCCCGTCGCTGCTCAGTCCGCCTGGCCACCGTCGCTCACGCGCGTGAGACGTACTCGCCGGAGCGGGTGTCAACGCGGACGCGATCGCCGACGTTCACGAACAGCGGCACGCGCACGACCACACCCGACTCGAGCGTGGCGGGCTTGTCGCCGCCGCCGCTGGCCGTGTCGCCGCGAACGCCGGGCTCCGTCTCGGCGACGCTGAGCTCCACGGCGCTGGGGACCTGGACGTCGCTGGGCGACTCGTCGACGTAGAGGACCTCGACCTCCTCGTTGGGAACCACCCATTTGAGCGACTCGGCCACGCTGTCCTCGGGCACCGCCATCTGCTCGTAGGTCTGCGTGTCCATGAAGTGAGCGTCGGTGCCGTCCGAGTAGAGGAAGGTCATCTTGCGCGACTCGGTGCGAACCGGCCGGAACTTCTCCCCCGCCCTGAAGGTCTTGTCGATCACGGCGCCGTCGTCGGCCCGCTTGAGCTTGGTGCGGACGAAGGCACCACCCTTGCCGGGCTTCACGTGCTGGAACTCGACGATCTTGAAGACCGTGCCATCCACCTCGATGTGGGTGCCGTTCTTGAACTGGTTGGTTCCGATCATGCGCGGGAGAAGGTTAGCCGCGCGATCAGCTTTCGGAGGTCGGCCTCGACGGCACCCGGCGTGTCGTGGAGCTGGCGCCAGGTGATCCGGACCACGCGCCACCCGCTTGCCTCCAGCCGTCGGTCGCGGGCTCGGTCGGCTTCGAACGCCTCCACGATTGCGTGGTGGGTGCGGCTGTCGAGCTCGACGATCAGCCGTGCCTCCGGCCAGACGCAGTCGACCTCGTAGCCCTCGACGAGGACGTTCGTGTTGGGCAGGGGAAGGGCGGCGTTGATGAGGAAGGCTTGGAAGAGCTCTTCGAGCTCGCTCTTCACGACGTTCAGGCCGCGCTTCGCCTCTAGAACGACGGCTCTGAGGGTGGGGACTCCAGGTTTTCTGGGGTAGCGCTCCATGAGGTCGCCGAGCCACAGGCGGTCCGTGAGCCGGAGCTGCTCGGCCTGCCGCATTGCGCCGCGGAGCTCGTCGCGTTGAACGACAGCACTGAGGTCGAGGAGCGTGCGGGGCACGGTCGTGGTTGGGATGCCGAGGTGCGTGGTTGTCTCGTCGGTGGGCAGGTTGGCCCAGTGGAGGTGGATGCCGGGGCGGGGCCGCCTTCCCCGTGGCACCGCTACCTCGATCGGCTGCTCCGCCGGATGCCCCAGAGCCAGGCCGCCGCGAAGTGACTCAGCACGGCGCTCGGCTGGCAAGCGAGAACGGCGGCCATCCAGCGTCCGCGCTGGGTCAGGAGGCGGGGACCGACGACTGCGTAGACCCCGCGGTGGACACCAGAGAGCCGACCGACCTTCAGTCTGTGATCGATTGCGTCACTTCCAAGGCCAAGCATTGAAAGCTGGGGGCGCGAGATCACACCGTGCTGGGCTTCCGCGACGCGCCGAATTTCGCGATCCAGCGGATCATGTCTGCGTTGACCGCGCATTACACGGTTAACGCAGACAGCATTCCGAATCGCCCCCCCCTCAATGCCGTCGTTCGTCAACCACCAACACCGGGCGGCAGGCGCCCCTCCTCGCGCAGCTTCTCCAGATGCGCCTGCAGGGTCAGGCCCGCCGCGGGGCGCAGCTCCGGCGGCACCTCGGACCACGCGGCGTCCAGGAGGTCTTCCTCAGTGCGCAGTCCCGCCTCCAACGCCGAGACCAGACGGCCTTCGCGCTCCAGCCGGTGGGCGAGGTACTCGTCCAGCTTCGCCGCGGTGTCCCAGACGTACGGGCCGTGCCCCGGGCACAGCACGTCGAGATCCAGCGAGCGCAGCCTGCGCAGCGAATCCAGGTATGCGGCTAGTGAGCCCTCGCCCGGCGCGATGAACACGCTCCCCTCGCCCAGAACCGTGTCGCCCGTGAAGCACACCCGCCCGAACAGCAGGCACACGCTGTCCGCCGAGTGACCGGGCGTCGCGATAGCGGTGAATGGACCGATGGACTCCCCTTCGGACGGCAGCGTGACCGGTGCGTCGAGCAACGCCGCCCCCTCCGCATGATCCGCATGCGAGTGGGTAAGGACAACCCCCTCAATGCCGTCGTTCGCTGCATCGCACACAGCCTTCAGATGAGCGGGAATAGCCGGGCCCGGATCGACCACCCAGCGCCCGACGACGTACGAGTTCGTGCCGTCCAGGGTGAGGGCCGACGGGTTGTCGGCGCGCACGCGGATGACGCCCTCGGGATGCGGCATGCCGAGGTTTCTACCGGAGTATCCTCGCCCCAGTTGGGCTCGCAAATGAGTACGGGGGACACCGCCTGGGAGCGGCGAGCGTTTCCGCTCGCACTGGCCGCCATGGCGGTAGTGGTGATCTTCGACCTGTCGGTCGACACGTTTGCCCTGCTCATCCAGCTATTGCTCGTGGGGCCGCTGATCGCGGCCACCGGGGCCAGCGTGCGCCAGACGATCATCGTGGCCGTCGTCGCCCTCGCGGTTTCCATCCCGCTCGTCGTGGGCGACGACGCGTTCGGCAGCGACCGCTACTTCGTCGCGACGGCCGTCCTGATCATGGGCGGCGCGCTGTCCGTGATCATCGCGAGGCTCCGAAGCCACCTCCAGCGCGACTCCGCGCGGCTGCAGGCGCAGTACAACCTTGCTCGCGTAATCGGCGACGCCACCAGCTTCGACGAGGCCGCGCCGCGCCTCCTTGCCGCGATCGCTCCGCCGCTGGGCCGCCAGATCGCGCAGTACTGGGTCCTGGGAGACGGAGGCACCCTGAGATGCGTCGCTCACTGGCACAAGGAGGGGAGCGACTTCGAGGCCTTCGAACAGGCGAGCCGCGAGCTGATCCTCCAGCGGGGCGAGAGCCTCCCCGGCCAGGCGTGGGAAGCCGGGCGCCCGGTCTGGCTCGGCGACGCGCTCACGGCGGGGACCTTCGTACGAGCCCGGGAGGCCGAGGCGGCCGACCTGCACGGAGGGATGGCCTTCCCGGTCGTCGGGGGCCAGGGCTGCATCGGGGTCATCGAGCTCTACTCGCACGAGATCCGGGAGCGCGACGCCGGCGTCTATGCGCTCAGCGAGGCGCTCGGGCGCCAGGTGGGTGAGTTCGTCGAGGCGCTGCGGCTCGAGCAGGAGCGCGAGGAGGCCCGCGTGCAGCTCGAAGCGATCCTGCGCGGCGTCGCGGACGCGGTGACCGCGCAGGCGCCGGACGGCCGGCTTCTGTTCGCGAACGAGGCTGCGGCGGCATCCATGGGCTTCGAGTCCCCGGAGGCGCTGATGAACGCTCCGCTCGAGGACCTCATGGGCCGCTACGACATGCTCGACGAGGACGGCGACCCCTACCCGCTCGAGGCGCTTCCCGGCCGGCGAGCGCTGGCGGGAGAGGACGGCGCCGAGTCGGTCGTCCGCTTCCGCGTCAGGGGTACCGGCGAGGAGCGCTGGTCCGCGGTCAAGGCCACACCCATCCGCGACGCCGACGGCAACGTGACGATGGCGATCAACGTCATCGAGGACATCACCACCCACAAGCGCGCCGAGCTGGGCCAGCGCTTCCTCGCGCGGAGCGGCGAGGTGCTCGCCTCCTCGCTCGACCCGGACCAGCTGCTCGTGGAAATCGCGAACCTCGCCGTCCCGGAGCTGGCGGACTGGTGCTCCGTAGAGGTGCTGACGGACAGCGGCCTGCTCGAGCGCAAGGCACTGGCTCACTTCGATCCCGACGTCCGCGAGCGCGGCATCGAGCTCAGCAGGCGCTACCCGCCCGACCCCGACGCGCCGCAGGGCATCTACCAGGTGGTCAGGACCGGCCAGCCCGAGCTCTACCCCGACATCCCGGACGAGATGGTCCGGGCGGCCGCGGTCGACGAGGAGCACTACCGCGCGATCACCGAGATCGGGATGCGCTCGGCGATCATCGTGCCGATGACGGCGCGCGGCCGCACGCTCGGCGCGCTCACCTGGGTCAACGGGCGCCCCGGCCGCAGCTTCGACGCGCAGGACGTCGAGCTGGCGCAGGAGCTCGCCCGGCGATGCGCCACCGCGATCGAGAACGCGCGGCTCTACAGCGACCGCGCCTACATCGCGCGCACGCTCCAGCAGAGCCTCCTGCCGGTCGAGCTCCCCGACATCCCCGGTGTCGAGACGGCCGCCCGCTTCCGGCCCACGGGCGAAGGGAACGAGGTCGGCGGCGACTTCTACGACATCTTCGAGACCGGCGAGCGCGGCTGGACGGTTGTGATGGGCGACGTGTGCGGCAAGGGGCCGGATGCGGCCGCCGTTACCGCCCTGGCCCGCTACACGCTGCGCGCGGCCGCGATGCGGCAGGGCCTGCCGAGCCGGAGCCTGTCCATGCTGAACGAGGCGCTGCTCCGCCAGCGCGACGACCGTCGCTTCTGCACGGTGGCCTACGCCTACATCGAGCCGCTCGCCCACGGCGCGCGCGTGGGGATCTCCTGCGGAGGCCACCCGCTCCCCCTCCTGCTCCGCGCGGACGGCAGCGTCGAGCCGGTCGGCGCGGCGGGGACGCTCCTGGGCGTGGTCCCCGACCCTGATCTCGAGGATCGCGCGATCACCCTGGACCCCGGGGACACACTCGTCTTCTACACGGACGGCGTCATCGAGAGCCGCGCCAACTCCGACGGAGTCCTGGACGAGGGCCGCCTCGGCGAGCTGATCGCGACCTGCGCGGGCCGCGGCCCCGACACGATCGCCGCCATGGTCGAGGACGCGGCCGTCCTCTCCCAGAACGGCCGTCCGAGGGACGACATCGCCGTTCTGGTGCTTCGCGTGGCCGAATAAACGTCCAGTCGAGGGGAGCTTTTCCGCGCAATGGGTTGGACCCAATGCCCAACCGGGTACACCCAGGACATGGCGCCAGAGGCCCGAAGCCCCGTGGGCGGGATCGAAACGCAGGGCCCGGATGGCCTCAGAATGCGATTGGGAAGCGGCCCCGACGCCGCCGCGGAGGCCCGTCACGCGATCGGGCAGCTGCGCGCGGACCTCGATCCACCGCTGATGGAGACGCTCCGCCTGCTCGTCACGGAGCTCGTCACGAACAGCGTTCGCCACACCGATTGCGACGCGCTCACGCTCAAGATCGCGGTCGGCCGGTCGGCGGTCCTGACAGAGGTGACGGACGACGGCCCCGCCTTCGACCTCGAGCTCTACGAGGCCGCGAGTGCGGATGAGCACGATCCCGGCTTCGGGTGGGGGCTCTTCCTCGTCCAGCGGCTCGCCAAGAGCTGGGGCGTCAAGGAGGACGGCCACTCCAAGCGCGTCTGGTTCGAGCTCGGGCGCGCCTAGAACGTCAGCTGCGGGTCGTCCGGCTCCGGCACCTCCTGCCCGAGCAGCGCGCGGAAGCGCTGCGCGGCGGTGGGCGCGTCGTCGCCGCGGTTGTTGTTGAAGGCCACGTGCACCTCGCCGGCGCTCTCAGCGAGCTTGCGCGCCCGGCCCGCGATCTCCTCGAGCTCGTCGTCGGTGTACTGCCAGGCGAAGCGCTCCGCGACGGACCTGCCCGTGAGATAGCCCTTGGTGTTGCGCCCGTGCGCCCGCAGGTAGGCGATCGAGGGGCTCGTTACCGCGTCGAGCGGCGGCATGATCTGGAAGTTGTCCGCCGGCGGAGCGTCGACGGTGACGTAGGTGACGCCGCGTTCCGCGAACCAGTCGAGCGTGGCCTCGCGCCGGCGCTCGTCCACCCAGTTCCGGTTCCGCAGCTCGACGGCGAGCCGGTGCCCCCCGAAGGCCTCGACGAGCCGGTCGAGCTCCTCGAGCTGGTGGCGCGCGGGGCTGAACGCTGGCGTGAGCTGGAGCAGGTAGGCGCCGAGCTTGCCCGCCTCTGCGAGCGGGGCCGTCTCCTCGATCAGCCGCGCGGCCAGAGCTGTCTCGAGCTCGGGCGTGAGCCGGACGCGTCCCCGTCCGGAGGTCTCCGCCATGTCGCGCAGGTCGGGCGGCAGCGAGTCCACCGGCGCGGAGTGCCTGGAGAGAGCCCGGTGCACCTTGACGTCGAACTCGAACTCCGGCGGCGTGACCTCGACCCAGCCGTGAACCGTGTTGCGGTCCGGAACGGCGTAGAAGCTCGAGTTCAGCTCGACCAGCTCGAAGCGCTGCGCGTACCAGGGCAGCCGCTCCTTCGCCGGCAGCTTCGGCGGATACCACTCCTTGACGAACCCCGGGTCCGCCCAGCTGGAGGTGCCGACGAGGATGCGCCCGCTCATGGGGATAGTGTGGCGACATGGAGCATCTCGAGAGCGCCTGGAAGCTCGAGGGGATCTCGCCGCGGGCGTATCAGCATCCCGCTGACCGGGCCGCGACCGCGGCGCTTCAGAAGGTGCCCTATCTCGACGACGTGGTCCGAAAGCTCGTGGCGCTCGGCTACGAGCGGGCGCTCCGCGCGGCCTCGCTGGGCTCCGCGGTCCGGCTCGGCCAGCAGCAGCTGCCGGGCATCTGGGTGCTTCACAGGCAGGTCGTGGGCACGCTCGACATCGAGCGGGTGCCGGATCTCTACCTGACGCAGTTCCCGCTTGCGAACGCGTACACGATCGGCGCCTCCAAGCCGATCGTGATGCTCAACTCCGAGCTGGTCCGGATCCTCGACGAAGACGGACGGCGAGTCGTGCTCGCCCACGAGGCGGCTCACGTGCACTCGGACCACGTGCTGTACCAGACCGCGCTGCTGATCCTGCTCCGGATCGGCGGGTCGGTGCGGCTGCCGCTCCTTGCCGGGCTGCCGCTGCTCGCGATCCAGTACGCCCTGCTCGAGTGGTTCCGCGCGGCCGAGCTCTCCTGCGACCGCGCCGCCGCGATCGTGACGCGCGATCCCACGGCGGTCTGCCGCTCGCTGATGACCATCGCCGCCGGGGAGGCGGCCGAGGACCTGAACCTCGATGCCTTCATCGCCCAGGGCATGGACTACAGCGAGGGCGGCGGAGGCCTCGAGAAGCTGACGAAGCTGCTTCAGGACATGCACCTGACCCACCCGATGCCCGTCCGCCGGGTGCGCATCCTGCTCGACTGGGTGCACGAGGGAAGCTACGACTCGATGGTGCGCGGCGAGTACCTGCGTCGCGGCCAGGAGGGCTCGCTGCGCGAGGAGGCGGACGCCGCGAGCGCCTTCTACGCCGACCGGATCGCGGGCGCCTTCCAGCAGGCCGGCACCTCGGTCGCGGACGCGGGCCAGCAGTTCGCCGACTGGCTGAAGCGGCAGCGCTCGTCGGAGTAGCTCAGCCGCGGCGGCCGAAGCTGTGCGCCGTCGGCAGCACCGCGCTGAGCTCGCCGGCGTCGCTCGACCAGACCCGGCGGGGCTCGATGTGGGTGACCTTTGCGGGTGGGAGGTCGGGGCGGTCCAGGCGCTCGATCCTGTCGACGATCACGTTCGCCGTGCCCTCGCGGCGCTCCAGGCGGCCGGAGGCCACCACGAGCGGCTCGGAGCGCACCGCCAGGCGGAAGCGCTCGTGGACCGGTGGAGGGATGATCAGGTTGATCGTGCCGAGCTCGTCCTCGAGGAGCATGAAGGTGACGCCCTTGGCCGTGGCGGGGCGCTGGCGGGCGATCACCAACCCGGCGACCCTGACGCGCCGGCCGTGCGGGTCGACCTCGAGGTCGGTGCTGGTGCTGAGGTCGGCGGGCAGCTCGGGCCGCATCAGCTCGAGCGGGTGCTCGCGGAGGGTCACGCCGGTGGACCCGTAGTCGGCCAGCATCCGCTCCCAGGCGCTGAGGGCGCGCAGCTCGGGGCCCTCGTGCGGGTCGAGCGGCAGCGCGAGCTGGGTTCCCTCAGGCACCTGGGTGCCCGGAACCGCCACCCCGAGCATCCAGAGCGCTCGCCTGCGCCGCGCGGTGGGCTCGCCGTCCACGAGCGCGTCGCAGGCGCCCGCCCAGGCGAGCCGGCCGAGCGTCTCGGCGGAGGCGCCCGAGCGGCCGGCGAGGTCGCCGAGCGAGCGCCAGCCGGCGAGCGCGGAACCCGCCGGCGTCGCGGCGGCGGGCTCCCCCGCGCCGTCGCGCTCGGCCACCATCGCGCGCACCTCGGCCTCCTTCACGCCGGTCACGTAGCCGAGGCCCATGCGGACCGCTCCCATCTCCACGCGGCACTCGGCGTCGCTTCGCACGACGCACGCCGGCAGCACCTCAACCCCGCGGCGCTGCGCCTCGTGCACCAGCGCGTCGGGAGGGTAGAAGCCCATCGGCTGCTCGTTCAGGAGCGCGCAGAGGAACTCGGGGTGGTAGTGCACCCGCAGCCAGGTCGACTGGTACGCGAGCAGCCCGAACGCCGCCGAGTGCGCCTTCGGGAAGCCGAAGCCGGAGAAGCCGACGATCTGGGTCCACACCCGCTCTGCCACCTCGCGCGCCGCGCCGCGCTCCGCCGCCCCGGCGATGAACTTCTCCTCGTAGGCCCGGATCGCCGCCTCGGAGCGGCGCCGGCTCATCGCCCGGCGCAGCCCCTCCGCCTCCCCGGCTGAGAAGCCCGCGAACGCCATCGACACCTCCAGCACCTGGTCCTGGAAGACGATCGTGCCGAGCGTGTCGCGTAGCACCGGCTCCAGTGAGGGATGCTCGTAGGGCACCTGGAAGTCCGGGTCGGCGCGCAGCGCCTTGCGATGCTCGATGTACGGGTGCACCGCCCCGCCGATGATCGGCCCGGGCCGGACGAGCGCCACCTGGACGGTGAGGTCGTCGAGCGTCTCCGGGCGGGTCCGCTTCAACATCTGCATCTGCGCGCGCGACTCGATCTGGAAGACGCCCGTCGTCTCCGCCTCCTGGATCCGGGCGTAGACCTCCTTGTCGTCGTACGGGATACGGGAGAGGTCGATCCTCTCGCCGCGCACGCGCGCGATCTCGTCGATGCAGCGCTCGACCGCCGACAGCATCCCCAGCCCGAGCAGGTCGATCTTCAGGAAGCCCGCGTCGCCGCACGAGTCCTTGTCCCACTGCACCATCTGGCGGCCCTCCATGGAGGCCGGCTGAACCGGGCAGAGGTCGATCAGCGGCTGGGTCGAGATGACCATCCCGCCCGGGTGCTGGGACATGTGCCGCGGGAGCCCCCAGGCGTCGCGCGCCAGCTTCACCAGCGAGTCCCAGCGCGTCGAGCCGCCGCGCGGGACCTCGCCCTCGATGTCGTTCCGGTCCTTCCAGGGGTCCACCTGGCGAGCCAGCCGCTCGATCTCTCCCGGCGGCAGGCCGAGCGCCTTCGCGAAGTCGCGCACCGCCGAGCGCACCTGGAAGGTCGAGAACGCGGCCACGAGCGCGCAGCGGTCGCGGCCGTAGCGGTCGTGGACGCGCGGGATCAGCACCTCGCGGATGTCGCGCGGGAAGTCGAGGTCGATGTCGGGCAGCGCGGTCAGCTCCTCGTTCAGGAAGCGGCCGAGGAGCAGCTCGTTCGCGATCGGGTCGACGTGCGAGAGCCCGGTCAGGTAGCAGACGATCGAGGACACGCTGGACCCGCGCCCGCGGCCCGGCGGCAGCAGGCGCCGCGACGAATCCGCCCCGCGCACCTCGGCGGCCACCTCGCGCGCCAGCTCCAGCATGTCGCGGTGGAGCAGGAAGAAGCCGGACAGGCCGAGGTGGCGGATCACGCGCAGCTCCTCGTCCAGCCGCGCCGCCGCCTCGGAGGAGAGCCTCGCTCCGCCGGCGGCGTCGCGCCGGCCTCGCGCACGGGGCGAGCCGTAGCGCTCGGCGAAGCGGTCGGCGCAGAGCGCGGCCAGCTTCGAGTCGGCGTCGGGGTCCTCCGAGCCGGGATAGCGGTAGCCGAGGTCCTCGGTGAGGTCGAAGCCGAGGCGCTCGGCCAGCCGGCCGCTCTCCTCGACAGCGTCGGGGTGGTCGCGGAAGCGCTCGGCCATCCGCTCCGGGGGCGCCAGCACGTGCGAGGAGTTGCCGCGCCGCTGCGGCTCCGTCTCGTCGAGCGTCTTCCCGAGCCCCACGGCCACCATCGCGTCCTGAAGGGCGATCCGCTCGCGCGCGTGGACGTGGACGTTGCCGGTCGCCACCGTGGGCACCCCGAGCCGTTCGGCCAGCTCGGCCAGCAGCCGGTTGCGGCGCCTGTCGTGGCGCCAGAACGGGCGCTGGAGCTCGATGCGGAAGCGGTCCGGGCCGAAGATCCGAGCGAGCCGCCGCGCCACGGCCGCTGCCTCCGCGTGGCGGTCCGCCTCGACGCGCGACGCGACCGCGCCGCGGCGCGCGCATCCCGAGAGGCACACGAGCCCGGCGGCGTGCGGCTCGAGCGCCTCGAGCGAGATGCTCGGCTCGCCGTCGAGCGGGTCCTGGCGGCCGCCGCCCTCCGTCCAGCCCTCGCGCGCCCAGCGGCGGGTCGGCCAGTGCGACGCGGTGATCGCCCGGCAGAGGTTCGTGTAGCCCTCGCGCGTCTCGCACAGGAGTGTGAGATGGGTGCCGTCGGCGAGCGTCAGCTCCGCGCCGGTGATCGGACGGATGCCGAGCGGCTTCAGCGCGTGCGCCATCTCCATGGCGCCGTGAAGGCCGTCGTGGTCGGTGAGAGCTAGAGCGCTATGGCCCTGCTCGGCTGCCGTGCCCGCCAGTTCCGCCGGATGCGAGGCGCCGTCAAGGAACGAATATGCGGAGTGGCAATGCAGCTCGACATATGGCACGAACGTATGTTCGCACGTTGGCCTGCCCTATGCCACTGCTTCGTGCCTGCGGCGGCGCTTCGACTGGTAGAGCACCGCGTCGGCGCGGGCCACCAGGCGGTCGGGGGTCTCCCCCGGCTCGTAGGCCGCCACTCCGAAGCTCGCCTGGATCAGAGAGATCGGCTCGCGTGCCGCGACCGAGACCACGTCCTGGAGCCGCTGCACCACCCGTTCGGCGTCGAGCTCTGACGCTCCTGGCAGCACGATCGCGAACTCGTCGCCCCCGAGCCGGTAGGCGTCGTCGCGGCGCAGGTCGGTCCGCAGCGCGTCGGCGAGCAGGCGCAGCGCGAGGTCCCCCGCCTCGTGGCCGAGCGTGTCGTTCACGCGCTTCAGGTTGTCCATGTCGCAGAGGATCA
>Ga0070668_100001785_pt1 | contig 15637 bp, 10 predicted proteins | sample KBSS43metaG_FD_64661 | JGI IMG/M metagenome (GOLD analysis project Ga0070668, IMG submission 64661) | Switchgrass rhizosphere microbial communities from Kellogg Biological Station, Michigan, USA - KBS S4-3 metaG | ecosystem: Host-associated > Plants > Roots > Rhizosphere > Soil ... | reverse complement strand
AGACAGCGCACACGACGGACGCGGATTACCTTTGTTAGACGCCGCGGAACAGCGTTTGCGCGCCTCGGTGCGCTCGTCGAACCTTTCTTTGGCGAAGCTATGAGTTGCGAGAAGAGACGAGGGCTAGCGCAGGAAGCGGCCGTCTTTCCCGATCACCGTGAGGTCGACGTACTTCGAGCCGTTGTGATCAGAGGGCGTATAGGTGATGTAGAACCCTCCGATGTCGTAGTCGCGCAGAGTCTCCATCGCGTTGACGAAGCCCTCGCGCGTCGGATTCGTTCCCGCGCGACGTAGGCCTTCGACGAAGACCCGGGCGGCGATGTAGCCCTCGAGGCCACCGAATCCGAATTCGGCGGTGCTGTTGCTGGCGCTTTGATGTCGTTGGTAATCCTTCACAATCGGCGTACCGAGGTTCCAGGGGAATGGCACAACCTGCGAAATCCCGACGCCGCGGCCCTCCGCGCCCAGTTCCGCAGCCAGGGCCTTGCTGCCTACGAACGACACGTTCATGAACTGCGGATTGGAACCCGCCTTTTTCATCGCCTTGATGAACGCGGCGCAGGACTTGTATGCGGAAATCAGCACGACCGCCTGCGGATCCTTGGCAGAAATCTCACTGACCGATGCAGCCACGTCGACCGAATTGCGCTCCACGGTGCCGAGCGCGACGATCTTCATGTTGCGCGCTTTCATCGCCCGTTCCACGCCCGTGAGACCCGCCTTGCCGTACGAATCGTTCTGATAGAACACGGCGATGCGCTTCAGGTCGAGCTTCGTGACGAGCTCTACGATCGCGTCCGTCTCCGCGTAGTAGCTGGCACGCACGTTGAAGACGTACCTGTTGAACGGGGAACGCAGGAGCTCGGCACCCGTAAACGCGCCTACGAACGGCACGCGCGCTTCCGTGAAGATCGGCTTGGCGGCCTCTGATGTCGGCGTGCCCACGTAACCGAGCAGCACGAACACGTCGTCCTGGATGAGCCTGCGCGTATTTTCGGCAGCGCGGCCCGGTTCGTATCCGTCGTCGAGGGACTTGAGGATGAGCTTGCGTCCGTTCACCCCGCCAGCACGGTTTACTTGGTCGAAGTAGGCCTGGATGCCGCTTCGCATATCCTTGCCGAGTTCGGCGGCGGGACCCGAAAATGCGGCGGATTGGCCGACGGTCACTGTGGCGGCAGTGAGTCCTTCAGCGGCTGCAGCCGGGTCGGAGACGAGCGCGAGGGCGGTTCCCGCTAACACGAGTAGTCGCTGGGAGAACATGGTGTCCTCTACAGAGCTTTAGTCAGTTCTGAACGTGAAGCAATTTTTGCGCCGCGGGCTGCGTTGCGCGCGTTGTTCGGTGCTTCCTGAGTCGCGGTGTGGAGCGATTAGCGTTGGTGGAGTGAATCTCGTGGCGTTGATCGCGAGTTTCAGGATTTGCGGCGCTTCCCTTTCAGCCCGACCAATGGAAGCGCCGCGCCAATACCGGAAATAAAATGCATGCCATAGAAGCTTCCAGGCCACAGGCCTCTTGCAAGCACAGTTGCACTGTGACACGCTGTTTCGCATTGGGGTGATGCATTAAATTGCATGAACAGCGCGAGAAGGCGGTCGCGCGCGGGGCAGCAATCCGTACTGCCAATTACTCAGGAGGATCAAAGAACCGACGAGGAAAAAACAAGCGATGGATAAGTGAGACGGGCGTCGCGCGCCGACCGGGGAGGCCTGTGTGTTGATCAATTGAGTTGGACTACGCGTGCGTGGAGGAGGCGAGCATGTACATGGAATCAGCAGGTTCGGGCAGTAGTGCGATTCGGAGCATGTCGGCGATCGCAGGTACCGCGGCGGCATTGGTGCTGCTCGTTTCGTGTAACGATGGCGGTGACAGTGGACCCCTACCTCTCCAATGCGATGCCACGTTGGCGGCGGAGTTCAGACCAGACGCCAACACGAGCGTTCTGCTGGTGAGATCATTCAAGAAAGGCGAGCCGCTGGCCTTGTCGGGAACGCCGCCAACACCGCCGCCGCCTGTTGCCGCGAACGACGTATGTGTAGTCAAGCTTCTAGTTGGCCCGGGGAAAGCGGGACCGGCAACTGCCCCGTCGACGTCCGCCGGCATCGGCATCGAGGTTTGGCTGCCATCGGCGCAGAACTGGAATGGACGGGTGCACGCGCTCGGCGGGGGAGGTTGGGCGGGCGTACCGGCAGTCCAATCGCTGACGCTTCTCGCCGGCACCAGCGCAACCTCAGCAGGATTGGGTCCAGCGACAGTCGCCACCGTGGAAGGCGCGGTATCGTCGTTTACCGATACAGGGCACCAAGGTGCCAACGGATCATTCGCGATGAATCCGGACGGCACGATCAACACGGTCCTGTGGAGCGATTTCGCGCAGCGCGGTATTCACGAGCAGGTACTGAAATCTAAGGCGCTTGCGCAAACGTACTACGGGCAGATGCCCAAGTATTCGTACTGGGACGGATTCTCGACCGGCGGTCGTCAAGCGCACATGGAAGCGCAAGCCAATCCGACGGATGTCAATGGCATCCTCGCCGGTGCGCCAGCATTCAACTGGTCGAAGTTCATCACCGCCGAGCTCTACCCGCAGATCGTGTACCAGCGAGATCTAGGAGGCGTGCCATTGTCATCGGGCCAGCTGACGCTCTTAGGGAACGCCGCTATCAATGCCTGTGACGTCGTAGGCGGTCAGCACCTGGGGTACGTTCCCGATCCGTCGGAGTGCCGATACGATCCAACGCAGGATCCGAGCGTGATCTGTGCTGCGAACGGCGGGACGAATTCGACAGCAAATTGCGTCACGCAGGTGCAGGCGACAGCGCAGAACAAGATCTGGTACGGTCAGACGCCGGACGGCACCGTACCGTCGCCTGCGGTCGACAACGGCTTCGGAATCACGCCGAGTCCAAACCAGCGCTGGTACGGCTTAACGCGCGGTTCGTCGAGCGGGCTTGCTGGCGCTACTCCGTTCACGATCGCCAGCGACCAAGTGGCGCTGGAGCTGCAAGATCCAACAATCGCGACGCCATCGTTCACCAACGCTACCGGCAACGGCGCAGATAAGTGGAAACAGCTGACGTATCCGCAGCTGTCGAATGCGTTCGATCTCGGAGTGTCGCTGCAGACATCGTTTGGCGGTATCAATACCGACAATCCGGACCTCAGCGCCTTCAGAGGAACCGGCGCTAAAATGATCATGTACCACGGGCTCGCCGACGTCCTGATTCCGCCGCAAGGATCAATCAACTACTACAATCGCGTTGCGAACCAAATGGGTGGCATCCCCGCGATTCAGAGCTTCTACCGCTTCTACCTCGTAGCAGGCATGGCCCATGGTTTGAGCAACGGCGCCACCAATGCCAATGCGAACCCACCTCTGCCTACGCATGACCAGCTGTACAACGCGCTCACCGATTGGGTGGAAAGGGGAATTGCGCCGACGCGCATTGACATCGCTTCTGCGGCCACGGCGACGTTCCCGGTCGTGAAGTCGAGACCTCTCTGCTTGTACCCGCAGAAAGCAACTTATGTTGGCGGCGACATCAATGTCACCAGCAGCTACGCTTGCTCGTAGCTCGGAGGCAGACTGACCAACCTCGCGGCCTGGATGCATGAATCCAGGCCGCGATTTCTTCGGCGCCGCGTTGTCGCGAGATCACCTTCCGAATGTCGCCGGGCGTACGCGCCGCTTATCTGGACGGGTTTGATTTACATGGTCCTCGTGGGTTGACTCGGTTGCATGAATGGAAGCTCCTCTTCCGGTCAACAACTTCGGCAACCCGCGGTGTTCGCGCGTGCAAAGTGATTGGACTTTATCGCCGATGCTCCGTTTGTGCTTTGGATCAATGCAGGCGCAGCGATAGGTGCTTTGACACGCTCGAGAATTAGCTTGCTCCAATCAAGGAGTGTCGTTTGCACCGGATCAATCGACGGCCGGTGGCACGCGAATTTTGTCCCCAGAGGTACGAACGTCCGAGACTTGCTCAACTCCTCTGCATCGGCTGGGCGATGAGCGGGCCGGATCCGTGCTAGCGGAGGGTCGATTCGGCGCAGAAGTCCGCGAGCCGTTCGAGGACACGACGCAGCGCCGCGTTCGCGGCCGCGACGCCGCCCGCGGGATTTTCGCTCGGCGCCTCCTCGATGTCCTCGAACATCCGGGTGGCGATCACCCGCTTCGTGGCCACGTCGGTGATCTGCACGCGCAAGACGACTTCGATACGACTCGGGCGCGTTGAAAAATCCTGGAGGAGACGAGCGATCTCGACGTCCAGGCGATACGTCGCTGCAACGCCGCTTGGCGCCTGCACCACGGTCCTAAAGCGGCCGGATTGCTCGAGCGCGCGAACGAGGAGCGGGGCGAGCATGCGCGAGGGTGTATCGACCCAGCGGCTCATGGCGAAATACTCGAGCTCGTAAGGACGGCGGACGTAGGCCATCTGTGGCGTGTCGAACCCGGGCCAGGCTCGCGGCGGCGCGACCTCGATCACGACTTCACGGACAGCCAATGCCGGCCGCGGCTGCGCGGGTAGTGTCAGGAAGTGCAGGCTCATGTTCTCCGGCTGCGGCTGCAAGGTCGTGCACGACACCGCCGCCGCCGCGAACGCGAGCACACACAGGAGTCGGAGGCGAGAGCGTGGGTCGCGAATCATTGGACGGTCATTCCCCAGGCCCGCGCTTCGGGACTGCACGGCCCCACAACAACGTGCTCGGGTTGCGCTCGAGCTCGCTTCCGACGCGATGAAGCGTGCTGGTGAGATCGCGCAGCTCTGCGACCAGCTGGCGGACTTCGGCCAGTCCCTCGGCGGTGAACGGCTGGACGTCGCTGCGTGTGGAGTCGATCGCCTGCGTGGCGCTCGTGCCGGCGCGCGCGAGGGTATCCGCCATGCGGTCGAATCCGTCCGCGCTGCGCTCGATGCGCCTCAGCAGCGCGGGAAGCTCGGCCGTGAACCGCGCCGCGTTCTCCATCGTGCGGGCGGTGTCGGCGATGCCTGCGTCGAGCGTTTTCGAGCGCGTGGCCAGCGTTCGCGACACGATGCGTACGTCGGCAAGCGTCTGTGAGATCGCCTGCCGGTTTTGTTCGTTCAAGAGCGCGTTGACGTTGTCGGTGGCTCGCGTCAGATTGGCCAGGAGCCCGGTGACCGCCGTATCGAGGCGCGCAAGCAGCGAAGGTCCGGCCGCGATCACCGGGTAGTCCTCGTCCGATCGCGCCTCAAGGAGCGGAGAGTCCTTGCCTCCGCCGGTGAGCTCGACATAAGCAATGCCGGTCAGTCCCTGAGTTTGCAGGATGGCGGCGGTGTCCACTTTCACCGGCGTGTCGCGCACGATCGATAGGGTCAGCTGCACCTGCTCGACGTTGGCCGGGTTCAACGCGATCTTGCGCACGAATCCGACGTCGACGCCACGGTACTTGACCGGCGCGTTGAGGTTGAGCCCGGCCACCGACTCCGTCATATACGTGACATAGGTTTTGTAGCTCTTGCCGTAGTACTTGCCGCTCGTGAGCCAAAGCACGCCTCCGATCAAGGCCGCGCCCAGTGTCAGCACGAAGATCCCTACGACGGCGAAGTTGAATTTCGCTTCCATGCCTGCTCCCGCGCGGCTCGGCCGCGCGGTCCGTAGAAGTATTCGTGTACGAGCGGGTCGTCGAGCTTCGAAAGTTCGAGCATCGTTCCGACGCCCACGATATGGCCCTGCCCGAGGACCGCGACCCTGTCCGCGGCCCGCCAGAGAAGGTCGAGATCGTGCGTCACCATCATGATCGTCAGCCCAAGCGTGTCGCGCAGGTTGCGCACCAGGTCGTCGAGACCGCTGGCGCTCAAGGGATCGAGCCCCGCGGTCGGCTCGTCGAGAAACAGAAGTTCGGGATCGAGCGCCAGGGCACGCGCGAGCGCGGCGCGCTTGCGCATCCCGCCCGAGAGTTCGACTGGGTATTTGGGACCGGCATCCGGCGGCAGGCCGGTCAGCGCAATCTTGACCGCGGCCATCTCGTCGATCAGCCGCGGCGAGAGGTCGGTGTGCTCCTGCAGCACCATGCCGACGTTCTCCGTGACGGTGAGCGCGCTGAACAACGCGCCGCGCTCGAAGACCACACCGAAACGGCGCCGCAACGGGAGCGCCTCCTCGTCATTCAGGCCCACGACTTCGCGGCCAAACACGCGAATAGAACCGGCCTCGGGCGCCTGCAACAGGAGCACTTCACGCAACAACGTCGATTTTCCGCATCCGCTGCCGCCCACGAGCGCAAAGATCTCCCCGCGACGCACGGCGAGGCTCACGCCGTCATGCACGACGGCCGCGCCAAACCGGGTGCGCAGACCGTCGACTTGAACGACATACTCGTCGGTGGGTGCCACGTTCATCGATCAGAGATCGAGAATGTTGAAGACGACCGAGAAGAGCGCATCGGTGACGATCACGAGAAAGATCGACTGCACCACTGAAATCGTGGTCTGCCTGCCAACGCTGTCCGCGCTACCGGCCGTCTCGAGGCCGCGATAGCATCCGACAAGCGCGATGATCGTGGCGAACACCGGCGCCTTGCACAGGCCTGTCAGGTACGTCGACATGACGATCGCCTCGTCGAGGCGGTCCAAGAACACTTCGAAACCGATGCCGAGCTGCGTTCGCGCCATGATCATGCCGCCCAGCACGCCGGCAACGTCGGTGTACACCGTCAGGAGCGGCAGGACGATCGTGAGCGCCAGAAGCTTGGGCAGCACCAGCAATTCCTGCGGCACGATGCCGACGGTGCGCAGTGCGTCTATTTCTTCCGTGACCTTCATGGTGCCGATCTGGGCCGTGTACGCGGAGCCTGAGCGTCCAGCGACGATGATCGCGGTGAGCAGAGGGGAGAGCTCACGAAGCATCGCAATACCGACCAGGTCTGCGACGAAGATGTTCGCCCCGAAGCGCTGAAGCTGATCCGCGCCCTGGTACGCGATGACGATACCCATCAAGAACGAGAGCAAACCGGTTATCGGCAGCGCGTCGAATCCGGCGGTTTGCACGTTGTGCAGAACGGCACGCCAGCGTATGCGCCGCGGTTGGGCGATCGAGCGCAGAAGGATCGCGAACGATTCGCCAGCGAAAGCGACGAAGTCAAGGACGCTGAGCGCATCCTTCCACGTTTTGCGTCCGATGGCCTCCAGCATCCCGTGAGGTTCGGGCTTCGCCAGGAGTGACTTCCCGGCGCCTTTTCCGATCAGGCTCACGAGCGCCTCGATCTCCGGGCGCAGGCCGGAGATGGTGACCGCGACTCCCTGTTCGCGGAGGTCCCGCGCCGTGCGGTACAGAAGCCACGCGCCCGAGGTATCGAGCGCGGCGATCTTCGCCGCATCGATGACGACCCCGCCTTCCTTAGGCCAGGGTTTCTTGTCGATCGCCTTTTCGAGCGCCGCGATGCCTTGCACGGTCCACGTGCCCGAGCAGCGTGCGCGACTCACGCGCTCGCTGGCGTCCGTGACGACATCGAAGGTCAGTTCCGCAATCGGTGCGGCCATCATAAGCACGACGCATCGCGCAGCGAGTCGCAGGACCTCAACGATGGCGTCGGCGCGCGCCGCGCGCGTTGACCTGTGTCAACGGGGCCGTGACTTGTAGCGGCGGTTGCTTCTGTTGCGTGTGAAAGCGTTGTTGTGCGTATTCGATCCACAGCGCAGAACGTCGGTCTGCCGGCACCTCAAACGGTGGCGACGGATCACCGAGCTCGGCGGCGGATACGGTGAGTCGAGGCGTGCTGCACGGGCCTGCGGCTCGCCTAGAGGAACGTCCAAACGTCCGTCGGCTTTCATTGCGACTCGTTCGCGAGGGGCACATCTGTAACTTCGGCTGCGGACGCGCACCATCGCGGGATCGACATTAGCGACCGTTTTGCGGGCCAATGAAACCGCTTTGTCCAGGATCCTTTCGCCATTCTCCTGGACCGCGGTGAAGTACGTATCGAAATGGTTGGCTGGGAGGTACTCGGCTCCGTAGGTTACGGCCGCCACGAATCATCCAGAACATGCAGGACCAACCACCAAGCTCGCCTTCTGATCCTTCGCAAGCTCGATCGCGGATTTCAAACCGGCGTTCGAAGGTGGACTGCCATCGACGGCCACGAGAACTCGCTTGAACATAGAAACCTCCGATCAAGTTATCGAAGCTCATTGGACCGCGGGGTCGCAGTGCGTAGATCGCCGTCAATAGAAGGAGATCGGCGGATCTTCGCGCGCCCGCGGCGCTTCGCTGACACACGACGCGGGCTTGGGTGCTTTGCGCGGCTGTGAACGAGGAGCATTGGTACGCTGGCCTCGCGCAATACTTGCTCGGCATCGCTCCCCATCAGCATTCGCGCAAGTCCGCGTCGGCCATGCGTGCCGAGCACTACGATGTCGGCCTTGAGCTTGCGTCTTTGCTCGATGATGACGTGAGCGACGGAATGCCCCTGCGACCGGACGAGTACGGGTTTGATCGCTACGCCGCTACCGCGTCCGGACGCTATCGCTCGGTCGAGGATCTTGCGACCGATCTTGTGCGTCGCCTCGAAGTACGCGTCGATGAACGTCGGCGGGTAAATGGTGCCTTCGAAGTTGATCGGCAGCGAGCCGTCGTCGAGAACATGCAAGGCGAACAGGCTCGCGTGCTGGTCTCTGGCGAGTTCCACCGCCGAACGCAATCCCGCGTTGGACGCCGGGCTCCCATCGACTGCAACCAGGATGCGCTTGAACATGAGGTCTCGGAACGGCTCTGGATAACCTCATTGGACTCCCTGCGACGTCGTCCCACGTTGACGCGCGTCAAGGTCGCCCGGCTACATGGCGTCGCCGACGCCGGATCAACGCTTAGAGGAGGTTGAGTACAGCGAGGACGGCCCAGAGCGCGAGCGAGGCCGCACCGAGCAGTTTCACATCCGTCGCGGTGACGGACGACAATCGAAATTCAGGCACAGGCGACGACACCATCGGATCGAACTGCGATGGCAGCTGCACCTCGACCGGGCACGGAACCCGCGCGACCAGGGGTCGTGAACTCTTGCGGCTATCGATGCCAGCGGACCTCGATCTCGTAGGCGTCTTCACTGAACCGGATCGTCAATTCTCCGTCGTGCGCGCGCGCGAGCGCCTCGCCGATGCGACGGGGCAGATGGATGTCAGTCGTCGTGATCTCGAGTGAACCCGGGCGCGACTCGATATTCATGATCCGATGCAGCGCATGCTCGGCGCGCTCCTGCTCCGCCTGGTGACGGGCGATCTGCACGAGTTCCTTCTCATGGGCCGCGAGATACGGGCCCTCCAACGTCAACCGTCCGGCGGGAAGGCCATCATGGATGCGCTTGCACGCCGGGCATGTGCCGGGGATGCTGGTCGCTGACCGTTCCGTCCATTGCCAGCGGCCGGCCTTGTAGACCGCGCCGCACTGCGAACAATGAATCGGCTCGCGGTACTTCGCCGACGCCTGATAAGGATCGTGGCGCGGGTCATCGAAGACGCGGGCGCCGAATCGCCTGACGCCGCCTGGTGGAGTCATCGGGCTGGGGATCGATTTCCCGTTCATGAGCGCTCCTTCTCCGTACGCCCATACTCACCCCGATCGAGTGCACATGAGTTGACCCGGATCAACGAGCCATGGGAACGGTCGCAATACGATCGATATGGCGCAGCCGTAGTCAGGCGCGGCGCCAACTCACCGAAGATAGAGGGAATAACCATGGCAAACATCACGCGATTCGATCCTGTTGGGGATCTCAGCCGATTCGATCCATTCCGCGATCTTGAAACCGCGTTCCGCCTTCCGCGCAACTTTTGGCGCGGGATGCCGGAAGCGCCGGAAATCAAGATGGACGTCTCCGAGGACGAAAAGGGCTACCGGGTGAAGGCGGAGATTCCGGGCGTCAAGAAGGAAGACATCAAAGTCTCGATCGACGGCAACCAGATCTCGATCGGAGCGGAGGTAAAGAAGGAGACCGAAGAGAAGAAGGGCGAAACAGTCATCCGAAGCGAACGCTACTACGGAAACCAGTTCCGGGCCTTTACGCTGCCTCAGGATATCGATCAGAGCAAGGCCGAAGCCCAGTACGAGGATGGCTTGCTCAACCTGACCTTGCCCAAGAAAGAGCCGGGCACGGTCAAACAAGTGACGGTCAAGTAAACGGCGTGTGCAAGTCTCCGTTAGCCACGAGGTGGCGGGCACGTGCCCGCCATCGCGGCGTGCTTCAGTCCTAGCGCGCGCGGACGTAATTGCGGGAACGTCGCTGCTCGCGACGTACGGTGAGTTCTCGGTCCCGAGCTTGGGCGTCGCTACCTCAGCGCCTGAGTGTGCGGACAACCATTGGAGCCATTCTGGCCACCACGAGCCTTCCGATCGCAGACGGCGTTCCAGCTGGCACGAACAACCCGACCCAACTGATCGCTTCGAACCCCGGCAACGTCTGCGCGATCGGCGCGACTCCAGGCAGTGTTGGGATCGAGTCTGGGCCACCCACGCCAATCGCCTTCAATTTTGCCGGCCTTGATCAACGGCATGTAGTTGGGAGCGGAGCCGAACGACAGCTTTCTTGTCCTCCAAGGAGGTCTGTGCCGGCCCCCGCACTTCCCTTGTAAGGGACGTTTGACCGGTCGCAAGCAGCGTCTGGCCCGAAGGCTTCCCATGTTGAATCGAGCTGTTCTTGTCGTGCGTCCGAAGCAGCCCCTTCTCGATTGGGCAGCACGGTTGGATGATTCGGGCCTCGTGCCGGATGTGGACGGCGAGCAAACCGCATAGCTGGTCCCTCAAATCGACGATGACGGCGAAGCGGACAATGTACTTCGCCGCGTGTTCGCTGAAGTGTTCGAACGCGAACTCTTCGGTTGGCATACCGACGAAGCCGCTTGGCCCCGGAACCGCACCTACACGCTGTTCCATAATTGGTTTACGCCCGAGCTACACTCGGTTGTCGAGGATCTGCGACTATGGGCTCGTGGACGGTGGGGACCAAAACGTGTCACGCCGACGCGAGATTCGGGCGGTGATATCGGACGGACCCTTGAGTCGACTCGATCCGCGCGTGCGACGAAGCTGTGACGAACTCAGATTGGGTGTGCCATAACTGTGACTGGGTGAGGCACGTCGACCTTGTCCTTCTGCACAATCTCGCCCATGCGAACGCCGGCGTGGAATCCTCTTGCGACGATGTCGACGTAGCCCTTATCGATCGTCAACTCGACCCGGATCTCGGGGTTTGCCTGCAGGAAGCCAGCCAATACATCAGCTGCACCATCGCGGTTTGATACGTGCGGCATTGATGCGCAGGACGCCGGACGGACGCCCCCGAACCGCATGAAGTTGCTCTCCGGCTTCCAGCACGTCGTCGAGCGCCGGACCGATCCGCGACAAGTAGGTTGGACTCGATCCCCAGCCGGCTCGGCGTTTGTAAGCTTCCTCTTTGCTCCACGAAATGCGTGCGTTTTAGGTACCGCGGCTGATCGACGATACCGGTATTGTGGCCTACAATGAAAGAAGTAAAGAGAAGTGCGTGACTACCCCATGCTCCCCGCCAAGGCGCGAAGTCGAGGCGGCTTAGATTGGGATCGACGTCATGAACAGCGACCCGGGTTCCAAAGTAGCTGCGCTGGAGTCGTCCCAGCCGCGGCTCGGGCTGCCGAAGGGTGGCGGCGCCATCCGCGGCATCGGGGAGAAATTCGCGGCCAATCCCGTGACTGGCAGCGCCTCGATGAGCATTCCGATCGCCGTCAGTCCCGGCCGCGCGGGCTTCGGCGTTGCGCTGTCGCTGGCGTACGACTCGGGTGCCGGCAACGGTCCATTCGGCCTTGGCTGGAGCCTCGCGTTGCCGGCGATCACGCGCAAAACCGACAAAGGGGTTCCGCAATATGGTGAGGGTGCCGATCCGGACGTTTTCGTTCTCTCTGGTGCCGAGGACCTCGTGCCCGAGTTGGTGGGGGATTCTGGCGACCTCCAGCCGCGCCGCGAGACACGGGCGGCCCTCGGTGCAGACTACGACGTGCGGCGGTATCGCCCCCGCGTTGAGGGGCTCTTCGCTCGCATCGAGCATTGGTCGAATGCCTCCGATCCGTCGGACAGCTTCTGGCGATCCATTTCGGGAGACAACGTCACCACCTGGTACGGCCGCACCTCGGAGAGCCGGATCTTCGACCCTTCCGATCCACGCCGCACGTTCAGCTGGCTGATCTGCGAGACGCACGACGACAAGGGCAACGTCGTGAGCTACGGCTACAAGGCCGAAGACTCACAAGGTGTCGATCTCATGCAATTGCGGGAACGCAATCGCACCGATGCGTCGCGCAGTGCCAACCGCTACGTCAAGCGGGTGCGCTATGGCAACCGCATACCGTACTTTCCCGACTTGGCCGAGTCGCCCCGAACGGCACTGCCCACCGATTGGTGCTTCGAGGTCGTGTTCGACTACGGCGAGCACGATCCAGACGACCCGCATCCGCTGCAAGAGTTGCAGCCATGGCCCCGTCGCAATGACCCGTTCTCAAGCTACCGCTCCGGGTTCGAGGTACGCACGTACCGTTTGTGCCAGCGCGTCTTGATGTTCCACCACTTCGCCGGCGAGCCCGAAGTCGGCGAGAACTGCCTGGTCCGCGCCACGGAACTCGAGTACTCCTTCGAGGCCGACCCGGACAACGCACGCAACCCCATATATTCGTTCGTCGTCGCGGCTGTCCACGCAGGCTTCCGTCGCCGAGATCAAGGCGGCTTGCGACGAAGCGCGATGCCGGCCCTCGAGTTCGAGTACAGCCAGCCGATCGTCGACGAACAGGTTCGCGATGTCGACCCGGATTCGCTTCGCAATCTGCCGCATGGAGTGGACGACTCGGGATACCGCTGGATCGACCTCGACGGCGAGGGGATGCCCGGCATCCTGACCGACCAGGCTGAGCGCTGGTATTACAAGCGCAACGAAAGCCCGGCTACCGGCACGGACGATGGCATTGAACGCACCACCACCCGCTTCGGCCCCTTGCAGGTGCTGTCGGCCCAACCGTCGGAAGCCTCGCTCAGCGGCGCTCAGCAGTTGCTCGACCTCGCCGGCGATGGCCAACTCGATCTCGTTGAACTTGGCGGCGCGTCCCCCGGATTCTACGAGCGCACGCAGCAAGGCGGCTGGGCGGAACACATACCGTTCAAATCCCTGCCCGGCATCGAGTGGACCGACCCCAACGTCCGGTTCATCGATCTCACGGGGGACGGGCACGCAGACGTGCTGATCACCGAGAACGACGCCTTCTGCTGGCACGCGTCACTAGCGGAGGCGGGTTTCGGGCCAGCGCAGCGCGCGCAGAAGGTGCTCGACGAAGAGACCGGCCCGCGCATCGTGTTTGCCGACGCCACGCAGTCGATCTTTCTCGCCGACCTCTCGGGCGACGGGCTGACCGACATCGTTCGCGTGCGCAATGGCGAGGTCTCCTACTGGCCGAACCTCGGCCACGGCCACTTCGGCGCCAAGGTCGGCATGGACCATGCCCCTTGGTTCGACGCGCCCGATGTCTTCGACTCGCGCCGGATCCGGCTGGCCGACATCGATGGCTCGGGCACCACCGACATCCTCTACCTCGCGAGCACGGGCGCACGCATCTACTTCAACCAGTCGGGCAACAGCTGGTCACCGGCACGCTCGCTGTCTCAATTTCCCGCCACGGACAGTCTTGTGTCGGCGGCCGTGGTCGATCTGCTCGGCAACGGCACCGCGTGCCTGGTCTGGTCCTCGCCGCTGGCAGGGGATTCGCGCCGGCCGATGCGCTACATCGATCTGATGGGAGGCCAGAAGCCGCACCTGCTCGTCACCGCACGCAACAATCTGGGCGCCGAGACGCGCGTGCACTACGCTCCTTCCACGCGCTTCTATGTCCAGGACCGCGACGCCGGCACACCGTGGATCACGCGCTTGCCGTTTCCGGTGCACGTGGTCGAACGAGTCGAGACGCGGGATCGGATCAGCCGCAACCGTTTCGTCACACGCCACAGCTACCACCACGGCTACTTCGACGGCGTGGAGCGCGAATTTCGCGGCTTCGGCCGCGTCGACCAGTGGGACACCGAAGAAATCGGCGCCCTGCGCCCCGACGACACCGAGGCTACGAACATCGACGCCGCCTCGTACGTACCGCCGGTATACACGCGCACCTGGTTCCATACCGGCGTTTACCTCGGGCGCGCACACGTCTCCGACTTCTTTGCCGGGCTGCTCGACCTGCGCGACCGAGGGGAGTACTACCGCCAGCCAGGACTCACGGATCCACAAGCAAGGGAACTGCTACTCGATGACACGGTGCTGCCCGAAGGGTTGACGGTCGAGGAAGAGCGGGAAGCTTGCCGCGCGCTGAAGGGCTCGATGCTGCGGCAGGAGATCTACGCGCTCGACGGTACAGGGACTGTAGGCGACCCCCTGGGCCATCCCTACACCATCACCGAACAGAACTTCAGCATCCGCCGCGTACAGCCACAGGCCGGCAACCGCCATGCGGTGTTTTTTGCCCATGCCCGCGAGGCGCTCACTTATCACTACGAGCGTAACCCCAGCGATCCGCGCATCGCGCACCAGCTGACGTTGGCAGTAGACGCCTTCGGCAACGTCCTGCGCTCTGCCACCATCGGATACGGGCGACGTCAGGCCGATGGCAGCCTGCTGCTCGAGGACCAGACTCGGCAAACGCAACTGTTGGCGAGCTACAGCGAAAACGACTTCACGAACTCCATAGATCTGCCCGATGCGTACCGCGTGCCCGTCCCAAGCGAATCGCGGAGCTATGAAGTGAGAGGTTTGCCTCTTTTGGATCAGCAAGCTCGCTTTGCGCTCGACGAGGTCGATCAAGCGACTGCGCAAGCGCAAGACATTGACTACGAAGCCACGCCCGACGGCTCGCTGCAACGCCGCCTGATCGAGCGCGTGCGCACGCTGTACCGTCGCAACGATCTGTCGGGCGCATTGCCGCTCGGCCAGATCCAATCACTGGCTCTGCCGTTCGAGGCCCACAGACTTGCCTTTACGCCCGGCCTGCTGGCCCAGGTGTTCGAAGACCGCGTCGCCGACGCGATGCTCTTCGAAGGCGGCTTTGTGCACAGCGAGTCCGACGCCAATTGGTGGGTGCCCTCGGGCCGCAGTTTTCTCTCTCCGAACGCAAGCGACACACCGGAGCAGGAGCTCGCCCTCGCGCGCCAGCATTTCTTCGTGCCGCAGCGCTTGCAGGACCCCTTCGGCAACATCGCGACGGTCAGCTACGACGTACAGGACCTGCTGCCGATTGCCACGCGCGACCCATTGGACAACACGGTGCAGGTCGTCAACGACTACCGCGTGCTGCAACCGCGCCTCGTCACCGATCCCAATGGCAACCGCAGCGAGGCTGCTTTCGACACGCTGGGCATGGTGGTCGGCACCGCAGTCATGGGCAAACCGAACGAAGGCTTTGGCGATTCACTGCAGGGTTTCCAGGCGGACCTCGATGACGACACCATCGCCAGCCACCTTCAGGCGCCGCTCGTCGATCCGCACAACCTCTTGCAGGGCGCTACCACGCGCCTGGTGTACGACTTCTTCGCCTACCAGCGCACGCGCGCCGATGCGCAGCCGCAACCGGCCGTGGTGTACACCCTGGCCCGTGAGACCCATTTATCCGATCTGAGACCCGACGAGTCGAC
>Ga0070668_100001781_pt1 | contig 15646 bp, 20 predicted proteins | sample KBSS43metaG_FD_64661 | JGI IMG/M metagenome (GOLD analysis project Ga0070668, IMG submission 64661) | Switchgrass rhizosphere microbial communities from Kellogg Biological Station, Michigan, USA - KBS S4-3 metaG | ecosystem: Host-associated > Plants > Roots > Rhizosphere > Soil ... | reverse complement strand
TGTGAACTAATCGGGCGTAGCTTTCCGTCGGCCACAGTGCAACCCGCAGAAGCACTTTATGAGGGAAAGAGACGGTCTCTCCTCATGGTCCGCATCAGGACCGATAGCACAGACGCGGTGGTCGATCTTGCTCAACGGTTATGTCTTGCATTTCAACAACGATTTGTCGGGGTTGAGGTGGGCGGTCGCTACATTCGAATTTATGGGGACGACACTGAATAGGTCGAGTCAAGGTCGCATTATCTTGAATCATCAGGTGGAAATTATGTACCAATGCAAATTGTTAGCGAAATCCGCACCGTAGCGGAGATGCCTTTCAACTAAGCCATGCTGCGAACCGGCTATCTCATTTTGTTATTCGGCTTGGCCATTCCTGCTTCCGCTTCGGCGAATTGGTTTAATAAATCGGAACAATATCTCGCCGTTTGTGGAAATGAGGCAGCCCATCGCTTTCATAAGGATATTTCGAGCGAGGATGGGCGGCGGCATATCCATCTCTGCATGATCGCTCATGGGTACGCGTTCAAGGAATCCTGCGGCGAAGAGGGCTGGGTAAAACCCGATTGCTATCGCTTGAAATATAAGACAGAAGGCCGTTAATTGCTGCTCCCACGATGATTTGGGTGGCGAAAGTGAAACCGATCATCAGTGCGAGGAGGCCGAGTACTGCACCGTCGAGTGTAAGAACATTTTCTTCACCGCGGGTGCCGGCGCGCACGCCAAGCCAGCGTCCCACCTCGCTAGCAACAACAATAACAATGAGGCTCAATCATTCAAATTCATACTCATGAGTTCTGAAACCAGAATCAATAAGGAGAACCGAGAAGGATAGCCTAGGACGCTACTGCGGTAGGTACGCTCGGAGCAGCCGGACTAGAAGCACAATGATGCCAAGAAATGCTGCGCTCGCGGCAATTCGCGGCACGTATCGAATAACGGCGGCAGGATCGCGCTGGTGATACCAGGGTACGAACCAAGCAGTAAATAATGCCATCACGACGAATATAACGATGGCGAGCGTGCATTCCTGCTCCTATGAGTTGGCGTACTTGTCGCACTTTGGTTATATCATGATAGTGTCAGCTTGCCGATCAGGATGAGCAATTGGTGATGCGTGCGGAGGTTGTGATGGCGAACAAACAGAGTTTCACGCCAGAAGAGTGGACCAAGGTTTTGGAAAGCACGATGCTGGCCGGAATGGCAGTTTCAGCGGCGGAGCCAAGTGGCTTGTGGGGCTTGGTCAAAGAAGGTTTCGCGAGCAGTTCTGCGTTAGCCGCTGCCAAGTCTGATGCCGGTTCAAGTGAGCTTATAAAGGGCGTCGTCGCAGAGTACGAGACGTCAGAAGGACGATCCTCCGTCCAGGACGCAATGCGCAAACGGTTTGCCGGGGCCAAGCCGGGTGACGCCGTTCAACGCTCACTCGACAGTCTACGCGAGGTCTCAACAATCCTCGATGCCAAAGCACCGAACGACGCGCCAGCTTTTAAAGCGTGGCTACGCAGCATAAGCCAGAAAGTGGCCGAGGCCTCGTCGGAAGGTGGTTTTCTCGGTATCGGAGGAGTGCAGGTAAGCGACAAAGAGAAGGCTACTCTCGCCGAGATTTCTAAGGCACTCGGAACGAGTGTTTAGCACGATCGCTTCGAGATCGATTTTCGCTACGACCTAAACCAAGAAGATCTGCACTTCAGAAAACGCGCTCGCTGGTTAATTGATAGGGCTTTGCGGGACCGAACTTGACCTGGAAGCTTGTGCTTTGGTTTGATCTGGATACTTTCACATAAGCGAGGATCCACGAAATGGCAGTTCAAACCAGGCGCGTCCAAGCCGCCATTTCCGAGAATAGGACCTGGTTCATCACCCTCGGAATTCTACTAATCATTCTTGGCGTTGCGGCTATAGCGTTTCCGCTGCTAACGACTATTGCGGCTAAGATAGCCCTAGGCTGGCTCTTTCTGATTGGTGGAGTCGTCCAGATCGCCCATGCCTTCTCCACCCGCCAATGGAGCGAGTTCTTTTTCGATCTTCTAGTTGGTCTGCTTTATCTAATCGCGGGCGGCTGGCTGGCGCTCTTTCCACTAACTGGCATAGTGACGCTTACGGTGCTCTTGGCAGCCCTCTTTATAGCTCAAGGTGTACTTGAAGGTTTGATGGCCTTTCGTATGCGGCCTGCCGCAGGATGGCTTTGGATGCTGATCGCGGCTATCGCCGCGTTCGCCGTTGGAGTGCTGATTATCGCCCACCTTCCAAGCTCGGCAGCTTGGGCCATTGGACTACTAGTCGGGATCAAACTAATTATGTCCGGCTGGGCCTATCTGTTTCTAACGATGGCGGCAACCAAGAGGGCTTAAACAAACTTCTCAGTCGCTTGCTATCCCTTTGTCGACGAGTTCCAAACCGCACCAATCACTGCTGACATCTCGAAGTTGGCTGAGAGGGAGGAGCAGTTGACGCTGGGCAGGTCTTTTCATAAAGCCATTTCTCGAAGAGGTGCTTCAGCAGAACCTACGGCCTCGCAAAGGGGTACTGGCCTCACCAAATATCGGTATTGCATCCTCGTTGCATCACTACGAAGCCCCGAGGAGGTGGCAGCCCAGGAAGCAATTTCAAACCGGCGTTTCAGAACAAACCACGTCTCTGTGCGAAGATATATAGCAGGGCTATGCCGAATCCGAGCGCAAGCCAGATCATGATGTCGCGGAGCAGGGCGCTCCTTTGCCCTCTGTAGCTTCCGACCATACCTCCGCTGAGATAGACGATGATCGCCGAGAAGATCGCCACATAGCCGAACGTCGCGGTTTCAAGCCCGGCGATCACGCCCGACTCGTTCAAGATCAGGAGCATGACCCCGAGCGCGAGTATGATGAGGGCAATCCACGTCGTCACGTCTAACCTTCCACTCTTGTGCTGGCTAAGTCTGGTGAATCCCGGCCAGCGGGCGAACTGATCGAGGCTTCCTGTCACCAAAGACGGAGTCCGGCGACAAACATTCCCGCGAAAGAACTTCGCATTTGGGCCTCCATCAACACGACGACGTAATGCCGCCCTTTATAACAATATAACCGGACACGCCACAAAACAGAATTACCCTGGTGCGCGACAAAGTAGAACTACGCTGCTGTCGATCGGGCAGGTCAAAACGAGAAAAGCGGGAGCCGCGTCGACAGTTCAACGTGTGATCTTGTTGCCTGCGCCTCTGGCGCCAAGCCAGTCCGGGCGAACGCGCCAGAGAACGATAACTCCTTAGCGCACTGGCGACCTTTTCAACGGCTCCCCTGAAACACGGGCTTGCTTCACTCGCGCCGCGAAGGCGGGCGCGATATTGTTCCGTGTTACGTGCGTCTCTTAGGTGTTGTTACTGCTGGTCAAGACATCGTTGGGGGTCACTATCCGCAGGACTCCGGTTAGAAAACGACAACAAAGAAGGCGACCCTTTTCAAAAAGCGGCCTTAGTTCAACGCCTGAGGGCGCTTCCTTTCGCTCTAGAAACGGTGCAATCTATCGCTGCCAGCAGTCATCAGGGGGGTTGAAACATGCTGAGCTTTCTCTGGACCATAATCATTGGCTTCATTGCTGGAGTAATCGCGAAACTGGTTACGCCGGGCAGTGAATACGAGCCTAAGGGCTTTATTCTCACCACGATCCTTGGAATGGTCGGTGCCTTGGTAGCGACCTATCTCGGTCAGGCTGTTGGCTGGTATCAGGCTGGCCAGGGAGCTGGCTTCATCGGTGCCATCGTGGGTGCGGTGCTCATCTTGTTCGTATGGGGATTTATCCAACGTCGCCGCAGCGCGTAATCTCTTTTGCGATTTGCCATGCCGTGTATTTGCGCATCATCGGGCTGGCATTGCTGGCGAAGGGGTTATGCTCTGCACGGGTTAGGAACTGGGGCGTTTAGCAAGTCGACGGAAGCCGGCAGCCTCTCGCGACAGCCATCGCACTAAAAAATTTGCGGTTGCGGTTCTAAACCTTTGTGAGTGTATCCAGCTTGGCTCGAATGGCGTCCACCGTGGGCTTGATGATGGCCGCGGCTCCCGGAATAGCGAGCGCCTTATCAAGGAGCTGATCGAGATTAGGCCTAATGGAAGCCAACAGGTCCGCTAACATCTTGCGGTTTTCGGGCGAGAGTTGATTGAGCACGCCGGTTAGCTGATCAAACTCCGATGAGGCTTTGGTTAGTCCGGGCATCGAGCTCTGCGCGGTAGTTTCGTCTTTGATGCCTTGGATCGATGAGTACAAATCGTTGACTGCAGTTGTGGCGAGCTCGCCAACGTCAACATCGCCTACCTTGACGCCCTTCAGCTTTGCGAACAAACCGGCGTAAGGCGCTTCGCCTGAGGGACTCGCCTTCTCTTCAATTTTTGGACTTCCCGTCTCGGCCACCTGCTTGTGGCGTCCCTGTAAGAGGTGCCAAGCCAAGGCGCCAAGTGCCAACAGGACGAGCGCACCCAACAGCCAAGGCAATATCGAAGGAGGCGAGCTTACTGGCGCGCGAGAGGTAACCGTGGGCCGCGATGCAATTACATCATCAGAAATTCCAGCTTCGGTAAGGTACCTTGAGAAGCCAGAAGGCAATGCAGCGCTGACGTTGTTCTTTTGCGAGATGAGAAGGTTGGCGAGGCCTGACGCATCGAGCCCTCGAGCACGCTGCTCCTTTCCAAGCACGCCCAGCGCCACTGGTCCAAGAAGTCCCAACAAGCTCTTAGAACCGCCTTGGCCGATGCCGGCGTATTGTCCAACTGCCTGGCTGAGACCTGAGAATGTCTTACCGCCAAATAGTGACGTGAGGACGCTGGCGCCCTGATCAATTAAAGCCTTTTGGCCTGGCTCACCGATGACGTTTGCCAAGCTGCTGAGCATTCCTGGCTCTTGCTTCCTCACAACTTCATTTAGCTTGTTTGCGCCTTGAGCTTTAGAAACATAGGAGATGAGGGCACCGATGAGCACCGGTGCAGCTACAACAATTGCCTTCTGAACAGCTGCTGGATCGAGTCCCAGAGCAGAAGCAATGCGCGATGAGATAGTCGGGGATACAACTTCGACAATTTCTGAAACCAGATCGGTCGCCATCCTAGATACTCCTGGCTGAAGTTGATCCGCCAATTTACCAGGACACCACCACCCTGCTTGTCATCTTTGCCACTATCGTTAACCGTAACCGTTCGGGGGGCGAATGGTCTGGACGCGCTTGCGTTGAGTGGCATTATTACTGAGACGCCCAAATGGACGCTCAGTGTAATAAGATCTTCATATCAGCGGCACGTTTATCGTACAATTCTTGGTGGAGGTACATCTCAACATCGCTAGTGCCCCCATCTAGCCGAAGATGCGGCCTCCTCGGTGCCGGTTTCCCTCCCGGCACGCGCGCGAAAGCGCTTCTAAGGCGTTCGGTCACCCCAAACTGATCGAACGCCTTTTTTTGGCAAGGTCAATTTGCGGACCATCGAGTTGGCATGCGTTGCGGTGGGGTTATGCATAGCTCAGAGCGTGCCAGCGTCGGCAGCTTGTGTTGTTCTGGCTGGAACCGCCGATGGATTCGACAAGGATACGGCGGTAAGCCGTGCGCAATTAGCGCTGGACGATTATATCAAGCAGTACAAGGCTGAGAACCATCTCGGCGCGGTCACCGTCAGCGCCATGCGCGCAGCCCCGCAGCCTTATTGGCGCGGCAGGGTGAGCGAGAACATGATGTACCACCCCGACATCGTAACTGAGAAATCCTACACGGATTGTTGGCAGGGCGTGGTCTCGACTTATGTCTGCACTTCAGGTGCGCAGGTTTGCTGGTAGCGTTTCTATCAAAACGAGGCAGTTGACGGGTTCAGTGGGACGCCAGCCGGTCATTCATTTGGCTTCTGAGCGTCTTTCCAAGCAGTTGTCGCAGCGTCCATCATCTTCTGATAGCTGTCGTTGGTCGTGAGTTCCGTGATCCCTTGCCCGAACTTCCCGGCCAGAGACTTGCAAGGTGACTTCTTTGAGAAAGCCACGAACATCTCTTGGCTAAGGAGCGCCTGCTCCAGCGGACCTACCTTATCCTTGACCCCCTCTCGGGCTGCCTCGGCGAGCCCCGGGTAGTAGCCGGCAATCAAATAGTCTGCCTTCCCGTCCAGGAGGTCCCTGAATGCCCCGTCGATACCGTTGGCGCGAGCGACATCGAGCTTTTCCTTCATGAAGGCATCGAACTCGTTGCCATAGCTTTCGCCCCGGTTCGTGACTCCCTTTTTGCCGATCAAGTCATTCTTGTCGTTAAATGGAAACTCCTTGCCCTTGATGACGAAGATCGCCACGTCGTCGAAAGTGAAGGCCGGCTGGACATAGTCGAGATAGGTCGCCCGCTCGTCGTTGTAATAAAGACCGAAAATCATGTCGGCTTTGCCGTCGCGCACTGCAGCTTGAGCTTCCTCCCACGTCCCCATGTATTTTGAGTCGAGAGGCACATTGATTTGCTTTGCTATGGTCTCGACCAGCGTCGGGGCGGCACCAACGATCTTGTCGCCGTCTCTATACGCGATAACCGGATAGTAACGGTGGCCCGTCGCTGTGATCTTGGTGCACTCGTCTGCGGCGAAGGCGGCATTGCCCGCAAGCGTCAGCGCCACGAACATGCTCAAGAAGAGACATCTTTTCATGATCGAGGATCCTTGTTCCTTAGCGGAGCGGAGTGTGCGGAAGCAGCGTTGCCACGGAGAAAGAAGCTACAGGTGCTATCAGCTACCGCCCTTTTTCATCTGCGCCTTGACGCGATCGACCTCGGCTTGCGAAACCTTCCCGGCTTGAACCAGCGCCCGCACGCAAGCCGGCGACAATTTGGCTCCTGCCTTCCTCATACAGAGGTTGAGGGCTGAACTTTGGAGTCCATAGTCGCCGCAGAACTTCTTGTAGTCATTCGCGCAATTGTTTTGCATGGCCGGAGTGATCGTTCCTGCCTGCGCCCAAGCGGATTGTGATCCAGCGACCGAACAGAACGTCCAAAACAAAATGACAGCGGGTCCCAAGCAGCGCATCTTCTCGATCTCCCGGCGGCGGTTCAAGTAGGTCTCGCGAACTACAGCTATAATGCAAAAAAGGCATAAGCGCGGCTTTAAGTTCTTCTAGTAAGCGAAACCGCCGGCTCCCCCATGTTTGCCCTGAACTAAATGCTTGTGACAAAGACTTGGAGGCTACCGTAGTTGACGGTGACCAATACCCGAAAGAGTTACATCACATGGGTGTCCTTGTCGACTTACTTGGTAATGAACAACTCCAGAAACAGACAAGGATACTGTTAAGCGATACGAACAAGGCGATCCGTCCGAGGGCTACTCCGATCAAGAGGTTCTCAAGCGGTATGGCGAAGTGTCTCACGCCGTGCCGCCCGATCAGTACGCTCAGGCTGCCAAGAGGCGCTGGCCAAGCTTTCGCCGGAAGAGCGGGCGGCTTTCGTGAAGATGCTGCAGGAGAGAGCTGCGGCGCGCGGCGTGAAGCTGCCGGGGAAGGTGGCATCCGATCCGAAGGACCTGGACACGTGCTTACCGATCTACATGAGAAGCCCGGTCAGCTCCGAGATATCATCGGTCCCGGCGCCCAGGGCCAAGCGGCAGGATCGAATCCCATTATAGACATATTATCATCCCCGACGGCCAAGGCCGTGCTCGCGGGCATCGCTGCTATGGTGGTCAAGCGTGTCATGCAGGGCTCGTCCCGAACTGCGTAGGGGATGCATGATTCGGCGTGAAGTCGAATACCACGCGCCAGGAGGAAACAATAAATGGATTGATTGCTGCTGCCGCCTTTAGCTGAGTCAGCCTGACGTCGGCGCACACAATAACCCTCATGCCGCTGTACCTGGTCGGGTGCTTCTTCTTTTGAGCCCAAGGAGCTTTGAATCACAAGGCCATTCTCCTTTCGTCGTAACGGAGGCCTCGGCTAGTGGGCACCACTCGTGGTCGGAGCTTCTTTTTCAGAGAGACTTAGCGGTCGAGTTGAGCGCATCCACGTGACTACTTGGGCAGCCCTTTCCATTCTCGCGCTCGGGGCCGCGCTCCTGATCTTGAACGAGTCTGGTATGATTGCCGGGCCCGATACCACGACGTTCGCCTATGTGGCGCTCTTCCTCGCCCTGATCGTCTATCTCTGCGGAGGCTTGCTCGGGAGCTACAGCGGGCGCGGCTTGCACTCGGGCTCGGCATAGTAATCCTCTATACCTACAAGGACGATCTCATGCCTATGGCGGCGCGACGTTGCGCTCGCTTATCCCGCACGCTGGTCAGCGCTGACCGACGGGTAAGAAGAGTCCCCCACAGTCGACACTTGCGACCAAAGCTTCCAAACCAAGGCGTAAGGAGTGAGGTACCACGTTAAACGCCTCTAGCCGAAATTCGGTTTTTTGTGCCTATCATTCTCACAAAAGCTGAATCAGGTTCAGCGGCGCACCGCGCTTATCCAGTTCCCTGGGATCAAGCGATCAAGAAGATCATTTGCGCTTCACATAAGGAGAGTTCCAGCCGCAGAATGTATTTCCTGATCTGCTCTCTAGGGGCTGCTAATGGGGGACATTCTGGCATTCAAACATGCACCATAGGCCATCAGCGCCTTGTTTTGATATCAATCAAGATGATGCTGCGGAGCAAAATGACCCATGGACAACATTCCGCTATTTTTTTGTAGCTGCGCCCTTCGATTGCTCGCTCCAGCGTGAACATTAGGCCAGCCGTGTTTAGGAATCTGCGAACCAGCACAAAGCTTTTCCTTTTGTGCAGCGCGTTTGTTGTTTCAATCATTGTCGTGACTTATAGTCTCATTGCCGAAAAGCGAATTGCCATCGAGTTCGTGCGAAAGGAACTCGTGGGATTGCGATATCTGGAGGCAGTTCGTGGAGTCTATGCTTGGATTCTGGGGAACGGCCCAATCTCACCGTTGTCTTCGGAGACGCGCCCGTCGGTAAATCAGGTGCTCGGTGAGATTGCCGACGCCCAGTCCCATTTAGCCGGCTCTCTGCATACGGCAGAGCACGCACAGTCGGTCGCGGATGCGGTCCGGAAACTTTCTGATCCAGCGTATGGCGAGAAGCTTGGACTTATAGTCGATGCGCTTAGTAAGGCGCGCAATCTTGCGTCCCGCATCGGTGACGATTCCAACCTAGCTCTCGATCCCGATCTCGACAGCTACTACGTGCAGGATATTGTCGTCACTAGGATGCCGATGCTTCTTGGACAAATCGGCGAGTTGCAATCTTGGTTGCAAATGCCTTCGCCGACGGGGTCATCATCGGTTGAATCTTCCGTTCGTCCATTAATCCTAGATGGCACGATCCGCTCGACCCTCGAAGAGATCACGCGGGATGCGAGGGCATCATACCGCGGGGGCTCGGGCGATCGTTTGCGGCAAACGCTCGATCCCCACATAGCTTCAATGGTCTCAGCCGGAGAGGCTTACCTTGAGGCGATGAGGTCGAACCTTGGCGCAAGTGACCCAGCCTCACTTGGTCAGTCATATGCGAGGACAGTAGACGATGCGCTTAAGACTTGGAAAGCAAGCGATGGGGAACTGGATCGCTTACTCAACAGGAGACTTTCCAACCTTTTGGCGAAGCTGCGTGGCAGTCTCATTCTGAACGGCCTGCTCGCGATTTTTAGCATTGCACTTGCTTTGATGACCTATCGACATATCGTGCGGCCACTGGGAAAGCTCGAACGGCTCGCAGATGAGGTGCGAGAAACGAAAGACTATAACCTTCGCACTAGTTACCATGGCCGAGATGAGATTGGGCGGCTCGCCATCGCCTTCAACGCCATGTTGGCGGAACTGGCCATGGCACGTGAACGCGAATCCGCTGAACAAGCACGCATCGCCGCAATGCAGGCAGAGCTCGCTCGCGTAGCGAGTCTAACGGCCATGGGTGAAATGACGGCGTCGATAGCGCATGAAATCAACCAACCGCTCGCTGCCGTTGTGAACAACGCAAATGCAGGGCTTCGATGGCTCGGCCATCAGCCTCCCAATGTCGAGCGGACCCGCGCAATTCTCATGCGAATCATCAACGATGGTGGTCGAGCCAGCGAGGTTATAGCCAGCATTCGCTCAATGCTAACAAAGGGGAGTCAAGCTAGGGCGCAGCTCGACATCAACGATCTGATCCGTGAAGTCATGACGCTTGTGCGTAGCGAACTCCAAGGTCGCAGCGTCTCGATCAAAACCGAGCTTTCGGATAGCCTCCCGCATCTCTCGGGAAATCGCGTTCAATTGCGGCAGGTTATCCTGAATTTGATCATGAATGCTGTTGAGGCAATGGCCTCGATAAAGGATCGCGCACGTGTACTCCACGTTTGCTCCGAAATTAATGACCAGCGTGATGTGGTCGTTATGGTTGAAGACACGGGCACAGGAATTGAAGAAGCGGATCGCAATCGCGTCTTCGAGGCGTTCTTCACGACAAAACCAGAAGGAATGGGCATGGGACTATCAATCTGCCGATCAATTGTTGAAGCCCATGGCGGCCGCATAACGGCGCTACGGGCAAATCCGCATGGATCGATGTTCCAAGTCGTGTTGCCGGTTGAGGAACCGAACAAACTGTCATGAGTGAGGAATTGGCTGCCAACCCCGTTGTTTTTGTCATCGATGATGACGCATCGGTGCGCACATCTCTGAAGGAGCTTTTGGAATCGGTGGGTTTGCGCGTCGAACTCTTCGATTCAGCAGATGCCTTTCTCGCTAGTCGGATACCAGATGTCGCTAGCTGCCTGGTGCTCGATGTGAGGTTGCCTGGACAGAGCGGGCTTGAGTTTCAAACTGAGCTTATGAAGGCAGGTATCTCCTTGCCGATCATTTTCATCACTGGTCATGGCGATATCCCGATGAGTGTGAGGGCCATGAAGTCCGGAGCTGTCGAGTTCCTAACCAAGCCATTTCGGGACCAGGATTTGCTTGAAGCGATTCGCGCGGCAATTGAACGCGATCGAGCACGACGCGAACACGAGAGCTCCATTGCTGCATTGAAGACGCGATTTGCTTCACTGACAGCTCGTGAGAAAGAGGTTATCGGCTACGTCAGTGCCGGGTTCGTGAACAAACAAATTGCCGCCGAGATGGGCATCAGCGAAGTCACGGTGAAGGTGCATCGGCGCAACATCATGCAAAAAATGAACGCCCGATCATTGGCCGAATTGGTAAGAATGGCGGATTTGTTAAGCGTTGGTCGAGCGGCCTCAAGGGCTCACTAAACCTAAGTGTAATTCTTTTCGCTATCGAAAGAGATTACTTTGTTTATGACAGAAACAAGACGCCATGAGCCGTTTTGCGCCATGCCGGATAGAGGACTGCCGTTTGCCGAAGGTGCCGATGATCTCGATTGTCGATGACGATTTATCCGTTCGCGAGTCGACCAAGGAGCTTGTAGAGTCACTTGGTTACGAGGCACTTACATTTGCCTCGGCTGAGGAATTTTTGGAGTCGCAACGGCTCAGCGATACCAGCTGTCTCATCACCGACCTGCAAATGAAGGGGCTGAGCGGCATCGATCTGCAGAGGCGATTGATGGATGAAGGTCGGGATATCCCCACGATTTTCGTTACGGCATTTCCAGACGAGAAGACGCGCAGTCACGTGCTTAACGCCGGCGCAATCGGCTTCTTAAGTAAGCCTTTCAGCGATGAGACGTTGATACATCATCTCGATACAGCGCTTGCAGATTAAGGTTCCTGCGCTCCAGGGATAATCAGCTTAATTAAACTGCACTGCGTCTGGGTGCCGAGAGCCACCCGCCTTCAACTAGCTCTAAACCTAAGTGTAGCCCACCTACCATTTCGGCAGCGCGTTTACACGCATGGACAATAGAGCGTCTCCTCTTCGTTGGTTAGGCTCTCTAATCTCAACAAACAAAAACCAGCCCAAAAGGCCGCGACGGGGAGAAGTCCAATGAAACACCCACTCGAGTGGGCAGCGACCCATCTCAAGAAGTCAGGTTATTTTTGCGCATTGCAGATTATTGCGGGTCTCGTCAGCGCTAATGGCGCCGGAGTCTTGTTCAGTCGCTTCCAACCTCTCGGTTATGTTGCAGCGAATCCCATCGGCAATCGCAGTGGTGAAGAGATTTTGCACTCGATTGCCGTTTTGGCGCGATTGAGTGGAGATATCGAGGTCATCTCATTGATCGCTCCCTTGGCGGGAGCTGTCATTGGTACGCTTCTCACAATCATGCTCGGCGCCATTGGAAACAGTCATCGCGGATGTTTCGCTTCGTCCGGTTTCTGATCCTGACACAAAAGGTCCTAAAAAATGCGTATCTCCTAAATCGCTAGCACTGTTGTGCGGAGGATGCATCATGAACGGCAAACAGCGAGCACAATGGAACGAATTCCGCCGACAGCCTTGCTCGGAGAATTCCGACACTGAGATCGCCAAGCGAGCCCGCAGTGTCCTTCGATGGAAGATCCGCTACGACTCCATTCAGGTCACCGCTGAGAAAGGGCATTTAACTCTTTTTGGTGAAGTCAATTGGAATTTGGACCGGGAGGCGGCGGAGCAAACGGTACGCAAGCTGAGCGGCGTGACTGGAGTCACCAATCTGCTTACGGCCAAAGATTGTGCCGTCGAATTTACTTCTTTCCCCGGCGCCGTCTCGTAGCAACAAAGGATGTCGAAGATCTCTGACTCTCGTCGCCTTTTGTGTGGCAATGCTTCTGGCCTAGACGATCAGATCGTCGGCTTTGGCGGATACTCCTCGTGCCTCGTTCTAATCGTCCCGCAGGACTGAAATGAACCCGACGCTTGTCATCATTGCGCTGATATTCAGCGCCGTCGCGCTCGTCTCTGTTGTCGCGTTTCTACTGAATTAATTGCTTCTGCAGGAGTAAAGCGGTTAGGCCATGTCCGATACCGCTTGAGTGGATTTCTCAATCCCGCTGGCGGGTTCCTGGGTTGTCCCGCTCTAGGCGTCGTCTCTCAGCTCTCAAGCGCCGAATCTCTTCGTCAAGCGCCTTATTTTTCTCGTCGAGAACGGTCATACGTGTTTTCGGCTCATCGCTGCCGCGCAACTTGTCGAGCGCTTTGCCGACGTCGAGTTTTTTCGTCAATGGTTCACCTATCGCTCGTTGCAGGACCTCCATTGGTCAATGGCCCAGCAATAACCATACTATAAGAGACGCGAATAGCCCAGCGAGGGCGACGCTGGCGGATTTAAGACATCGCGCGGACCGCCCACGTTTTCCTTGATGAGAAGGAGAGATCGAATGTCGGCTTCTGGCCGAGAAATCGACGACCCAGCGGCCAACCATCTTTAGGTGCCGCCAACCTAAAAAGATCTTCTGTGAGTAGTTCATCAAAGACGGAAATGCCCGCCAAAAAAGCATCAAACTGAATAGCTTCCTGTCCACCAATGTGGGGTTTCTGACCCAAAGCGGATCGTAGAGATGATTGCAACCAGGTCATTCGAAGTAGTATGTTATTAGCCGCTAGTCGGGGGAGCTCCGCTGTTGGAGGCTACTCCTGATGACTGCGCCACAGACCTCCCGATATCGCGGCTACGACATCGTACTTCGACGCCAATGGTCGAGTTGGTGCGTCGGTATATATCCTACACGAGCCGAGCTGCCGATTTTGCCGCGGTCAGCTTTGAATACTCTGGCACCCCGGAAGGCGGATGCCATCGCCGAAGCTAAGCATGCCATCGACTGCGTTCTCTCACGTCGAGATGATGTTGCAGAGGAGGGTAGACCATGGCCATAGCCCTGACGTTGCAAAAGTATCTGGATGCTAAAAACGTTCGATACGATCTGATGAGCCATAAGCCTACTCGCTCATCGATGGAGACTGCTGAAGTCTGTCACGTTTCCGGTGACTGTATCGCAAAAGGTGTTCTGCTACGCGATGAGACTGGCTATGCACTCGCTATACTGCCTGCGTCTCACCACATTAGGTTCTCAGCGCTCAAGAGCCAGCTTGGCGAAGATGTTGAGCTAGCCAGCGAGTATGAGGCGGCCGAATTATTCCTGGACTGCACGCGAGGTGCCCTTCCGGCTGTAGGAGAGTGCTATGGCCTAGATTTGATTGTCGATGACAGCATCGAGAAGCAACCTGAAGTCTATTTCGAGGCTGGGGATCACGGCACCTTGATCCATATGAGCCATGCGCAATTTGCTGCTCTCACCGCAGCCGCACGGCACGGATCTTTCAGTGTCCACGACTGACATAGGAACGAAGCAAATTTGATTTAGGTATTTAGAAGACGGTGGGGCCAGCTAAATTTTTCCGTGTGGACTGGTGATCGCGTTCTATGTCGCCTTCGCGTCATATCTCGCGTGGCCTACTATTGTGTATCAGCACGGCAGGTCGCGCGCTGCATTGGATGCTCCCACCTCTGTCGCGAACCACGGTGAGATGCGAAAGCACGGTGGCTCGCCTACCGAGCAGATGAGCCCGGCGCTCGCTGTTTCCGCAGCTTTGCCTGAATCCCACGAGTTGACGTGGGTGACGGTATTACTTCCTGCCAGGGTTTATGCCGGTCCTTCGATCAACACTCCAATTATTCAATTTTATGCAGTTGGAACACCGCTTCATGCCACGCGCTATTGGAACGATTGGATTGAAGTTAAAGAGCCCGATACCTCGAAATCCGGGTGGATCTATCGAAAATATTTAGGTGCGATCAGCAATTACGAGCAGGGCAAGATCGCGTCTCAAGAAGCGCAAGAGCAAAGACCTGTTGCCGGGCTTGTTTCAGCCAAGCGTTACGAGAAAACCGTTCCAGTTAAGCATAATGCGAGCACCGCTCGCTCGTCGAAGCAAGCAACCCGTTTCCAGCCGGCGACGCCTTTCCGTGGCCGAACCGAAATGGCTAGTTTGTTGCAGCGCGCATTTGGCGGCTACTGAGCGATGATGCGCGCTCTTCTTGATCGCTTAATGACCGCAAAGGGAGTGCATCAAGACGGGTAGAGGAGAAAAGAAGATCAGATTGATGGCTGTTGCCCTTACTTTGACCTTAGCAGCATCCGCTCAGGCCATGCCACTCGCGCCGCTGCATCAGCCGAACGGCATGATGCGCAAGTCCGTCAAGGTTGCGGCTATGGAGTAACGTTGACTTTCGTCCAGGTCTGGTCGGGATCAAAGGATTCAATCTTTCGCGCGAGCTGGTCGGTTTGGGGGCCCAGATCCTTCTGGAACACGGTGCCATCGTGACTGACCATAAGAGTCATGATGCCAGAATTGCCATATTGCGCGGGATAGGCGACAAGTGCGAAGCCGCCAATCATCTTGCCTTTGGCCAAATAGTCGTAGGCTCCGCCCGGCGCATTCGCGCCCTGGCGGGTAAGGATGCGATAGTAATATCCGTGATAGGGGATCGGCGTTTGACCGGCTTTATAGCCCTCGGCTGATGCCTTGGCAGCAAGGTCACCGAATGGGCTTGGCGGTTCGCTATCTGCAGTGGGCCAATAAAGACCGTCCTTTTTTCCGGGCCTGCTTACGATTCGCTGGGCATATACGTGCGACCCGAGCCCGGCTGGGTCGCGCGAGGCATATTCATTCTGGGCTTGAACGTACGCGAGAGACACCTGGATTGCGGCTAACTCATTGCGGCCGATGCGCCGGCGCAAGATCTCATCAACACCTGCGGCGGTATCGAACTGCCACTTGCCCCCTTTGTTGATGAGCGGAATTGGGAAAGGCCAATCGT
>Ga0070668_100001778_pt1 | contig 15668 bp, 16 predicted proteins | sample KBSS43metaG_FD_64661 | JGI IMG/M metagenome (GOLD analysis project Ga0070668, IMG submission 64661) | Switchgrass rhizosphere microbial communities from Kellogg Biological Station, Michigan, USA - KBS S4-3 metaG | ecosystem: Host-associated > Plants > Roots > Rhizosphere > Soil ... | reverse complement strand
GCCGCCTGAGCATCACTTCACGAACTCCATCGCGGGATAGTCCGGCGACGGCCCGTCCAGCAGCCGGCCGTCCCGGCCGCGCAGCCACCGGTCGAAGAACGCGGCCACATATGTTTCCTGGGTGCCGATGGCCTCCTCGGGGTCGATGGTGCCGATGGCGTCCGTCCGCACGCTCGCGGGCAGGTTCAGCTGTGGCAGCAGGGTTTCGGCGTCGGTGAACGAGGCGTGCTGTGACCCGCGCAGGGTGAGCCGGCGGTTCCACCCCGGGGTGTTCGCGCGGAAGGCTCGCCAACCGGGGCCGGTGTCGGTGGTGCCGTCCTTGCCCAGCAGCAGGAACGGCCGGGTGAGCCCGTGCGCCGCGACCGGCATGAGGCTGCCGTCCAGCCAGTCCAGGTTGCCGTCCATGTCGAGACCGGCGGCGATCCTCGGGTCGGTGTCCATGGCCGCGGCGGCGGCCGTCCCGCCCGCGGAGTGGCCGAACATGCCCACCCTGGTCAGGTCCAGTGAGCCGGCCAGCCCCGCCGGGAGCCGTTTGCCGTCCGCGTCGGGATTCCGGCCGGCGTTCAGCGCGGCCAGCCGGTCCAGCACGAATCCGGTGTCGCGGACGCGCACGGCGAGGAGTTTCCTGGTGAACGCGTCCGGGTCGCCCGACGGCGTCCAGGTGGCCACGGAACCGTCCGGGAACTGGACTTCCGGGGATTCGTAGGTGTTGTCGACGGTGACCACGACATAGCCCCGGGAGGCCAGGTCCTCGACGAGAGTGGTGGCCCAGGTACGCGGTTCACCGAGACCCGGCGAGTAGATCAGGACCGGCCGCGGCCCGGCATGGCCGGCGACGGGCGCGCCCTCGGCGGCGTGCGTGCCGGTGGCGGCCCAGTCGACCTGCCCGGTCGGCAGGTGCAGCCCGAGGTAGTCGTTGGTGGTGACGGCGTCGAAGTGCGCGGCCGCGCCGGGCCGCATGTACGGCATGGCCGGGTGGCCGTTCGTCCGCCGCGCCGGGTAGTGGACGCTCACCATCAGTTCGCGGGCGGCCGGGCCGGTGTGCCAGGGATCGGGCCGGGAACGGTCGATCAGGTGCAGCTCCACCGCCCCGACGCGGTTCGGGCCGGTCGGCGCGGGCAGGCTCAGCCGAGCCGGGTCCGCGGCCGGCGCGGCGGACGCGCCGGCCGGAACCGCGCAGGCGAGCGCGACGACCGCCGACACGGCCGCGATCCGTTGTCCGGCACGGTGATTGCGCCGGGGAGTCGAGTGTGGAGTGGCCATGCCGGAATCCTCGCGGACCCGAAGCCGCCGCACCATGCGGAAGTCCACCGCATCGGATTCCGGTTATCCCCAGTGCGGTGCCGCCCCTCCGGAGCGAAGGGGTGTCACCGCGCCGGCGTGATCAGCCCTTGGCGGTCAGCTCCAGCAGCCGGCCGGTGAGGTCGAGGTGCTCGTCCACGCTGCTGCTCAGGTAGGTGAGGTCCACGAAGGTGTGGTCCGGCTCGAGGAGCGGGACGATCTTCGCCACCGCCTCGGCGATCTGTTCCGGCTTCGTGCCCCGCTCGGCGTTCACCCGCAGCGCCACCCCGAGCGCCCCCGGGTCGCGGCCGGCCTGCTCGGCGTCGGCCCGGATCTTGGCCAGGGTGGAGGTGAGCACTTCCGCCGGGAACGCTTCGGGCACCGACCAGACCGGCAGCCAGCCGTCGGCCCGCTCGGCGACCCGGCGCAGCGCCTTCTCGCCGAAGCCGGCCAGGTGCACCGGCGGCTTGCGCACGGGCTTGAGCGCGACGTGCGTCTCCGGGATCGTGTAGCCGACGCCCTCGTGCGCCACGATGTCCTTGCTCCACCAGGTGTCCAGCAGGTCGAGCAGGTCGTCCAGCCGCTTGCCGCGCTCGGACATCGGGATGCCGACGGCCCCGTACTCGTCGGGTGACCAGCCGATGCCCAGGCCGGGCAGCAGCCGGCCGTTGCTGGCCACGTCGATGCTCGTCAGCAGCCGGGCCAGGTTGGCGGGCTGGTACTGCGTGGCGTTGATGGTGCTGGACCCGAGGATCGCGGTCTCGGTCACCGCCGCGGCGACGGCCAGCGCGGTGAACGGGTCCTGGGCGGTCCAGAACTCCTCGGGCATGGTGTCGTAGCCCGGGTAGGGCACCGCCGGGGCGACCGGCGACAGCAACCGGTCACCTACCCAGAGACTGGCTGCCCCGGCCTGCTCGGCCGCGCGGGCGTACCGCGCGATCCCGCCCGGTGTGGCCGCCGCCTTGCCGAACACCGGAAGGCTGAAACCGATACGCATGAACTCTCCCCTGAAGAGCGAACGGACCGTGCCGGCCCTGAATCCACTACTACGCCCATCTAGTTGCTCGTTCAAGTATCTTGGTCCGTCCGGCGCACTCCCGTCCGGAACGGAATTCGACCATGGCCGAGCCGGCCGGAAACGGTGCCGGTCAGCGGCGCACCCGGGTCGACTCGCGGACGACCAGCTCCGGGGTGAACACCACCGCCTGGCGCTCCACCGTCGTGTCCGCCGTTTCCGCCAGCAGCAGCTCCGCCGCCGTGCGGCCGAGGCGGCGGGCCGGCTGGCGGACCGAGGTCAGCGGGACCGCCGCCGCGCCCGCGAATTCGATGTCGTCGTAGCCGACGATCGCCATCTCCTCCGGGACCCGGATGCCGGCGCCGACCATCGCCTGCAGCACGCCCAGTGCCAGCAGGTCGTTCGCGCAGAACACCGCCGTCGGGCGGGGGCTCATGCCCAGCAGGCGGGCACCCGCGTCGAGGCCGGACGACACATCGAGGCCGGTCGACTCCAGCACCGTCAGCTCCGCCGACGAGCCCGCCAGGGCCGTGCGCACGCCCTGCTCGCGGTCGCGGCACTGGGCGAGGATGGCGGGGCCGTTGACGAACGCGATCCGGTGGTGGCCGGTCTCCAGCAGGTGCCGGGCCGCGAGCGCGCCGCCCGCGAGGTCGTCCACCGCCACCGAGCTCGCCTCCGACGTCGGCGCCTTGCGGTCGACGAAGACGTAGGGCGTGCCGCTGCGCCGGAACGCGCGCAGGGCCTCGCCGGACGTCGCGACCGGGCTCAGCAGCACCCCGCGGACCCGCTGCTCGGCGAACATCGCCAGGTACGACGCCTCGAGGTCGGACCGCTGCCCGCTGTTGCACGTGATGATGTTGAGGCCCTCGGCGTGCGCGGCCTGCTCGGCGCCGCGGGCGACGTCGACGAAGAACGGGTTGCCGAGATCGAGCACCAGCAGCCCCATGATCCGGCTGCGGCCCGCGCGCAGCTGCCGCGCCGACTCGTCGCGGACGTAGCCCAGCTCTTCGATCACCGACAGCACCCGGTTGCGGGTGGCCGCGGCGACCACGTGCGGCCGGTTGACCACATTGGACACCGTGCCGATCGAGACGCCGGCCTGCTTCGCGACGTCTTTGATGCCGACCACTGCACCCCCTCGCCGAGAAAATCGAAGCTTACCACGGGACTGAAACGTTTCAGCATCGATTCCCGCCGTTCGTCGGGTGATCACGCCGTTAGGCTCCGAGCCGGATGTGCCTGCCGCGGGAGGGAGTCCGGGTGCGGATCTTCACGATCGTCCTGTCACTGGTGCTGACGTGGGTGCTCTCCGGAGCGGTCGCCTCGGCTTCGCCCGTCGTGGAAGGGGACACCGACAACCCGGTGACCGCCGCGCCCGCGGTGACCAGGCCGGACGCCCCGCACTGCACCGTCACGCTCGCCGACGGCTTCCGCTCCAACGCCGCCGACGGCACCCCGCGGTTCTACGAAGGCACGCTCACCCCGCCGAAGGCCTGCCCCGGCCCCTGGGCGAAGGTCGTCATGGACCAGACCGTGACCGTCGCCGGCCGCCAGTACGACCGGATCGGCGACCTGCGGATCGGCGGCACCGAGGTCTGGTGGGGGACGACCGAGGAGCCCAGCGGCGAAGGCCGCCGCCCGATCACCTACCACTTCGACAAGGACCTCACGCCCTACAGCGCGCTGCTGCGCACCCCGCAGCCGTTCCACGGCGGCATCGAGAACTACAACTCGCCGGTCTACACCGGCGTCTACGCGCAGACCGTGACGCTCACCTACTACCAGGCGGACCGGAAGCACCCGGCGGCCGTCACCCCGGACCACGTCGCCGGTTTCGGGCACGCCGACGCGACTCCCGCGGCACCCACCGTCCACTTCGCCGCGAAGGACCTGCCGCGCAACATCACCCGCGCCTACCTCGAGGTCACGCTCGAAGGCCACGCCTGCGACGAGCAGTGGTTCGACGACGTCCCGGACGACGTCGCGGCGAAGTACCCGGCGGCCGGGCTGTGCGGGAAGGGGCCCTACCGCGAGGCGAACTTCGCCATCGACGGAACACCGGCCGGCAGCGCGTTCACGTTCCCGCACATCTACTCCGGCGGGATCGTGCCGCAGCTGTGGCGGCCGATCGTGGCGATCGACACCTTCAGCCTGCACGCCGAGACCTACGACGTCACGCCGTTCGCGGGCCGTCTCGTGGATGGCGGGACACACGACATCTCCTTCTCCTTCCCGGACATCGGCGGCGAATTCACCGTCGTTCCGACGCTACTGCTCTACACCGACAAAAAAGCGGCGCGCACGTCCGGGGCGCTGACCCAGGCCGACGTCGCGGCCGCGCCGGCCCGGCAGACGACGGTGAAGGACATCGAAGGCGGCGTGAACGTCACGGTCGCGGCGCAGCGCCACGACGTCATCGCCGGCTACGTCGACACGTCCGCCGGCCGCGTGTCCACGCGCGTCGAGCGCACCCGCGACTACCGCAACAGCGACGACGTGACCGGCGGCGGCTTCACCCAGCACGTCGTGCAGGCGGACGCGGGGCAGCAGACGTCGGTGTCCACAGTGGACGGCCGGGCGCGGTCCGCCGACCGGCACACGTGGTCCTACCCGCTCACCACGGACGCCACCGCGACCATCACCGACGACCAGAACCTGCGGATCTCCGGCTCGGCCGAGATGACGAAGATCCTCGGCGACCTCACCGGCGACGGCCGGTCGTGGCGGCCGGCGCGGGCGTCGCGCGAGTGGCTGAGCTCGTCCGGCGTGCTGGCCCGCACGAACGGCGTGAACACCGAGGCCGACGGCCGGTCGAAGACGCTGTACACCGGTTCCGACGATCTCGGCAGACCGTACTTCCACTACGCCGCCAGCGAACACGGATTGATCACCGAGAACCGGGAGCTGCCGCCGCGGAGGTGAAGCCGGGCCCGGCTCACGGCCGCGGTACCGCGCGCTGCGCCATCATGTCCGCATGGTGTCGACCTCGGACGATCTGCAGGAGCGCACGGACAGGGCCTTCGCCAGGTGGCAGGTCCTGATGAAGAACTGGCGGGGACGGGCGCGGCGGAGCCGGCTGGCCTCCAAGCTCTTCACCTACGGGTGCGTGATCCTGACGGTCGGCACCACCGCCATCGCCGGGGTGCCGACCGTGCCGCGCTCGTGGATCATCGTGGCCAGCGCGGGCGCGGCGCTGGCGGCCGGGCTCATGAGCGCGACACGTTCGCACGAGCAATGGACGGCGTCGCGCGAGGTGCAGAACCGCTTGTTCGCCGAGCACTTCCTGTTCGAGCAGGGCGCCGGCACCTACCGCGGCCTGTCCGGCCAGGAGCGGGTGCTGCTGTTCTCGGAGCGGATCAGCGAGATCGGGATGGCCGGGCACGACTCGTGGGCGCGTCATGTCGCCGAGGGAGCGAGGACGGTGACGACGACCGAACGCCCGTCGCCGGACGTCGCCCCGGACCGGAAGGGGCGCTCGGCCTGAGGGAGCTCACCTCCGCCGTCCATCACCCGATCGGGCTAGTGCGGTAGTGTCGGACGCATGGGGAGTCTCCGCTCACGGGTCCTGGGCTGGGTCGGGCGACGCTATCTCGCCCGTCAGTCGAAAAAGGGCTTCGACCTCGAGAAGATGTCGTCCTTCCTGCCCGATTCGGCGCTGGTGCCCCTGAAGCGGGACGGCCTCGACCCGGTGGCCGAGATCGGCGCGCGCCGGGCCGCGGCCCCGATCGACAAGCTCGACCTGCCGTTCGGGATGAACGCCTGGCTGGTGACGGGCTACGACGAGGCGAAGGCCGTGCTCGGCAAGGTGACCGAGTTCTCCAGCGACTTCACGAACCTGGTCGGCAACGCCGGGGTGACCGCCGACCAGAACCCGGGCGGGCTCGGCTTCGCGGACCCGCCGGTGCACACCCGGCTGCGGAAGCTGCTCACGCCGGAGTTCACCATGCGCCGGCTCAACCGGCTGGTCCCGCGCATCGACGAGATCGTCGCCGAGCAGCTCGACGCGATGGCCGCGGCCGAGGGGCCGGTCGACCTGTGGCAGGCGTTCGCGCTGCCGATCCCGTCCCTGACCATCTGCGAACTGCTCGGCGTGTCCTACGAGGACCGCGCGGAGTTCCAGCGGCTGAGCACCGCCCGGTTCGACCTCTTCGGCGGCGCGGGCGCCTCGCTCGGCGCGATGTCGGAGTCGCTGACCTACCTGCTCGACATCGTCAAGAAGCAGCGCGAGGAGCCCGGCGACGGCCTGCTCGGCATGCTGATCAAGGAACACGGCGACGAAATCGACGACCGCGAGCTGGCCGGCCTCGCCGACGGGGTGCTCACCGGCGGCCTGGAGACCACGGCGAGCATGCTCGCGCTCGGCGCGCTGGTGCTGCTACGCGACGAAAAGGCGTTCGAAGCGGTCCGCGGCGACGACGAGTCCGTGCACCGGTTCGTCGAGGAGCTGCTGCGCTACCTGACCGTGGTGCAGATGGCGTTCCCCCGGTTCGCCAAGCAGGACATCGAGATCGGCGGCGTCCACATCGCGGAGGGCGACATCGTGCTGGTGTCGCTGTCGGCCGCGGACCGGGACCCCAAGCTGGGCCCGGACATGGACTCCTTCGACGCGACCCGCGAGCCGACGTCGCACCTGGCGTTCAGCTACGGCATCCACCGCTGCATCGGCGCGGAGCTGGCCCGGATGGAGCTGCGCACGGCGTACCCGGCGCTCGTCCGCCGCTTCCCGAACCTGCGGCTCGCGGTGCCGGAGGAAGAGCTCTCCTTCCGCAAGGTGTCCATTGTGTACGGTCTGGACGAGCTGCCGGTCCTGGTCGGCTGACCGGGATCCGGCTAGGGCCGCTCGTCGCAGCCCTGCCTCAGCTCCCTGGCGACCATCGACAAGCCGTACTTGCCGTTGACGGTGACCTGGAGCTCGCCGATGTCGTCCGGATACCTCGTCTGGGCGACCTTGCAGATCTTGTCCCAATCGGCATCGGTCGGCTCACCGGACATCGCGAGGTCGAGCTTGAGCACGCCGTCGCCGATCGCCGTGTCGTGCTCGACGCCCTTGACCTCGTAGCCGGCGTTCTTCAGCTCGGCCTCGAAATCGGCCACCGTTGCGCCCGACGTGCAGCCCGCGAGCGCGAACAGGCACAGGACGACGAGCACAACCCTCGACATCGAACCTCCCGGAGACCGCACCGGCTCCAGTTTTCTGGGCGACTCGCGATCAAGGCGTGGTGATCAGCGCACTATACGGGCTCCTTTGCGGATCGTTCAGCGCACACCGCGGGGCCGGAACTGGATGCTGATCCGCGGCCCGGCGGCCCGGGTGGTCTTGGGGACGGCGTGTTCCCACGTGCGCTGGCACGAGCCGCCCATCACGATGAGGTCGCCGTGGCCGAGCGCGTAGCGGTGGGACTCGCCGCCGCCGCGGGGGCGCAGTGCCAGCTGGCGCGCCGCGCCGACCGAGAGGATCGCGACCATCGTGTCTTCGTCGGCGCCGCGGCCGATCGTGTCGCCGTGCCACGCGACGCTGTCGCGGCCGTCGCGGTAGTAGCACAGGCCCGCGGTGCGGAACGGCTCACCGAGCTCGCCGGCGTAGTGCGCGCTCAGCGCGGCGCGGGCCTCGGCCAGCACGCGGTGGGGGAGCGGCGCCGCTTCGGGGTAGAAGCACAGCAGCCGGGGGACGTCGACGAGCCGGTCGTACATCCGGCGCCGCTCCGCCTGCCACGGGACGCCGGTGGCGAGCTCGGCGAACACCTCGTCGGCACCGCCGAGCCAGCCGGGCTGCACGTCGATCCACGCGCCGGAGCCGAGTTCGGTCCGCCCGGGCGCCAGCGGGCGCAGCGAGATGGAGCCCGGGGTGTCGAACAGTGAAGACTGGAGACCCGGGTTCATGCCCCCAGCCTACACGGAACTCGAACACGTGTTCTAGTCAGCGGACGACGTCGTAGACCAGCTTCTGGATCCCGTTGCCGTAGGACTCGCTCTCGACCACCTTCAGGCTCTGCTTGTCCTTGTCGGTGCTGCTGAACAGCCGCTTGCCCGCGCCGAGCAGAACCGGGAAGACCAGCAGGTGGTAGCGGTCGATCAGGCCGGCGTCGGCCAGCGCGCGGTTCAGGGTGGCGCTGCCGTGGACGGTGATCGGCCCGCCGTCGGTCTCCTTGAGCGCGGCGACGTCGTCGAGCGAACGCAGGATGGTGATCTCGCCCCAGTTCGACACGAGGTCCTGCTCGGCGAGGGTGGTCGACACGACGTACTTCGGCATCGCGTTGTAGCTCGCGAACTCGGCCGTCATGCCCGGCCACACCGGCGCGAACGCCTCGTAGCTGACCCGGCCCATCATCATCGCCGCGGATTCGTCCTGCTCGCGGCCCTTGAGCTCGTAGGCGGCCGGGTCGAACTCGATGTCCTTGAACGTCCAGCCCGCGTTGCGGTAGCCCGGCTCTCCGCCGGGGGCTTCGACGACGCCGTCGAGGGAGACGAACGCGGTGGCGATCAGGGTGCGCATGGTGGTGCTCCTTGGTGGGTCGGGCTTGCTTTCGTCAGTGTGTCGAGCGGGAGCCGCCGGATTCGACAACCTTCCGGAGGAAAACTTCTGACGAGCCGGCCGCCATGGTCGTCAGGGGGTCTTGCCCGTGAGCGCGCGGGCTCGTACAGTCACTTCCACGCCGGACAAAGGTCTGGACCTGTGTCCCGCTACCGCCGCCTCGATAGGTACAGGAGGTCGGACGGTGCGCAGACTTCAGGGTGCGGGCGTGCTCGCGGCGGTGGTGGCGGGGCTGGCGGTCTTCGCCCCGGTGGCGGACGCCCAGGTCGGGACGGGTCCGTGGATCTCGGACTCGCCGAGCTACAAGGAGCAGGAACGGGGCTGCGGCGACGTCTCCGGGCTCACGTTCAAGCTCACCTGCTCCACCGGCAGCGGCGACCAGCGCGCGGAACGCCGCTACGCCACCTACACCGGCGGTACCCACCAGTTCGAGGGTTCGTTCAAGATCACCAGCATGTCCGGCTCCCGGATCAGTCTCAAGCAGACGTTCCGGGACGGCTCCGACGCCGGCCCGTACTTCATGCTGGCGGTGGAGAAGGGCGGCCGCCTCTACGCCGTCCACGGCGGGGAGACGATCGCCACCGGCGCGACCGTGGGCACGACCGTCCGGGTCAACACGATCAACCAGGTCGGCAGCACCCACAAGGTGTACATCAACGGTTCGCAGAAGGACTCGGTTTCGAGCCCGGGCGGCAGCTACTACGACAAGTTCGGCAGCTACCGCACGGGCAGCGGCGCGGGACCGATCACCGTGGAGTGGAGCGGGATCAGGTTCTGGCACAAGTGACGTCCGCGGCGCTCCCGGTCCCGGCCGGGGGCGCCGCCCAGGCGTCGAGGCCGGTCCAGGCGGACAGCTCGCGTCCGCTGGTGAACCGGCGGTGCGCCCCGGTCAGCGGGTCGTCGAAGTCGAGGACCTTGGCCAGCAGCTGCAACGGTTTCGTGAAGTCGTCGAGGGGTTTCTCCCGCAGTTCCGGGTAGAAGTCGTCGCCGAGGATCGGGACGCCGAGGCCGCTCAGGTGCACGCGCAGCTGGTGCGTCCGGCCGGTCGACGGCGCGAGCCGGTACCGCCCCAGCCCGTCGCGGTGCTCGAGCAGCTCGACGTACGTTTCGGCGTTCGGCGGGCCCGGCACCTCCTGGGCGGCCAGCACGCCGCGTTCCTTGACGATCCGGCTCCGGACGGTCCGCGGCAGCTCGAGGGCCGGATCGTACGGCGCGATCGCCTCGTATTCCTTGTGCACCTTGCGGTCCCGGAACAGCGTCTGGTACTTGCCACGCAGCTCCGGCGTGATCACGAACATCACCAGGCCCGCGGTGACGCGGTCGAGCCGGTGCGCGGGGGAGAGGTGCGGCAGGTCGAGGTCGCGCCGCAGCCGCACGAGCGTCGTCTCGAGGATGTGCCGCCCGCGCGGGATGGTCGCCAGGAAGTGCGGTTTGTCGACGACCAGCAGGTGCTCGTCGCGGTGGACGACGGTGATGCCGAACGGGACCGGCACCTCGTCGGGCAGGTCGCGGTGGAACCAGATGAACGAGCCGGGTTCGAACGGCGTGTCGACGCCGAGCGGGCCGTCGGTGCCGTGGATGCGCTCTTCGCGCAGCATCTGCTCGATGCGCTCCGGAGCTTCCCGGGGCAGCCGGTCGACGAGGTGGGCCAGCAGGGTCGGCCACTCGCCCTCGGCGGGCAGCTTGAGCCGGGCGGGGTCGAGCCCGTGGCGGGGCGGGATCGGCGGCCGGAGCTTGCGTCTCATCGTCCCCCGACTCTAGCTAACCGTCCGACGGCGTCCGGTAGCGCGCGAGGTAGCGGGCGGTCACGTCGGCGTTGGCGGCCTCGGCCGCTTCGGCGCGGGTGCGGCGTCCGGTGTTGTGGGGGAAGCCCTGGCGGCCGAGCCGGTGCTCGATGCTCTCCTCCATGTACGCGCACGAATAGAAGTACGCGACCAGCGCCGCCATGAGGACCAGCGAGAGCCGCAGCCAGATCGAGCCGGGCAGCAGCAGCCACACGGCGCACAGCGGCACGATGCCGACCGAGCTGCGCAGGACGTGGCGGGCGCGCCAGTGCTTCGACGTCGCGTCGTGCAGAACCCAGTCCGCGTAGCGGGCGGGCAGCCGTACGCCGACGGCGTACCCGAACCAGCGGAGCACTCCCGGTCGTTCCATGTGGTCGACAGTACCCTAATACTTAGTGCACTAATCATTAGTGCGACGAGAGACATGGTAGGATCGAGAGATGATCGATCTGGGTGAGGACCCGCTGAAGCTGGACCGGCAGGTGTGTTTCGCGCTGTCGGTGGCTTCGCGCAGCGTGATCGCGATCTACCGGCCGCTGCTGGAGCCGTACGGCCTGACCCACCCGCAGTACCTGGTGATGCTCGCGCTCTGGGAGCGGTCGCCGAGGTCGGTGAAGGACCTCGGGACGACGTTGCGCCACGAGCCCGCGACGCTGTCGCCGCTGCTCAAGCGGCTGGAGGCGCTCGGGTACGTCACGCGCACCCGGAGCCGGTCCGACGAGCGTCAGCTGATCGTCGAGTTGACGGAGTCCGGCCGCGCGCTGCGGGCGGAGGCCGAGAAGATCCCGTACCGCGTCGTCGAAACGCTGGGCATGGACGTCTCCGAGCTGGAGGCGCTCCACGGCGTGCTGACCCGGGTCATCGACGCGACCGCCTGAGGAATTCCTGGCCGCCCGGCGCGTTGCCTCCGGAAAGACCGCGGGGAGGAACCGTGCTGAAGATCAGGCTGGGCGTCGCACCGGCGGCGGGGACCGGGCCGGGCGAGTTCGCCGGGCTGGCGCAGCGGCTGGAGGAGGCCGGCGTCGACTCGCTGTGGCTGTCGGAGCTGGTCTACTCGCCCGAAGTCGACCCGATGATCGGCATGGCGCACGCGCTGGCGCGGACGTCGAAGCTGAAGGTCGGCACCGGCGTCGCGATCCTGCCCGGCCGGCACCCGGTGCTGGTCGCCAAGCAGCTGCTCACGCTGGCCGGCCTGGCGCCGAAGCGGGTCCTGCCGGTGTTCGGCCTCCGCCCGGCCCGCGCGGCCGAGCACGACCTGTTCCCGGTCCCGGCGGGCCGCCGGGCCGCGGTGTTCGACGAGTCGCTCGTCTTGCTGCGAAGGCTCCTGGAGGAGGATTCGGTGTCGTTCTCCGGCTCGTTCTTCCAGGTTTCCGAAGTGTCGCTGGGGCCGCGTCCCGCGAAGCGCCTCGACGTCTGGCTCGGTGGCTCGGCCCCGGCGGCCCTGCGCCGCACGGGCCGCCTGGCGGACGGCTGGCTGGGCAGCTTCCACACGCCGGCCCAGGCGCGGGACGCGCGCATCGCGATCCAGCAGGCCGCGGCGGAGGCGGGCCGTGAGATCGAGGAGGACCACTTCGGGCTCAGCCTGCTGGTGGCGGACAAGGGGATTCCGGACGAACTGGCGGCGGTGGCTTCCCGGCGGCGTCCCGGGGTACCGGTGACGGACCTGGTGGCGACGAGCTGGGCCGAGGCGCGGAGGCTGGTGGAGCAGCACATCGAGGCGGGGTTGTCGAAGTTCGTGATCCGGCCGGGGCACGGGGATTTCGAAGGCTTCCTGGAGAACTTCCAGGCTGAGCTGGTGCCGCTGCAGAACTGAGTGGACCGCCGGTAGTGTCGGGACATGGCGGAGTTCGGTGCTGTCCAAGTGAATCTCTGGTGCGCGGACGTGGAAGCATGCGCGGCCTTCTTCCGGAGACTCGGGATGCCCGAGAAATTCCGCTTCCCGACGCACGGCGAGCCGCACCAGGTCGAGGTGGAGGCCGCGGGGGTGCGGATCGGCTTCAGCTCGGCCCGCGTGGGCAGCGAGCTCTTCGGCATCCCCACGACGCCCGGAGAGAACACGGAGCTCGTGCTGTGGTGCGACGACGTCGACGCCATGTACCGCGCAGCGCTCGACGCGGGAGGCGCGCCCGTGACGGGTCCGGCCGACTCGCCGGACGGGCGTCTCCGGTACGGCTGGCTGAGGGACCCCGAAGGGCACCGCGTGAAGCTCGTCCAAGAGCGCACGTGACGGCGGCGTCCGGGTGCCGGAGCTGCGTCAGAACTCCAGCTGCTCCGCCTTCCTCGGCGTGAGCAGCAGCGCCACCACCGAAAGCGCCGCCACCATCGCCAGCCCCAAGAACACATGATGCGTCGCGTCGTTCAACGCTCCCCGGACGAACCTCGCCGCCGGTGAGTCGGCCGTGTGGCCGCCCAGGACCAGGCTCGTCGCGTCCACCGATCGCGGCAGATGACCCGCCACCTCCGCCGGCGGGTTCGCGAAGCGCGAAGCCAGCGTCGCGTTGGCGATCGCGCCGAACACCGCCGCGCCGACCGCGCTGCCCAGCGACCTGCTGAACAGGTTCGTCGCCGTCACCACGCCGCGGCGGTCCCAGCCCACCACCGACTGGACCGCCACCAGCGTCGGGCTCGAGGACAGGCCGAGGCCCAGCCCGAGGACGAACGCCGCGAAGGCCGCCGACCAGATCGACGACGCCGCGTCGAGCATCGCCACCAGCACGCCGCCCGCGACGACGAACACGCTGCCGATCAGCGCCGTGTCGCGGAAGCCGATGCGCAGGTAGATCCGGCCCGCCAGGGACGCCGCGATCGGCCAGCCCACCGTCAGCGCGGCCACCGCGAACCCGGCCACCAGCGCCCCCGCGCCGAGCACGCCCTGCGCGTACGTCGGCAGGTACGACGTCAGCCCCATCAGGATCGCGCCCACCACCACCGCCACCAGGTTGCCGCCCACCAGGATCCGGCGGGTGAACACCCACAGCGGCAGCACCGGCTCGGCGGCCCGCTTCTCGACCAGGACGAACGCCACCAGTGCGGCCGCCCCCACGACGAAGATCGCCACGCTCGGCAGCGACCCCCACGCCCACGCGACGCCGCCTTCGAGCAGGCCCAGGATCACCAGCGAGCAGCCGACGGTGAGCAGCGCCGCGCCCGGGTAGTCGACCTTGCGGGGCTTGCGCTCCACCCGCTCGGCGAAGCTGCGGAACAGCATCAGCGCGGCGATCGCGCCCAGCGGCAGGTTGATGAAGAAGATCCACCGCCAGTCCAGGTACTCCGCGAACACCCCGCCGAGCGTCGGGCCGATCACCGACGCCACGCCCCAGACACTCGCGACGTAGCCCTGCACCCGGGCGCGTTCCTTCACCGTGTAGAGGTCGCCGATGATCGTCATCGACATCGGCTGGATCGCGCCCGCCCCGATGCCCTGCACCGCGCGGGCGGCGATCAGCACCGGCATGCTCCAGGCGGCACCGCACAGCACCGAGCCGACCAGGAACGCCGCGATCCCGAAGAACATCACCGGGCGGCGGCCGAGGACGTCGGCGAACTTGCCGTAGAGCGGCACCGTCACGGCCTGGGTGAGCAGGTAGATCGAGAACAGCCACGGGAACTGCGCGAACCCGCCGAGGTCGCCCACCACCGACGGCACGGCGGTCGCGATGATCGTGCTGTCCAGCGCGACCAGGCCGGTGCTGAGCATCACCGCGATCAGCACCGGGCCGCGCTCGGACCGGAACCCGACGCCTTTCACGCTGGTGGCGGCGGGTGTCGTCATCGGTGGCGTGCTCCTCGGGGCGGTCATGACCGTGGTCAACTACTTTGCAGCCCTAAGCATTCCACCGGGGTGGCGCCGGACCCAACGAATTTCCGTCGGAGTCCGCATCACGCAAGATGGGGCGGATGAGCGACTGGATCCGGCCGATCGGGCGGGGCTGGGTGGTCCGCGACGCGGTCCCCGGCCCCGACGTCGACGAGTTCGCCGAGCCCGACCACGTGATCGCCGCGCTGGCCGCGCCGGGCGCCGCGGACAGCCTCCTCGCGGTGCAGCACCCGGCCAGGACACCCGCGGCGCTCGCGCGCGGACTCGGTCCGGACGCCGCCGTCCCGGTCGCCCGCGCCGTGCTCGAACGGCTCCGCAAGCGGTTCTACCGGCCGGTGTGCGACCTGGTCGCGCCCTACCGGATCGAAGGCCCGGACGGCGTGGCGCTCGGCCTGCTCTGCCTGGTCGACCCGGCGGCGGTGACCGACGAAGGTGCCGCGCGGATCCACCACACCGAGGACGTCTATCCCGACGTCGTCACCGAGCGGGCCGCCGTGCTGGCCGGGCTCGGCTGCGCGACCAGCGCGGCGCTGCTCGTCCCGGCGGCCGGCGGCGCCTTCCTGACCGAGCAGCTCGACCAGGCCTGCGCCGGCCTCGGCCTGCCCGATCTGTCCACTTCGGACGCGGCCGGGCGGCGGCACGACCTGTGGGTGGTGCCCGCCGGCGCGCTGCAGGCCCGGCTGCTGGGCGCGGTCGCCGACGCCGACCTCCTGGTCGCCGACGGCAACCACCGCGTGGCGGCGGCCACGGCGGCCGGCCACGGCGCGCTGCTCGCCCTGGTCACCGCCGGGCCGGGGCTGCGGATCGGCGCGATCCACCGGGTCCTCACCGGCACCGGCCTCGGCCCGGAAGACCTGGTGACGCGCTGGTCCGCGGCCGGTCTCGACGTCCGGTACGACGAGCACGCCGTGCCGGTCACCGGCGAGGCCGTGGTGCGCGCCGGCCAGGCCGTGCTGCGGATCCCGCTGCCGCAACCGGACGGGCCACGGCCGGTGATCGACCACGAGGTCGTCGAGCGGATCCTCTTCGCCGAGGCGCTCGGCGTCGACCCCGACGGGCCGTGCGTCCGCCCGCTGCCGGCGGGCCGCCCGCTCCCGCCGGACGCGGACGCGGTGGTGCTGCTCGCGCCGGTGAGCTTCGCCGACGTCCTCGCCGTGCACGCGGCCGGCCGGCGGATGCCACGGAAGGCCACCTACTTCACGCCGAAGCCGCGCAGTGGCCTGGTCCTGGCGGACATCT
>Ga0070668_100001767_pt1 | contig 15724 bp, 16 predicted proteins | sample KBSS43metaG_FD_64661 | JGI IMG/M metagenome (GOLD analysis project Ga0070668, IMG submission 64661) | Switchgrass rhizosphere microbial communities from Kellogg Biological Station, Michigan, USA - KBS S4-3 metaG | ecosystem: Host-associated > Plants > Roots > Rhizosphere > Soil ... | reverse complement strand
ATGCGGGTCACGGCTTTCACGCCGATTTCCGCGCCGACAACTACCGCAAGGCAGACGCGGAAGCGGGCTGGGCACGGATGCTGGCGTGGTTCAGGAGGTACGGCGTGTGACATTCGGTCGGGGAAACGCGTGCCTCTGCTTGTCGATCACATGCCTGATCGGCCAGAGTCGCTGGTAGCCCTTGCGCTCAAGCAGGCATGAGCGAGTCAACCCGCCGCCGGCGGGGTCGAGCTTGCTCTTTACCGGGAAGCGTTATACGATGCACGGTAAATGATTCGGTCGTTTGCTTCGCGCGACACCGAGGAGCTTTTTGAAGGCGGTTCCCGCGCAGGTTCCGCTCGTTCGAGGCACCAGCGGAACGGAAGCTGCAGATGCTCGACAGCGCCAAGGATCTGAACGACCTTCGCGATTGAAGGAAAGAGCATGACAACAAACAGGATGCGGCCGATTCACCCCGGCGAAATCTTGCGTGAAGAGTTTCTGGTACCGTTGCGAATGTCGGCTCACGCGCTGTCGCAGGCGATTCGCGTCCCCGCGACACGCGTGAACGATATCGTCAACAGCAAGCGCGGCATAACCGCGGACACGGCGCTGAGGCTCGCTCGCTACTTCGGCAACTCGCCTGAGTTCTGGCTGAGTCTGCAGGCGGCGTACGATCTGCGTGCCGCGGAACGCGAAGCCGCCGCGAGGATCGCCCAAGAGGTATCTCCTCGAGAGCCGGCGTGATGGAGCTCGGAAGCCGATCTCGGGACCATTGCTTTGTGTGGGGCCATCGTCCGGCGTGACGGCAACGCCCTACGTGGAAAGGAGACAGACATGAATCTCTTGATGACAAGACTCGGCCGCTCTGCGTTTGTGCTCGCGCTGTTCGCGTTCGGCGCAATCGCCGGCGCGCAGGCGCAATCGACCGCGCAGCAGATCAAGCAGCGAGGCGAGCTTCGCATCGGGGTCACTCCCGGCGAGCCATGGTTCTTCAAGGACCCCGCCACCGGCCAATGGAGCGGCATCGGCTACAGCATGGGGCAGCAGGTGGCGAAAGACCTGGGCGTGAAGCTGGCGCCGGTGGAAACGACATGGGGCAACGCCGTGGCCGCGGTGCAAGCGAACCAGATCGACGTGATGTTCGTGCTCGACGCAACCGAAGAGCGCAAGAAGGCCATCGACTTTCCGGACAATCCGTTCTTCTGGTATGCGCAGGGCGTGCTGCTCAAGGACGGGATGAAGGTCAAGAACTGGAGCGACCTCGACCGCGACGACGTGCGCATCGCCGTGACCCTCGGCACTGCACCCGATCGCGAGCTCACGCGCCGCCTGCCCAAGGCAAAGATCGAGCGCTTCGCCAACATGGACGAGGCGATCGCGGCGTTCTACGCGGGACGCGTGGACGCGGCGTCGTTCTATCACCCCGCGCTCGTGATGCAGCAGGCGCGCGTGAAGAAGGGTGCTGTGGTGATTCCGGAACCCGTGGTCGCGCTGCCCACCAGCGCCGGCGTCCGGCGCGAGGACGACAAGACCTTCCGCGACTTCCTGAACGTCGAGTTCGACAAGTACTACAAGAACGGGCAGACGCAGAAGTTCTACGAGGAGTTTTTGGTGTCGCGCGGCATCGACCCGGCGAAGGCGCCCCCGATCGTCAAGGAGCAGTGGGGCAAGTGAAATAGGCGCCTAAACGCGCGACGGATGAGCTATCAGTGGGACTTCGGCAGCGTCGTCAAGTACGGCGACATGCTGCTGGTCGGGCTCGCCGGCACGGTCAAGATCGCAGTGATCTCCATCGTGCTCGGCGTTATCGTCGGCGTCGTGGTGGCGCTGATGCGGATGGCGGGCAATCCGTGGCTGCGCAAGCCGGCGACGGCGTTCGTCGAGTTCTACCGCAACACTCCGCCGATCGTGCATTTCTTCTGGTTCTTCTATGCGCTGCCGATCGTGATCGGCGTGAGCCTCGATCCATTCGTCGCGGCGATCCTTGCGCTCTCGACACAGTCGGGTGCGTTCTACGCGGAAGTGTTTCGCGGCGGGATAGTCTCCGTCGAGCGTGGCCAGTGGGAAGGCGCGAAGGCGCTCGGCATGAGCTACCGGATGGCAATGCAGCGGGTGATCGTGCCGCAGGCGCTGCGCCGGATGGTGCCCCCGTTTGTCGAGCGCTCGTTCGAGCTCACCAAGACCACCGCGCTCGCTTCGACCCTCGCGTACGCCGAGCTCCTGTACCAGGCGATGCAGGTGAACAGCATCACGTTCCGGCCGATGGAGGTGTACACGGCGGTCGCCCTGCTTTATTTCATCGTGCTGTTCACCGCGAGTAGCCTCATGCGCGTCGTCGAATACCGGCTCGCGCGAGCGGGCTGACGTATGGACTACACCTGGGACTTCGCGGTCGTCGCGCGCAACTTTCCGGTACTGTTGCGCGGTGTCGTGGTGACGCTCGAGCTGTGGGCGATCGCGTTTCCGCTCGGGATGCTGCTCGGCTTCGTGGTGAGCCTCGGACGCATCTCCGGCAAGTCGTGGCTCAACGGCCCGGCAATCGGCTACATCGAGATCTTCCGCAACACACCAGTGCTGGTGCAGCTCATCTGGTTCTACTACGCGTTTCCCATCCTCCTCGGCCATCAGCTCGGGCCATTCGCGGCCGCGGTGCTCGGCCTCACGCTGAACACGTCGGCATATTGTGCCGAGATCTTCCGCGGCGGCATCCAGTCGATCGCCGCGGGCCAATGGGAAGGCGCGCGGGCGCTCGGCATGACGTACGGCATGGCAATGCGGCGGGTGGTGCTTCCGCAGGTAGGCAAACGCATGCTGCCGGCATTTACCAACCGCGGCATCGAACTCGCGAAGGTGACGTCACTCGCGTCGATCCTCGCCGTCCACGAGCTCATGTACCAAGGGCGGCTCCTCAGCTCGACGTATTACCGCCCGCTCGAAATCCTCACCGTGGTCGCGCTCATCTATTTCATCCTGATCTACCCCGGCAGCTATTTGTCCGCACGGCTTGAGCGCAAGTTGAGCTTGCGCGATTGAGATGGACGAGACGCTGATCCGCATCCGCGACCTGCACAAGCGCTTCGGCGCGCTGCACGTGCTGCGCGGCATCGACCTCGACGTCCGCAAGGGAGAGCGGATCGCGATCATCGGCTCCAGCGGCTCCGGCAAGAGCACGCTCCTGCGTTGCATCAACTTCATGGAGATGCCGAGCGAGGGCACCATCGAGCTCGACGGCAGCGTGCTGGGCCGCGCGGGGAAAGACGGAATGCGCACCTACGCCGAAAGCGAGCTCTGCTCAGTGCGGGAACGTGTCGGCATGGTGTTCCAGCAGTTCAACCTGTTCCCGCACATGACGGTGCTGCAGAACGTGATGGAAGGCTTGGCCACGGTCAAGCGGATGGATAAGGACGCCGCGCGCGAACGCGCCGCGGAGCAACTCGGGAAGGTCGGCCTCTCCGACAAGGTCGACGTGTACCCGGCCAAGCTCTCGGGCGGACAGCAGCAGCGCGTGGCGATCGCCCGCGCGCTTGCGATGGATCCCGAGGTGCTGCTGTTCGACGAGCCGACCTCATCGCTCGATCCGGAGCTCGTCGGCGAGGTGCTGCGCGTGATCCGCGCGCTCGCCGACGAAGGACGCACGATGCTGCTCGTCACCCACGAGCTCGGCTTCGCATATCACTTCGCGGACCGCGTGATCTTCATCGCCGACGGCGTGTTTCACGAAGTGGGGACGCCGCAGGCGGTGCTTAAGCATCCGACGAAAGAACGCACGCAGGCGTTCCTCGCGCGCTTTTCGGAGTTCACGTTCTAGCCATGAAGATCACCGGCGTCGCGGCGCTCGAATTCCGGCGCACGCTCGACGGACGCTCGTACAACCCCGCCACGCGATGGAACGAGCGGCGCGCGCCGCTCATTGCCCTGTACACCGACGAGAGCTCGGTCGGTCTCGGCGAAGCCTGGTCGAAGCCTGCGGAAATCGCGCTCGTGCTCGACTGCCTGGCGCACGCGTGCCACGGTTTCGTCGGCCGCGACATCGACGATCCCGCGCTTCTCGCCGGCGTGCTCGACCGCGGCCCGAGGGATGTCCCCAACTGGGTCGCCCCTGCCACCGCGAGCGCGGTCGAGATGGCGCTGTGGGACCTTCGCGCGAAGCACGCCGGGCAGCCGCTGTGGCGAATGCTCGGCACCGGCGGCCTCACCGATCACGGCGCGGTCTCGGTGTACGCGAGCGGCGGGCTGTACCGTGACGGCTCGGACGTTTCGGATCTCGCACGCGAGATGGAGCGCTATCTCGCGGACGGATTCACCGCGGTGAAGATGAAGATCGGCGCGCTCCCGCCAAAGGACGACCTCGCGCGCGTCGCGGCCGTGCGCGCGGCGATCGGCGCCAATGCCACTCTGTGGCTGGATGCAGTGAACCAGCTGTCGCCCGTGGAAGCAATCACGGTCTGCCGCGCACTTGCGTCGGCCGGTGCCGAGGCAATCCAGGCGCCCGTACCGAACGAGGAGATCGACACCATGGCGATCATTCAGCGCGATGTCCTTCCCGTGATTGCCGCGGAGAGCGAGCACATGCACGCACATTTCGCGGCGCTGCTCAAATCGCGAGCGGTCGGCTGCCTGCAGTTTTGCCTGGGACTTTGCGGCGGCTACGCCGGTGCCGCGCGCTTGACGGGGATGGCCGCCGCGCATGGTGTACCCAGCACGCCGCAATGCAACTCGACGGCGATCATGCAGGCGGCGTCGCTGCAATTTGGCGCCGCACAGCGCAACGTCGCGACCGTTGAATTCCACCGCTTCCACGATCATCTCGCGCCGCTTCTCCCCGTCTGCATGCGCACGGTGAGCGCCGGAAAAGTTACGCTCGACGCCACTCCGGGGATCGGCATCGCGACGGTCGAGGTCGGACCGCAGCCGTGCGGCGGCGAGATCGCCGTGCACGCGCAGTTCGGGGCGCAATCGTGACAAGCGCGCAAGGCTACGTCGACGACGTGCGCAACGACGGCGTTCTTGTCTACGTGAACGGCGAGTTTGTGCCGCGCGACGCGGCGAGGGTGTCCGTGTTCGACGCGGGTTTCGTGCTGGGCGACGGCGTGTGGGAGGGACTGCGCCTCGTGCGCGGCAAGCTCCTGCATCTCGACGAGCATCTCGACCGGCTGTTCGAAGGCGCCGGAGCGATCCGCCTCGATATCGGGCGCACACGCGACGAAGTGAAGGCCGCGCTGCAGGAGACGCTCACCCGCAACGGGATGAGCGACGGCGTGCATGTTAGGTTCATGGTCACGCGCGGCCGCAAGAAGACGCCGAACCAGGATCCGCGCTTCGTCATCGGCGGACCAACGATCGTGATCGTCGCCGAGTACAAGACACCGCAACCGGAGACGAAGGCGCGCGGGCTCGCGCTATGGACGTCGACGTTCCGCTGCAGTGCGCCGGACGTATTCGACATGCGTCTCAATTCGCACAGCCGGCTCAATCTCATCCAGGCGCTGTTGCAGGCGATCGACGCCGGCGCCGACGAAGCGCTGATGCTCGATCCGAACGGGTTCGTCGCGAGCTGCAATTCGACCAATTTCTTCATCTTGCGCAAGGGCGAGCTCTGGACGTCGACCGGGCGCTACAACTTCAAGGGCATCACGCGCCGTCACGTGATGGCGCTGGCGCGGCAGAATGGATTGGCGACGCGCGAGACAGACTACACCCTCGCCGAGACATATGCGGCCGACGAGGTGTTCGTCACCGGTACGCTGGGCGGCGTCACACCGGTCACGCGCATCGACGGCCGCACAATCGGCGACGGCAGGCCGGGGGCCACGACGATGCGCATCGCCGATTGGTACGCGGCCGAGGCGATGGCGTGAGCACAACGAAACCGCTCGACGCGTCCGGGATCCGCGTTGAGGAGTAAGCAAGCCGCGATTGATGCGGTCTCGAGCAGCACGTTAAGGTGATCCAGGAGCAGAGCAACCTAGGGCGCCTTCGGCCAACGGATGAATCGGTAGACATAGCTGACGACAATGATTCCGACGATGGCTTTGGCGATTGGGTCGATCCAATCAGCGACTTGGTCATAGCGACTTTCCAACAGGTAGCCTGCGCCGGTGAGAAAGCAGGTCCAAAGGAGCGTGCCGATCGCCGAACAGGCGATGAACGCAGCCAATGGCATGCGGGTCACGCCGGCAGGCACCGAAACCAGCGTGCGTACTGCAGGGACTAGCCGTCCCAGCAATACGGCGAGCCAACCATATCGATTGAACCAGTTTTCTGCGCGCTGTAAATCGTGTCGAGAGGCAGTCAGCCAGCGCCCGTGACGATCAGCGAGGCGTTTGAGGCGCTCGCCGCCTAACCATCTCCCCGCCAAATACCATGGGATGGCGCCCAGCAACGATCCCGTAACACCGGCGGCCACTACGCCGACAGGATGCAGTTCGCCGCGCGCCGCGACGAATCCAGCAAAAGGCATGATGAGTTCGGATGGGATAGGCGGGAACAGATTCTCTGCGAACATCAGCAGTGCGATGCCGATATAACCGCCTGACGTGATAACAGCGGTGATCCATTCCACCATGCTTAACTCACGCGTGTCGCGCCGCGTCAGCGTGCGACGCAGCGCGCATCTTTGCTCCAACCGCCGGCTTGGTACTAGTACAGCGCTCGGAGCGCGTTACCGACCGCGAGCCACACAAAGCTGCACGCCGCGATTCCAACGAGGAGCACCAAGTCTTTTGCTGTTAGCGGACGCACGGCGCAACACTCCTGTCAGTTTCCAGATTGCCCTAATGCAACTAGCATGCCTAGCAGACAACGTTCGCTCTCGGCCCGCGGATTCAATCGGTCGCTCACCGTTTTGTCCTAATTTGGGACCATCAGTCGTCGCCGTGCACCCGGGCATAAGCCGGACTTTCGTCAGTCCGCGGCCATAACTGTACGCGCGCATAATGACGGCCTACCAGGGGGATTGATGAACAATTGCCGAAAACTGTTGATCGCGCTTGCCGCTTCCTGTCGCGGTTGTTACCTCGATCCATTGCGCGTCGCTACCGCGTTGGCATTTGCTACGACGCTCGGCGCGAGCGCGCTTGCGCTCCCCGCCTCCGCGCAACAGCCCAAACCCGGCGACGTGACGGGCGACGCCTCGGTCAGTGGCGTTGCGGTACTTGACACCGACATTGATAACGGCGGCAGCTTCCGGTGGGATGGGTTTGTGGCGGCAGGTAGCATCGACTGGCAATTGACTCAGGCGGTTTCGGTTGGCGCAACGTTGCGCTACAACTACGAGCACTGGCGCTTCTCGACACCGACCGCTTTCGGCCCGACGGCACCGTGGACCAACGTGAATATGCCGCAGGTGGGCCTCAACTTCGAGTTATCTTTGGCACCTGATCTATCGTTGTTCGTCTCGCCGCAGCTCGAATGGGACTACGAATCGGGCGCAGGCGCGAGCGACGCCAAGACCTATGGTGCAGCCTTCGGCGTCACGAAAATCTTTTCACCGACGCTCGTGCTCGGGATCGGCGCAGGGGTCTATCGTCAAATCGGTGAAACCCAGGTCTTCCCCGTCGTGATCGTGCGCTGGCAAATCGACGACAAGTGGCTATTGCGCAACTCGTTGCCGGCTGGCCCGGCCGGCGGTCCAGGTATCGAATTGGCCTACGCAATCAACGACCAGTGGGAACTCGCTGCGGGCGGTGTATATCGCGAGTATCGCTTTCGGTTGAGCGATGAAGCGCCGGTACCGACGGGCATCGTCGAGAATAGGGGCGTGCCGCTGTACGCGCGGTTGACGACCAAGTTGGGGAAGACGGGCCGGCTCGATTTCGTTGCCGGCGCGATCGTCGGCGGCAGGCTCGAAGTCGAGGATCGCAACGGCAATACGATCGCGTCGTCAGACTACAAGACGGCCCCGCTGCTCGGCATAACGGCGCGCCTGGAATTCTAGGCGGCCTTGCTCCGGCGCTTCTCAGTCGGTGGTCTTCGTCCAGGTCTTGTCCGGGTTGTATTCGGTCATCGCCTTGGCCGTCGCGGCCGTGTTCGCGCCGAGGTCTTTTTCGTAGACGTCGCCGTAGTGGTTGATGATGAAGGTCTTCACCCCGGAGGAGGCGTAGTCGGCGGGCCAGGCCAGCAACGCGAACCCGGCGACCATGCGGCCGTTGATCACGTAGCTGTACTTGCCGCCGGGCGCGCTCGGGCCCTGGCCGGTAAGGATCTTGAAATAGTAGCCATGGTACGGATCGCCACGGTCGCGGGACGCGCCGTCGGCGACCAACGGACCGAACGGACTCGCCTCTTGGCCCTTGGCTGAATCGGATGTCCAGTAAAGCCCGTCCTGTTTTCCGTCAGTGCTGAGAATGCGGCGGGCAAAGCTGCGCACGTTCGAGCCGTCGCGCGGCTTCGCGGCGAACTGGCGCTGGGCCGCCGGATAGGCGCGCATTACCTCGATCGCATCGAGTTCGTCCCTGCCGATACGCCGGTTGATGATCTCTTCGGCGCCCCGGTCGGTGTCGAAACGCCAGCCACTGCCGTCCTTCACCAGCGGGATTGGCATCGGCCAGCCGCTGCTGCCCATCACGAGCGTGATGCTCCCGTCGGCATTCTTGTGCTGCCCGAGGTATTCCTCGATGTCCTTTACCGCCTTCTGCCGGGTTTCCGTGGACGTCACTTTGTCGGTAGTGACGACGAGGTTCTTGTTGCGCTCACCGAAGATCTCGACCAGCGCCTTGTCATCGTTGGCCTTGAGCGCGGCGACGAGTGCCGTTACCGCGTCTTCGGGCGTGGCAAATGCGCGGCCGTCGGGTGTGGCGGCGATTGCCGCCACACCCGCGAACAACATCGAGGCAAGAAAGAGAACGATGCGTGTGGTCATGGCGGTTCTCGCGATTTTCATGGTGTTCTCCTAGCGCCGACCGCCGCCACCGCGACCGCCGCCGCCGCCACCGCGACCCCCGCCGCCACCGCCCGCTCGAGCACCGCCGCCACCACCGCCCGCTCGAGCACCGCCGCCGCCCGAGGATCGGGTCGGAGAGGCAGAAGCCATGCTCGAGGCGCCACGCGAAGAGGCGCGATTGGCGCTGGCGCCCGACGAGCCGGCGCCGCTGAACGCGCTGCCGCCTGACGCGGAACGGTTCTGCATGGAGCTGGCGCCGCCGGACTGGCGCGCGCCGCCGCCGAAGTTCGATGCAGATGCGCCGCCGGCTCTGCCCTGCGCTGCCGAGGCACCGCCGCCGGCACGCGCGTCGCCCGGACGCGAGCCCACGCTGCCCTGCCGCGCCTGCGTCGCCGCCTTGGTCTGCGTCGGTGCGCGATTGTTACGCCAGTTCTGTCCCCCACCGCCTTGCGCCGGACGGTTGCCGGTATTGATATTGGTGTTGCGGTTGACGTTGATGTTGTTCTCGATGTGGCCGTTATTCCAGCCCATGCCCCAAGCCCCCCCGATCGCAGCACCAACGATCAGGCCCGTGGCGAGGGCGGCACCTGGCGCGTAGGGATAGGCGTAGGACGGGTAGGGCGTCGGGTAGTAGCCCCAGGCGTAAGGTGTCGGTGAATAGACAACCACGGAGGAGGGCTGGTACTGCGGCACGTAGATCACTTCCGGGTTGGCCGGCTGGATCACGATGGCTTCCTGCTCGACGACGACCACCTGCTTGTCGTTGCTCTTCAGGTTGCCTGCCCCCTGGGCCTTGCGGCGGAAGGCCTGGATCGCGTCCATTACGCCAGTCTCGTTCGTGTCGACCGCTTCGCCCAGCGCTTCGGTCCAGTCGAGGTCGTCGTTCATCAGCTTTATCACGTCCGGGTAATTCATGAGCTTCAGCACCGAATCGGGCAACGACTTGTCGGGTTCGAGCTTGGGGTCCTTCTTGCGCTGGTCGAGGAAGCGCTGCGCCTTCACCAGGTCCAGCGGGTATGTCGCCGAGGGCAAGGTGATGGCGAGCAGTTCGTCCGGGTAAAGCGCGACGGGCCCGACCAGTTTTTCAAGTTGTTCCGGCGTGTATGCCGGGGCGGCCTCGGGCATGGCCTGCGAAAACGCGGGCGATGTGCCGAGACTGGCAAGCGCGAAAGAAATCGCGGCGGCGCCCAACAGGCGAAGGCTGAATGTTCTCATTGTCCGGGACCTCCGAAGCGGGAAGGGATGAGACGAACCGCCACTTCACCAGTGTACCAGTGGGCAGATATTTCGGCTTCGACCCCGGTTGTCGCTTGACGACCAGCAAGGGCCGGGCGCCTTCGATTGAAGTACGCCTGAAGGTTCAGACCGGTCGTTGATGACGTGGCGCAAGGCGCGCTGTTTTTCGCCGGGTTCCCGTCCAACCCGCTACCGGTCAGTCCCTTAGTTCATGGAGTAGCATGATCATCGAGCGGCCGCGGCGCAGCAGGGACAGCAACAACAGCAGGCAGCCAGCCAACAACAACAGGCGGCCTTCGGCAAGGCGCGGGCCGCGTGTCTCGAAGGCCCCCGGTATACCGTCAAATGAGCAAGTGGCCGCTGGGGCCGATCCCAAGGGGTGAATAGTGACTCTCTTACGAACGCCATCATTGTGGGTACTGGTGTGCTTGCTGTTGCTCGGCGGTTGCGCCAGTCGCCCGGTTAACCCACCGATCACGCAGGCCGAACCGGGCACCGGATACCGCTTCGAGACGCGGCAGGCCGTAAGCACCAACCGCAAGGACAATCTGGTCATCCTTGCCTTCTCGGGCGGCGGCACGCGTGCTGCCGCGTTCTCCTATGGCGCGCTGGAGTTTCTCCGACGCACGGAGGTCATGGCCCCGAACGGCACCAAGTTCCGCCTGCTCGACTCCGTCGACGTCATCACCGGCGTGTCGGGTGGCAGCTTTACGGCGCTGGCCTACGGGCTCTATGGCGAGAAGCTGTTCGACGACTACGAGCAGCGCTTCCTCAAGCGTAACGTCCAGCGTGAGCTAATCACGCGCGCATTGAGTCCGCGCTATTGGGGAGATCTGTCGTCGGAAGGATGGGGGCGGTCCGAACTGGCGTCCCAGCTGTACGACGAAATCCTGTTCAACGGCGCCACCTTCGGCGATCTCAACCGCGGAACGGGCCCGATGATATTGGCGTCGGCCACCGACATTTCGACGGGCTCACGTTTCGTCTTCCACCAGGGCACGTTCGACATCATTTGCTCTGACCTCGCTGCCGTGCCGCTGTCCCGAGCAGCCGCAGCCTCGTCGGCGGTGCCCGTCGTGCTCTCGTCCATCACGATAAAGAACTATGGCGGCACGTGTAACGCGACGCCTCCCGGATGGGCGAAGATGTTCCTCGACACCGATAATCCGCCGCGACCGGCCGCGCGGGCGATACGATCGCTCAAGAGCCTGCAAGCCTACGGAGACGGCGTCCGTCGACCCTACCTCCATCTCGTCGACGGCGGCGTTGCGGACAATGTGGGCATGCGCGGTGTACTCGACGCGCTGGAAGTCCTGGAAGCGCTGCACGAGGCCGGCTTGCCTTCTCCGCTCGACAATGCGCGCAGGATCATCGTTTTCGTCGTCAATTCGCTGTCGTCGCCGCCGACCAAGTGGGACGAGTCGTATTCCCCTCCGGGGACTATCGACATCCTGCTCAAGTCCGCCGGCACGCCGATCGATGCCTTTTCCTATGAGACGATCGAACTGTTGAGAGACACGGCGGCGCGCTGGCAGACGTTGCGCATGATCCGCGATTCGCCTGCCTATGCGGCCAACAAGGACCCCAAGGTGGCCAGCGCTCTGCGTGTCCCGGCCGCCGAGATTTACGCGATCGACGTGTCGTTCTCCGCACTGAAGGACAAGGCGGAATTCGACTATCTGAATCTGCAGCCGACGACATTTGTCCTGCCGCCCGAGGCGGTCGATCGTCTGCGCGCCGCGCCGGGCACCATCATCCTGGACTCGCCCGAGTTCAAGCGTCTGCTGAAGGATCTGGGTGCCACGCTGGTGGCGCAACCGTCGTCCGCTGGGGGGGGGCAATGATCGGGATGTCAGTGCGGTTTGCGAAGGGTCGATCGCAAGGCGCGCGTGGCACTGCGTCGCGTATCATTTGTGCCGCCCGTCGCAGGCGACGCAACGCGCGACCGCGCAGGGCTCAGCGCAACGTTCGAGGGACGGCAGGCACATGCAGATTCCAAAACCACTGATTGAGGCGCGTTGCGCGCGATCGTCCGCAGTACTGGCTGTGCGCGCCGGACTCGGCCTCGCACTCGCGGCGTTCGCGTTGCACGCGCACGCGTCGATGTTCTCGGGCGAAGCGCTCGACAAGGTGGCCGACATCTTGGCGATCGTCGTGCTGATCATCGTGCCGGTCGTGGCGATCGTCGTGTTCTGGCTCGTGCACGTGCTGCCCGAACGATTCGCCGAGAAGCGCCACCATCCGCAGACGGACGCGATCACGACGCTGTGCCTGCTGTCGCTCGTATTCGGCGGCCTGCTGTGGCCGATCGCGTGGCTGTGGGCGTTCACGCGGCCGGTCGGCTACAAGGCTGCGTACGGCACCGACAAGCACGAGTCATATCACGAGGAGATGGGTGAGCAGGCGAAGGCCGGCAAGCTGCTGCCGCAGGAGCTCGAGCACCTGCGCGCCGAGCTCGACACGATGGCCGCGAAGGGCGCGCTGCCGCCGTCGCTGAAGCGCCTGCGCGACGATCTCGCGACGATGGAGACACCGCCCCCGGGCGTCGCACCCGCGGCAGGAGGCCGCGTGTAATGGAAATTATCCTCCTCGGCATCTATTCGTTCTTCGTCTGGCTGATCTTCATCAAGTTCAAGTGGCTGCCGTGGAACATCTACTCGCAGGTCACCGTCGTCGTTATCCCGATCGTGGCGATGGCGGCGCTGATCCTCTCGCTCAACGTCTTCGCGCCGTCGTCGCATGACCTTCGCGTGTACCGCTTCACCGTGCCCATCGTCTCGCAGGTGCGCGGCCGCGTGATCGAGGTCCCGATCGAGGAGGGCAACCGGCCGGTAAAAAAGGGCGACGTGCTGTTCCGCATCGATCCCACGCCCTATCAGCTCCAGGTCAACACGCTCACGGCGCAGCTTGCGAGCGCCGCCGCGCAGCAGAAGGAGATCCAGGAATCGCTGAAGGGTGCGCAGGCGGGGGTCGCCAGCGCGCAGAGCGCGATCGCGCAGGCAACTGCGAAGACTGCCGAGGTGACGGCGAAGCTCGACCTGGCGCGCAAGCGCGTCGTGCAGTATCGCCAGCTCGTCGCGGCCGGTGCGGGGTCGAAGTTCGACCTCGAGCAGGCCGAGACCGACGCGCGCCAACTCACCGATCAGCTGGAGGCGGCGCGTGGCGCGGAGGCGCAGTCGCGCGCCGGCGAGGCGCAGGCGACCGCCGGGCGCGAGCAGGTCCAGCAGAAGCTCGGCGCGAAGGTCGATGGCGAATTTGCGACGGTCGCGCAGATCCGCGCGCAGCTCGAAAGCGCCAAGTGGGACCTCGATCAGACGACGACGCGCTCGCCATGCGATTGCTACGTCGTCAACCTGCAACTTCGGCCGGGCGGGTTCGTCGCCGCGCTTCCGGTTGCACCGGTGATGACCCTCGTCGAGGCGACAGGCACTCTCGTCGCGCTCTACGCGCAGAACGAGCTGCACCAGGTCGAAGACGGGAACGAAGCGGAGTTCGCACTCGACACGCACCCTGGACGCATCGTCAAGGGCAAGGTGAATTCGATTATATGGGCGCAGGGTGCCGGGCAGATCCAGGCCGGCGGCACGCTGCCGATGACCGGGGTGCTCGCGGCGCCGGCGCAGCGCTTCGCCGTCAAGTTTGACGTCGAAGATCGCGACAAGGAGCTGTTCCTCGCTGCCGGCGCGGCGGGCGGTGCAGCGATCTACACCAACCACGCGGAATTCCTGCACATCATCCGCAAGGTGATCCTGCGCGTCGGCTCGTACACCAACTACCTGGTGCTGAAGCTGCACTGACATGAAGCGCGCCGTCACGTTCACCCTGGTCGCCGCCACGCTCGCGGGCTGCGCGCTGAAGTCGCCGCCGGCGATCGACGATACGCGCCGGCAGGCGCTGCCCAACATGTCCGTGCCGCCGCAGTGGACCGGCGCCGCGACACCCGCAGGCCCCGCCGCGGCCGACTGGTTCGCGCCGTTCGGCGATCCCGTGCTCGACGCGCTCATCGCCGAGGCATTGCAATACAACGCCGACCTGCGCATCGCTGGCGCGCGTGTCGCGCAGGCGGCGGGCTACTTGAGATCGGCCGGCGCGAGCCTGTTTCCGGTCGTCGACCTGCTGGCGCACGGGGGCGGCAAGATGGGCGGCGACAGCTCCGGACTGCAGGGCGTGCTGATCTCGGCGTCGTGGGAGCTCGACGTGTGGGGCCGCGTGCGCTACGGCGAGGCCGCCGCGACCGCGCAGGTGGCCGCCACGGAAGCGGACTACTACTACGCGCGCGCGTCGATCGCCGCGCTTGTGGCGAAAAGCTGGTTTCTCGCGAGCGAGGCGCGGCAGCAGCGCGCGCTCGCCCGCGACGCGGTCGTCGACAGCGAGCAGTTCCTTGGGCTCTCGCAAGAGCGTGAACGCGTGGGCCGCGGTGACACTTACGACGTCGCCGTCGCCGGCGCGAACCTCGAGACGCTGCGCGATGCCCTGCGGCAGGCGGACCTCGCATATGTCCAGTCGCTGCGCGCGCTGGAGGCGCTGCTCGGCCGCTACCCCGCCGCCGCGCTCGAAGCGCCGTCGCGCTTCACCGCGCTGCTGCCGCCGCTTCCCGTGGGGCTGCCCTCGGAGCTGCTCGAACGCCGCCCCGACGTCGTCGCCGCGGAGCGCCGTGTCGCGGCATCGTTCAACCTCGTCGAACAATCGAAAGTGGCGCAGCTTCCGCGCATCGCGCTCACCGCAAATCTCAGCAACCTTTCGAGCCAGCTCTTCGTGCTGCAGAACCAGGACAATCCGGTATTCAGCCTGGGCGCCAACCTCGCTGCTCCGCTCTTCCAGGGCGGCGCGTTGCGCGCGAACGTCGATGTTCGCACTGCCGAGCAAGCGCAGGCCGTCGCCGACTTCGCGCGCACCGCGCAGCGCGCGTTCGGCGAAGTCGAGAATGCGCTCGCCAGCGAAGCTGCGGCGCGCGACCGCGCACCGATTCTCACTCGCGCTGTGGCTGAGAATGCGCGGGCCGTCGAGCTCGCGGGCGTCCGCTATCGCGTCGGCTCCGGCGATCTTCGCGGCGTGCTGCAGCAGCAGCTTGCGCTGTACGGCAGCCAGGCGGCGCTCGTGCGCGTCGAGGGCGAGCAGCGCGTGCAGCGCGTGAACCTGCATCTCGCGCTCGGCGGCGATTTCGGCACGATGCACGTGCCACCGCCCGCGATTCCGGTCGACTATTCGCCATTCGCGTCCGGAGGCAGCGGCGCCGGGTCGGCCGCTCGTTGAACGCGCGGGAGTCCTGATGCCGGTTTCGCGCGACCTGACGCGCATCGAGCTGTCGGTGCTGCTGATCGCGATCCCGATCGCGGCGTCGCTGTGGGTGCTGCGCCCGTTCCTGCTTGCCACCGTGTGGGCGACGTGGGCTGTGCCGATATCCAGTCGCTTGCCGATCTGGGCAAGTTGCACGGACGCGCATTCGCGATTCGATCTGAGTTAGCGGATTCGCGCTACTACGCTTCGCGGCCGCGTCGGAGTAGCAAGGTGTGCCGACCACGGGCCAATAATCCGTGCGCGACTCTTTGAGCGCCCTAGGGCACGGATGAACAAACATCGAGCAGCGGACGTACCGGAATAAAAAAACAATTGCCTGATTGATTA
>Ga0070668_100001766_pt1 | contig 15733 bp, 16 predicted proteins | sample KBSS43metaG_FD_64661 | JGI IMG/M metagenome (GOLD analysis project Ga0070668, IMG submission 64661) | Switchgrass rhizosphere microbial communities from Kellogg Biological Station, Michigan, USA - KBS S4-3 metaG | ecosystem: Host-associated > Plants > Roots > Rhizosphere > Soil ... | reverse complement strand
ATCCGGTTCGGATCGGTGCGCCGTGATCACGCCACGCGGAACGTGGTCACCACGATGATCACCGACTTGTTGCTCGGGCAGGACGGGGCGAACCCCTCGATCTGCAGGGCCTGCAGATCCAGTACGTTCATCATTTGTTCACCCCCTTTCGAGGTGCGGCAGGAAGGCGGCGGACCCCTCGAACGCCGCCCGCAAGGCGAGCAGGACGCCCGCCGACCCGGTCGCCAGGTCCAGGGAGAGCCGCAGCAGCTGGTCCCCGGGGAACACCAGGTCACCGCCGCGCAGGAGCGCGTGCCAGCCGAGCCGGCGGATGTGCTGCGCGATCGCGTCGCGGTCCTCGTCGCGGCCCAGCCGGGCCAGCACCGCGATGAATCCGGCTCGTCCGGTGAACAGCCCGCTCTGATAGACCACCGGCGCCGTGCAGGCCAGCCGGATCCCGTTGAGCACCTGCCACACGTCGGCGTCGTCGCGGTGGCGCTGGTACTCGTGCAGAACCAGCGCGACCCCGCCGCTGCCGCCGTCGAGGTACGGCAGGTGCTTGTTGCCGACCGCGAGCTGGAAGGAACCGTCGTCGCGGGTCTGGCCGGCGTCCAGGTCCTGCTCGACCGCCCGCCGAGCCCAGTCGAGATACCGGTCCTCGCCGGTCTGCTCGTAGGCCCGGATGAACAGCAGCGCGGCGCCGGACGGCCCGTGCAGCAGACCGTGTCCCGGCAACGTGGCCGCACCCGCGGCCACCAGTCGCCCGAGGTCCGCGGCCATCCGCAGGCCCTCGCCGAGCAGGGCGTCGTCGCCGGTGACCCGGGCGAAGTGCAGCAGATTCAGCGCGCGCCCGGCCGACCCGGCGGCGAGCGTGTCCGAAGTGGGCAGCCGGTCGAACCGGCGGGCCACGTCGAGCGCGACGAGCGCCTCCTCGCGACGGCCGATCGTCTCGAGCACCGCCGCCACGCCGTGCGGGCCGTTGTACAGGCCCAGTGACGGCCGCGCCTGGGCGCGCTCGACCGCACGCGACGTCCACCGGACGTACTCCTGCGGGATCGGCGCACCCACCCGGTGCAGGGCGAACAGTACGCCGGCCGAGCCGTACGAGAGATCGAAGCCGCCGCTGCCCAGCTGCGCCGGACTGCCCGGGAACAACCGGTCGTCGCGGTCCGGGGTGGCGCCGGCGTGGATCCCGGCGACGATCGAGTCCCGGATGCGTGGCCAGGACGGGTCGGGTCCGGCGAACCAGCGCGCGGCCTCGTCCAGGCCCTTCGGCACGGCGTGCCGGCGCAGCAGCGCGGCGCCGAACTCCGGCGGCATCCCCATCGTGGCTGCCTCCTCGACGAGCGTCCCGGCCTTGGCCTTCGCCCGTTCCAGCAGCGGTGTCAGCATCATGAACGGGAACACCCGCAGGCAGTCCAGGGCGAACTCGTCGATTTCCGGGCCGGTCAGCCCCTCGGGGGCGGCGAAGCCGGGCGCGCCGAGCCCGGGTGGCCGATCGTCGCCGAGCTCGGCGGCGAACTCGAAGTCGATCAGCACCACCCGGCCGCCCGGGCCCAGCAGCACATTGGACGGGTGCAGGTCGCCGAACCGGAACCCGCGTGCGTGGATGGCTTTCAGCGCGGCGGCGACCTGGCCGAGCGCGTCGACCACCCAGCCCCGGAACTCCGCCAGGTCGGCCTCGATCGTCTCGGCCGGGGTGCCGGGGAACAGGGCCGGCCCGCGGGTCTGCACGGCGCGCAGCAGGGTCGGGCCCTCGATGTACTCCTGGACGAGGAAGTGGTGGCCCTGCACGATCCGGTAGTCGAGGACGGCCGGGACGCAGTCCAGCCCGGCCAGCCGGGTCAAGGTCTGATGTTCGCGGCGCAGGCGGGCGACCGCGTCCTCGTGGTTGCGATCCAGACCCGCGTACGGTCGTGCCTCGCGCAGCACCACCCGCTCCCCGCCCGCGTCGCGGGCCAGGTAGACACCGCCGGCGTTGGAGAAGTGCAGGGCCTCCTCCACCTGGTACGGGAAGTCGATCGGGCCGCCGCTCTGCCGGGCTGCCAGGTGCGGCCTCAGGATCTCGGGGAGCTCGACCCAGGGCGGCACCTGGAAGACCGGTCCGCGCCGGTCGGGCACCAACTCGCCGTCGGCGTTCTCGATGGCGAGCACCGGCTCGTCGTTCTCACCCCGGCACCACATCGTGGCGAACGCGCCGTACCGCACGTACAGCGGGCCGTCGCCGATCCGCAGGTCGCCCAGCACGTACGGGCCGGGCATGCCGGCGAGCAGCGCGGACAGATCGGTGATCGTCTTCTCGAACTCGGCCTCGTCACGGGGGTAGAGGGTGACGAGCTTGCCGCTCGACCCACGTCCCGCGTACTTGGAGTTGAGCACCACCACCGCGTCGGCGCTGCGCAGGAACTTGAAGCCGAGCCCGTTGGCCACGCAGTAGTCCCAGAGCAGGTCCAGGCAGCCGGGCGCGTCGTCCAGGGTGACCGAGACGTGGATCTTCCAGCCTTGCCGGGGTGCGCCGCCGGCCACCGGCTCCAGACCCACCCACAGGTCGGACTCGCCGCGCCCCCAGCCTTCCGGCGCGGGCCGATCCGCGTGCTCGAACCGGCTGCCGTGGTCGCGCATGCGGTCCGGCGCGTCGTAGAACTCGTGGTCGGCGAGGCAGTGGATCCACTCGAGGTACTGCTCCATGATCGCGTCCTGTCGTTCGGCAAGGGCCTGTGGAACAGCCCTGATCCTGCCGACGACCGCGGAAACGCCACTGAAGCGCGGCTGAGGCGCCACGGAAAGAGCCAGGTCAACACCCGGAAACGGGGAAGCTCAGAGCGGGGCCGCCTTCACCGCGAGCACCGGGCACTCGGCCTGCAGCAGCACGGTCTGCGCGGAACTGCCCAGGATGAACTTGCCGACCGGCGAGCGCGGGCGCAGCCCGATCACGATCAGCTCGGCGTTCGCCTCGTGGGCGACCCGCAGCAGCTGGTCGGCCGGGTCGACGGCGGCCACCTGCTGCGCGGTCTCGTGCTCGATGCCGGACTCGGCGAGCCGGTCGCGCACCGACGCCCAGTCGTCCGACGTCGCGTAGCGCGGGTCGACCAGGGCGTCGCCGCGGCTGGCGTTCACCACGACCAGGCGCAGCCCGCGCAGGCGGGCCTCCTCGATGGCCCGGTCGAACGCGGCCCGGCCCTCCGGGGTCGGGACGTAGCCGACGACGATGGGCATGTCACTGTCCTTCCACGTTGGCGTGGTGCTGGGCGATGGGGGTGCCGCCGGCGTCGCGGCGCGACCGGATCCACCGGATCAGCGGGGGCGCGACGAGCAGGATGACGATCACGGCGTACACGGCCCGGGAGAACCAGGTGTTGTAGAGCCCGCCGAGCTCGCCGTTGCTGATCTGCAGGGCGCGGCGCAGCTGCTTCTCGGCGGCCGGGCCGAGGATGATGCCGATGATCGCGGGCACCACCGGCAGTCCGTAGCGCCGCATGAGGAAGCCGAGCAGGCCGATGACGAGCAGCAGCCACAGGTCGAAGGTGGAGTTGTTCGCGGCGTACGCGCCGATGCTCGCGAAGAACAGGATGCCCGCGTACAGGTAGGGCCGGGGGATGCGCAGCAGCCGGGCCCACACCGTGGCCAGCGGCAGGTTGAGCGCGAGCAGGATGACGTTGCCGATGAACAGGCTCGCGATCAGGCCCCACACCAGGGTGGCCTGGGTGTCGAGCAGCCGCGGGCCGGGCTGGATCCCGTACGTCTGGAACGCGCCGAGCATCACCGCGGCGGTGGCCGTGGTCGGGATGCCGAGGGTGAGCAGCGGGACCAGGCCGCCGGCGGCCGAGGCGTTGTTGGTGGCCTCCGGGCCCGCCACGCCCTCGATGGCACCGTTGCCGAAGTCCTCCGGGTGCTTGGTGAGCTTCTTCTCCACCGCGTACGAGAGGAACGTCGGGATCTCCGCGCCGCCGGCCGGGACGGCGCCGAACGGGAAGCCGATCGCCGTGCCGCGCAGCCACGGCTTCCACGAGCGCCGCCAGTCGTCGCGGGTCATCCGCACGTTGCTCACCCCGATCACCTCGACCGGCGCGCGGCGCAGGTGGGCGGCGACCCAGAGCGCCTCGCCGACCGCGAACAGGCCGACCGCGAGCACGACCACGTCGATGCCGTCGGCCAGCTCGGGGATGCCGAAGGTGAGCCGCTGCTGCCCGGAGGTCGGGTCGATGCCGATGGTGCCGATCAGCAGGCCGACGCCGAGGGAGGCGAGCCCGCGCACCATGGACGAGCCGAGGACGGTGGTGACCGCGATGAACGCCAGCACCATGACGGCGAAGTAGTCGGGCGCCCCCATCTGCACGGCCAGCTTCACGATCACCGGGGCGAGCAGCGCCAGGGCCAGGGTGCCGATCGTGCCGGCGACGAACGAGCCGATCGCCGCGGTGGCCAGGGCCGCCGCCCCGCGGCCGCGTTTCGCCATCAGGTTGCCCTCGATGGCGGTCACCACCGAGGCGCTCTCGCCGGGGGTGTTCAGCAGGATCGAGGTGGTCGACCCGCCGTACATCCCGCCGTAGTAGATGCCGGCGAACATGATGAACGCCTGGGTCGGCTCGAGCGAGACGGTGATCGGCAGCAGCAGCGCGATGGTCATGGCCGGGCCGATGCCGGGCAGCACGCCGATCGCGGTGCCGAGCAGGACACCGATGAAGGCGTACAGGAGGTTGATCGGCGTGATCGCGGTCGCGAAGCCGTCGAGGAGCGAGCTGACGCCGTCCATCAGAGGATTCCCTTGAGGATGCCCACCGGCAACGGGATGCCGAGGGCGAGGTTGAAGAGATACCAGGTGCCGACCGACAGGCCGACCGAGATCAGGGCGTTGAGGACGAAGCGGCGGCTGCCGAGCGCGAACGTGGTGCCGAAGAACAGGATCGCGCCGGACACCGGCCAGCCCAGCCGCTCGATGAGCAGGGCGTTGGCGGCGAACGCGGCGACCAGCAGGCCGATCGTCCGCCAGTCGGCGCCGTGCGAGAGGTCGACGTCCTCGCCGCCCTCCGCCTCGCCGCGCCCGCCGCGGAGCAGGTCGACGGCCAGCAGCACGGCCATCGCGATCAGCAGCCCGCCGACCACGATCGGCACCGTCTTGGCGCTGACCGGGCCGCGCGAGGCCAGATCGCTCAGGCCCAGCGCGTCGACGATCGCCCACACGCCCAGGGCGAGCAGCAGGAGGGCCACCCCGAACTCGGAGCGACCCCCCTTCCGTGCCGGTGCGGTGCTGCTCATCAGGCGAGTCCCAGTTCCTTCAGGACGCCGGCCACGCGGGTGTTCTCCGCGCCGAGGAAGGTCTTGAACTGGTCGCCGGTCTGGAACGCGTCGGTCCAGCCCTGCTTGGTCAGCGTGTCCTTCCACTGCGTCGAGTCGTGCATCTTGGTCAGCAGGTCGACGTACTGCTGCTTCTTGGCGTCGGAGAGCCCGGGCGGGCCGATGATGCCGCGCCAGTTGGAGAACTCCATGTCGATGCCGAGGCTCTTGAGCGTGGGCGCGTCCACGTTGGCGACCGGGTTCGCGCTGGTCACCGCGAGGATCTTCACATCGCCGGACTTCGCCTGCTCGGCGACCTCACCGATGCCGGTCGCGGCGAACGAGACCTTCTTGCCGAGTACCCCGGTGAGCAGCTCACCGCCGCCGTCGTACGCCACGTAGTTGACGTCCTTGGGGGTGACGCCGACGGCCTTGGCCAGCAGCATCGGGGTCAGGTGGTCGGGACCGCCGGCGTTGGACGCGCCGCCGACCGGCACCTTGCCCGGGTTGGCCTTCCAGGCCGCGACGAGCTGGTCGAGCGAGGTGTACGGGGAACCCTTGGGCACCACGATCGCCTCGGACTCCTCGATCAGCTTCGCGATCGGGACGACCTCTTCGAGCGTGGCCTTGGACTTGTTGGTGTAGACGGCGCCGACGACCCCGAGCCCCATCTGCATGAGGATGTCGTCCTTGCCCTTCTCGTTGACCAGCCGCTGCAGGCCGACCGTGCCGCCGGCGCCGGCCGAGTTGAACACCTCGACGGTCTCGGTGAGCTTGGCGTCCTGCATCGCCTTGGCCGCCGCCCGGGCGGTGGTGTCGTAGCCGCTGCCGGGCGAGTTGGGCACCAGGATGCGGAGGCCCTTGACCGGGCCGCTGTCGGCGCCGCTGCCCGAGGTGTTGTCGTCCGCGCTGACACCGCAGGCGGATATCGTGAGGCCGGCGGCGAGAACCGCGACCAGCGAGGTGAGCGAGGTCCGTCTGCGCAACGGGGTCTCCTCGGGTAAGTGGTGGATTGAAGTGGCCCCAGCCTGCCCAGGCGGTGTGGTGGATGTCACTGTTACGCGCGCAAAGTTTGTTCTGCTCTTTATGACCACGTAACGAATGGACCCGTACCCGCCGCCAGGTCAGAATCAGCGGGTGACCCTCAGATGGCGACGCCCGCGGTGGACGCTGGCCGGGCGCATGCTGGCCATGCAGTTCGGCATCATGTGCGTCGTGCTGGCCGGCGTCGTCGCGGGTTCGCTCGCCCAGTCCGAGGCCCGGTTCAAGGAGAACGAGACCGGCCGGGCGCGCACCGTGGCGGAGTGGCTGGCCAGCAACGGCGGCGTCCGCCTGGCCGCCGCGGGCGAGGCGGGATACCTGGGCCAGGCGCAGTACCTGGCCGAGTCCGGCCGGACCCTGGAGGGGTCGACGACCGTGATGATCGCGCGCGCCGACCGCCGGGTGATCGTCTCGACCGACCCGCTGCCCAAGGTCGGCAAGGTCTATCTGCAGGACACGGGCGCCTTCGACGGCCATTCCTGGACCGGCACCGAGGAGGGCACCGGCGCCGCCTTCGCCATGGCACCCATCCTCAGCGAGAAGACCCGGGCCACCGTCGGCGTGGTCGCCGTGGCCCGGCACTACCCGTCGGTGCTGGACAACCTGGAGGCGGCGGTGCCCAGCCTGCTGACCTATCTGGGCATCGCCGGCGCGCTGGCCGTGCTCGGGTCGCTGCTGCTCGCCCGCCGGGTCAAACGGCAGACCTTCGGGCTGGAGCCGCGGGAGATCGCCGGACTGGTCGAGCAGCGCGAGGCGGTGCTGCACGGCATCAAGGAGGGGGTGCTCGCGGTCGACCTCGACCGTCGCGTCACCATGGTCAACGACGAGGCCGCCCATCTGCTCGGCGTGCCGCAGGCCTCGACCGGCCGGCGCGTCGCCGACCTCGACCCGCGGGTGGCGGACATCTTCGACGGCGCGGAGCCGGTCACCGACCGGGTGATGCCGTTCCAGGGCCGGCTGGTCACGGTCAACCGCACGGCGGTACGCAGCCACGGCCGGCACATCGGCTGGGTGGCGACCCTGCGCGACCGCACCGAGATGCTCGAACTGCAACGCGAGCTCGACCTGACCCGCACCACCACCGACACGCTGCGGGCACAGGCGCACGAGTTCAGCAACCGGATGCACGTGGTGAGCGGTCTGATCGACCTCGGTGAATACGACGACGTCCGCGCGTACGTCCGGCAGATCGCGGCCGACCAGACGCAGCTGTCCAGCAGCGTGACCTCCCAGGTCGCCGACCCGGCGGTCGCGGCGCTGCTGATCGCCAAGGTCAGCCAGGCCACCGAGCGCGGCGTCGACCTGCTGCTGGAGCCGGACACCCGGCTGGACCGGCTGGACGAGGGCCTGGCCACCGACGTGAACACGGTGCTGGGCAACCTGGTGGACAACGCCCTCGACGCCGCGGCCGGTTCGCCGGAGCCGCAGGTCGCCGTGCAGATCGTCGAGCACGACGGGGTGGTGACCGTGCGGGTGCGCGACTCCGGGCCGGGCGTGGAGACGGGGCTCGGCGACCGGGTCTTCGCCCGCGGATTCAGCACCAAGGCGACCGGCCGCCGGCACGGCCGCGGCATCGGGCTGGCCCTGGTCCGGGTCATCTGCCGCAAGCGCGGCGGCGAGGTGACCGTGCACAACGACGGCGGCGCGGTGTTCGTGGCGACACTGCCGGTGCGCAGCAGCGTGGGGGCCTCATGATCAGGGTGCTGGTGGTCGACGACGACTTCATGGTGGCACGGCTGCACTCCAGCGTGGTGGCCCGCCAGCCGGGCTTCGAGGTGGCCGGGGTGGCCAGCACCGGCGCCGACGCGCTGCGGGCCGTCGACGAACTCAAGCCCGACCTGGTGCTGCTCGACATCTACCTGCCCGACATCACCGGGCTGGAGGTGCTGCGGCGGCTGCGCCGGGGGCTGGGTGCCGCGGTGGACGTGATCGTGATCAGCGCGGCCCGGGACATCGAGACCCTGCGCCGGGCCCTGCACGGCGGGGTCTTCCAGTATCTGATCAAGCCGTTCGAGATCGAGTCGTTGCGCAGCCGGCTCGACGAATACGCGGCGCACCGGGCCGAGCTCAGCGACCTCACCGAGGCCCGCCAGGACGACGTCGACCGCGTCTTTCGCACCATCGCGGGCCGGGGGACGCAGTCGCTGCCCAAGAGCATCAGCGCGGAGACGATCGCGCTGGTGGTGCGGGCTCTGGAGGGCGCCGGGGACGGCGGGCTGTCGGCGACCGAGTGCGCCGACGCGACCGGCCTGTCGCGCAGCAGCACGCGACGCTATCTCGAACATCTGGTCGCGGTCGGCTCGGCCGAGGTCAAGCCCCGGTACGGCGTGGCCGGCCGCCCGGAGCGCCGATACCACCTGCGCTGACCTCGTCGAGCCGGACGCCGGCGAGTGCGGCGTCGCGGGCGGCGAGCACGTGCGCCTCGGCCAGCCGCCGGGCCCGCTCGGCGTGGCGGGCCAGCAGGGCGTCGAGGATCGCCTCGTGCTCGGCCAGGGCGGCGGAGCGGCGATCCTGGGTGCGGTTGGTGATCGCGCGGTAGCGGCTCATGTGGCCGTCGACCTGCCCGTGCAGCCGGACCGCCCAGGCATGCCCGGCCACCTCGGCGATGTGCAGGTGGAAGTCGTGCCCGGCGTGCATGGCGTCCTCGGGCAGGTCGACCAGCCGCTGGTTGCGGGCGACCAGACCGCGCAGCGCGGTCTCGTCGGCACCGGTCAGCCGGCCGGCCGCCTCGGCCGTCATCAGCCCCTCCAGCACGGCACGCACGCCGTAGAGCTCACGGATGTCGGCCGCCGAGACGGGCCGCACCACCATCCCGCCGGTCGGCAGCTGGTCGACCAGGTCCTCGGCCAGCAGCAGGCGCAGGGCCTCGCGCAGCGGGGTGCGGCTGACCTGGAGCTCGGCGGACAGCTCCGGCTCGTAGAGCCGCTGGCCGGGGCGCAGCTCCAGGCTGAGGATGCGCCCACGCAGCTCGGCGTAGACCACGTGGGCGCCGGACGCCCGGCGCACTGGCTGTGGCATTGGAATCTCCCCCTCCGCATTCAAGACCCTGGCAAACTTGTATACAAGTATGCTTCTATCTTACCCGTGGACCGCATCGTCCGGGCAGACGCCCTCACCGACTTCGCCGCAGCCGTGCTGCGGGCCGAGCGGGTGCCCGCGGCCGACGCCCACCTGCTGGCCGACACCCTGGTCACCGCCGAGCTGTGGGGTCACTCGTCGCACGGCATGCTGCGCCTGCCGTGGTATGTGACTCGCCTGCGCACCGGCGCGATGGCCGCCGAGACGACCGTGACCACGGTGCGCGACCAGGGCGCCGTCCTGGTGCTGTCGGGCAACGACGGCATCGGCCAGGTGATCACCCAGCGCGCCGTCGAGGCCGGCGTCGACCGCTGCCGGCGCCACGGGGTCAGCGCGGTCGGCGTCCGCGACTCGGGCCACTTCGGCACGGCGGCGTATTTCACCCGGCAGGCCGCCGAGGCCGGCTGCGTGGCGATCCTGGCCACCAACGCCAGCCCGGCGATGGCACCGTGGGGCGGGCGGGAGAAAGGCATCGGCACCAACCCGTGGTCGATCGCCGCGCCGGCCGGCGCCCACGGCGTACTGGTCATGGATCTCGCCAACACCGCCGTGGCCCGCGGCAAGATCTATCTGGCCGCCGAGCGCGGTGAGCCGATCCCCGAGGGCTGGGCCGCCGACGCCGGCGGCACGCCGACCACCGACCCGGCCGAGGCCATCGAGGGGCTGCTGCTGCCGATGGCCGGCCCCAAGGGTTTCGTCATCGCCTTCATGATGGACGTGCTGGCCGGCGTGCTCACCGGCAGCGCCTTCGGCGGCGCGGTCGCCGGGCCCTACGAGCCGGCCCGGCGCAGCGGCGCCGGCCATCTCCTCCTGCTGATCGACGTCGCGGCCATGGCCGACCCGGAGGAGTACGCGGCGCGCATCGAGACGCTCGTGCGGGCCACCCGCGGCGCCGCCCGCGCGCCGTGGGCCGACGCGATCCTGGTGCCCGGCGAGATCGAGGACCGATCCCGCCGCTCCCGCTCCGCCCGGGGCATCCCCCTCGCCCCGGCGACCTGGGCGGCCCTCGCCGACCTGGCCGCACAGACCGACGTACCCGTCCCGGAAGGAATCGCATGATCGCCCTCATCGTCTCGCTCCAGGTCATCCCCGGCCGTCTCGACGAGTTCACCGCCGCGATCCGCGAGAACGCGGCGCGGTCGGTCGCCGACGAGCCCGGCTGCCACCAGTTCGACGTGACCCAGAGCGTCGACGACGACCACCACTTCCTCTTCTACGAGCTGTATGCGGACCAGGCCGCCGTCGACGCGCACCGGGCCGCCCCGCACTTCGCCGCCTGGCGGCAGGCCGCCGACCGGTGCGTCGTCCCCGGCAGCCAGATCAACACGTTCGCGGTGCGGCGCTTCCATCACCACGACGGCGCGGTATGAGGATCGTCGTCCTGCCCGGCGACGGCATCGGGCCGGAGATCACCGCCGCCACCCTCGAGGTGCTCGACACGGTCGACCGCCGGCACGGCCTCGGGCTGGCGATCGAGCAGCACGACATCGGCCTGCGGTCGCTCGCCACGGCGGGCACCACCCTGCCCGACCCGGTCGTGCGCCGGGTCGCCGAGGCCGACGGCACGATCCTCGGCCCGGTCTCGCATCACGACTACCCGGCCGGCGCCGTCAACCCGTCCGCCGAGCTGCGCACCCGCTTCGCGCTCTACGCCAACATCCGGCCCTGCCGCTCGGTCGCCGGCCTCAGCGTGCTGCGCGAACCGATGGACCTGGTGATCGTCCGGGAGAACACGGAGGGCTTCTACGCCGACCGCAACATGCACGCCGGCCCCGGCGAGTTCATGCCCGACCCCGACTCCGCGTTCGCGATCCGCAAGGTGACCGCGCGGTCGTCGCGGCGGGTGGCGCAGGCCGCGTTCGACCTGGCCCGCACCCGGCGCCGGGTGGTGACCGCCGTGCACAAGGCCAACGTGCTCAAGCTCTCCGACGGGCTGTTCCTGCGCGAGGTCCGCGCGGTCGCCGCCGACCACCCCGACGTCGAGCTACGCGAAATGATCGTGGACGCCGCGGCCGCCCGGCTGATCCGCGACCCGGCCGCCTTCGACGTCCTCGTGACCACCAACATGTTCGGCGACATCCTCAGCGACGAGGCCTCCGAACTGGCCGGCAGCCTCGGCCTCGGCGGCGCGGTCAACGCGGGCGACTTCCGGTGCGTCGCCCAGGCCCAGCACGGGTCCGCGCCGGACATCGCCGGCCGCGGCGTCGCCAACCCGGTGTCGCTCATCCGCTCGGCGGCCATGCTGCTCGACTGGCACGGCACCCGCTCCGGCCGGGCCGAGCTGCGCGCCGCCGCCAGGTCCATCCAGGACGCCGTCGACGAAGTCGTCGCCCGCCCCGAGACCCGCACCCGCGACCTCGGCGGCCACCTGTCCACCGCCGAGGCGGCCCGCGCCGTCGTCGACGCCCTCGGGCGGCGCAGCCCCGGCCACGTCGAAAAAGTTCAATGATCGGAGAAGCCATGCTCGACCCCCGCCTGCTCATCGACCCGGCCGCCGTGGTGCCCTTCGACCGGGGCAACGGCGTGGTGACCATTCCCTATGTCGGCAAGTGGAACTGCGCGGCCAACCTGGTCACCACCGGCCAGACGCAGTTCGCGCCCGGCACCGGCCTGCCGCTGCACAGCCACAACGTCGAGGAGTCGGTGCTGATCCTCGAGGGTGAGGCGGTGGCCGAGATCGGCGACGAGTCCGTCGACCTGGTGGCCGGGCAGGCCACCTGGGTGCCGGCCGGGATCCCGCACCGCTTCTACAACCGCGGCACGACCACCATGCGGATCTACTGGGTGTACGGCGGGCGCGACGTGACCCGCACGATCACCGCGACCGGCGAGACCTTCGAGCACCTGTCCGAGCACGACCGGGGCGGGTTGAGCACCCCGTGAACCGCGCCGGCGATCGCGGTCGCCCGCGACGACGCCCACGCCGTCGAGCTGGCCAACGCCACCGCGTACGGCCTGGGGTTGAGCGTCTGGAGCGCCGACCCCGGCCGGGCCGTCGCGCTGGCGCGGCAGGTGACCTCGGGCGCCGCGTTCGTCAACGCGGTCGTCGCGTCCGATCCGCGGGTGCCGTTCGGCGGGACGAAACGCAGCGGGTACGGCCGCGAGCTGGCCGACGCGGGCCTGCTGGCGTTCACCAACACGCGCACCTACTGGCTGGCCGGCGGATAACGGTCCGGTGCGCGCGACCCGCCCAGTAGGGTCACACGGCATGAAGGTGCTTGAGGAAGAGGTACGGGTGCCGGCGCCCGACTGCGAGATCCGGTCCATCCTGCTCAGTCCGGCCGGGCCGGGCCCGTGGCCGGGAGTGCTGCTCTACACCGACATCTTCCAGCTCACCGAGTCGACGTTGCGCACCGCCCGGCGGCTTGCCGCGGCCGGGTTCGTGGTGTGCGTGCCGGAGATCTATCCGCGCGGCCCGCTGGCCGGGGTCGCGCTGGAGTTCGACGACGCCGGCAAGCAGGCTGGGCTGGCCGGCGCGGCCGCCACCACGACCGAGCAGTTCGACTCGGACCGGGTGGCGGTGCTCGACTTCCTCCGGCGACGCGAGGAGGTCACCACGCTGTACGCCACCGGCTTCTGCATCGGCGGCCACCTGGCGTTCCGGGCCGCCTTCGACCCGCGGGTCGCGGCGACCGTCTGCTTCTATCCCACCGGCCTGCACAACGGAGCGGTCGGCGCCGACGCCGACGCCGGCTCACTCGCCCGCGCCGCCGACATCGGCGGCCGCCTGATGATCGTCTTCGGCTCGCAGGACCCGCACGTGCCCGCGGCAGCCCGGGTCCAGATCCTCTCCGCCCTCTACGCCGCCGGCCTCGAGGACGTCGCGCTGCACGTGTACGCCGGCGGCGAGCACGCCTTCATGCGCGACGTCGGCGCCCGCTACGACCCGGCCCTCACCGACCTCGCCCTGACCGAGGCGATCGCCTTCTTCAGCAGCCGCTGACCCCGCAACCGCCGCTCCGGCCCCGCCCGCGACGACCGGAATCCGCTGACGTCGGCGCTATCTGGCCGTCGCGTAGGCGGCGCTGCCGATCAGTTCCATCGAGACCTGCAGGCGCTCCAGGCTGATGTTCTTCGCGATCGTGTCCTCGGGGCTGTGGTAGGGCGGTTCGAGCAGGGCCGGCGACGCCTCGCCGCGCCAGGAGAAGTTGGCGGCCGCGATGCCGACCTCCTGGAACGACTGGTGGTCGCTGGAGCCGCGCTGGGTGACCGGGGAGATCTGCGGCTGGTAGCCGAGCCGCGCGGCGGCCGCCGCCACCTCGTCGGTCGCCCGGTTGGGCTGCCCGGTGAAGGACAGCAGCCAGTAGCGGGTCGCCGGGTCCCAGCTGGTCGCCACCATGTCGTTCTGGTAGACGGCGACGATCCGGTCCCGTTCGGACTGCGGCAGTTCGCGGACGTAGTGCCGCGACCCGAGCAGCCCGCCCTCCTCCGAACCCCACAGCGCGAAGCGCAGCGCCGCCGTGGTGGGCAGCCGGCGCAGTACCCGGGCGAGTTCGAGGCAGAGCACGGTGCCGGAGCCGTCGTCGTTCGCGCCGGGCGCGCCGATGACGGTGTCGTAGTGTGCGCTCACCATGACCACCGGCCCGGTGCCGGCCGGTGCCTTGCCGCGCCGGTCGGCGATCACGTTGTGCGAGGTCAGCCCGCGATGGGCGTGGGTCGCCACGGTCAGCGTGAGCCGGCGCGCGGCGAGCATTTCCCGCAGCCGGTGCTTCTGGGCCTGGGCCACGCCGACCACCGGGATGGCTACCGGGCTGGTCTCGGAGCCGGGCAGGGTGGGGCTGAAGGCCTGGGCCCGGCGCGGCTCGACGAGGTCGGCCGGCAGGAAGACGACCGCCACCGCGCCGCGGGCGACGGCGCGGGCGACCACCTGCTCGCGCTCCGCCGCCACGTAGTCGACCAGCAGGATCTTGCCGCGTACGTCGGCCGGGTAGTCGGCGTCCCCGCCGGCGCCGGCGTCCAGGACGTCGCCGCGGGCCCGGGTGTCCAGCGCCGCCTGCGGCGACGCCCCGACCTGCCAGCACAGGTCGCGGGGCAGCCCGGCCGGCGAGCTCAGGTCGGCGAGGAACTTGTCGGGCACCGTGAAGGGTTGCAGCGCCACGTCGTAGCCGAGCACCTCGAGCACCCCGGCGAGGTAATTGGCCGCTGTCCGCTCGGACCGGGTGCCGCCGTTGCGCGGGCCGATGCCCACGGACAGCACCTTGAGGTGGGCCAGGGCCAGCTCGGCGGACACCCGGCCGGCCACGAGCTGGTCGCCGGCGGTCAGCCGGGGCGGGCCGGCCGCTCCCGGCCGCGGCTCGTCGGCCGCCCAGGCCGGGGCCGGCAGGGCCACGGTGGCCGCGCCGCCGAGCGCGATCGTCAGCATCCGCCGCCGGTTGATCGAGTTGTTCGCCAAGAGTCTTCCTCCTCATCGGCCCGGCCTGCCATGGACGGCTGCCGATCCCCGTGAGAAAGAAACTATGTGCTACATCGTGGATCTTCAATAGCGATTGCCGTTGATGCCCGGCGGTGCGGCGTCCGGGCCTCGCCGGGGCCTACGTCCCGTTCGAGACGACCGGCCGGAGCACGTTACCGAACGGAGCCAGGCCCGGGACCGAGGGACGATATGCCGGAATTCTGCGGAAACCCTACGGTAAGCGCGTTGATCCCGACGACCCCCCGAGGAGGCACCCGATGCGCGGCCGTACCTGGAGCTGAAACCCACCGACCCCGTCCCGACCAGCGAAGGAGGAAGCCGATGCGCGGACGCAGCTGGGTCTGAGGAAAGAAGTCCACGACGCCGGGCCGCCCGAGGTGGCCCGGCGTCGACCGCTGTCCGCTTCGAGCCCCGAGGGACCCGCATGCCCGAACAGCCCGCCGGCTACCGCGAGATCTTCGCGGTCCGCGAGTACCGCCACCTCTTCGCCGCCAATCTGCTGTCGCTGATCGGCGACCAGCTGACCGCCGTGGCCTTGGCCTTCGCGGTGTACGCCCGCTCCGGCTCGCCGCTGCTGGCCGCGCTGACGTTCGCCGGCTCGTACGCCACCTGGCTGCTCGGCGGCCCGCTGCTGTCGGTGTTCGCCGACCGGATGCCGCGCCGCCGCGTACTGCTCGCCTGCGACCTGGCCCGCGCCGGGCTGGTCCTGCTCATGCTGCTGCCCGGCATGCCGGTCGGGACGCTGGTGGCGGTCGCCTTCGTGGCCAACCTGTTCCGGCCGCCCTTCCAGTCGGCCCGTGCCTCGCTCATGCCCGACCTGCTGGCCGGCGACCGCTACCCGGTCGCCAACGGCCTCGACAACGTCGTCACCGAGATCACCCAGGTGGCCGGCTTCGCGCTCGGTGGCCTGCTGGTCGCCGCCGGCTCGGCGCCCGCGGTGCTGGCCGC
>Ga0070668_100001765_pt1 | contig 15734 bp, 14 predicted proteins | sample KBSS43metaG_FD_64661 | JGI IMG/M metagenome (GOLD analysis project Ga0070668, IMG submission 64661) | Switchgrass rhizosphere microbial communities from Kellogg Biological Station, Michigan, USA - KBS S4-3 metaG | ecosystem: Host-associated > Plants > Roots > Rhizosphere > Soil ... | reverse complement strand
GGGATCTCGGGGGGCAGGGTCAAGCTGGATTCGCACGGTCTCGCGCGATTTTGTATTTGGGGCGGGAGGTTGCGATACGGACTGAGGCAGCAGGTCAATGCGAACGGTCTCTTCTTTTGGTTCGTTTGAGTCGGCCATCGGGCTAAATAAGTGCCGGCAAGTTTGCCCAAGAAACCGGCTGCTGTCACGTGCTAAGTGAATTTTCGCCAAAAACCATGCCGCTAACGCGGTATGGCCGTGTTCGCGAGTCTTTCCTGGATTCGGCAGGCAAGTTACCCACCGGCCCCACAGACAAGATGTCTGTGCCGCGGGTCAGGCCAACAGATCATACCCGCGGCTTCCAGTGATCCGGCGCCAAACGAATTCACCGACGGACGCCGCTTTGGACAAGACAACGCGCGCATCGACATCCGGAGCATCGCTTTCGCTCCGGGCGATATGCGGCTGGTCGACGAGTACTTTAAGTTCGCTTCCAACTTTTTCGCGGGCAATTTCATATGCGATCTGTTGCTGCATCGACATCGCCATCCGGTAGCGCACATTCTTGACCTCCAGCGGTATCTGGGTCGGCATCTTTGCCGCGCGCGAACCGTCCTCCTGCGAATATTTGAAGATGCCCAGGCGTTCAAATCGAGTGTTCCTAATGAAATCGAGCAGGGTTGCAAATTCCTCTTCGGTTTCGCCAGGAAATCCGACAATGAAAGTCGTGCGCAAGGCAACTCCAGGAATTCCGGAGCGCAGTTTATCGACCAAATTCTCGATGTGTGCGCGCGACGTTTCGCGACGCATACGCTCCAGCATCGCGTCGTCGATATGCTGCAGCGGAATATCGACGTAGCGCGCAACCTTGTCGCATTCCGCGATGGTCTCAATCAATTCATCACTCCAATGCGCCGGGTGCGTATAAAGCAGGCGCACCCAAAATTCGCCCTCGATCTTTTGGATTTCGCGAAGTAAGACAGCAAGGGTCGGTCCTCGCGCCGAGTCAACGGGTTGACGAGGCCCCGCTTTCTTCGGCCACAGATCCATTCCATAATAGGTTGTATCCTGGCTGATCAAGTTGATCTCGCGCACACCTTCACTAACGAGTCCCCGGATTTCTGCGATGACAGATTGGACAGGCCGGCTGCGATGTTTCCCTCGCATTTGAGGAATCACGCAAAAACTGCACGGGTGATTGCAGCCCTCGGCAATCTTTAGGTAAGCACTGTGCGCCGGGGTAAGTCTGAAGCGCGGTGTGTCGTAATCCGGGATGTAAGTTGGCCGCTTGGCCGCGAAGAGTAGTGCATCGGTCCCGCTTGCAGCGTTTGCATCTCGCAGCCGAGTCGGTCGCGCTACAATTTGTTCGACAATCGCGCCAAGTTCACTGACCTGATCCAACCCGATAAACGCGTCCACTTCCGGCAGCTCCTGCTGCAGCTCACGTGCGAATCGCTGCGACATACAGCCGCTTACGATGAGTTTCTGGTCAGGCCGCTTGTTTAAACCGCGCTGCTGATGTGCCTGCAGAATCGCGTCAATTGATTCTTCCTTGGCTGAATCGATGAAAGCGCAAGTGTTAACTATCAGGACATCGGCGTCCTCTGCCCGCGACGTGATTTCCATCCCCCGCTCTAACGCACTCCCTAGCATGATCTCGGCATCGACAAGGTTCTTGGCACAGCCGAGGCTAACCATGCCAACTCGAATTGGCGGACGTGTCTGCCCCGCCAAAGGTCGCAGCGGCGATCCAAGGCGAGTTGGTTCCCCCTTATTTTGTACGCAAGAACTTGCGGTTGACACCGGACTCCTCTCCACTGCCAGCCGGCACGGCTGCCATTACTACAGGTCGCGAACCCATGAGACGTTAATCGAAAGTTACGTCTTCGTCGCCCTGTTCGAGCGCCTTACCATTTTTCATGATCTGAACGGCGTCACGTTCGAGAACGCGAATTGAGACATGGTTACCCCGAAATTCCACGGTGCCGTCAGCTGGAGAAACCCACCGTTCGAAGGCGGGGTTTTCGCTTTGGTCGTCCACTGTAACCTTAAGGTAGGTTCGTTTCAGGGGACGAATAGCAATGCGATTTGGCGCACTTGATTCCGGCGGCGGTGAACTCGCTTTCTCTGGCGGCTTCGCTAGGTCCTCGGGTAGCACAGGCTTGGCTCGACGCACTTCCGGCTCATTTGGGATCGCCCGAGCCGCCGAAACGGCGGTCGCTCTTGGGGCGGTTGTCGCCGCGGCCGCAACTGATGGCTCGGTTGCAGGAGTCGACGCAATATTGCTTGCCGGCGTTTCGGTCGTTGCCGGTAGTGGGGTTGTAGCGATCGGAGCGGACGGGGCACCTGGGGAAATTTGAGCGGCAGGCTCCGCTTGCCCCGGCGCAAGCCGCCGCAGATTGAGAATTAATTTCATTGCCGAAAAGCCGACCACCAGGACGATGACGCCAAAGATGAGCGGCATCGGCGAGATGCGGTCGCTGCCGCGACTGGGACTGGGACTGGGAGTGCGACGGCGACGGCGAACTACTGGCGCACTGACTGGCTTCGGCGGAGGATTGTCCTGCAGGTATGAATAGCCATCGACCGTAACGCGCTCCGAATCCTCAAAGGCATCGAGATATGGGGTAACATCCACGTCCAAAAATTTCCCGTAGATCAGCAGAAAACCCTTCGCGTAGGCCAGACTGGGAAATTGAGAGAAATCATCCGCCTCAATCTCGGCCAGCCGGGCCGGCCGAATCTTTGTCATCCGCGCTGCTTCGTCGAGCGTCAGCTCCCTCGCGCGCCTCGCCTCCTGAAATTTTTTTCCCAACCCTTCGATCGTCATTGCATCAACGCCGGCTAAACGGCGGCATCGAGATCGACCAAAATCTCGCGTGGTTTGGCGCCTTCGCCGGGACCCAAAATACCGCGCTGCTCGAGAATATCAACGATGCGCGCAGCACGCGTGTAACCAAGGCGTAACCGGCGCTGAAGCAGCGAGGTGGAAGCGCGTTTTTCCTGCCGGATGATTTCGAGACATTTTTCGACGAGCTCTTCATCCTCCTCGGTCACTTCTTCTTCTGGCGCCGCGGCGGATTGAAGCTTCTCATGCATCGCCGCATCGAAAGCGGGTGGGCTTTGCGCCGAAACAAACTCAACCAGGCGATGAATTTCATCGTCGGTGACAAGCACGCCTTGGGCACGAATGAGACGCGAGGCGCTCGGTGGCAGATAAAGCATGTCGCCTTGGCCGAGCAAACGATCGGCGCCGTTTTCGTCGAGAATCACTCGGCTATCGATCTTGGACGCGACTTGGAACGCAATCCGGCTGGGAATATTCGCTTTGATTACGCCCGTGACGACATCCGCGCGGGGGGTTTGAGTGGCAACAATAAGATGAATGCCAGCCGCGCGAGCCATTTGCGTGATACGCGCGATCGCGCTCTCGACGTCGGCGGGTGCGGTCTGCATTAAATCAGCCAACTCGTCGATGATGACCACGATGTATGGAATTTTGTCGGGAATTTCAAGTTCCTCCTTCGTAGCCGAAATCGCTGATCCCGACTGCTCCGCTGCGGGTGCTTCTTCGTCGCTGGAATCATTGATTTCGGCGACAACTTTTTTGATCGGACGAGCATTGAACCCCACGATGTTACGCACGCCGACGCGGGCAAAAATCTTATACCGGCGTTCCATCGCATCAATCAGCCAGCGCAAAGCAAGCAGCACTTTCTTTGGATCGGTCACGATCGGGAAGGCGAGATGCGGCAGCTTTTCATACGCTTGGAGCTCTACCACCTTTGGATCGATGATTACCAGTTGGAGCTCGTCAGGGCGAAATCGAAAGAGCATGCTGGCGATAAGCGCATTGACACAAACGCTTTTTCCGCTGCCTGTAGTGCCCGCCACCAGCAGATGCGGCATCTGTGCCAGATCCGCAATGATCGCCTTGCCGTAAACGTCTTTCCCGAGTGCGAGCGGAATTTTTGCGTGCCCTTTCGCCTCCTCCCAGTCTGGTGACTGCAAGAGCTCGCGCAGTTTGACCGTTACTTTGCGACTATTCGCGAGCTCGATGCCCACCGTGTCTTTTCCGGGAATGGGCGCGAGAATATTAATTCGCTCGGCGCGCGTCGCGCGGGCGAGATCCCGCTCCAGGCTCACGATCTTGTCCACCCGAACGCCTTTGGCCGGATACACTTCGTAGCGCGTGATGGTCGGGCCCTTTGTGATGTCGCCCGGCGCCACCGCAATGCCGAACTGTGCCAGCGTATCGATCAAGATTTGCTGGACGTGCTCCAGTTCCGACGGATCCGCCGCGGTGCGGCCTTCCAGATCGTGTTCGTCCAGTAAATCCAATCCGGGCAGCACATAATTTTCCGATTTCCACGCTCGACTCGTCAGGCCTGGCGCCGGCTGAGCTTTCTCGCCGCTAGCACGCAACTCGGCAAGAGAAGGTTTTCGGCGAGAAGCTTCCTGCTCGCTCGGCAACGCGGTCGTATCCACCACTTTGGGCTTTGGCCGATCCGTAAGTTCATCCGGCGAAATAACCGGCCCAGCGGGTTGAGGCACAGATATGCCTTTTTTCTTCAACTCCTTTTCGTATAGCCGTCTCTGCCTGGCGAGATGCCTCTCGCTGATTTCCAGTTGCTCTTTAAGATCGGCCTTTCGAAGCTGCCGGCGCAATCGCCATTCCTGAAGTCCTATTCCCCAACGTCTCGTAGCCGCAACCGTCTCCCGAACAAGATGAATCGGACGGAATCCGGTCACCAGAACAAGAGTCGTCGCATAGACTCCAACGATGAGGATCACCGAGCCGACGGGCCCGAGGGCGGCGCGAAGCAGACCGCGGTGTTCATCGGCGAAGAGGTATCCGATCCAACCGCCCGTCGCCTGAATGTCCACCGGCACTTTCAACCCGAGCAAGTGGCCGATGTCCCACAACTGGTCGAGGCATGCACCGGATATGATGAACAACACGATCCAGGAAATTCGGGACGTCACACGCAACCGAGGATGAAACAATTTCGCCGCGCCGAAACCGAGCAGAACTGCTGCCAACAACAGCGAAGCGAAAACGCCAATGCATTGATAGCAAATTCCCGCCACAATCGCGCCTACCGGACCAATGAAATTTTGCGCAGGATGATTGGACGGCGAAATATGGCTAAACCAGATCCAGGAAGGCACGTCCTTTGGGGTATAGGAGATCAACGCAAAAAAGAGCAACGTGCCGACAAAAAGTAGAACGAGAGCAAAGACTTCGTTCCAAGCGCTGTGTCTGTCCGTGCGAGCCACCGCGTCTGATAGTAATCCTGCGGGCGTTTCTTTCAATCATTTGTAGCGGCCCGTTGTTCTCCGCTTTCCCTCTTCCTCTTACTCTTACTCTTGCTCGCGCGTATGCGACCCCATATGTCAGGTGAACCGATGGGTCTGTGCTTTTGTCTTGCACGTGAGACTAGAGGGCGGTTACTGTGCCGCGCGTTATGCGAGTTTCGGTTGGGAAGTCCGTTTGCATTCTCAGGGTCGCTGCTGTGATGGTCATTTGTTCTTGCGAAAAGCATCCTCTTCCCCAAGAGCGTCAGGTCCAAACCGAGCGGGTCGCTCCGGAAAAAGCCTCATCCGAGCCGAGCAAGATAGAGTCTGAGAAATCTTTGTCTTCGCCAACCCCGGCAAATCCGCCTCCCTAACCAAACCTGTCCATGGCTAAACACCAATATCTAACTTCGCCGCCCAACTTAACTCACATGCCGCCAGGTGTGCCGTACATCATCGGCAACGAAGCGGCGGAGCGCTTTTCATACTACGGGATGAAATCGGTGCTGACCGTCTTCATGGCGCACTACATCCTGAATCAGTCCGGCGTGTTGGCGCCGATGAGCCCGAACGAGGCGTACATGTATACGCATTACTTTGTTTTCGGGGTCTATTTCCTTCCGATTCTTGGCGCGATTATCGCGGATGGTTGGATCGGCAAATACTGGACCATCCTGTCGCTTTCGATCGTTTACTGTCTGGGCAATCTCACGCTCGCGTGCATGGCCACTTCCTGGGGAGTTGCAATAGGGCAACGGACAATGCTCGCAATCGGACTGGCGCTGATTTGTTTGGGCGCAGGCGGCATCAAGCCATGCGTCTCGGCCAACGTTGGGGATCAGTTTGGCGAATCGAACAAGCATCTGCTTTCAAAGATGTTTGGCTGGTTCTATTTCTCGATTAACGCTGGCTCGTTTATCTCCTCCATTCTCTGTCCATGGCTCCTCGCAAATCCCAAGTGGGGGCCAGGCTGGGCGTTCGGAATTCCCGGCATCGCGATGTTGATCGCCACTTTGTTTTTCTGGGGCGGCCGCAAAAAAATGGTGCACGTGCCGCCGGCGGGACTCGGCTATTTGCGAGAAACGTTCAGCCGCGACGGCCTCCTCACGCTCGCCAGGATCGCGATGGTTTACGTGTTTATCCTGGTCTTCTGGGCTTTGTGGGGAATGAGCAATGGCGTGGAGTGGACTTTGCAGGCGGAGAAGATGGATCTGCATTGGCTCGGAATGAATTTGATCGCGGCCCAAGTGCAGACGGCGAACCCGATTTTGATTCTGATTTTTATTCCGTTGGTGAATTACCTTATTTACCCGGCGATCAATCGCTTCTTTCCCCTTACGCCACTGCGCAAAATCGGCATCGGCCTGTTCCTCACCGGTTTGTCTTTTATTGTTATTGTTTGGATACAAGGGCAAATCGATTTGGGACTGAGGCCCAGCATAAATTGGCAACTCCTCGCTTACGTCATCCTGACGCTCGGTGAAGCGATGGTCTCAATCACCGGCCTCGAGTTTTCATACACTCAGGCGCCTAACACGATGAAGAGCTCAGTCATGGCGTTGTGGCTTCTTACCGTCGCCAGCGGTGAACTCTTCGTCGGTCTATTCAACAAATGGGTCTTGAACCCCGACGGCACACGCAAGCTGACCGACTACCAATACTTCACGTTCTTCACCATTTTCATGTTCGCAACCGCTGTCGTTTTCGTCGTCGTGGCCTGTTTCTATAAAGGGCGCACTTATCTGCAAACACAGCAGCTTACCCCGGATGAAATTGCCACAGAGCCGATTCTTCACGGCGGCACACCGAGCTGACACGGGATGAAAATCATTATCGCAGCTGCCTCCGCATTGTCGTTATCGATCCTAAACGCATCCGCCACTCCGCACGACGACGCGTTTCAGAAAATCGCGCACGATTACGTCGAACAATATTTGCGGGCAAACCCCGAGCAGGCGACCGAGCTCGGTGACCATCGTTTTGATGACCAGTTAACCGATTACTCGCCCGAAGCGCGGGCGAAAGATCTCGCAGCCCAAAAGGAATTTCGCGACAAGCTGAACGCCATCGATGGATCGCAGCTCACCGGCGCGAACAACATCGATTTTCGCATCCTCAAGGAGAACATCGATTATCAAATCTTCCAGGCCGAAGAACTCAAGGAGCCGGAGTGGAACCCGCTGGTTTACATGCAGAGCCTGGCCAACAGCCTTTATCTTTTGGTCGCGCGCGATTTTGCGCCGGCGGAAAAGCGCATTCCGAATCTGCGCCAGCGGATGGAGAAAATTCCGGGCGTGATTGCTCAGGCGCGGGCCAACCTCCAGCATCCGCCGCGCGTTCACACGGAAACAGCGATTGAGCAGACGCAGGGCGCTATCAATCTCATGCGCGCAGAACTCGCACCTTTGCTGGATCAAGCGCCGCAAATGAAGAAGGAGCTGGGGTCTTTACAGGCAAAAACCGCAGCAGCGCTCGAGGATTACAAGAAATGGCTCCAGAACGATCTGTTGCCGCGCTCGGACGGCAATTTTCGCCTCGGCGCCGAGAAGTACAGAAAGAAGCTGCGTTTCGCCCTCGCGTCAGATTTGCCGATGGAAGAAATCATGAAGCGGGCAAAGGCCGATCTCGACCAGACGCAAATTGCCATCTACGAAACCGCGCTGCCGCTCTACAAAAAATATTTTCCGAATGCCGATAACCAAACCCTCGGAGATAAACACAAGGTGACGGCCGTGGTGCTCGACAAACTTGCTGAGCAGCATCCCAATGACGCCACCGTGGTCGATTTCGCGAAAAAGATCACCGCCGAAGCGACTGATTTCGTGGAGCAACACGATCTGGTCACCGTCCCGAATGTGCCGCTGGATGTGATCGCGATGCCGGAATTCAAACGCGGCGTCGCTATCGCCTACTGCGACGCGCCGGGGCCGCTCGAGAAAAGTGGCAAAACATTTTACGCGGTCGCACCGACGCCGAAGGATTGGTCAAAAGAGCGAAAGGAATCGTTCTTTCGCGAATACAACAACTACATGATTCGCGATCTGACGGTGCACGAGGCAATGCCGGGGCATTTTCTACAGATTGCGCACGCCAATGAATTTCACGCACCCACTCTGGTGCGCGCAATTTTTCAGAGCGGGACGTTTGTCGAAGGCTGGGCCGTTTATACGGAGCAAATGATGGCGGAGCAGGGTTACGGCGGACCTGAGGTCAAGATGCAGCAGCTAAAAATGCGGCTGCGCGCCATTTGCAACGCCATTCTGGATCAAAGCATCCACGCCGGGAATATGAGCGAAAAGGAGGCGATGGATTTGATGACGAAACAAGCTTTTCAGCAGGAAGGTGAAGCGGTGGCGAAATGGAAACGCGCTCGACTCACCTCTGCGCAGCTCTCCACCTATTTTGTCGGTGCAACTGAACATCTCGATTTACGCGCTGCCGAGCAGAAGAAACTGGGCAACGATTTCAATCTCAAGAAATACAACGACCAGGTGATCTCCTACGGCAGCCCGCCGGTGAAGTACGTGCGCGAACTGATGCTTCAAGGCACGACGGCTTCCCAGCCGTCGGGGTAAACGTGACCCCGAAAGTTTTCGGAGTCACTGCTTGAGCTTTATTGTGCGACGCTTTTTCACAGGCGTGCGCTTCCGCGATCCAGCGCGAGCTGCTTTTTTCGCAGCCGCCATCTGCACGAGCTCATCGAGATTAAATATCCGCCGTCGTCTGGTTCCCACCTCTCGGAACTCGACCTGATACCAGCCGTTCATTCTGTCCACTCGATAGCGTCTCTGCCCGATGCGCATCGGTTCGCGCGCGATAACCTGATGGATGATCTTCTCGTATCTCGAGCGTGACCAGCGTCGCATCCTGCGGCGCCCCCAATCGATCGCACGCCCCACATCGTCGTACGCATCGGGGCGCTTTTCGAAGTCGAGAAGCGAGCGTGCATCTCCGGCGAATATCGCGGCAATGTGCTCGAGCGTGTTGGCGTCACTGATCCGCCTGACGCGCCGTCGAAATGGCTTCAAAGTTTCTGCCGCAATTCCGCGCAAGCTCAGCTCTCGACCGTCGCGCAATTTCCAAAGGGGCGAATTGATATCGGTCGTGAATGGGTTTTGGCCTAACGAATCATCCATGACGCGCCACCCGCGGCGCGATGAATGTTTTCGCAGACGAAACGGCATTATGCGCGGAATTCCATGGCGCTCCAGTTGCCGCAGCCCAAAATCTTCCCAACCGACAATTGTTTCTACGGCACCCGCGATGAAAGCACACGTTGCCAGCATCAGCGCCGGGTCGGGTGTAAAATCGGCGGTGACCTCGATTCGGTTCCCGCGCGGACGCACGCCGACGGCGGTGCTCTGTCGATTTGCCGCCAGCAAAAACACCGGCACCGGCAAAATGTGCGTGAGCAGATACGCAAGCTTCGTCGGATTGCGCAGCTTTGATCGCCGCGCGTTTGGGAAAGACATATTGTAATGCGCGCTAAAACCCTGTAGCCGACACTGGCAGTGCTTGCGTTTGGCCCAGTGATCCAGCTCCGTTCGTAAGTACCGGATTTGTTCCCACAGCAAACGCGTCGCGCCGTAACAACAGCCGGCCTCGAGCTCAATAATCGGTGTCGCGACTTCGATCACTCCGGTGTCGAAATAAATTGCGCCGCCGGCGGGCAATTGAAAAGATTTGCCGCTCCGCGGAATCATTCGGCGTCGCACCAGACGGCTTGGATCGCCAAATACTTTCTCCGGACGGCGTCTGCGTTCGTTGATGAAAAGATTGAATTCCGCTTCCAAGCCAATCACAGCGCGCGGCGGCGTTGCGCCAGGTGCCCGCTCGCGAAGAACGCGGATGTCGCGTTGTATTCCGATATCCTTCATCTGCTCATTGGGAGCTCAACTCGCTTCGCTGCATTCGCGCGGAGTCAAGCTCGTATATCCTAGATCGATGTGGAGATGGTCGTCGGTTTGGCCGCGTTCCCGTCCAAATGGCCGAACAAACACAGCGGGACTAAGCGACGCCGCGATGGCTCCATATTTCTCGATTGACCTCGTATCGCTAAGAAAGGTGTCTCCAATGCGATAGATGTTTGCCGCTGTTCCCCAGGCGTGAATGCTTTTGGCGCCGCCAATCTGATGCGCCGGCGAGCGGTAGCCGCCGTTTGCGCTGATGAACACCGGCGTATCGACTTCGCGCCGAAAATCCTCCAAAAATCGCGCAAGTAACACGATCGCGCACGGCACATAGTGAGGAAACTGGCTCAGGAGCAGCCGCGCTTCACGGCAATCGACCAGCATCAATTCCGCGAGCGTAAAATGCGGCGCCAGCCGAACTTTGTGCGCTTCCTCCCAGCTACCGACTTCATAGAAGAAGCGCGGCAGACGATGAGCATTACCACAAAGATCTGTTTCTGTTTGGCCTGGCCGAAGCGAGGCGCGATATTCTTCAGGCAATTTCAAACCATCAATTTCCCGCAGTCCGTTAGCCCTCATTCGATTTCGGTTCCTAGTACCACGACCGAGCGATAAATCGCTTCGGAAAAAGCTGCCACAGTCTCGCGGCGCCCCTCTTGTTGCGGCGCAAATTCGGTCAAAATGACGGCGATGTACGGTTCGCGTTCGGGCAAGTACACGATTCCCATGTCATGGCAGGCCGTCGAAATCTCGCCTGTCTTGTGGGCCACTGTCGCATGCGCGGGAAGACCCGCGGGAATCATCGAGTCAAATCGTTGCGCCAGGAGAATCCGGATCACTTCCTGTTTGCTTTCGGGGCGGAGAAAATCGCCTCGGATCGCTGATAACAACTTCAGCAACCCGTTGGCGGTCGCCTCGTTGTTTGTTCCTCTTTCGTGCGCCGCATGGTCCTCAACGCCTCGCCGCAGTTCCACGCCATCCACCTGCGCGTCCCGCAAAACTTGCCGCGCATATTCCACGCCAAAAAAGTCGAGCAGCAAATTCGTCGCCAGATTGCTGCTGGAAGAAATCATTCCTTCCGCGAGCGTAGAAATTTTCGCGGTCCGTCCACGGAGCTGGTACAGCTCAGGCATCGCGTCTGAATCTGCACTGAGGTGAAAAGGAGAGCCGTCTGCTGCGCTGAAAAAACGATTTCGCACATGCAGCGAATCATCCAGCCGGAGTCGGCCCTCGTCTGCCGCCCGAAAAACCGCCAGAAGCACTGCAACTTTAATCGTGCTTGCAGCATGAAACCAGCGGTCGCCCCGCAGGGAAAATCGCCAGCCGCTCTCGAGATCGTGCAGGGCCACTGCAGTCGCTCGCGCCTTGCTTTCGCCACTCAGTCTTTCCAGTTCCTCATTTAAGGAGCTGGCAAGGTCCACGCTTAACATCGACGTGCTCTTTACATAGCCAACCGGAAGTCGCAAATTCGCCGATGCCCAATCTGGCGACTTGGATTCGACCGAAAGACGTAAAATCGTTTCGCGCCATTTTCGCTAAACATCCTGAAGTCAAAGTCTGGAACGCGGTGGATCAGCAAGTCCCCTTGAAACAAATGGACGGTCTTTTGCTGACAGGCGGTTCCGATATTTCGCCGGAATTTTTGCGCCAGGAACATGTCGATCCTTCGCTCCTGGACAAAGCCCTCGATCCAGAGCGGGATCGCTGGGAATTTGAGGCGGTGCGGGAAGCGCTCGCGCGCGGGCTGCCGATTTTCGCCATTTGCAAGGGTCTTCAGGTATTCAACGTCGCTCTCGGCGGCACACTGAAGCTCGATATCAAAGGGCACAATTTACCTGAGCAACGCGATCGGGAAGTGCAGGCACTGCGTCATGCCCGCCGCGTTTCCCACCGTTTTTCGAAAGTAAACAGCGCGCATCACCAGGCAATTGAGCGGCTCGCTGACGGCTGCGAAGTCGAAGCGTGGTCCGCCCACGATGGGATCATCGAACAAATCTCTCTGCGGAAATATCCATTCGCTCGCGGTGTGCAATATCATCCCGAGCGCAGTCCCGTTTATGGGCCGCTGTTCGAAGATTTCTTCGCGCGGCTGAAGTCGTTAAAGCATTAAAAAGTTGAAGCGTTGAAACGGGCGAGCCTGTCCTTGTCATGTTAAGCGAAGCGAAACATCTCTGATTGTCACTTTGAACTGGCGAAAAAACTAATCAGAGATTCTTCGCCTCGCTCAGAATGACAATGCCTTTTCCACTTCAACGCTTGAACCCTGCAACGGTTTAACGAAACCCATGACTCCGCAAAACACTATCGCGATTGTTTACGATTATGATCAAACGCTCAGCCCAAGTTACATGCAGGAAGACGTGATCTTTCCTGCTTTCGGAATTAATGGCGAAGGTTTCTGGCGACGCTGCAGCGAGCTCGTGCGGGAACAGGAATACGACAACGAACTCGCTTACATGAAGGTAATGCTCGACACCTTCGGTATGGATCGGCCGACCAATGCGGAACTAAAAATACTGGGCGGCAAATTGAATTTTTACAAAGGCCTGCCGGAAATGTTCGAGGAATTTCGAAATAATCTTCTCACCGAAGAGCAAATCGCCCATGCCATCAGGGTCGAGCATTACATCATCTCGTCCGGACTAAAGGTGGTGCTCGATGGAAGCAGATTACAGCCATATGTGCGCGCCATTTTCGGATGCGAATTTGCCGAGGATAAAGAAGGTCGGATTACATTCCCCAAGCGCGTCATCAGCCACACACAGAAAACGCAGTTCCTCTTTCGAATCAACAAAGGCCTGTTAGACATGTCGCAGGACGTCAACGACCACATGGACCCGGAGATTCGGCCAATCCCCTTCCCCAACATGATCTATATCGGCGACGGGCCGACCGATGTCCCCTGCTTCACTGTCATGAAGAAAAACGGCGGGCAAGCGATTGCCGTTTACAATCCCGACGATCCGCAGCGCGTTAGCTTTCGGAAGTGTTACCAGCTCTCAGCCCACGCCGATCGCGTCAAACACATCGCCTCGGCCGATTACCGGCCAAACACGCACCTGCGCCTACTGCTGGAACAAATGGTCGAGGAAACTGCCAACCGAATAATCGCCCAGCATAAGGAAGCCATCGAAACCGGCACTATCCCCGCGCCTAGGCATTGAGTTCAAGGAATGACGGTTGCCCAAGCTGTCGTTCCTAGCGAGCTACTTGCCGCGGTAAACGCAGCGCGCCGTCGGTGTTTCGTGCACGACGATTTCGCAAAGACCGGGACATTGAGATTCCAATTTTTTCCAGAACCATTCCGCCATTTTTTCAATCGTTGGATTCTCCAGTCCTTTGATATCGTTGAGATACGCGTGATCGAGAATTTTCAGAAGCGGTTTCATCGCTTCGCTGATCTTCGCGTGATCATAAACCCAGCCGATTTTCGGATCGACGTCGCCTTCTACTGAAACTTCTACCTTAAAGCTGTGTCCATGGACCCTCCTGCATTTGTGCCCCTCCGGCGCTTTGGGCAAAGTTTGGGCCGCTTCAAAAGTGAAATCCTTCGTTAAGCATGCTTTCACGATTCCGAGAATAGCATCGCGTTGCGTGGGTTGTCATTCCGAACTGAGTGGGCGCGCCCTCAGACTCCGCGCTGGGTCGGGCTCCAGATGAATTTGTGCATCTGAAGTTGAAAACGAACGTCGAGTTTGTCCGCCAATATCCATTCCACGATTTGACGGGGATCGATCCGGCCGAAAATCGGTGAGAAGAGTACCGCATGGCAGCGTGAAGGAAGATCGTAACGCTCTACTTTTTCGCGCGACCATTCGTAATCCTCGCGCGATCCCATCACAAACTTCACTTCGTCGCGCAGGGCGAGATGGTCGATATTCGACCAAAGATTCTTTTCCGCTTCGCCGCTTCCCGGCGTTTTCAAATCCATGATCCGATGAACGCGTGAATCGACTTTTGAAATGTCGTGCGCGCCGCTCGTCTCCAGGAGAACCGTATGACCCGTGTCCGCCAGCATCGACATCAGTGGCAGCACATTCTTCTGCAATAGCGGTTCGCCGCCCGTGATCTCGACGAGAGGACAATGAAAGGCTTCCACGGCTTCGACGATTTCCTCGAGTGTTTGTTTCTTCCCTTCATAAAAGGCGTAATCAGTATCGCAATAGTTGCAGCGCAGATCGCAGAAGGTGAGCCGCACAAATACGCAGGGTCGTCCAGCCCAGGTGCTCTCACCCTGGATCGAGTGATAAATTTCGTTTACCGTCAGCGTCTTCTCGGGCAGAGGCATGTCGCTTAAAACGTCTGATGTGAAAAGCACTAAAGCAACTTTCGACGCGGAGCCGGGCCAGCGACCAACCGAGCACAAAGCCGTTAAACAAAGGCGACATTGTAGATGCCAGCACCGCCACAGCGTTTGCGCCACTCTTGATCAGCGGAGGATCAGATCCCGCACTTCTTCATCGCTTCAGCGAAGCTCGATCGCACGCGCAATAACGAGGCAAGATAGGAATCGGTTGCGGGCGCGTTGCGAATACGGACAAGATTCGCCGGTGCTTCGAGTCGCGAAAAAATCACGTTCGCGATTTTGCTGCGCGGCACTTCTTTTTCACTGTAGCCCATGCCCACGTTGCTCGACCAGTAGCGCACGTACTCGCCCTCGGCCCGATTCACCGTTCCGAGGTAGATGACAGAATGTCCGCTCTCTCGTCGACCGACGTTGTTGTTCCAGAAAATTTTCATGAAGTCGCCCGGTTGCGCCCGCCCCAAATCAGTAAAATTGCGGCCGAGTCCGAGCTCGTAAAATAATCGCGCTGTTCCCGGCCCATTTGCGTTCCAGCGTCCCCACACACCCTCGCCGTCGCGCTGATCGCGAATGACCAACTGATTCAAGGTCGCGAAATCGAGTTGGAGTTGCCCGCGATCGCGCAGCGCTTCGACCGTTTTGATGAAGACGAGATACGTCGCGCCTGAACAGAAACTGACATATGGCTTCGTCGGAATGACGAAAAATTTCCCCGACTCAAAATGCGCGGCCGATTGCAACTTGATCTTGGCGAAATGCGAGACCGAATATTTCCCGCCACTCGGCATATTCCTTACCTGATCGAGAATGAGGTGATTGAGATTTTCTCCCGTTGCAGATTGCGCGATGGCCCACGCGCACAACACCACGATCACCTTACGCATGAGGCAAAGTAAAAGGGCAAATCGCGGTCTGCAATCCGCAAGCGAAATGACGATCCACCCCCCCGCGAAAACGCGTAGCTTCGCTGGATATGACAATAAAGATTGGTCGTGTTACATCGAAAACATGCTGCGTTTCACCAAAATGAACGGCGCGGGAAACGATTTCGTGCTGATCGACAATCGCGCCGGTGAGATTCACCTAGATCGCAGCGAAATCGTGCATCTTTGCGATCGGCACCGGGGAATTGGTGCCGATGGCGTTTTGCTGCTCGAAAAGCCATCAAACCGCGCGGATTTTCGGATGCGCTATTTTAACGCCGATGGCGGAGAGGCTGAGATGTGCGGCAACGGCGCACGCTG
>Ga0070668_100001764_pt1 | contig 15741 bp, 15 predicted proteins | sample KBSS43metaG_FD_64661 | JGI IMG/M metagenome (GOLD analysis project Ga0070668, IMG submission 64661) | Switchgrass rhizosphere microbial communities from Kellogg Biological Station, Michigan, USA - KBS S4-3 metaG | ecosystem: Host-associated > Plants > Roots > Rhizosphere > Soil ... | reverse complement strand
GCGGACCAGGCCGAGAAGTGCAGGTGGAAGCCGGAGCCGCCCTCGTCGTTGAACGGCTTCGCCATGAAGGTGGCGAGCTTGCCGCGCATCCGGGCCAGTTCCTGGATCGCCGTCTTGAACCGGAACGCCCGGTCGGCCGCGTCCAGCGCGTCGGAGTGCCACAGGTTGATCTCGAACTGGCCGGAGCAGAACTCGTGGTTGGCGGCGACCACGTCCAGCCCGTACGCACCGAGTTTGCGCAGCGACGCGAGCAGCGTGTTCTCCGGGTCGCCCTTGAGGCCGGCCGTGTAGACGTTGCCGGTGCCCTCGCCGTAGCGCTTCCAGCCGTTGGCGGCGCCCGGGTCCGGCTCCAGGACGTAGAATTCGAGCTCCGGGCCGATCATCGGGCGGATGCCGAGGCCGGCGAACCGGTCGATCACCCGGCGCAGCACGGCGCGCGGGCTCTCCTCGGACACCGAGCCGTCGGGGTTGACCACGTCCGCGATGACGTGGGCGACGCCGGGCTCCCACGGGACGTGCTGCAGCGTCGCGAGGTCGGGCACGGCCAGTACGTCGGGCAGCCCGTCCTGCAGGCCGCCCTCGATGCTGACCACGTCGCCCATCGGCGAGGTGCCGTAGACCGAGCGGCAGAACGCCACGCCGTGCCCGACCGTGCGGGCGAAGCGGTGGACCAGGATGTCGCGCCCCCGCTCGGCGCCGATGAGGTCGCTGTAGCCGAGCCGCACCACGTCGATCTCCTGGCGCCTGAGCTCCGCCTCGGCGGCCTCCATGGCAGCGGGATCCACAGAGACCATGGGCTGCTCCTCCTGAGTGAGCCTCGGAAAGTCGGTACGTCAGATCGTACGGACCCGAACGACCGTGTCAATAGTCTCCGGAGCCGCGGCCGGGCCGTGCGGACCGTAACATCGTCGCCATGACCGACCACCCCACCCTCGTCGAGACCGAACGGGCCATGCGCAGCCACGTCGAGTCGCTCGCGCTGGACTTCGAGGCCGCCCACGCCGTCTCCAGCATCTACCGCGCGGCCAACGCCGTGCGGTCATATGTCTGGAACGAGGTCCTCCGCCCGTACGACCTGACCTGGACGGGCTTTGTGGTGCTGTGGGTGGTGTGGATCTTCGACGGCATGGAGACGCGGCACGCCGCCGAGGCCGCCGCGATCTCGAAGGCGACACTGACCGGCGTGGCCAAGACGCTGGAGACGCGCGGCTGGCTCACCCGCACCGGGCGGGTCGACGACCGTCGGCTGGTCGAGCTCAACCTCACCGACGAGGGCCGGGCGTTGATGGAGGAGGTCTATCCCAAGTTCAACGCGATGGAGAGCAAGGTGGTGAGCAAGCTGACCACCAAGCGCACCACCGAGCTGACCCGCGGCCTGCGCGACATCGTCACCACCATCGAACACTTGGAAAAACAGGCCTAACTTGCGGCCTCGACCAACGCACGGAAGAGGGCGGCCTGGCGTGGGTCGGTGTCGGCGGTGTCCTCCGGGTGCCACTGCACGCCGAGGTACCAGCCCTCGTGGCCGTCCAGGGTGACCGCCTCGATGGTGCCGTCGGCGGCGTACGCGGCGGCCCGCAGGTCCTTGCCGAGGCGGGACACGCCCTGATGGTGGTAGCAGGAGACGGCCAGCGCCGGCCCGGCAGCCAGCCGGCGCAGCGGGGAGCCGTCGAGCACCTCGATGGTGTGCGTGACATGCCGGTGACCGGTGAGGTCCTGGATCAGGTCGCCGCCGCGAGCCACGTTGACCACCTGGCAGCCGCGGCAGATGGCCAGCAGCGGGATCCGCTCCTCGATCGCGAACTGGGCCACGGCGAGGTCGAACTCGTCCTGGGTCTCGTCCACGTCGTACTGGCTGCGGTGCGCCTGCTGCCCGGCCCAGTGTGCCGCCAGGTCCCCGCCGCCGGGCAGCAGGATGCCGTCGGCCAGCCACAGACGGTCCGGGGCGAACGGCACGTCCGGGTGCATCACCAGCGGCTCCCCGCCGGCGTCGTAGACGGCCCGCACCAGCTTCGCGGCGGCGACCTCGGCCCGGTAACGCAGGGCCGACGCGCTCGCCGAGAACCGGGCCGGGATCACGATCAGCGGCCGGCGGTCAGCCATGACTGATCCATGTGGTCTTCAGGTCGGTGTACTCGTCGAGGGCGTGCCGGGACTTGTCCCGTCCCGCGCCGGAGAGTTTGACCCCGCCGAACGGTACGGTCATGTCGCCCTCCTCGTAGCAGTTGACCCAGACCGTGCCGGCCCGCAGCCGGCGCGACATGCGGTGGGCGCGGCCCAGGTCGGCCGTCCACACCGCGGCCGCCAGCCCGTACGCCGTGTCGTTGGCGATCCGCAGCGCCTGCGCCTCGTCGTCGAAGACCTGGACCGCCAGCACCGGCGCGAACAACTCCTCGCGGACCAGGACGTTGTCCCGGCCGGCCCCGGTGAGCACGGTCGGCGCGAGGTACGGCCCGCCGGACTCGGCGCGCACCCGGGAGCCGCCGGTGCGCAGCGCGGCGCCCTCGGCGATGCCCTGCTCGATCTGTCCGAGGACCCGGGTCAGCCTGCGGTCGTCGACCAGCGGCCCCATCGCGGTCGCCGGGTCGAGCGGGTCGCCGGGCTGCCAGGCCGCGGACGCCGCGACGACCCGGTCGACGACCCGCTCGGCGACGTCGCGGTGCACCACGAGCCGCGACCCGGCCGTGCACATCTCGCCCGAGTTGAAGAAGATCGCCCAGGCGGCCGTGTCGGCGGCGGCGTCCAGGTCCGGCGCGTCCGCAAAGATGATGTTCGGGGACTTGCCGCCGAGTTCGAGGTGGACGCGCTTGAGGTTGCTGTCCGCGGCGTACCGCAGGAAGTGCCGGCCGACCGCGGTGGAACCGGTGAAGGTGAGCACGTCGACGTCCGGGTGCTCGCCCAGCCGCCGGCCGACGACCGTGCCGTCGCCGGAGAGCACGTTCAGCACCCCGGGCGGCAGGCCCGCCTCGACGCCGATCTCGGCGACCCGCTGCATCGACAGCGGGGACTGCTCGGCCGTCTTGAGCACCACCGTGCAGCCCGCGGCGAGCGCCGGCGCGAACTTCCAGCCGCCGATCGTCAGCGGGAAGTTCCACGGGACCACGGCCGCGACCACGCCGGCCGGTTCCCTGGTCACCAGCGCGAGTTCCCCCTCGGTGGTGGGCGGGATCTCGCCGGCCGTCTTGTCCGCCAGCCCACCGTAGAACCGCAGGCACCGGATCAGCGCCCGCAGCTCGATCTCCCAGGCGTGCCGGATGGGTTTGCCCATCTCGAGCGTGACCAGCAGGGCGATCTCGTCCCGGCGGGCCTCGACCAGGTCGGCGAAGCGCAGCAGGATCTCGCCGCGCTCGCGGGCCGCCAGCCGCGGCCAGGGCCCGGCGTCGAAGGCCCGCCGCGCCGACGCCACCGCGGCGTCGGCGTCGGCCTCGCCGGCCCAGGCGATGTCGCCGACCGCCTTGCCGTCGCGCGGGCTGACCACCGGCCGCCGGGCGCCCCGCGCCGACTCGCGGCTCTCGCCGCCGATGAACAAACCCTGCGGTACGCCGACGGTGCGCGCCAGGGTGGGCCAGTCCACCACGTCGAGCCCCATCAGTGCGTACGGGACAGGTCGGGCTTGCGGATGCCGCGGAACTCCCAGTCGCCGCCCTTCGCCGTGGACAGCACCTCCTCGCTCTCGGTGGGTTGCGCGCCCACGTCCGTACGAATGGGTGTGGGTCCTTCGACGATGTGGTTGCGCAGTGTCCCGAGCCCCTCGACCTCCACCTCGACGACGTCGCCCGGGTAGACCGTGCGGGAGATGGCCGGCGTGCCGGACAGCAGCACGTCGCCCGGCTGCAGGGTGATGGTGCGTGCGATGTCGGCGACCAGGTAGTGCATGTCCCACCGCATCTCGTCGGTGTTGCCGTCCTGCCGCACCTGGCCGTTGACCAGGGTGCGGATCCGCTTGCCGCGGAAGTCCCAGCCCTCGACCAGCCCGGGCCCGAGCGGGCAGAGCGTGTCGGCGCCCTTGACCCGCAGCATCGAGCCGGAGTCGGTGTCCCGGAAGTCGTGCAGGCCGTAGTCGTTGCCGACGGTGTAGCCGCGGATGTAGTCGCCGGCCTGGTCCGGGGCGATGTTGCGCGCGGTGCGGCCGATGACGATGGCGATCTCGCCCTCGTAGTTGAGCCACTTGCAGCCGGCCGGGCGCACCACGGCGGCGTCGTGGCTGTTCAGCGCGGACACCGGCTTGTGGAAGTAGGTGGGCGCGGGCGGCAGCTCGGTCATCATCTCCGCGACCCGCGAGGAGTAGTTGAGGTGCACGCAGATGATCTTGGAGGGGCTGACCGGGCTGAGGTGGACGGCGTCGGTCACGGCGATCTCGCGGCCGTCGTACGCGACAAGGGTGTCGCCGCGCCGCTCGACATCCACCACGGTGCCGTCGAGCAGGATCCGGCGGGTTTCGCGCAGGGGCATGGGGTGTCCTTACTTCTCAGGAGGCCGCGGTCTGGCGCAGGTATTCGGGATCGGGGGCGGTGCGGCGGGGGCGGGGGAAGCCGCCCGCGGGCCGGTCGAACCAGACGTGCACCTGCCCGGTGCCGACCGAGTTCTCGTACTCGCTGTACTGCCGGCCGGTGGCCCGGCAGTCGCCCTCGCCGAGGGCGCCGATCATCATGAGGTAGTGGCCGAACCGGGCCTCCGGCTTGTACCGGTAGAACTCCGGCATGGTGTCCAGCACTCGCGCGTGGTCGCCCGCCGCGAACCAGGCCAGCCGCTCGGCGTCGGCGGCCGCCGCCTCCGGCGTGAAGATGTGCTCGACCCCGGCGGCCTCGTGGTCGCGCAGCTTGCGCAGCGGCCAGAAGGTGTGCGACATCGCGCCCGAGGCGATCAGCAGCACCCGGCGGTCCGACGCGGCGATGGCGTCGCCGAGCGCCCGGCCGAGCCGCAGGTTGTCCTCGGTGTCGGCGGTCTGGCAGACACCGATCGAGATCCACCGGTGGTCCGGCAGCCCCTGGCCGAGGTATTCCCAGACGTTCGTGGTGGCGTAGAAGATCGGCAGGTGATCGTCGTCGATCGGCGTGATCCAGGTGCTGTGGTCCGCGGCCTTGCCGGCGATCAGGTGGGCGAGTTCCGGGTCGCCGCGGAAGTCGTACGGCCGCCGGCTCATCCCCCGGGGCAGCTCCTCGGAGGTGAACAGCCCCGCCCGCCGCTCGTGCGCGGTGACGACGAACTCGACCGTGGTGGCCCAGTGCGAGTCGAGCACCACCACGGTGTCGTGGTCGACCGCGTCGAACACGTCCTTGCGGAGCTGCCGCAGCCCGGACACGAGGGTCGATTCCCGGCCGTGGTTGAGCTCGCGCCGCTCCGCCTCGGGCAGCACGATCGTGGGCACGTGCGCGATCAGTCCCGCGCCGACCACCTCACCCATCACGCCTCCTTCCAGCCGCCGGGGCTGAACACGGTGTTCTTGACGTCGCAGTAGAAGTCGAACGAATAGGTGCCGCCCTCGCGGCCGATCCCGGACTTGCCGTTGCCGCCGAAGGGTGCGCCGAGATCCCGTACGAAGAAGCAGTTGACCCACACGGTGCCCGCGTTCAGCCGGGCGCTCACCCGCTCCGCCCGCGCAGGGTCGCCGGTGACCAGCGTGGCGGCCAGCCCGAAGCGGGTCTCGTTGGCCATCCGCACGCCCTCGTCCTCGTCGGCGAAAGTCTGCATGGTCAGCACCGGCCCGAACACCTCCTCGGTGAGGATCTCGCTGCCCGGCTTGGCGCCCAGCAGGATCGTCGGCGCGAAGTACAGTCCGCCCAGGCCGGCGTTCGGCCCGCCGCCGAGGACCGGTTCGGCGCCCGCGGCGACGGCCCGTTCGACGAAGCCGCGGACCCGCTCGAAATGCGGGCGGCTGACCAGCGCGCTCACGTCGGTCCGCTCGTCGCGCGGGTCGCCCTGCACCAGCCCCCGGGCCCGGTCCAGCACCCGGGCCAGGAACTCCTCGGCGATGCTGTCCTGCACGAGCATCCGGAACGCGCCGAGGCAGACCTGGCCGGCGTTGTCGAACTGCTCCACCGCGAGGCTGACCGCCAGGTCGAGGTCGCAGTCCGCGAAGACCAGCAGCGGCGATTTGCCGCCCAGCTCGAACGAGAGCGGCACGATGTTGGCAGCCGCGGCCGCCGCGATCACGCCGGCGGTGGGCACCGAGCCGGTGAACGACAACCGGTTGATGCTCCGGTGGCGGCTCAGCGCCGCGCCCGCCTGCGGGCCGGTGCCCTGCACCACGTTGAACACCCCGGCCGGCAGCCCGGCCTCGTGGGCGATGTCGGCCAGCAGCGACGCGGTCAGCGGCGCCCACTCCGGCGGCTTGAGCACCACCGTGTTGCCGGCGGCCAGGGCCGGGCCGATCCGCCAGGTGGCCAGCATCAGCGGCGCGTTCCACGGGGTGATGATCGCGGTGACGCCGGCCGGGTCGTAGGTGATCCGCTCGCGGTGGCCGCGGATCTCCCGCGGCTCGTGGGCGAGTTGCTCGGACCAGTCGGCGAAGTACCGGAAGTTCATCGCCACCCGGGGCATCACGCCGCGGCGGTGCGAGCGCAGCAGCGAGCCGTTGTCGCGCGTCTCCACCCGGGCGAGGTCCTCGACCCGCGCCTCGATCCCGTCGGCGACCCGGCGCAGGATGGCCGCGCGCTCCGCGACCGGCAGGCCGGCCCACGCCCCGAAGGCGGCGCGGGCCGCGGCGACGGCCCGGTCGACCTCGGCCGGGCCGCCCGCGGAGATCTCGCCGAGCGGGGTCTCGTCGATGGGGGAGACGTCGGTGAAGGTGCCGGCCGAGGCGACCCGCTCGCCGCCGATCCAGTGCCGGGTGTCCACGCGTACGCCCTCGACCTCGATCGTCGTCATGCGCTCGCCTTTCCGTCGGGGGTCAGCCGGGCCAGGGTGCGGCCGCCGTTCCAGACGACGCCGACCTGGCGGTAGTAGCCGCCGATGATCTCGTCGACCCGCAGCCGGGCGAGTTCCTCGGTCGGCGACTCGTGGAGCCGCAGGTCCACGTCCCCGGTCCAGACCGGGCCGCCCTGGAACTCGGCCGCGCCGGAGGAGATCAGCTCGGCGAACGCGTCCGCCCCGCCGCGCTCGATGCCGGGGTAGACCCGGTGGTGGGCCATCGGATGGGCGTTCACGAAGCCGTTGCTGCCGGTCGTCTCACGCAACGTCAGCACCGCCTCGGCGAGCCGCCGGTCACCCGCCGCGAGCGTCGCCCCGAATGTGCCGCCGGCGTGCAGGCCCGGTGCGGCCTGGCCGAACGGGTGCGGGCGGGTCTGCCACATCGAGCCGAGCTTCTTGGGGTAGCCCTGGTGCATGCCGCGGGCGATGGCGAAGTCCTTGTCGACCCAGATGAAGACGCAGCGGGAGAAGACCTCCCCGCGGAAGCCGCACCGCACCACCACGAAGGCCTCTTTGTACTGCGACCGCACCGGGTCGAGCAGCTCGGCCCGGCTCGCCGAGCACGACTGCCAGTCCGCCCAGATGAGCGCCACCGCGCCGGGATCGTCCGGGGCGAGTTCCAGCGGCGCGGGCAGCAACTCGGCGACGCGGGCCGGGTCGGTGCGGTATTCCACGGTGAGCAGGTCGCCGGAGTAGTACCAGGGCGGGTCGGGGATCAGCGACGACTCGCCGGTCGCCGTCCGCGGGTAGAAGAAGCCCTTCGTTTCGGTCAAGGTGGCCCTCCTGGGCGTTTCAGAGGTGGGTGCGCTCGTCCGCCACCATGCGGCCGACGATCTTGCGGACCGGGCCGGCCGCGGCGGCGACGCGCACGTCGCGCGTGGGGTAGCCCATGGTTCCTCCTCCCACCGGTCAGAGCGCTAGCGTCAGGCGGGGGCCCCGGCACCGGGACACGCAGATCATCATCACGTCGTTCGCGGCACGCTCGTCGTCGTCGAGCACCGAGTCGCGGTGGTCGACCTCGCCGTCGACGACCTCGGTCTCGCAGGTGCCGCAGATGCCTTCGAGGCACGACCCGAGCACGCTGACGCCGGCCGCGCGGACGGTCTCGAAGATCGACCGGTCCGGCGGCACCCGCAGGGCCTTGCCCGACTGCTGCAGCACCACCTCGAACGAGTTCTCGGCGGCCGGCGGGTCGGTCTTGCGGGCCGCGAAGCGTTCCAGGTGCAGGCTGCCGGCCGGCCACCCGGCGCACCGCTGCTCGACCGCGGCCAGCAGGCCCTCGGGACCGCAGGCGTAGACCAGCGTGCCCGGCCGCGGCCGGCCCAGCACGGCGTCGAGGTCGAGCAGGCCGCACTCGTCCTGGGGGACCAGGTGGACCCGGTCGCCGTAGCGGGCGAGCTCGCCGCGGAAGGCCATCGACCGCCGGGTACGCCCGCCGTAGTGCAGCGTCCAGTCGGCGTCCGCCGCGTCCACCTCGTGGATCATCGGGAGCAGTGGCGTGATGCCGATCCCGCCGGCCAGGAACAGGTAGCGCGGCGCGGCGGCGACCGGGAAGTGGTTGCGGGGGCCGCGGACCCGTACGGTGTCGCCGGCCGTGAGCTTGTGGACCCGGGCCGAACCGCCGCGGCCGTCCGGCGCGTGCAGCACGGCGACCCGCCAGGTGCCGGTGTCGGCGGTGCGGCCGCACAGCGAATACTGCCGGGTGAGCCCGTCGCCGAGGATGAGGTCGATGTGCGCGCCCGGGGTCCAGTCCGGCAGCGCGGCGCCGTCCGGGCGGGCGAGGGTGAGCGCGACGACGTCGTCGGCCGCCCGCTCCGCCTCGCGGACCAGCAGGTCGGCCTCGAACTCGCGGACGACGGTCTGGGTGACGGTCACCGGGCCCTCGCCGCGACCGGGAACCGCTTGATGCCGTTGACGAAGTTGGACCGCACCCGGGTCACCTCGCCGGCCAGCTCGATCGAGCGCAGCCGGGGCAGCAGCTCCTCGAACATCAGCCGGACCTCCATCCGGGCCAGGCTGTTGCCCATGCACAGGTGCGGGCTGCCCTTGCCGAAGGTGAGGTGGTCGACGGTCGGCCGGCGGACGTCGATCGTGTACGGGTCGGCGAACACGTCCTCGTCGCGGTTGCCCGAGGCGAACCACATGACGACCTTGTCGCCCTCCTTGATGGTCTTGCCGCCCAGCTCGACGTCGCGGGTCGCGGTGCGCCGGAAGTGGTAGACCGGCGAGGCCCAGCGCAGCAGTTCCTCCACGCCGGTGGCGAGCAGCCCCGGGTCGTCCTGCAGCAGGCGCAGCTGCTCGGGCTGCTCCAGCAGGCCGAGCATGGCGTTGCTGATCGCGTGCCGGGTGGTCTCGTTGCCGGCGATCACCAGCAGCAGGAAGTAGTTGTCGAAGTCGCGGTCGCTCAGCGGGATGCCGTCGCTGGGCAGCTTGTTGGCGAGCTGGCTGACCAGGTCGGTGCCGTCGCCGCCGCGTCGGCGGTCGCGCAGCGCCCGGCCGTAGTCGAAGACGTCCTGGGTGGTCGGCGACCGGAACGGCAGATGCTTGTACTTCTCGCTCTCCGGCGAGTCGAGCCGGTGCGCGGTGTAGTCCGGGTCGGTGTTGCCGACCATCTCGTTGCCCCAGGCGATCAACTGGCCGGTGTCCTCCAGCGGCACGTCGAGCAGCCGGGCGAGGACCTGGATGGGGAAGTCGGCGCTGATCTTCTCGACGAAGTCGAACTCGTTGCCGGACAGCGCCTCGTCGACCGTCTGCTTGGTCAGCTGCCGCAGAAAGCCCTCGTAGTTGCGCATCAGGTTGCGCGGGCTGAACTCGCGGGCGATGAGCTGGCGCAGCGCCTGGTGCCGCCGGCCGTCGGTCTCCAGGATCGACCGGCGGATGTCCATCAGGTCGTCGTCGACCTCCTCGAGGTTGACGAACTTCTCCGAGGTGAACGTCTCGGTGTCGCGGTCGACCTGCCAGATGTCGTGGTAGCGGGTGACGGCCCAGAACCCGCCGTTCGGCGCGGGCTCCGGATTCCAGTGCACCGGGTCCTCGCGGCGCAGGGTGTCGAACTGGGCCCAGCCGAGGTTGCCGGCGAACCGGTCGTAGTCGGCGAGATCCACCTCGGCGAGAGGGACGTGCCCGGGCTGCTTCATCGCGCCAGACCTCCAGGGATGATGGGCCAGGGAATCGTTCGGACCCAAACAATAACGAGGACTTTTGGCCCTTCGCAAGAGCGGCTCCTCCTGGTGGCGAAATCCGCCGGGGCTATTGCATGGCCCGGCGCCGTACCCCTATCGTTCCGCCACACGAATCGTTCGGACGCTAACGAGATTCCCTGCTTCACCGGACAAAGGAAGCGGCGTCATGAGCACATCTGACCAATCCAGCACCGTCGACCGCCGCGAGGCGCACCAGCTGCGCCGGGGCACCCTCGGCGTGGTCGCCATCTCCTTCTTCGTGGTCTCCGCGGCCGCACCGCTCACCGCGATGGCGGGCGGCGCGCCGGTGGCCATGCTCCTCGGCAACGGCCCGGGCATCCCGGCCGCGTACATCATCGTCAGCCTGCTGCTGCTGGTGTTCTCCGTCGGCTACACCGCGATGGCGCGCCACCACACCAGCACCGGCGCCTTCTACAGCTACGTCTCCCGCGGGCTCGGGCAGCAGGCCGGCGGGATCTCCGCCTGGATCGCGCTGCTCGGCTACAACGCGATGCAGATCGGCCTGTACGGGCTGTTCGGCGCGGCCTCGGCCAGTTTCCTGACCGACCAGTTCGGCTGGAACGTCCCGTGGTGGGCGGTCTCGCTGACCGCCATGGCGATCATCGGCGTGCTCGGCTACCGGCAGGTCGACCTCTCGGTCAAGGTGCTGGGCGTCCTGGTCCTCGCGGAGTTCGTCATCGTGCTGATCCTCGACGTGGCCATCGTGGCCAAGGGCGGCCAGGGCGGTGGCGCGTCGCTGACCCTCGAACCGTTCAGCTGGGGCGCGCTGACCTCCGGGTCGATCGCGCTCGCGCTGCTGTTCAACGCGGCGTCGTTCGTCGGGTTCGAGGCGACCTCGCTCTACAGCGAGGAGGCCAAGGACCCGAAGCGTACGGTGCCGCGGGCCACCTACGTCGCGGTCCTGACCATCGGCCTGTTCTACACCGTGACCACCTGGCTGATGGTGAACGGGCAGGGCGCCGGCTCGCTGGTCGAGTTCCTCGGCGGGCTCAAGCCGGACCCCACGGCCTTCCTGTTCGTGCTCGGCGACACGTACATCGGCTCGGCCCTGACCAAGGTCATGACGCTGCTGTTCGCGACCAGCGTCTTCGCCTCCCTGCTCGCGTTCCACAACGCGGTGGCCCGCTACCTGTACTCGCTGGGCCGGGAGGGCCTGGTCCCGGAGCGCCTCGGCCGCACGCACCAGGTGCACCTGAGCCCGCACGTCGGCTCGGTGAGCCAGACCGCCCTCGCGTTCGTCGTGGTCGGCGTGTTCGCCCTGGGCGGCCGGGACCCGGTGCTGGCCCTGTTCACCTGGCTGACCCAGCTCGGCACGCTGGCGATCATGGTGCTGATGGCGCTGGCCTCGTTCGCGGTGGTCGCCTTCTTCCTGCGGCACCCGGAGCTGGACAGCAACCGCCTGCGGACCCTGGTCGCCCCCGCCGCCGGCGGCGTGGCCCTGGCCGCCGTCGCGGTCTACGCCGCGTCCCAGTTCGGCCTGCTGATCGGCGATCCGCAGAGCACGCTGCGGTGGACGCTGCCGGGCCTGATCGTGCTGGCCGCGGTGGTCGGATGGGCGTCCGCGGTCACCCTGCGGTCGAAGAGCCCGGAGCTGTACGCCCGGATGGGCCGGCACCGCGGCGACGAGTAACCCGCCGGACGTGGGGGCGGTTGGCCGCCCCTCACCTCGCCGGGGTGGGTTGGGGCTGTGCTCGGGTGGACCGGCGGCCGACGGCCCGGAAGGTGGCCACGATGAACCGGTCGAAGGCTCGGTCGGAGAGCAGGCGCCGGACGAGGAGCATGGGCTTGGCCCCGCCGCCGACCGCGTAGCGGGTGCGGGGGCGGCGGGCGGTGACGGCCCGGGCGACCGCGTCGGCGATCACCTCGGGCGGGGAGACCAGGCGCGGATGGGCGTCGGCGGCGGTGAGCAGGTTGGCGACCAGGTCGGCCTGTTCCGCGTACGCCGTCCGGCCCGAAGTGGACCGTACGCCGGCGGCGGCGATGCCGCTCCACTCCGTCTTGATGGCGCCGGGCTCGATCACCACGACGTGGATGCCGAACGGAGCCACCTCGACGCGAAGCGAGTCGCTCAGGCCCTCGACGGCGAACTTCGTGGCGTGATACCACCCGCCGAGCGGTTCATAGATCTTGCCGCCGATCGACGAGATGTTGACGACGTGGCCGGCGCGGCGCGCCCGCATGTGCGGCAGCACCAGCTGGGTGAGCCGGGCCAGGCCGAAGACGTTGACCTCGAACTGGCGCCGCGCCTCGGCGAGCGGCACATCCTCGACCGCGCCGTATGACCCGTAGCCGGCGTTGTTGACCAGCACGTCGATGCGCCCGGACTCGGCGACGATCCGCTCCACGAACGCGGTCATGGAGGCGTCGTCGGTGACGTCGAGCGCCCGCACCCGGATGCCGTCGCGACCGAGGCCGGCCATCCGGTCGACGCGGCGCGCGGCGGCGTAGACGGTGTAGCCCATCGCTTGCAGGCGCCGGGCGGTGGCTTCGCCGATGCCCGACGAGGCTCCGGTCACGATGGCGACCCTGTTGTCCATGACCCTCTCCCATCCAACTGGTTAGTTACAAAGTAGGCCGCCTCGGTGGCAGAGTCAACTGACTAGTTGGTTGTAAGTTAGGATCATCGCCATGGCCCCCCGGGACTCCGCCGCCACCAGGAAACGCATCCTCGACGCCGCGACCGCCGAGTTCGCGCAGGCCGGCCTGGCCGGGGCCCGGGTCGACCGGATCGCCGAGCGCGCGGAGGCCAACAAGCAGCTCATCTACGCGTATTTCGGCAGCAAGGAGGAGCTGTTCGACACGGCGCTGGAGGCCAACGTCGCGCTGGTGCTGGACGCGGTGCCGTTCGACGCTTTCGACCTGCCCGGCTACGCGGCGGCCCTGTTCGACTTCGCGGTGGCCCACCCGGAACTCGCGCGTCTGGTGCGCTGGCACCAGCTGGAGCGTCCCGGGGTGCTCGACCGGCTGCCCCAGACGGCGAAGTCCAACCAGCGCAAACTGGCCGCCCTCATCGAGGCCCAGGCGGCGGGCAAGGTCACCGACGCCCTGCCGCCCGAGCAGTTGCTGGCGCTGCTGCTCACCCTGGTGCACGGCAGCGCCGACACCCACGCCGGCGGCGCAGACCCGCTGGCGGTGCAACGCGAGACCCTCATCGCCGGCATCCGCCGTCTCGCCGACCCGGGCTAGTCCTCGGCATAGCCGTCCAGTGCCGAACGGCCCGACCACCCGGCGACGGCTCCCGTCGGCATGCCCCTGCGGCACGGGATATGGGGTCGCCGAACCAGGTCGCCGGCACCTCATCACCCGACGCCCTCCTCGCCGTGACTTGACGGCGACGTCGCATGGACTCCTCGGCCCGAATAGAACCGGCGCCCTCCTCGAGGTCTGTGCGATCTTGCCAGGCATCGGCCAGGCCGGCGCGGGTTCCGGCCAGCAGGTCGTGAGCCGTCCGGTGACACCCGGGGATCCGAGCAGTTCGGCGACGAGCCGGCGTAGCGCGGTGGCACCTGTGCCCCGAGAGGATCCTTTCCTACGATCGAACAAGGCATCCGGAACCGCGAGGGGGCAACGTGTCCGAGGAGCCGGCGATGATCGACCGGAGTGTGCTGCGCGACCAGTACTCCGACAGCGACCGGCTCACCGCCCGCCAATCGCTGTGGGCCTTACGCGCCGGCCCGGCATTTCACCACACGGTCCTCGACCTCGCGGCGCTCAACGGCACCGAGACCGTCGCCGACGTCGGTTGCGGCAACGGGACCTACCTGTCCGAGCTCCGGCGGCGCAGGCACAGCGGTTTGGTCATCGGCCTCGACCTCTCCGAGGGCATGGCACGCCGGTCCCGCCGGCACGCCCCGACCGCGACAGCCGACGCGCAGGCGCTCCCGCTACGCACCGGCAGCGTCGATGTCGTCTTGAGCCTGCACATGCTCTACCACGTGCCCGACCTCGCGCTGGCCGTCGCTGAGCTCCGGCGCGTGCTGCGGCCAGGCGGGACAGCCATGGTCACGACCAACGGCCGCGGACACGCCGTCGAAGCCAAACAGCTCCTTGCCAGGGCCGCCCATCGAGCTGCCGGCCGCACCGTCGACCATGACTGGGACACCCGCCGGTTCCACCCGGCAGCGGCCAAACAGCTGCTGGGCAACGCGTTCGACACCGTCGACCTGCACGAGCAGGGCGACTCGTTCCCGGTCCACGACCCCGCGATCATCGCCAACTACATCGCCACCTGGCCGCCGGAATCGATCGGCCTCCGAGCCGGACCGCTGTGGACTCAGGTGCTGGCCGCCACCCGCGACCTTGTCGCCGCCCACTTCGCCACCCACGAGCATTTCGTCATCACCAGCGACGTGGCCGTCCTCCGCTGCCGCTGAACGCGCGGTGTGGGCAGACACGCCGACCCGTGAGCCGGACATTCCCACACCGTTGCTTGCATGCTTGCGCGCATTCGCACGGAACCTGATCGACGCTTTGTACTCTGGCGCGATGGACGTCTACCGGGCGGTGCGGACCAGGCAGTCGATTCGTAAGTTCACCGATCGGCCCGTGCCGCCGGAGGCTCTGCGACGCGTGCTGGCGGCGGCCGCCGACGCGCCGTCCGGCAGCAACCTGCAGCCATGGCATGTCCACGTCGTGTCCGGCGAGCCCTTGGCCGAGCTGAAGAAGCGCGTTGCCCAACGGGTGGCCGCCGGTGACTCCGGCGACGATCGCGAGTTCTCGATCTACCCGCCCGAGTTGCGCGCACCTTATCTCGAACGGATGGCGGCACTGGGCGACGGCCGCTATGGCTCGCTCGGCATCGCGCGCGACGATGCCGCGGCGCGGGCCCGGGTTCGAGCGGAGAACTGGAACTGCTTCGGCGCCGGCACAGCGCTGTTCTGCTATCTCGACCGGGACATGCCGCCACCACGATGGTCCGACGTGGGCATCTACCTGCAAACAGTGATGCTTCTGCTGCGGGCGGAGGGTCTGCACAGCTGCACGCAGGAAGCATGGGCGGAGTACCACCGAAGCGTCGCCGAGGTGATCTCCCCATCGCCCGGACGAATTCTGTTCTGCGGCATGTCGATCGGTTTCGCCGACCCGGCCGCGCCGCATCCGCGCATCCGTCGCGCCCCACTGCCCGAAACCGTAACGTTCCTGGGCTGAGCCGCCGCCGTGCCGACGATCGGCGCCGCGTCGGGGCGCCACGACGGCCGCGGTCGACGCCACCAACCGCTCGCCGCCACCGCGTCGCAGGACTGGCTCGGGCACCGGTCGACGTGCCCGTCACAAGGGTTCACTGCGGGCAGGCCGGCCGGGTCGTCGTGGCCTGCCCGATCCTCTCAACCCGACCAACCGAACAAACGAGCAGGGACGCGGCCGGCCGGCCAGTCCTGTTACGGCGCCGCGCCGCCGCCCCGGCCGGGGTTTGCGTGGCACAGCCGCCAGCCCCTCCGCCGTGCGGATCCACCCACACCGGCTGCCAGACCCGGGCGCGCGGGGGCGCTGCACCCACCAGCACGCCGATTGATCCCACGGCCGCCAGCCGTGTGGGAAGACACGCCCACCAGGGGCCTGGAAAGAAATAACACGTAGATTTACGAACTTTGGGCCCATCATGTGGTAAGTCGCTGTTCTCGCAGGTCAT